>Ga0181539_1003821_pt1 | contig 13430 bp, 12 predicted proteins | sample PEATcosm2014_Bin_46_FD_119767 | JGI IMG/M metagenome (GOLD analysis project Ga0181539, IMG submission 119767) | Peatland microbial communities from MTU Mesocosm Facility, Houghton, MI, USA - PEATcosm2014_Bin23_60_metaG | ecosystem: Environmental > Terrestrial > Soil > Wetlands > Peat | place... | reverse complement strand
CCCTCGCCGCCGGCCAAAAGTGCACCATTACCGTCACGTTCACGCCGTCCGTCATAGGCACGGACAACGCTACCGTGAACATCTTTGACTCTGCGGCGAACAGTCCGCAGACGGCCGCCTTGACGGGTACGGGCACGACTCCCGTAACGCTGACTCCCACCAGCGCTACGTATGCCAGCCAGACCGTCGGCACCACCAGCGCCGCCAAGGCGTTTACGCTAACCAGCAGCCTGACGGGCACGCTTAACAACATTGCCATCTCAACCACCGGCGAATTTGCGGTGTCCTCCACCACCTGTGGGACAAGCTTGGCTGGCAAGGGCAAATGCACCATCAACGTGGTGTTCAAACCCACCGCGAAAGGCATAACCACCGGAACGCTGAGCGTTAGCGACAGCGCCGGTAACAGTCCGCAGGCGGCCACGTTGACGGGGACAGGCAAGTAGCTCGGGAGCAACGGGGGCGGTTCGCGAACCGCCCCCCACTCCTTTGCGGCGGCGCTCTACCGTGCGCGAAGAATCGAGGACCCCTGGGACAGGTCCGCGCTACGATTTCTCGACCGCAGTTAACTGCATGAAAACAAAGCAGGAAAGTCAAGGAATGACAACGACATGCCAAGCTATCTCGCTGAAAATAAATGTGTTACAAGGAGTTTGCGGTTATTGATGGCGTGTTTGGTTTGCACTGGTTTGTGCTGGGCAGTAGTGGGTTATCCACAATGTTCGCTGTGGAAGGGCAGGGCGGGTACTCGCAAAAAATGCCGACCCTTCGCTTAGCTCAGGGTGCGCAGCCCAGCACACTGCGGGGGACGCTACATTCCGGGCAAATAACGCTCCCCGAAGCGGTTTGCTGACTCGTGGCGAAAATCGGAAATCAACGACATCAGCGACGTCGTGCCGCCATCGACCACGATGGTTTGGCCGATGATATAACTGGACTCATCGCCGCACAGAAAGGCCGCCAGTTTCGCCACGTCAACCGGCCGTCCGGCCCGCGCGGCCGGAATCTTCTCGTGTGTCGTTTCTCTGGCTATTTCCTCAGTGAAGCCCGGCACGGCCTGGAAATAGTTCTCCACGGTAATCCAACCCGGGGCGATGGCATTGACGCGAATGCCCCGGTAAGCAAGTTCCACCGCCAGCGCTCGCGTGTAGGCGATGATGGCGCCCTTGGTGGCGGCGTAGAGAGAATGCTCCGGCGCTCCTTGCAGGCCGTGAATCGATGTGAGGTTGCAAATGGTCCCCCCGCCCGCCGCGAGCATGGCCTCGACGACTCGCTGGGTCAGAAAGAACTGGGCGCGAAAGTTCACATGGAGAACCCGATCGAACTGCTCGCGCGTGACCTTGAGGAAGGGTTTGTTGAACGTGATTCCCGCGTTGTTCACCAGGCAATCAATTCCCCCCAGGAATTCGAGGGCCTTTTCGGCCAGCGAGCATACTTCGTCAACGTTGTCGAAATCCGCCTGTAACGCCACGGCGCGCCGGCCCATGGCCTTGATTTCTTCCGCCGCGGTCACGGCGCCAGGGTCGACGGCAAAATGCAGGACCACATCGGAGCCTTGCCGGGCGAATTCCAAGGCCACTTCCCGGCCGATGCCCGTGCCCGCTCCCGTCACCAGAGTCCTCTTTCCCGTCAAGCGTCCCGCAATGTTCATGATCTGTGAACCTCCCCTTTTGCCGGTCGATCTACCGCCCTCCAGATTGGTTTTCATGGAAGCGTCGGACATCCTCTTCCACGATGCGCTTTCCGCGCGCGGGTTTCACCGCACTAATATCAACGCCGAGTTCCTTGGCCAAGCGGCGAGCTCGGGGACTGGCAGCGATTTCGTGTGCTGACAGCGTCTGCGCAGGCAGGCCGATTTCGCCGGAATCCGCAGGAACATGGTCCGGCTTCACCGGGGAGATGGTTTGAACCGTTGCAATTTTCCGCGCGCCCGCATCGATACTGGCTGCGGTCGCGCTGGCAGCACTCTTGATGGTGACCTCACCTGGCCGGTCGCCCAGCAGCGCGATAACCGTTCCTACTCGCACTTTTTCTCCCAGCCGGACCTGGAGGGAGTTCAAGTAACCCGAGTCCGCGGACTCCACTTCCATCTCCGATTTGTCGGTTTCGACCGTAAACAGAACCTCCCCTTTTGTTACGCGGTCGCCTACCTGCTTTTTCCAGGAAACAACCGATCCCTCTTCCATGGTGAGACCGAGTTGCGGCATAACCACTTCGTAAGTCATCGTCGCGGGCCTTTGCTTGTTTCTCGATGTAGGGGTACGGCTTGCCGTACCCTCTTCATTTTGATCGCCCCATCGAACCGGGAGGGTACGGCAAGCCGTACCCCTACAACACTAGTTCTCCATCAACTTTCGAACTTCCTTCACCACTCGCTCCACCGAGGGTATCACTTGGCTCTCCAGCCGTGGACTGAACGGACTGGGGACAGGCAGCGAGCAAATCCGCAGGGGCGGGCTGTCCAGCGCATCGAAACATTCTTCGCAAGCCAGCGCCACAACCTCACCCGAAAAACCGCACATGGCCGGAGCTTCGTCGATCACCGCCAGCCGCCCCGTTTTTCGGATGGAGGCGGCGATTCGCTCGCGGTCCAGCGGCACAATCGTCCGCGGGTCGACGACTTCCGCTGAAATCCCTTCCTTCTCCAGGGCCGCCGCAGCCTCCAGGGCGATGTGAACCATTTTAGAAATAGCGACCAGCGTGATATCTCGCCCCTCGCGATGGATGCGGGCTTCGCCCAGAGGAATCAGGTACTTCCCTTCGGGAATCATTCCCTTGGTATTATAAAGCGCCTTATGCTCGATGAAGATGACAGGGCAGTTCTCGCGCAGGGAGCTTTTGAGCAGCCCTTTCTCGTCGTAGGGAGTGGCCGGTGTCACCACCTTCAGGCCCGGTGTGCTGGCGAACCACGCATAGAAGCAGTGCGAGTGGTGGGGGCCGGCGTTCCGCACAGCGCCCATCGCGCTCCGCACCAGCACGGGCGCGTGAATTTTTCCATTCGAAGAGTAACAGATGTTGGCAGCCTGCTGAATAATCTGCGTCATGGCTTCGAGCGAGAAGTCCAGGAAGACTTCATCAACGATGGCGCGGCTGCCCGCCATGGCCGCCCCAATGGCCACTCCCGTGGCGCCCAGTTCACAAATGCCGGTGTCACGAAGCCGCTCCTCACCAAATTCTTTACAAAGGCCGCGGGTCTGGCGGAAGTTACCGCCTCGCGGGCCAATGCCTTGGCCGATGTAGACGATGGTGGCATCACGCTGCATTTCTTCCCGCAACGCTTCCACTCCGGCGTCCACGTAGCTAATCTCGCGCAATTGTTCAGGCACTGCGGGGTCCTCCTTACGGGCTGCTCAGGAATAAATATGATCGGCGACGGTGGAGGGCTCGGGTTCCGGGCTTTCCCGGGCGAATTGGACAGCCGCCTCAAGCCATTGTTGTACCTCGCGCTCGATCTGCTCCACTGATTCCAACGGCGCTCCCCGATCGTTCAGAAGTTTTTCGCGCAACGTCTTGATGGGGCAGCGGCTCTTCCACTCCTCCACCTCTTCCCGGGTCCGATAATCTGTTCCGGGGTCGCCTTCGTGATGCCCCTGGAAACGATAGGTCTTGGCTTCGATCAGTGTGGGGCCTCCACCGGAACGGGCTTGTTCGATACCGGCGCGGGCTGCGGCGTGAATGGCCAAGACATCGCTGCCATTCACCTCCACGCCGGGGATCTTGTAAGCGGCGGCACGGCTCTGCACACTGGTGTTCTTGGTCGCGCGCCGGAAGGCCATTTCCGTTGCGTAGAGATTGTTCTCGCAAACGTACACGACGGGCAGATTCCACACGGCGCCGAAGTTCAGTCCTTCGTGAAATGATCCGCTATTGACGGCTCCGTCGCCAAAAAACGCCACCACCACTTGTCCTGTTTTGCGCAGTTGGGCGCTCAGTGCCGAGCCGGTGGCCAGAAGGATTCCTGCCCCCACAATCCCGTTCGTCCCCATGAAACCGTATTCAGGAGCATACATGTGCATGCTTCCCCCGCGGCCACCGGAGGAACTCGTGCTTTTTCCCCAGAGCTCGGCCAGCACCTCGCGGCCGGGCACTCCTTTCGCCAAGGCGTGCCCATGCCCACGATGCGTGCTGTAAATCAGGTCGGTAGGATGCAGGTTGGAGCAGACTCCCACCGCCACCGCTTCTTCCCCAACATAGAGGTGTACGAATCCGGGCAGCAGGCCGCGGCGGTAGAGTTCCTGCACCTTCAGCTCGAATTCACGGAGCTGGAGCATCTCCCGGTAGAGGGTCAGAAGCAGATTCATATCCATTTGTCCGGCAGCGCCTTTCTCCATTTTATCCTCCAGCGATTTCGCTTCGCCCCACGGATGGAATCAAAGCTTCTCGGGGATGGATGTGCCGTCGCATCCCGGCGCGCGCTGGCGCAGTTCAAGCAGAAACCCGAACAAGGATTGGGTATCCAGCAGCGCCCATCGAGTGCCGGGCCGTATCCCCGTTCCGGCTTGAAGAACCTCCACGTTTTGTGGGGAAAGATTCCGTACCACTGCATCCATATCTTGCACTTCGAAGAGGACGTGGTGAATGCCGCCGCCGTGTTCCTCCAGAAACTGACGATAGGCGTTGCGCTCCCCTTCCAGGGGTTGGATAAGTTCCAGCTCCAACGGGCCAAGCTGAACGAAAGCTTGCCGGATCTTGATGTGCTCTTCTTTGCCGCGGAAAAAGTACTTGGAATCCGGGCGATTCGGCCACTCAATGAAACGGAAAGGTCCAATGCCGAAAAGGGAAGTCAGCAGTCGCGTCGCCTGGACCAGATCAGGAACGACGACGCCTATTTGGACTGCCTGCTTCAGTGCCACCCCAGCGACCGGGGTTTCTTCCGCGCCCATATTTCATCCTCGTTTTCCGATGATTCAATCACCGCCAACTGCTAACGGGAAAGAAACCCGCCATCCACAGGCAGAACGATTCCCGTAACCATCGACGACGCGTCGGAGGCCAGGAATAAAGCCGGCCCCACCATTTCATGCGCCTCGCCCACGCGCCCCAGGGGGATGTTGGAAGTCCACGTTTGCATCAGTTTTTCCGGATCGAACTGCTTGTCGGCCATGACTTCGAGAAGCCCGGGGGTTCGAAACTGGCAAGGGGCGATGGCGTTGACGCGGATTCCGAAACTCGCCCATTCGATAGCCAATTGCTTCGTCAAGGAGTTGACGCCTCCCTTGCTGGCACAGTAGGCATTGTTGCCTCGGCCCATTCCCACCACCCCGGCGATGGAGGAAAAATTGATGATAGCGCCTTTGCGCTTCGGCACCATGACTCGTCCGGCCGCAGCACAACACAGAAAGGTTCCACGCAGATTGACATCGAGCACCTTGTCCCAACTTTCCACCGATAATTCCAAGGCCGGGGTGTGCTGCGAGATGCCGGCAGAGTTGACGAGGATGTCGATTGTCCCGAGTTCGCGCACCGTGGCATCCGCCATCGCTCCGATCTCCTGCGGATTGCTGACATCCACGCGGATGGCCACGGACCGCCGGCCCAGTGCGGCCACCTTCCCGGCGGTCCGCTGGGCAGCCTCCAAATTCAGGTCCGCGGCGGCAACGTCACATCCATGTTCGGCAAAGCCCAACGCGATGGCCTCGCCGAATCCGGCTCCCGCGCCGGTAATGAGCGCCACCCGTCCACTCAGGTCGAAAAGCTTTTTGAAGTCGACGACCGCTATGTCCATAGGCATTCCTTCCCCATCCGGTTTCCGCCGCCGTCACCCCCCGAGGGTCCGCGGAGGCTATTCTTCTCCCAGGGCGCGTTGGTTCGATGCGCAAATACGCCCTCGGCGCGGCATCCGCCGCGGGTTCCGAGCGTGCTGGGAGCAGTGGGCGGATGCTATAACAAGCGTTCTGAAGTGTCAACTCTATCATCGAAAATCCTCGACAAAATAGACGAACACATTGCTTGACAACCCCTTTTATCGGAAGGATGATACGTCGCGTTTGCCCGGAAGCCAATGTGCGCCCGGCACGATCCGCTGCTCTGTAGGGGAAGCAGGAGCAAATCTTCATGCGCCGCTACAGGGCCGGAAGGCACCCCCGGTAGCATATCAGCCCATCGAAGTGGTTGGGATTCACCATGAACTCCGAAATGATGACAGCTTTGGGTTACTTGGTTGTGGCCGGGCTGATCAACAGCGCTTACACTCTCCCACTGAAGCTCAAGCTGCGGTGGAAGTGGGAGAATATGTGGTTGGCCTTTACGCTCCTGGGCGTTTGCATTCTACCTGCGGTATTGGGGATGGGGACGATTCCGCATTTCTGGTCCGTCTACAGCCAAATCAAATTTCGTTCGTTGCTCATTGTGGCATTCTCCGGCGCAACTTGGGGTATTGGCATGTTGCTTTCGGGAGTCGCCGTGGACCTCATCGGCGTGGCCGCGATGTTTGCCACGGTTATGGGCGTCTCGTCCAGCGTCGGAGCGCTGCTGCCGCTGATTGTTCAGGGACTAGGAGGGCTCACTTTGCGGGCTGGCCTGCTGATCTCCTTGGGCATCGCGCTCACCATTTTGGGAGTGGTTCTGTGCGGGTCGGCGGGACGACAGCGCGAAAAAGATGAAGCACTAAAGGAAGGCCCGAAGCGTTCCGCGTTTCTACGGGGCTTCATCTTCGCGGTGCTGGGGGGCATTTGCGGATCAATGCTAAACTTCGGGCTGGCCGCCGGTTCTCCTTTGATTGAGGTGGCGCGACAGCACGGAGCGAGCGCGCGCATGGCCACGAATGCCGCTTGGGTTCCCGTTCTGCTGGTTGGCTCGGTTCCAGGAATCATCTACTGCGTGCACCTGCTGCGGAAGAACGCGACTGGCCCGAATTTCCTGGGCCTGCACTCGTTTGCCTATCTGTTTCTCGCTCTCCTTATGGGATTGCTCTGGTTCGGGAGTGTCGTTCTTTACGGATGGGCAACGCTTCGGATCGGGGATCTCGGTGCGGTGCTGGGTTGGCCCCTCTTTATGGCAACGATTGTTCTAGGGAGCTCTTTGTGGGGGGCCGTCACCGGTGAGTGGAAAAACGCCAGCGCCCGGGCACGTACCTTGATGGGATCCTCAGTTTTCGTGCTGATTGTGGCCATCGTGGTTCTTGCCAGTGCCAGAGCCAAGGGGTGAGAAAAACTGTGGGGACGTTTCACAAAACGTACCCAGGAATTTAGCCAGGGAGGTCATCATGTCACGCGAGTGTATGGAATCAGTTCGGATGTTCAAAGTGGACAAAGGTTCGGTAGCCCTTTGGTGGCTGGGGCAGATGGGCTTTCTGGTTAAGACGCCCGCAGGAACGGTTTTCTCCGTCGATGCCTATCTGACAAACTCCTGCAAGAAGATTGGAGACTCACTTGGCCTGGATATGGACCGCCGGGTTCCGATCTTCATCGAGCCGGAGGAACTCGACGTCGATCATTTTCTCTGCACCCATTCGCATTACGATCACGCCGATCCGGAGACGATCGGGAGGGTGCGGAAAGAGCGGATCGAGACGTTTGTGGGGCCCGGGCTGGCCTGTGAGAGCTTTGCCCGGTGCGGCGTGGAAAGCGCCAAGGTCCAGCAGGCTTATCCCTGTGGAAAATTGCAGATCGCAGATTTAACTGTTCACGGAACCTTTGCCATGCCGACGGATGATTCCGACCTGAACCATATGGGGTATGTCCTCGCGGTGGATGATGGTCCACGCATCTACATTTCCGGCGACACAGATTACAGTGATCTGCTGGCGCACGTGCGGAAGTTGGAGCCGGACGTCATGATTAGCTGCATCAACGGCGGCTTCAACAACCTAAGCCACTGGGAGGCGGCCGAACTTGCCGCGCTGCTCAAGCCGAAGGTCGCGATACCCTGCCACTACGATATGTTTCCAGATAACGCTTCCGACCCGCAACAATTCCGGGCATGCCTGCGCTACAAAGCGCCGCAAGTGCGGTATGAACAGCTCGACTATGTAAAACCCTTTGTGTTCAAGTCTTGATGTCCGCCGAAGCGCCATCGACATTCGCCCATGCCGACTCTTGTCGGCGTGATTCCATGGGGCGTCACCATGGTTGCTTCGGGGTTGATGGGGCAATTCGATGCGGGGAGGGTCCTTTATGTGCGTGAAGTGGCCAGAACAAGTTGCACTGTTGCCGGCAGCTTTTGTGAGTGGGATGGTTCGGTTCGTCATCGTTTTCGCGCTGGGTTGCTGGTGCAGCCTGTCGGGGTTCGCGGGCGCAGGGCATCCAGTCGGCGCGAATTCCTGGAAGCTCGCCACGAATGACACGGAACTTGTGTTAGCGGTCGTGGACGATTGGCCAGTGATCCAAACTCTTCGCTCCACCGCGACTCGGCGCAATTGGCTGGCCTCTCCCCTCCGGGAATCGTTGATGAAAAGCGTTGCCGTGGATGGCTCGCCGAGTGATCTCGCCTGGAAGTTTGCGGGCGCGGAGCTTGATGCCAAAGGCGAGGAGCTGCATCTTCATTACCGCAACGACATTCCCAAACTGAGTTTGGACTCGGTGTGGCGCGCCAGGCCAGGGCGAGGTCCGGTGGAACATTGGCTGAGCTTGACCAACGAATCCGGCGGCACCGTAACCGTGACTCGGCAGGGGAGCCTGGACCTGACGAATCTTGTGATCCCGCCAAAGGCCGGGGCCCAGGCTTGGTGGATCAACCGCGGCGGCAGCAACGCCAGCCACGAGGGTGGAACTTTCGCGGTGGGACTCGACTCCGACTTCGATCAAGTTCTGGTGAGCGATCCCACAGATGGCTCGGCCCCGGTTCCCTGGATGGCCATCCAAATTGGAGAGGCCGAAGGGCTCTATGTAGGTTGGGAGTTTTCCGGCATGGGGGCCATTCACGCCAAAACCGATTCCGCGGACCCCACGCGATTGGAATTACACGTGGGTCTGGCGCCTGATTTCAAGACCGACATTCTCGCCGGAGCATCTTTCCTGGCGCCTGCGGCCTTCGTCGGCTGCTACCAAGGAGATGTGGACGATGGCAGTTACACCTTGCACCGTTTCATCCTGGAAAAACTGTTGCCACCCCTCCCTCAGGACCAGCCGTACCCAACTCTTGCCTATAATCTCTATCTTGACGTCGGCGGGGATAAGGCGCATGAATCAGATGTCCTCAGCAGCGCCGCCTTCTGCAAATCACTCGGGTTTGAAACCTTTGTACCGGACGCGATGTGGTTTGCCAGCGACGGCGATTGGCGCTGGGACCCGTCGCGATTCCCTCGCGGGGGAGTTCCCATCGAGCAGTACACGCATGAAAATGGCATGAAGCTGGGCCTTTGGGTGGCATGGACTCACGGGGGCGACTCCCTCTATCCGGGGGCGTTGAATATCTTTCGCCACCCCGACTGGTCTGTTGAAAATATAGGGTCTGACTGGAAGCCGAAGGCGATCAATTGGAGCACCCTTATCGATCTGGGGTTTGACCCGGCGCGGGACTGGGCCGAGCGCGAGGTGGCAAGGGTGGTGACCGATAATCACCTGGATTACTTGAAACACGATTACTCCCCCATCGTCACTCATTGCGTCCAGACCAACCATCGTCATCACTACGGTGTGGATGTCAGCTATTGGTCCACATTAGGGTATTACCACATCATGGAAGACCTAAAGGAACGCTTTCCGCAACTGGCGCTGGAAGGGTGCTCCGGCGGGGGACACATCAAGGACTTCGGTTACATCAAGCACGTGCATTACATTGTGACCACCGATACGCTCTCGGCCTTACCCGACCGTCAAAGCCTCTACGATTCCACCTTCGCGTTTCCTCCCGCCGTCCTTATGGCTTACACCTACGAGAACTTCTACAACAAAGACGCCGACCGTCCCCGTCCTTTCTTCTGGCGTTCCGCGATGATGGGCGCGTGGCAGATCGACCCCACGCACACCGCGAATTGGTCTCCCGAAGATATCGCCAGCGCCCGGCGAGCCACGGAAATCTACAAGTCCTGGATTCGGCCGATGCTGGCGGACGTGGAGGTCCACCACATTCTGCCGCGGCCGGATGGTCTGCATTGGGACGGCATGTTTTACTGGAGCCCAAGCCTGAAGCGCGGGACGCTCTACGTCTTCCGGCCAAACAGCGATCAGACCGCTCAGCGCATCCGGCTGAAAGGGTTGGAACCTCGGGCGCGGTATCACCTCCGCTCCGAGGACGGTTCCCTGGCCGAACAGACACGCGAAGGCGAGGACTTAATGAGTGTAGGACTCCTCCTAAAGCTTCCGGAGAAATTCAGCAGCGATTTGATTTACGCCGAAGAGGTCAAATGAACCTTGGAATTCCGGCGGGTCAGTGATCAATCGAAGCCGGCAGCACAGTGCTGCGGGGCGTCAGATTCTTTGGGATTCAGGGAATTACGTCTTGTGGTGGCCGCGCACAAGATAATGATGAATGTCCGGCCAAAACTCTTTCATCTCATAACTGACGGCATCCCACCCAATTTGTGTCCACCAAACGTTCACGTTGCTGCCAAACGTCCGGGGCCCGGGATGATACGCATTGGAGATGGCTGCGGCCGTGCCAGCACCGAGGATTTCAGAGAAGTTGAACTCAGTCTTTCCCGAATCCGAGCGCGTGAGGAAAACCCGCAGGCCAGCGTACTCGACACGGTGGAGGAACTTGCCTTTTCCCATTTGGTAGTAGCGCGGATCTTGTCGCAAAGCCGAAGGGAATACGGCCCCCACCATAAAGTTCTCGACGGTGTTGTCAGCAAACGCCAACGCGTAGCGTTTGCCATAGCCTTTAAGCCCTTGCCCGAAGGTGGGGTTCGTGTTGCTGGCTTGGTTGACGCCAGACTCAAGGGCGAGGAACGCGAATTCAACCGGGTCGAAAGTTCCCTGACCCACCAACTTGAATTTTTGCCCAGTCGTAAGAGGCGGGAGCGAAGAAGCATTTTCCACGGTCAGGTAGTTGGGCAACGCCCAGAGGATTCGGTCATTTTTTGGAACGTTGGGATCCGGAACGGGCTGGGTTGGGGCGGCGCCGGAGTCATTTGCCGATTTGGTTTGGGTTTGTGGAGCAGCCGGTTGAGTTTGCGGAGACGCCGCTGGGGTTTGTGACGAAGCTGGAGGGGCGGCCTGCCCTGCCTGTTGTGCCAGCAGTTGATGAGAAGAGACCCCCAGCATACAGGCGAATAGGATGAGCAGCACGGCGCCGCGGGGCCAAGAGTTTGGGTTAATCATCAGCTCAGTAATCTCCACGCGTATCTGCTGGTACAGTGAGGCTTGCCCTCGAGCCCGCTTTGCGGCTTTCCCATGCAACCTCATTTGACGCGTCAAACCTCAAGGGAGTTTTCTGCCGTTCTATCTTATTGAAAACAATTTACATTATTTAACGAATGGGGACAATCCCTCTGGGGAGGGGTTACGTCTTGTGCTTGCCGCGCAGAAGAAAACGACGAAGGTCCGGCCAGAACTCTTTCAACTCGTAACCGGCGGCATCCAACAAAACTTGTGTGCCCTCAACGTTGGCGCTGCTGGCGAGCGTGTGGGGGCCGGGATGGTACGTATTGGAGAGGCCTGCGGCCAGGCCATTACCGAGGAATTCGGAGAAGTTGAACTGAGTTTTTCCCGACGTGTCCGAGCGCGTGATTACAACCCGTATGGCGGCGTACGCGAAACGGCGAAAGAAGTTTCCTTTTCCCATCTGGTAGTAGCGCGGGTCTTGCCGTAGCAAAGCGGGGAATATGGCGCCCGTCCCGAAGTTTCCGATGATGGCGTCGGTATAGTCCGTCCCGAAACGTTTGGAATAGCCAGAAAACCCTTGGTGATACGTGGGATTTGCATTATCGGCTTGATCAATGCCAGCTTGGATGCCCATGAACATGAATTCAACCGGGTCAAAGCACCCCTCAGCCACCGTCTTGAATTTTTGCCCGGTCGTAAGCCGAGGTAGCGAGGAGGCATTTTCCACGGTCAAAAGGTTGGGCAGGGCAAAGAAAATTCGGTCATCCTTTGGAGGTTTGGAATCTGGAACGGGCTGGTCCTGAACGGCTGGGGGCTCATCCGCGGGTTTGGTTTGGGTTTGTGGAGTAGCCGGTTGGGTTTGGGGTGTCGCCGGAGGGGGGGGCTGCCCCGCCTCTTGCGCCAGCAGTTGATGAGATAGCCCCAGTGTCCAGACGAAGAGAAGGGCTAGCACGCAGCCCCGCGGCCAGAGGTTTCGGTTAATCATCAGCTTAGTTTTCTCCACGTTACCGAATCGGCACACTAAGTCTCATCCTCTAGCACGCTTTGCGGAGCCGGCCACGTTCTTTCTTTGACGCATAAAAACCAAGAATAGTTACCTATAGTTCTATCTTCTTGAAAACACAGGCTGTTTTTGAGTGCATTACGCCCAACAATCTCCATGCGCGGCTATAAGTAGCGCCCAAACCACTGTACGGTGCGGACGATCACTTCCTCTTCCCACGGGATCGACGTATAGACGTGGTCCGCTCCGGCGATGATGGCGAGCTCCTTGGCGTCGGCGCCCGCAGCCTGGAAGAAGTCGCGGGCATGGGAAACAGGGACAGCTTCGTCCTTTTCCGGATGGACGATTAGCGTTGGCCCTTTGTAGCGCGCGAGATGGCGAATGGGTTCGACCTTCAGCACGTCCTCTTCAAGGCGCGGGTTGATTTCGCGGGCGTCGAATTCCACGGCGCCCGCCTTGCCGGGAATCTTCTTGGCTGAATGCTTGACGAGTTGGCGCAGTCGAGGCGTATGCGCGACGGCGCTCCACAGCACCACCGCCTTTGCCTGGACGCTGAGCGCCAAGGCCGCGGCCACCGCTCCTCCCAGGGAAAGTCCCAGCAGGCCCACGCGCTCCGGGTCGATTCCCGTTTGCGCGCGCAAGAAGGCCACGGCGGCATGCCCGTCGGCAATCTCCCCGCGGAGGGTCATCTCGCGAAATTCGCCGTCCGACTCCCCCGACCCATAGAAATCGAACCGCAGGGAGGCGACTCCCGCTTGCGACAGGGCGCGCGAGCACTTCACGAACATCCAATGCGATTCCATGCGGTTGCCCGTGAATCCATGAAACAACACCACGCCGGGTGCGAACCGCTTCAGTGTGGCGGCAGGCAAATGCAACATACCCCGCAGCGTTTTGCCCTTGGGGTTCGGGAACTCCACAAATCGCTCAATTCCGGGATTCTTCACAAGATCATGACCTCTCGATGGGGCGCCATTAACTTTACCAGAGTGTGTCAAGGGATGGGATTCAATCTCGCTGTAGCCGGGGGCGTCCCGATTAGGCGCATCGTGAAGGCCCTGCCGCGCCCTCTGGACCCACGCAGCCGTCAGTCGCCTTTCATGCATTCGCGATAGGCCCGGGCGCAAGCGCATTCGCAAACTTCGTCCAGGTCGGTCGTCTCTATGTCGCCATTGCAGTAATGTTGGCCAATGAATTTGTAGACCTTTGCCGCCGCGTGCGGT
>Ga0181539_1003820_pt1 | contig 13432 bp, 11 predicted proteins | sample PEATcosm2014_Bin_46_FD_119767 | JGI IMG/M metagenome (GOLD analysis project Ga0181539, IMG submission 119767) | Peatland microbial communities from MTU Mesocosm Facility, Houghton, MI, USA - PEATcosm2014_Bin23_60_metaG | ecosystem: Environmental > Terrestrial > Soil > Wetlands > Peat | place... | reverse complement strand
GGAGATGCGCGAAAAAACGCTGAAAGTGATGGCGACTTTTCAAAACATGGACGCGCCGCCGCAGGGCGAGTTGACGTTTATTGACAACGCCGTTGACACGACGACCGGCACGATCCAGCTCAAGGCCACATTTTCAAACGAGGACAGCACATTGTGGCCGGGACAATTTGTGCAAGTGGCGCTGACGCTGTCGGATCTGACGAACGTCGTCGTCGTGCCATCGCAGGCGGTGCAGACGGGACAAAACAGCCAGTTTGTTTATGTCGTGAAACCGGATCAAACCGCCGAGGAGCGTCCGGTAACAATTGGCATTACGTATCAAGGCGAAACGGTGGTGCAAAGCGGTTTGCAAGCCGGCGAAACGGTGGTCACGGACGGCCAGTTGCGGCTGGAGCCCGGCGTGAAGGTCAGCATCAAGAGCGCGATCCAGCCCGCTGCGCCCACAAATTCAACGGAAAATGTCAAATGAAGAAACATCCAACAACCAACATCCAACAACCAACATCCAATGGAGCAGTGGACGAGGTTTGGGTATTCAATGATGGCGACAATGGAAATCGTAAATACAATTTGGAGGTGCGTCTGTTGGAGTTTGCCTCGGCGGTAATTGACCTGTCCGAGCAGTTGCCGGATTCCCGTGCGGGCAATCATGTTGCCGGACAAATTCTGCGTTCGGGCACGTCACCCTATCCGAATCACGGGGAAGCGGAAGATGCCGAGTCGCGCGAAGATTTCATTCACAAGCTCAAGCTTTGCCTCAAGGAATTGCGCGAAACCCGCCGTTGGGCGCGGCTCATCCAGCGCAAAGGCTGGGTGAAGGACGAAACGACCTTGCTTTTTATTTTGAGCGAAGCCGACGAACTCATTCGCATTTTCTTTTCCAGCATTCAAACAGCGAGACGGAATTTATTGAACGAACGCCGTACCCGCGAAGCCGGCTGAAAAAATGGATGTTGGATGTTCGTTGTTGGATGTTGGATGTTTTGAATTTTAATTTGCCATGAACGTTCCCGAACTGTTCATCCGCCGCCCGGTGATGACCACGCTGGTCATGTCGGGCATTTTGCTGTTCGGGCTTATCGGCTACCGCCTTCTGCCGGTGAGCGATCTGCCCAGTGTGGATTATCCGACCATCCAGGTCTCGGCCAGCCTGCCCGGCGCGAACCCGGATACCATGGCGTCGTCCGTGGCCACACCGTTGGAAAAGCAATTCTCGATCATTGCCGGCGTGGACTCCATGTCGTCGGTCAGCGCACAGGGCAGCGTGCAAATCACCGTTCAGTTCACGCTGGACCGCAACATTGACGCGGCAGCACAGGACGTGCAGGCGGCCATTGCCCGTGCCGCCCGGCAATTGCCGCCGAACATGCCCACGCCGCCAACCTACCAGAAGGTCAACCCTGCGGATGCTCCTATTCTTTACCTGGCGCTGAATTCACCCACGCTGCCGCTTTCGACGGTGGACGATTATGCCGAGACGTTGCTGGCGCAGCGCATTTCGATGATCACCGGCGTCGCCCAGGTGTCGGTTTTTGGCTCACAGCAATACGCCGTGCGCGTGCAGGTGGACCCGAACAAACTGGCGGCCTACGGCATCGGCATTGATGAGGTCGAGTCGGCGCTGGAACAGGGCAACGTGGACCAGCCGACCGGCACGCTTTACGGCCGGCATCAGGCGTTCACCGTGCAGGCCACGGGCCAGCTCCAAAAGGCGGCGGACTACCGTCCGCTCATCGTCGCGTATCGCAACGGCAATCCGGTGCGCTTGCAGGAGTTGGGGCGCGTGATTGACAGCGTGCAAAACGACAAGGTGGCAAGCTGGTTCAACAACACGCGCGCCATCGTGCTGGCCATTCAGCGCCAGCCCGGCGCGAACACGGTCGCCGTGGTGGACAACATCATCCGGTTGCTGCCGCAGTTCCGCAATCAGATCCCGGCGGCCGTGCATATCGACGTTCTTTTCGACCGCTCACAGTCCATTCGCGATTCGGTCGCGGATGTCAAGCACACGCTCTTCATCGCCGTCTGCCTCGTGATCCTGGTCATCTTCCTCTTTCTGCGGAACCTCTCGGCCACGCTCATTCCCAGCCTGGCGCTGCCGATGTCCATCATCGGCACGTTCGCCGCCATGTCGCTGCTCGGCTACAGCCTCGACAACCTTTCGCTCATGGCGCTGACGCTGTGCGTTGGATTCGTCGTGGACGATGCCATCGTCATGCTCGAAAACATCGTGCGCCACATGGAAAACGGCGAACCGCCGATGCAGGCCGCGTTGAATGGTTCCCGGGAAATCGCGTTTACCATCATTTCCATGACGCTGTCGCTATCGGCGGTGTTCATTCCGGTGCTGTTCATGGGCGGCCTGCTGGGGCGTCTGCTGCACGAATTTGCCGTGACGATTGTGGTCGCGGTGCTGGTGTCCGGGTTCGTTTCGCTGACGCTGACGCCAATGATGTGCAGCCGGTTCATCCGCTCGGAACACGGAAAAAAACATGGCCCGCTCTACAACGCTTTCGAGCGCTTCTTCGACGGAATGCGCAACGCCTACGACCGCAGTTTGCAGACGGTCATGCGCCACCGGCTCGCGACGCTCAACGTGTCGCTGGCCGTGCTGGTGGCGACCCTGGCCCTGTTTGTCGTGATCCCCAAGGGGTTTTTCCCCGACGACGACACTGGCCAGGTTTTCGGCATCACGGAGGCGGCGCAGGACATTTCCTTCGACGCGTTGCGCGAGCACCAGATGGCCGTGGCGAAAATCGCCGCCGCCGACCCGAACGTGGGTGCCTTCATGTCATCCATCGGCACAGGCGGTGCGAATGTCGGCCGCATCTTCATGCGTTTGAAACCGCGTTCCGAACGCAAATTAAACGCGAACCAGGTCATCCAGGAACTCCGCCCGAAATTCGCCCAGATACCGGGCATCAACGTATATCTACAAAACCCGCCGCTCATCCGCGTCGGCGGCATGTTGACCAAGGCGCTGTATCAATTCAGTTTGCAGGACACCGACACGAAGGAGCTTTACCATTGGTCACCGATCCTGATGAACAAAATAGCTGCGATAACCAATATTTTTCAGGACGTAACCAGTGACCTGCTCATCGCCAATCCGCAGGTGATGGTCGAAATTGACCGCGACAAGGCCTCCGCGCTCGGCGTCACGGCCGGCCAGATCGAAAACGCGCTCTACGACGCCTACGGCGAACGCCAGTCCTCCACCATTTACACCGACATCAACGAATACTGGGTCATCCTCGAAGTCGAACCGCAATTTCAACGCGACCCGGACGCGCTCGCGCAACTCTACATCAACAGTTCGGTCACCGATACCAACAACTTTCCGAAGCGCATTCCGCTCAGCGCTGTTGCCCGGCTCACGCGCAACCTTGGGCCGATGAGCATTTCCCATGTCGGCCAGTTGCCGTCCGTCACCATCTCCTTCAACCTCGTGCCCGGGGTTTCCCTCGGTACCGCCGTCGCACAGGTGGAAAAACTCCAGGCTGAACTGCATCTGCCGGCAACCATCAGCCACAGCTTCCAGGGTTCGGCGCAGGTTTTCCAGTCTTCCTCGCAGGGACTCTTCATGCTGCTCATCATGGCCATTCTCGTCATCTACATCATCCTGGGGATCCTTTACGAAAGCTTCATTCATCCCATCACCATTTTGTCCGGCCTGCCGGCGGCGGGCTTTGGCGCGCTGATCACGTTGATTCTGTTCCGCCTGGATTTGAACATCTACGGCTTTGTCGGCCTCATCATGCTCGTCGGCATCGTCAAGAAAAACGCCATCATGATGATTGACTTCGCCATTGACGCGCAACGGAAGGGGAAATCCGCCGCCGAAGCGATTCACGAAGGCTGCCTGCTGCGGTTCCGGCCGATCATGATGACCACGATGTCCGCGCTCATGGCCACGCTGCCCATCGCGCTCGGCTTCGGCGCGGGCGGCCAAGCCCGCCGGGCGCTTGGCTTGGCCGTCGTCGGCGGATTGGTGGTGTCGCAATGCCTGACGCTTTACATCACACCGGTGATTTACCTTTATCTGGAATCGGCCCACCAAGGGTATCTGCGCAAACGCGCCGCCCGACATGCAATTCAAAAAGGAATCCAGCCGGCGGCGGCGTGATTCAAAACCCGCCCGGCGGCGGCGTTTCAAGCTTCAACCTAAAAACTGAAATTGAAACTTTAGGCAAACTGACAGGTTTGCGCAGCCATCGTTGGAGACAGTGTCAAGATACGCCTGCTCGCGCAGAGTTAATGAAACTTTTTTGACTTGACTTCCACCCACACATTCCTTATTATGAGAGCATGAAAATGGGTTTCAAACTTCTTGGACCTATGTTCTTGGGTTTGTGCGCAAGCATTGGGTGCACTGGCTTGGTTCACGCGCAATTCATGGTGACGAACGACGTTACATGGCAGGGGACGGTCAGCTTGGTCACGACCGGCAATGTTACCTATGCCGAATATGCGTGGATGCTGTTTGGTTGCGACTGCGAGTCCATAGTTAGCACGGGGCCTGTGATCCGCAACGGCACCAACTTCTGGTATGATTTCGACCTCGAAGATATAACTGGAAGGGCTTGCCCCCAATTTATCGCCAATATGACCACCACCGCCGCTTTAGGCACGTTGGCCCCGGGCACCTACACCTTGACCACAACCTCTTGGGGCGTGCCAGTCGCGATCAACACCTTCACCGTTCCGACAAACTCCACGCCATCCACGCCAATACTCCTACCCATCGGTTTTGGCACCAACGGATCGTTTAATATACAGTTGACCGGTGTCACCAACGTGAATTACGTCCTGCAATGCTCGACGAATTTCATAAATTGGACTTCACTTTCGACCAATTCAGTTGGGCCGCCGTTGAGGGACACCTACCCCGTCTTGCCCGGCCCTTGCTATTACCGCGTGCAAATTCTCGATACAACGACCGTCGTTGAGTAGTCCCGCCTGGGAAATGACCGTCCGGGGTTTTTCTGAAGCATTGTTTTCCAGTCAATTCCGCACGCGAGAACGATATGCGATTGAACCGAAGAACCATGCTAACTACCTCTGCCAAAGCCCGCACCGCTTGCTTTCAGCGTGGCAATGTTCGGTTCATCCGAGAAGTTGGTGTCTGGAATGATGAAGGCCATGGAGTCTGAGGACGAAGCAGCGTTCAATTCGGCGCGCAAGTAATGCGCTGATTATTCTTATTGCATTCACGCTCAGCTTGATTAGAATTCCCGGCTCTGTTTATCAAAACAAATTGTGAACGCTGAACTTTGCAAAAGAGCCGCCGAAAAGGTCGGCAACCCGAATATCCTGGTGAACCTCATTTCACGCCGGGTGCGCCAGTTGAATTCCGGGGGCGGCGGTCAGTGCCGTCCGCTCATTAGCGACGTGGGGAACCTGGGCGCAGCCGACATCGCGCTGCGTGAACTGCTGGAGGACAAAATCGGCTGGGAAATGCCGGAACCGGTCGAGCTGGTCCGTCCGCAGCCCAAGAAGCGCAAGAAGCGCTGATTCCATTTACGATTTACGAAGCCTTCTTGCTCCTCCGCACACCGCGTAAATCGCATATCGTGAATCGAAAATAACGAGATCCCAAAGTTGGTTTCCAATTCTTCCGGCTTTTTTAATCTGCGCCATCCGCGTAGCCTGTGGTCCATGGCCGACATCGTGACCAATCACAAAGCCCGGCGCGATTATCACATCCTCGAAACGTTCGAGGCGGGCATCGTGTTGCACGGCACGGAGGTCAAATCGCTGCGTGCCGGCAAGGGGCAGATCACCGACGCCTTTGCGCGCGTGGAAAAGGACGAGGTCTGGCTCTACAACGCGCACATTGACGAATACTCGCACGGCAATCTGCAAAATCACCAGCCCAAGGCCCCGCGCAAACTGCTCCTGCATCGATCAGAAATCCGGAAACTCTTCGCCCTTGCCTCGGTCAAAGGCCACGCGCTCGTGCCGCTGGCGTTTTTCTGGAAGAACGGCAAGGTGAAGGTCGCGCTGGCCGCCGGCAAAGGCAAACAGCAGTTCGACAAGCGTGAGGAATTGAAACGGCAGGAATCCGACCTCGAACTCAAACGCGCGCAGATGCACCGGTTCAAGGGAAGATGAAATAAAAAACGGTGGATTCGATTTCAATCCGGCTTGGCGCGATCTTATCAGCCTCATCAAGAAGGCCGACGTGGCCGACATCAAGCGCCGTACCGGGTTGCCGGGAAAATAGAAAAGCAAGGCCGGCCGCGAACTCAAATGCGTGACGATATGGCGGTTCAAAAGTTAATCAGGAAAACAGGAAGGCCCGAAATGATTGCTGAATTTTCGTGACGGTGGCGTTGGGGATGGATAAAACGCAGGCACAAACCATGCAAAGCTCCCCGTTTAACAGGTTGCTGCTTGCCTTGGTGGTGCTGGTGGTCGCCGCTGGAGCTTCTTTGTTATTGCACTTCATCAATTCGGAAGTACAAAAACCGGACGAGACGCCGCCGCAATTTTCGAAGTCCGATTTCAAATATCACTACACACCGCCCGTCTTTTCCAGTTCCGCGAAAAAAGCTGAAGCCGAGCCCGAACGCGACCTGGCAGGCCAACCGAAAATCCCGCGAGAGAAAGTCGAAAAATGGCTCACCAAACATCATCGCGATGCGGCGAGTCTGCTGGCGGCGTTCCGGGCGCTGGAGGACACAAATTATTTGAACGAGGCGGCGACGAATTTTCCCGACAACCCGCAGGTGGACTGGACGATCCTGGCGCGCAATGCATTTCCTGAAGACCGGCGCAAGTGGCTGGATTTGTTCAAGACGTCATCGCCAAGCAACTCGCTGGCGAATTATTTATCCGCGCAGGATTACTTGAAAAATGGCCAGACCAACGAAGCCGTCGCTGAGCTTTTGGCGGCGTCGGGCAAAGCGCAGTTCGGCACTTATTCGATGGAGGCTTTTGGGGACGGTGAGGAATTGAACCAGTTCGCCGGAAAATCGCCGTTGGAGTCCGAGCAACTTGCGTTTTCACACTCGATGACCGACGTGCTGACGGAAGATGGAACCCTGAAGCAACTGGCTTGGAGCGTGGCGGATTTGGAAAAACAGCAGGTGGCCATCGGCGATAATGTTTCTGTCGAAAATCTTGCCCAAATGGGATTAACTTTTGCAGACCAAATCCGCAGCGGTGAGAATGGGAAGCTAATTATTAACCAGCTTGTTGGGAACTCCTCCGCAGCGCTGGCGCTGTCGGGTTTGGATCAAAACACCAGCTACGATTTTCTTGGTGGCCAGACTCCAGGCCAGGTGCTACAGCAGATTAAAGAATGGAAGGCGTCAATGGCGGAATTGACGCAAAATTTTGAGGCAGCTTATCCGGGCCTGACCGAAGAAGAAATGGCCAGCTACGCCGAACGCAAGAAAACTTACGGGGAAGTTGATGCGATGCGCTGGGTGGTTCAACAGCATCCACCAAAAAATCCATAAAATAAAAGAGGATGGCGTTTCCGTGCCATCCTCCACCTTCAATTTTCTATTTTTCGATGGCGACCGGCAGTTGCGCCAACGCCGGTGTCAGGGCATTGCCGTTTCCATCGGAACAAAAGCGACGCACACCGGCTTTCCGACTTCGACGGTTTGCCCGGTCCAGGTCAATTGGCCGGTTTGGGCGTTGATGCGGAAGACCACGATGCTGTCAGAGTCCTGGTTGGCGGCAATCAGGTATTGGCCGGTTGGATCAATGGCAAAACAGCGCGGGATTTTGCCACGGGTTGATTGACGTTCGACAAAGTCAAGCCGGCCGCTTTGCTCATCCACGGTGAACAGAGCGATGCTGTCATCACCCCGGTTTGAGCCGTAAACAAATTTACCGGAAGGGTGAACGGCCACCTCGGCGCACGTGCTCTTTCCGTGAAAATCTTCCGGCAGCGTGGAAACAGTTTGAACCTCTTGTAGCGCGCCAGGTTCCGGATCGTAAGTGAAAGTCGTCAGGGTGGAACCCAATTCATTGATGACGTAAGCATGCCGTCCGTCGGGGCTAAAGGCGATATGGCGCGGTCCGGAACCAGGCTTCAGTTCGACCCACGGATTTACGTCCGCCGTGAGTGCGCCGTTGGTTTCGTTGAGCCGGTAAATCATCACCTTGTCCAACCCGAGGTCACAGGCGAACACCCGATGATTTGCGGCGTCCAGGGCGATGCAATGGGCGTGGGGCACGGCCTGCCGTTGCTGGTTGACGCTGGACCCATGATGTTGAATCACCGCCGTCGGCGGGCCAATCAAACCGTTGGTTTGCACCGGGAAGACCGCCACGCTGCCGCTGTTGTAATTCGCCACGAGCACATATTTGCCGGTGGAATCCGCGGCGATGTGACAGGGGCTCATGCCTCCGGAGGGCTGCTGGTTCAGGAATTCCAGTTTGCCCGTGGGCGCGTCCAGCCTGAATGCCGTCACCGAGCCGCTGGCCTGGCCATTAAAATGATCGGTTTCGTTTACGGCAAAAAGAAAGCGGTGATTGGGGTCAACAGCAATATACGAAGGATTGATGCATTTGGCAGCCAGCGTGGGCGCGCTCAACTCTCCCGACGCGGTGTCCAAGCGGGAAACGTAAATGCCCTTGTTTTTGGTTCCGGTGTAGGTGCCGAAATAGACGAGGAATTGTTTGGAGAGCGCGCTGTCAGCATTCATAGAAAGGGAGACAAGCAGCAACGCCGCCAGTGCGGCACGAACCAGTTTCAATGATGAAAGGAACCGCATAACATGACGTCTTCGTTGACTCACGTCCCGCGCGCACGGCAAGTTCCCGCCGGGTTCAAAAAGGCAACGTTCTTCGGGGCAAATCAGACTTTGACCGCTTCCGGCTTTGTCCAATTCCGTTTTGGCGCCTTGGTGATGAGGCCTTTTTTGATGGCACTGGTCGAGACGCGAATGTAACGCACCTCGCCACTGGGCAGGAGGGCTTTTACGCGCTGCAAGTTCGGGAAGAACCGGCGCTTGGTGATGGCGGTGATGTGCGTGCCAATGCCGCCCTGTTTCTTGGGCTTGCCACTCCGCCAGATGATGCTGCCTTTCATCGGGCGTTTGCCGGTCAATTCACAAATGCGTGCCATAAAAATTCAATAATGAACCGTGAAGCTTACCATTGAAACCCGCCGTGGCAAGCACTATTTCCGGTGTTGGCTTCTGTCTTCTGGCTTCGGGTCATCAACCGGATTTGAAAAATGAGACGGTGGAATGGTTTGCATTCCGGGTGGGGCGAGCGTACTCGCGAGCCGGCTTTAGCGCGCGAAAGCAAAGCAGCGGCGGCTCGTCAGCAGACTCGTTTGGTGAATCGCACGCGATGTGAAGCGTGAGGTTTGCTGATTTCCCTTGTCCCTTCATGAAGGTCAGTAGCGATTATTGACCAAATCGGATGGAAACAATGAAAACAAATGGAACAGGAACCCGGGTGTTGGATTTCTCGAAGCGATATCTTGAGCATCGTTATCTTCCCGCAATCCTTGCGATCGGGGCGATACTGGTGATGTTGCCGGCCTTGAAGACCGGCTTTGGGGGGGACGACCTGCTTCAGCGGGTTGTCGAACTCAAACCCAGCCAGTTGCCGTCGCGAATGCACGAGACGGGCATGCTGCCTCCGGATTCCGGCAGTCTCGGTACCGTGCTCTGCGACCTTTTCCCCGGTTTCTCCAACCGGGATCCACAATGCATGGTGCTGGCGAAAAACTACGGCACTCTGCCGTGGTGGACGCCGGACAATTTTAGAGTGGGTCTTTGGCGGCCAGTCACCGCGTTCACTCACTGGCTCGATTACCGGCTTTTTCCAGACTCACCGGTGCTGATGCACGCCCACAACATCGCCTGGTTCGCGGCCATCGTGTTTCTCATCACTAATGTTTACCGCAAGCTGATGGGGGTGGGGTGGGTCGCCGGATTGGCGGCGCTGTTGTTCCTGCTCGATGGCAACACCTACTTCCCGGTGGCGTTCATCGCCAACCGCGGTTTCATGATGTCGCTTTTCTTCGGTCTGTTGTGTCTTTATGAACATCATCAATGGCGTTCCGCAAAGTCCCGTTCCGGATGCGTGCTATCCGCCCTGTTCCTCGCGCTTTCCCTTTTCGCAGACGAAGGCGGAGCTTCCACGTTTGCCTTCATTCTCGCGTATGCCCTGGTGCTCGAGCCGGGTTCTCTTCGCAACCGGGCTCTGACGGTTTTGCCTTCGATCCTGGTCATCGTTCTGTGGCGGACCATCTATACACTCTCCGGCTTCGGTGTGTTCCATTTGGGCATTTACATTGACCCTGCCAACGAGCCGCTTCAGTTTGCGCAGGTAGTGATCCCCCGAGCCATCGCCCTGCTCGGAGGCCAGCTTACCGGCGTGCCGCCGGATTTTTTGATCGCGGTTAATCCTTTATTGCAGCCGAAGATCATCGCCTTTTATTGCGTCTGGGTTATTGCGGCGTTGATCGTGTTTCTTCCATTCCTGCGCTGGAACAAAATCGCTGCCTTTTGGTTTGCCGTCATGATGCTGGCGGTCATCCCCGCGGCAACCGTAATGCCAATGTCCAAAAACCTTAGGTTTGTGGCCGTCGGAGCTTATGGACTGATCGCCTGTTTCGTTGCCGGCCTGATCACTCGCCGGTTGCCGGAATGGTTGGCCTGCCGAATCCTGGCATGGGTTGCCTGCGTGCTGCTGATTTTGATGCATGTTCCGGGAGCAATCGCCGGAAGAGTCGCAATGGTTAAAGCCACCCCTTTCGTTTTCAATTTGCTGAAAGGCGCCACCACTCTCGGCGATTCACCGGACGCGGAAAACAAGAATGTGATCGTCGTCAACGCACCCTGCCCGCTCGCGGCGGTTTGTGTACCTTCTTACAAAGCATATTATCACCGGCCACTGCCAAAGACCTTGCGGGCGCTGGTGCCGGGTTGCACGAGCCTCGACGTCCAGCGAACCGATGACAAAACGCTGGTGATTCAATCCAAAGCGCCGAACATATTCTCCTGCGACGATGTCGGCCCCGTCCATTTGGCGTACCTCTGTAGGTTTGGCAACTTCATAGGGGACCCCAGATGCAAAAAAGGCGACCGGTATGATCTCGGCAGCCTCACGGTGGAAGTCTTGGAATCGGATGCATCGGATTTGCCGTCCCGGGTTGCTTTTCGGTTCGACACCTCGCTGGATTCGCCCGATTTCAACTGGATCCAGTTCGACTGGCAAACAGGGCGCCAACCCTTTAAAATTCCGGCCATTGGACAAAGCGTCACGCTGTCCGGCCCGCGTCGTATGGCGAATGTCGAAGGCAAGAAACTTTAAAACGAATGATCGCGCCTTTAGCCAAATTGTTGGACTGGCTGGCCATTCAGTTGGTGTGGGGCAGGCGAGTCAAGTCCCTGCTGAAACAGCACGGCCATCCACCCAATCCGAAGCTGGAGGAAGCACTCGAACTCCTGAAAAGCCCGGACTTTATTCCCCTCGAAAGCCCGCCGGCGCAGCTTGAATTCACTGGTGCACGAAACTTCCGCTTCCCGGCACCGCGACCGGGCGAGTTTGCGGAGAACAACGTCGTTTATGGCCGGCTCTACCGCTGCACGGAAAGCTGGCAGAACCGACCGGTCATTATTCTGCTGCATGGCGCCGGTGGCGACCCGGACTATCATTTTGAGTTTCCACTGATTGCCCGCCAGTGCAATCGAGCGGGAATCAATGCAGCGATGTTGATCGCACCGTTCCAGTTTCAACGACGTCCGCGTCAACTGGCGGGGTTTAGTTGGCCGGATTACCTGTTAACGGCGGAGATCGTCCATGCGCAGGCAATTGCCGAAATTCGCGCCTTGACCGGCTGGCTGTTGGGGGAAGGTTGTCCCGCAGTGGCACTCTGGGGCAATTCCTATGGCGGTGCGCTGGCGGGATTAACGGCCTGCCATGACGCGCGCCTGTCTGCCGTCGTCCTGGTCGCTCCCGGCCTGGACATGAATGTCTTTCTCTCGGCCGCAAAACAGATCGTCTGGCCCGGCCTTCGAGAGGAGTTGCTGCGGCAGCAGCCGGCATGTGACGCGTTGAATCGGACGGCGTTGAACTTGACCACCATGCGGCCACGCCTTCCCAGGGAGAACATATTGTTGATTGAAGCCATTCACGATCTGTTCGTGGACAGGAAATCCATGGAGGCACTCTGGCACGCGTGGGGGCAACCCGACATCTGGCGGCTGCCGCATGGTCACGCCAGCAAAAGCCTGTTGCCAGGTTTGACGGGCCGTGTCCTTCGCTGGCTGGCGCCGCGGCTGGACAGGCACGTCACAGCGCATCGAGGGTGGACACCGCCGTCAGCGTCATTTGTTTCACGATAGGCCGGATTCAATTTCTGCGTGCCTTTGGGATGAGCCGTTCGTATCTTCGCGTTGCTTTATGGCGACGATCAAGCCCTTTGCCGCGTTGCGGCCCAAACCCGAACTGGCTGCGCAAATCTGTGAATTGCCCTACGATGTGATGTCGTCGGACGAGGCGCGCACCACCGCCGCCGGCAACCCGCTCAGTTTTTTACACGTCAGCAAACCGGAAATTGATTTGCCGCCGGGCACGGATCCTTGCGCGCCGGAAGTCTATGCGAAGGGCGGGGAAAATTTTCGAAAGCTCATCCGTGATGGCGCGCTGAAGCAGGACGCGCAGCCGTGCTTTTATCTTTACCGCCAGATCATGGGGCAGCACAGCCAGGTGGGGCTGGTCGCCGCGGCGAGTTGCGAGGAATACCTTGGCGGCATCATCAAAAAGCACGAGCTGACGCGACCGGACAAGGAAGACGACCGCGTCCGGCACGTCGAAGCCCTGAACTCGCAAACCGGCCCGGTTTTTTTGACGTACCGCGCCAGCGCTGAACTCGACAAGTTTGTTGCGAAGAAAATTTCCAAGAAATCGGACGCGGATTTCACCGCCAGGGATGGCGTGCGGCACACGGCCTGGGTGATCGCCGATGAGGACGGGATCAAATTCATCAAGACGCAATTCTCAGCCATCCCGTTTCTCTACATTGCCGATGGCCATCATCGCTGCGCGGCGGCGGCGCGCGTGTTTCAGTCGCGCCAGGGCGCGGGCCACAGCGGACAATTTCTGGCCGTGATTTTCCCGCACAACCAGATGCAGATTCTGCCTTACAACCGCGTGCTGAAGGATTTGAACGACTGGCCGTCGGAACAATTGTTGGAAATTCTCGGCAAGGTTTTTGTCGCCGACCCGCAGGGCACGGGGGTGCCGGCACACAAACACGAACTTGGTTTTTATTTTCAGGGCAAATGGCGGACGCTGGCCTTCCGCAAAAAACTCATCACGACGGACAACCCGATTGATTCGCTCGACGTGTCACTGCTGCAACAACTGGTGCTCGGGCCGATTTTCCGCATCGACGACCCGCGCACGAGCCAGCGAATCAATTATGTCGGCGGCATTCGCGGCCCGGCGG
>Ga0181539_1003814_pt1 | contig 13451 bp, 13 predicted proteins | sample PEATcosm2014_Bin_46_FD_119767 | JGI IMG/M metagenome (GOLD analysis project Ga0181539, IMG submission 119767) | Peatland microbial communities from MTU Mesocosm Facility, Houghton, MI, USA - PEATcosm2014_Bin23_60_metaG | ecosystem: Environmental > Terrestrial > Soil > Wetlands > Peat | place... | reverse complement strand
GGAGACAGCGGCGGCGGTGGCGGTGAAGCCGGCAGTACTGGCTCCGCCGTTCACGGTGACCGAGGCCGGCACAGTGACCGAGGCGTTGTTGCTGGACAGGCCAACACTGGAACCACCCGCCGGAGCGGCAGAGCTTAGAGTTACCGTGCAGGCGCTGGTACCCGGGGTTGCCACCGAGGTCGGGGTGCAGCTCAAGCTGGCCGGCTGCGGCTGGATGATGACTACGGTGCCCCCAGCCGCGCTCATGGCCATCGCAGAGCCTCCCGGGGTAGAGCCCACCGCGCTCACCATTTGCACCGCTGACGATGCGCTAAGCGTGGTCGGGGAGGCTGTGAACGTGGCGGTCGCGACCACGCCCGAAGCGATAGCAGTCTGATTCAAGCCCGCTACCAGGCAGATCATCGAGCCGCCGCTGCCGTTGCAGGTGATGGACTTGCCCGCCGCAACAGCAGCCGCGCCCGCGCTGACGGTAAGCCCGGCGAAATCAGTACTGGAATACGAGAACGTCCACTGCAGGCCAGCCGCCTGGCTTGGCGAGGGAGTGCTCAAAGACACGTTCAGCGAGACGTTTTGCCCTGGAGAGACCGTTCCGGACGACAACGACAACGTAGTCTGAGCGCAGGCGGGAAGACAAGCGCAGGCCAGAAGGACTTTCCAGGAAACCAACCGCATAGGCCTCAACCGACGCACCGACTGGCTTCACCGAGGCATTACGGTCCTTGGGGACTCTTGGGTGGAAACAGGCTTTCCCGCTGGCTCTCGGGGCTGACAGCCTCGACCGCCAATGTCCAGGATCTGCAGAACGGTCGCGTCCTGTTACCTATAGTACTCAACTCGGGAGTCGGCGGGGAAGTCTCCGCAAGCGGGTGATTACACAGGTCTAATGGGGGGTGTCGAGCTATCCCTGTGCACTGGCCGAGTCGGCGCGAGTGCCTCCCCATCTGGCCTGGTTCAGGGCGGCGGTTCCAGCCTCGATACGATCTCCAAACCCATGTCCGAATTGCCCTTATTGCCCTTTGGTCCCATTGACGGGGCCGGCGAGGTCGGGTATATAGGATCTGTACGGCTGGGACAGCGGATGCGAGCTGCGATGGCTGTCTGCTTCACGTACTGGGGGTCCAGTTTGTCCGCCGGCATGTGGCGGAGGGCGCCGGTTAGCGCACCTGTGGATTGACCGGTCTGGCGACGACGGAATTCCGCCATCATCTCGCACATGCACACCATGCACACCAAGGCCCTATGGTCTGATAATCATCCCACTGCGATGCTGCAAGCTGAAGTGGTGAGAGGGCCTTCACGGGTATGAAGCACGCGCGGAGTCTGGCAGCCAGAAGGAGGGCGATTGGGAAGAGGCGAATAGGTTGTGTGAGAAGGCGCACCAAGTCGATCCGAGCGCTCCTCTCGTGGCCAGCCAGCTCGCCTATCTCTACCTTGAGCACGGCGGCGACGTGAATGTCGCACTATCGCTCGCGCAATTGGCGAGCCAGAGAATGCCCCGGTCTCCAGAGGTCGCCGATACGCTCGGATGGGCCTATTACAGATTGGGAGTGCCCGCGTCGGCTGTCGTGCAATTAGAGGAGTGCGTGCAGAAAGTCCCCGGCAACCCGGTCTTCCAATATCACCTGGGTATGGCCTATATGGCCGCCGGCCGTTTCGGCTTCGCTCAGCGCTCTCTCCAGAGGGCACTCAAGGAGAGTCCGAGTTTTCCCTTTGCCGCAAGCGCTAGGGCGGCTCTAGAGAAGATCGCAAGATTGCCGCGTTGACGCGCGTCCGCCGGGACGGGGCAGGCTGCGAACGACGATGTACGGCTGTGCGGGCGCTGTGAGCCGGGGCGCGCGCTTTCTGATATCCTTTTCCTGCAGTGTTCAGCCCGTACCGACGAAAAGTAAAGGTCCTTTTCGGCCTGTCGGATATCCTGGTCACGGCGCTCGCCTTCGAGGCCGCTTACCAGAGTCGCTTCTGGCTTCCCTTCGAACGGGCTTTTTACCTGATCGTCCCGGTCAAAGCCCTGCTGTTGGGCTTCTCGGTGCTGGCGTGGGTACTGATCGGGTTCTGGCTCAACGTGTACGACCGGCTGGATTCCGCTCACCCTAGGGTGGTGGTGCGGGACAGCTTGAAGCAGACCGCGCTCGGCATCACGGCGCTAGCGGTCTTCCAGTACCTGCTGCGGCTGGAGTTTCCGCTGAGCCGGTCGTTCCTGGCGCTGTTTGCGTTCGACTCCTGGGTCATGCTGTGCGCCTTCCGGCTGGCCGCGGGGAAACTCGCGGTGATGATTCGCCGGAAGTTCGGAGCGCCGCACTACGTGCTGGTGGTGGGGACGGGGGCGAGCGCGCGCCGGCTGGGAGAGGCGCTGGAGCAGTCCGCGCGATACGGCATCCGGCTGGCGGGCTTTTTGGCCGACGCTCAAGGCAGCCTGCGACTGAAGTCCCAATACCCCGTGCACCCTCTGGAGGAGTTGCCGGCCTTGCTGCGCCGGCAGGTGGTCGATGAGATCATCTTCACCGTCGATAATCGCAACTTGGCGGAGTTCGCAGAGATCTTCGTGATGTGCGACGAGGAGGGCGTGCGGACTCGCATTGTCATGGATTTTTTTCCGCACGTCAACAGCGAGATGTACCTCGACCGGCTAGGCACGATCCCGCTGCTGACCTTCTCGGCTGCGCCGCATGACGAAATCCGGCTGCTGGTGAAGCGGGGGATCGACGTAGTCCTGGCGGCAACCGCGCTGCTGCTGCTGTTCCCCTGCATGCTGGTGGTGGCGCTGCTGATCCGGCTGACATCGCCAGGACCGGTGATTTTCAAGCAGGTGCGCTACGGTTTCAACGGCCGGCGCTTTATCTGTTACAAGTTCCGCTCCATGTGCCAGAATGCCGAGGAGCTCAAGGCGAAGCTCGAGCACTTGAACACGAGGTCTACGGCGTTCAAGATCTCCAAGGATCCTCGGCTCACGCGAGTCGGGCGCTGGCTGCGCAAGTTTTCGATCGACGAGTGGCCGCAGCTCTGGAACGTGCTCAGGGGCGACATGTCGCTGGTAGGCCCGCGGCCGGCCGTGCCCGGCGAGGTGGACAGATACGCGGCGTGGCAGCGGCGGCGGCTGCGCATGCGGCCGGGCCTGACCTGCCTGTGGGCGCTCGAAGGGCGAGACAGCTTGGACTTCGAAAGCTGGATGAAGATGGACATGCTGTACATCGACACCTGGTCGCTGGCACTGGACTGGAAGATTCTGCTGTTGACGATCCCTCGAGTACTCACCGGGAAAGGGGCGCATTAACAGGACAGAAGAGGCGGGGGCGGGGTCTCGCCGTCTGGGTGGGCTGCCTGGCAGCGGCAGAATCAATCGCCTAACAGCAGCACTCGCTCAACAGATGCGCAGAAGATCGCACGTTCATGAATCCAAAGGACAAATCTCGTTACACTTTTCGAGGAGGTGCTCCCGTATCCGTGTTCCGACGGGGACACGAGGGCTGCGGCCGAGCATTTCCAAGCAGTTATCTCGGGGGTTAGCGAACTTGTCTTAACCATCAGCAATCTTGTTTTTCCCCGCCTTCATCGGCGTTATTGTAAAGAGAGGATTGCTGCCCCGGATTCGCCGCTTTCCGGGATCGCAGCTAAAGAGCCAAAGAACGTGGCCGCTAGGCTTCACAGATCTGCTTAGCCTGTTGGGCACCAGCAGTCGGCCGCCTGTGGGTGAGCTCAGTGAAGCATCCCAAGCGAAGCAACAGAGGAGGCAATCTCCGGTGGACTTGGTAGTCTCTCGTATCCGCCGCGTGGCGTGTCAGCTAGCCTTGCTGGCCGTCGCGCCGGGGCTCGCGTGGTCTCAGAACGCCTGTGACCTGAACCAGGACGGAGTGGTCAATGTCGTTGACGTGCAGTTGGCAACGAACATGTATTTGGGCCTCATTCCCTGCACCGCCACGATCGACGGGCCTGGGGTGTGCAATGCCATTGTTGTCCAGCGCGTGATCACCGCCGCCACAGGCGGAACCTGTGTCGTCAACCACTATGTCTCGCTGACCTGGACGGCCAGCACGACCGCGAACGCAACCTACAACGTGTACCGGAGCGCCACACCGACCGGCTCATACGCAAAAGTGAATTCGGCTCTGATAGCGGGCACCACCTACACCGATACCACAGTCCAGGCCGGCCAAACTTACTACTACGCAGCCACGGCGGTGGTCAGCAACAACGAGAGTGGGTATTCGAACCAAGTCCAGGTGACCGTACCCTCGCCCTAGCTCCGCTGTATAAATAATGCAACGAGCGCCACAAAAAAAGTTGGGTCCACGAGGGCTATGTCCCGCCGCCGCATGACCGGCAATCCGGGCTGATTGGACGAGAGGAAACCGGCGCCCAGCCCGGCGCTGCGTCCTGATGGGCCCACCCCAGGCGATGCATTAGTCGCCCGATGTGATCGTGGTGATAATGGGTGCCGAACTCCCGCTCGATCACCTCGGCAATCCGCGCCGTCGTCCAGCAACTGGTTGGGTAGCCGTGCGCGGCCGGTCCCTGTAGGAGCAACCTCACCAGCCGGAGGCGCTGCGCCGGCCCCAGCTTCCACGGCCGGCCCGGGGGTCGGCCGACCTTCAGCGCAAACGACCCGCTTCGCTGCCAGGCGTGAAGCCAACGCATCACAGAACTGGCCGCGCAGTGCATCCGACGCCCGGCCTCACTCAGAGACAGGCCGGCTTCCACCAGCGCGAGTGCCCGCCGGCGCCGCTGTTCCAGCAAGTCCCTGCTACCCTTCGGCCTCGCCATGTAGCTCCGGACTTCGAAAAGCAGAGTGTCCCGCTTCAGCACAGCGGATCATGCGGGCCTTTTCTGCACGGCGGACTTCGAATGTTCGCAACAGGAGGAGCACCGGCACGAGCATCGCGACAGCCAACATTGCGAACGGCAGGCCGCCGTTTCGATGAAGCCGTCCGTGCAGAAAGTCCGGGTTCACATAGAGTCCGAGATACGAGATCGTTACGATCCTTACGGCATTCTTGAATACCGCGATCGGAACGATCGCCAGGACCAAACAGCTTCGGCTCCACCAGCACCGGAGAAGAATATAACTTGCCAGGCTCCCAGTGATCAGCAAGGCCAAGGCGGACCGTATGCCGCTGCACTCCCGTGCAACCTCGATGTCAAGGCCGGGTAGCGAGAATGTAAAGCCCTGCCTCAGCACCGGCACACCGGTCAGCTTCACCAACACATACGCCGCCTCGGCGGATCCCGCCTGCAGAAGCAGACTCAACTTGTCGAGCGCAATCCTCGGTATCGGCACCATCCACAGAAGAAAGCACAGCGGGAAGATGACAGCCGCAAAGGCCTGCGTGCCATAGCAAGCGATGAATCCTCCCATCCACACTAAAACCAGCGCAGACACCATAACCGACAAGCTTCCGGCCTGATCGGAGGATGCTGGCCGCCCCGCGGCAATGTAGGAGAGTATTGCCCCGAGCAGGACCAAAGGTATTCCGACGCCACAACGATATCGGCCCCGGGCGAGTGCCTGCCTTTTGAGGTAGACCAAAAAGACGCTCAAGAAGGGTATCACAAGGTTGAATGAATATCGATCATCACGTAAGGATAGGCTCATCAAGCTGTATAGCGGGCCGTGGAACGCTATCAGCGACGCCGCCAAGAAGAGCATGAAGACTGAGTGGCGCCCGCCTGGGGTCTCAAACATACTCTTACGATGGTGGACTCAGTTTGGCCTGGACGCGCTCGAATCAGCTCACCAGGTGGTGATTGACGGCGAACATCGCCAGCTCCAGACGGCTGGAAACTCCGACTTTGGCGAAGACATTGGTCAAATGCTGCTTCACGGTTCGCTCGCTGATGCGGAATTCCTGGCCAACCTCTTTGTTCGAGCGCCCGCAGGCGATCTTTGCGGTGATGGCCAGCTCGCGCGGAGTCAGCCCATGATCCGTGATCGATACTATCCCGTTGCCTCGCGACAGAAACTCTCGAACGACGTCAACGAGGATCGGAACAGTCTCGCGTCCCAGCCAGTAATCACCCGCCATTACACTGCGGACGATCCTGGGCAACTCGCGAGCGGCTGATGTCCTGGAGACAATTCCATGAGCGCCAAACCGGAACGCCTCCATGACTTGTTCTTTCTCAACCGCTGTCACCACGACGACGCTACGTACGACGCACGTGCGCCCCACCGGGCCATCGAGGGTCCCCGGCTCACACCGCCGAAGCAGGGCCAGATCCAGCAATACGACATCCGGCTTCAGCAGACGAATGAGCCTGGCGATGCCGCCGGCATCCGATGCCTCGCCGACCACGCGAAAACGGCGTCCAGATTCCAGGGAGCGACGTATTTGCTGGCGAAAGCCAGAGTGCTCGTCAGCAATAATAAGCTGAATCACTTCAGGATCGCTGGGCATATGATTCGAAAGGAGCGCCGCCGCGTTCGGCGGCAGGAGGTGTTTGGGCGGTCACTGCACCCATCGGGACGCTGCGAGACCACCTGAGTTAAGTGTTGCGAGGACCGCGCGGCACGCGGCACAGAAGCAACCACGATCGAGAGCGGCGCCACAACGAGCGCAACGGTTGCCACGCTCGATCGCTGGGGAGCCCGCGAATGACGAATGGGCCGGACGGGCGGCCCTTCCGATGGGACCGCGCGATTGGCTCGTCAACCAGCGGCGGACAGCCTGCAGTCGCAGCGCGATGCGCTCGGGCGGAATGCCCAACTGGCGCGAGAGCTGTTCGACGGACTTACCCCTGAGATGCTCGCGATAGATCGTCAACGCGAAAGGCTCAAAAGTCATGACGCCGCTCACAGATACAATCAGTCACGCACTCGTCCACGCCGGTAGCTCCGCTGTTACGACAAGCACAACCAGTTGCGGGCCAGCACAGAACCATCCCAACGGCCACGGTTACACTCTCCGCGGATCGCTGGCCGGATGGTCGGCTCCGTTGGCCTGCCGTGCGGCCGATCCGTCCGATCCCTTTGTCAGCTCGGCATTTCTCGCCGCATCACGGCTATAGTATCCATAGTAGCCGGAATACTTTGAATAGAGGCGATCCAGTCCTTCCACGCCGTTGAGGATGATGCCACACACATGGTCTCGTCCGAGGAGTCCGATGGATTGCTCGACAGCTTCACGGGGCGTGCGCCCCGCCCGTGCTACCAATAAGCTGGCGTCTGCCTGGCTTTTGAGTGATAACGCATCTGTTAGGAGGGTGACAGGTGGAGAATCAATCAGAATCCAGTCGAAGCGAGGAGAGAGCGCTTGCATGACGCCGGACAGCGTCTCAGATTGCAGCAGTTCCGTGGAATTGCCATGTGCTTCTCCGGCTGGCAGGAAATACCAGCTCAACGGTTCAAGGCGCCGCAGTGCTGATATCGGATTCAAGCCGTCCTCCAGGCATTCCGCCAACCCCGGCCGAGTTTTGAGCCCGAGTTGCCGACTCAGAGACGGGTGGTGAAGGTCACCTTCCAGCAACAGAACGGTGCGATTTCCCCTTTCCGCCAGCGCCGTCGCAAGGTTCAGGGCGACCGTGGACTTTCCGTCTTGGGGCAGCGGGCTGGTAACCAGAAGACGTTTCACCTTTCTGGCGTTCGAAAGCTCCCGAAGACGCAGTCGCAGGAACCGAAATCGGTCCGCGCCTGGTCCGTGCGGATCGGTGTGAAACGCCACACGGCTCCCGGGTTGGACACACACTTCTTCAACCGGTATCTGCTCGAGCCCGAGACCGTTTTGGATCCTCTCCGAATCCCCCCTCGCAGAAGCTGGCGCTAGGGCAGCTCCCAACTCCGCAGCCTCCTGAAGACGGTTATCGTACAGACTCATTGGTTCTCCTACGGAGCGATTCTTCGGCTCTTGATTGCGAGCTCCACGCACGCAAAACCAATCCAACGATCCACGCCGCTACCTGTACCGGCAAACGTAGAATTCGGCGATCACCACTGCCACCACCAGCACAGTTCCTGCGAACCACTCTAGGGCGCTCTTCCACGCACGTACCCGCATTTCTGTCGGTGTCAGAAAGAGAGGGATACCTACGACTAAGGGCACCGCGAAGCGCTCGTTCGCACTCTTCTCAGAATAGAGGAAGTGATCCCTACCATCGGCAAGAACAGCCAGGAACAGCCCCAACAAGATGCCCGCTGCGGCGCTGCCAAGGCTGATCTGGACACGCTTTGGGCTCACGGGCACCGTGGGCAAACTCGGCGGATCCACAAGACGGAACTGCTGTCCCGCCTGCTGCTTCTCCAAACTCGTGGCCAGTTGCGCCTGAAGTTCCTTACTCAGCAGATCTGCATAGTCTTGCTTTAGCAGGTCGTGGTCGCGGAGGATTGCTGATAACTGTTGTTCCCGGACTGGCGTCTGATTCAGGCGATCCTGGTATTGTGCAATGGCTGCCTTCAGTCGTTCTTCGTCTTTCGACAGGTTCTCGATCTCAAGTCGGTTGGCTTCTAGTTGGCTCTTGACTTGAGCGACGGAGCTGTCGCCTTCGCTTTCGCCGGATGGCGTTGGTGCGGCTTGCGCTTGCGCCTCTTTAGCCTTCAGAGCTTCCAAGGCTCTCAGGCGTCCGATCACCGCTTCCGTTGTCGTGATCTCCTGATCCATCCGCACGACGTCAGGATGCTGAGGAGTGTAAGTGACTACCAACTTCGCTCTCTCGGATCGCAGACGAGCCAGATCACTTTGAGCCACCTCAATGGGGCTAGGGATGCGGCTAACACCCGAAGGACCAGGTGCAGCCGGCACAACCGTGCTGCGAGTGGCCAGGCTTCGATAGCCGCTGAGCAACGATTCCAGGTACACACGCTGTTGCTGCGCTCGGCTTAAGCTGCCCGCTGTGTTCTGGAGCTGCGTTTGCAGGCCCGCCAGGATCGCCAGGTTTCCCTGCTGTTGCTCGGGCAGCTCACCAAGATACCTCGTCTTGTAGTCTCGAACACGCTCTTCTTGCGCTGCCAGCTGCGTTTTCGCGCTTTCCAGCTGTTCCTGTAAGAACCTCGTCGTGTTCGTCGCTTGATCTTCCCGCGTCTTCAAGTTCTCTGAGATGAAGAGTGAGGTCAACCTGCTGGTCACCTGCTGCGCCAGAAGGGGGCTGTCCGCGACAAAAGAAATCTTGAAAGCGTTGACGTTCCGTTGTTGCGGGCCGCTTGCGAGTGGCGTGATTTCGATATTGCGCCGCATCAGCTCGAGAATCTCTTCCGGCGCCATGTGCCGCTTCGCCTTAACATAGAGTCCAAATTCTTCGATGATCCCAAGCAACCGAGTGCGGGACAGCACCTCCTGCGTCATTGCCTGGAGCGCCTCGCTGACATCCGTGGTAGTCGTGGGAGTGACATACCGCTGGGGAACCTGCTGTTCTATAACCAGAAGGGTTGCCTCTGAACTGTAACGATTGGGTAGCAACGATAGAACAAGAACGGTTGTCAGGGCCGTGCCACTGGCAGCGCACAAGATCCACCACCGGCGTCTGGTCACCAGGCGCAGGAATCGGTCTAGAGTGTCGTTGAATCCGCTTTCGTCTTCCACTTCAGGCACGGTAGTCTACCTCCAAGTCGTCGTTCCCCTCGCAAACATTCGCAAAACGCGGGCCCCGCCTTAGCGATCCTCCTCTGAGGTGCGGAGGCCTGAAGAAGAGCCAGGTAAACGCCACAATCACGCAAGCACATGGATCCACTGTGGCCACACCACCATCCCGGGCGAACACTCCATCTCCTGACCAGCGAGTGCCACGGTCGTGCGACTATTTCAGTTTACTCAGACTCACAGATGTGCCGTCTGTAGCCGGCTGCGACTTCACCCGTCTAAGCCAGATCTCACGCCAATAAAGGAAGTCGCACCGATAGCACCCCCCGAAGGCGAAGTAGGCACTGTCACAAATGACATTCTCGAGGATAACGGTATTCCGGAAGCGCTTCATTTCTCCCGTGCCCTCTGCGATGAAGTTATCGGCGCGGCTGCGAACGCGAAATTGGTTTCCACAAAAACGGCGCTGATCTGCGCTGAAGTGCAATCCGCGGTTACGACCGCGCTTATCCAGCGTTTTCACGATTTCCGGGATGGACTTGATCTCCACAAGGTCTCCTGGCTGCAGATCCAGGTGCTCGGTCGGCGTTTTGTCCTGTTTTCCTCGCGCGTGTTCGCCGAACATTTTGTTGCGAGTCTTCCACCACCGCCACACCAAGACCCGTCTGAGCATTCCCCAGGCGCTGATATTGCCCGCCGCAACGGCGCTAAAGCAGTTCCTGATTCGCTCAAGGCCTGACAGATGCAGGGTGGCCTTGAGGAATTCGCTCGACTGGCAGAAATACTTGTTGGCCGCCGTCTTTGTCTTGAGGATCGAACGCAAGTTGCCAAGGCCGGCGACCGTAGGCCCAGCTTCACATCTGGAGCCGGCATTGACCCTCTCGAGCCAGGCGGCCTTCCAGAAGATTGCACACCCTCGTTGGCAGCCGTCGTGGTCGGTGCCGGAACAGCGCACGCCACTTAAGATGAAGACGTCATTGTTCCGGAATGCCCTAACGTAAGACTCCGTGTGTACACTTACAAACGCGCCGTCAACACAGGCCTGAGTGACGTGATGGAGGATCCGAAATCGCTTACCACAACACTTAAGCATTTCCGGCATGAACGGTAATCCGTCCAATGCTCCGCAAGAGTCCAAAGTGTGGACGATCTGATCGGCTGTTTGAACTGCTACCAGGTCGCCAGGGCGCAGATCTGAGCCGTCTTGCTTGTCTGAAGCCTCGGCTCCGCGAATCGAAACGGACGAGGGGAGCTCCTTTCCACCCGACGGGTCCGCAGGGCGGACCAACGACCTCGAGGTCGGCATCGCCAGAACGCCAAACTGGTTGGCGAGCGTGCGTACTACGTTGCCTTTAGCCACGGTCCTTTCTTCCTCCGCCACAGTCTCGTATCAAAGTGATTAGGCTGGCGTCGACGAGTTGCCGCAGTGGAATCCCCAGTCCGCGGACAAGCCCGCTCACGGAAAGGACTTCCGAGTTGCTGCCAGCCATCATGGCCCATGGACTACCGGCTGACGCCGTTACTATATAGAAGGCAGTGTGAGCCGACTAAAAGGCAAGAGACGGCTCGTCCCGCAGTTCTTCGTCGGCGGCATGCAGGATTCCAGCCGCCGAGGATGCTCCGTCGATCCGCTTTTTAAGTTCTGTCGCCAGCACGCGGACATACGGCTCAAGCAACATCGAGTGAGGGTTAACGGCGACTTCCACGACGTCGAGCCCGCCTAGCGCCAGCTCGCCCCAGCCCATGTTCGGGTCTGGATAGAATTTGTAATTGAACCGTGGCTTGAAAAGTGCGATCTCGCCCGCATAACTCTTGGGGACGTAGTCCTCGGCAGCGTAGTCGTTAATGGCCTGAACGGACGCCTCCACGCCGCCAGTCGCCCGACTGACGCCTTCTTCCTGGCGTCCTCCCGGCATGGATGTCTTCAGATTCGCCAGCTCACCACCGAGCAACAGCCGGACCTTTTCCTTCACATATTGGAACGTGTCCTGAGGTCGTAGTTGCACGATGTTAGCCAGGTGAAACCTGAGCTTCTGGAAGACAAATGAGGCAAAGCTCACCTTTAGCGCGCGACTGAAATTATAAGTGTCGAGCATTGCAACCAATGGTACCTGTTCGCCTTGCTGGTGAAGCAGCTGGGCCATCTCGTAGGCAACGGTGCCACCCAGACAGTATCCACCCAAGTAGTAGGGCCCTTTGGGCTGAACCTCTCGCACCTCGCGGAGATAAGCTCCGGCCATCTCTTCAATGGTGCGTAAGGGTGTGCTCTGGCCGTCTAAACCCTGAGACTGCAACCCGTATAGCGGATAATCCGGTGACAGATGTTCCCCCAGACTGCGATACAGGAGCACGTTTCCCCCGGCTCCATGCACGAGAAACAGCGGAGGCTTGGATCCTTTGGGTTGAATTGGCACTAGAGAAGGCCAGGAGGTCTTGCCATCCTTGGCGGTCAATGACTCGGCGAGATCTTCGATGGTTGGAGAAGTGAACAGGGTGGCGAGGGGCAGCCTCCTGCCAAACTCCTTTTCGATCCTGGTGAATAGCGCGACCGCAAGCAGGGACTGGCCACCTAGGTCAAAAAAGTTGGCTCTCACGCTCACGCGCTCCAGCTTCAGGGTCTCGCGCCACAATCGCGCCATGCGCTCCTCGGTTTGATTGCGCGGCGCGACGTAGTCCTCGCACAGTTCCGCGCCTGTGGATGAGGGCGCCGGTAGTGCGTGGGTGTCTATTTTGCCTGTGGACGTACGGGGCAGGCTTTCGCGTACGACAAAACCTGAGGGCACCATGTAAGCCGGCAGCTTGCTCCTAACTAGCTTGCGCAACTCGGTCACGAGGTGGCCGGCGGAATCCTCGGTTTCGTTGAGGCACACATAGGCAACCAGGCGCGGCTCGTCAGGCATATCTTCGCGTAGTACAACGACAGCTTCACAGACTTGCGGATGGCTCAAGAGAATGGACTCGAGCTCGCCTAGCTCGATGCGATGGCCGCGTAACTTCACTTGTCGGTCCCGCCGCCCGATAAGTTCAATCTGACCGTCCGGTCGGTAGCGGGCCATGTCGTCCGTACGATATAGTCGGGTCTTTTGGCCCAGGGTGAAGGGATCGCGAATGAATTTTTCAGCGGTCAAGGCGGGCAGGTTTCGATACTGCCGAGCTAGGCCCACGCCTCCAATCAGGAGCTCGCCCGGAACGCCGACGGGCACGAGTTCGAGTTGATGATCTACAATCTGCACATACGTGTTGGCGATTGGCTGGCCAATGCTCACGGGCTGACCTTTTTCCAGCTTGCAGGCGGTCGACCAAACCGTGGTCTCGGTCGGGCCATACAGGTTCCAGACTTCACGGCAACAGCTCAGCAACTGAGCTGCAAGAGCCCGAGACAGAGCCTCGCCGCCGCAGAGCACCTTGAGTCTGGGGTTCCCTTTCCAGCCCCCGCTGAAGAGCATCCGCCAGGTCGCCGGCGTGGCTTGGATGACGGTCACTCCATGGCGTTCGATGGCGTTGCCGAGCTCGTCCGGATCAATCAAGACCTGCGCTGTCACGATGGCAACTCGGGCCCCGACGGTCAGCGGAAGAAAAATTTCAAGGACGGCGATGTCGAAGGACAGAGTCGTCAAGGCGAGCATCACGTCGTGAGGCCCGAGACCAGGCCTCTCTGCCATCGATAATAGGAAGTTCACTACCGCTTCATGAGTGATCTCGACGCCCTTCGGTCTGCCGGTTGAGCCGCTGGTGTAGTAGACGTAGGCTAGGTCCCCCGGTCCAACGCCGGCGGGAACTAGGGTTCTTTCTTGCGTGGCAATGCGGCTCGAGTCACTGTCCAGGCAAAGGACGCGGAAACTGGTGCTTTGGGGAAGACGGCCCACCAAGTTTGCATGCGTCAACAAGAGCGCCGGCCTCGCGTCGTTCAGGATGAGCGCCAGGCGGTCTTTCGGGCACTCGGGGTCGATG
>Ga0181539_1003810_pt1 | contig 13458 bp, 3 predicted proteins | sample PEATcosm2014_Bin_46_FD_119767 | JGI IMG/M metagenome (GOLD analysis project Ga0181539, IMG submission 119767) | Peatland microbial communities from MTU Mesocosm Facility, Houghton, MI, USA - PEATcosm2014_Bin23_60_metaG | ecosystem: Environmental > Terrestrial > Soil > Wetlands > Peat | place... | reverse complement strand
CGGCAATCGCCTGCTGTCCACCGTCGTCAACGGCTGGCAGCTTTCCGGTATTTCCACGGTGGAGAGCGGTCCCGACCTGCCCTCGGAGCAAGGCGAAAATTTCGGGTTTGGGTCCGGGACGCTTCAAGTCACTCAGGTCCCGCTGCAACGGCAGTCGGGGGTGGCGGCACTTACCTGCGAGAACAACTATGGCATCCCGGCGCCAGGCTATTGCGTGTCTAACCTCAACTCGCTCGACTGGATGGGCAGTCCCGACTACGAGCTGATGCCGACCGTGACCGGCAACCCGAAGGCAGGCCTCGCGAAGCATCAGTTCATCAATCCAACGGCGTTCGGAGTTCCGGTGCCGGGGGGCCCCGCGACGGGCTCGGGTTTTCTCTCAACCAACCCCACTGGACAGGGGCAATATCGCCTCCCGTATATTCACGGTCCGGCATTCTTGAAAAATGATCTGTCGCTGTTTAAGGACATCAAGGTAGGAGAAGGCAAGGTTCTGGAATTTAGGGGTTCCGCCTTCAATTTCCTCAATCATCCTCTGGTCTCTTTCAACAACGACGACCCCTCGAATCTGGAGTTGGGTAATCTGCTGGGCGCAGTTCCTGGACAATCGCTTACGGAGTCGCAACTGGGATACAAGGACTTCGGGATGGCGAATATTAAGTACGGATCGCGCTTGTTTGAACTGAGTGGGAAGTTTACGTTTTAACGAATTGCCCCGCCGGTCCGGCGTGCTCAATGCCGGGTGGCCGCGGAAGGCATGGATCCGCGGCGGGAAATCTGCCGGGCAGGCGGGGAAAGCGCGAGGGTAGCCGGTGCGGCTGGCCTCAAAAGGCGATCAGGCGACAGCGCCTCTCGCGGAGGATTAAGCAATGAGCTTGTGGGGGAGGGTTGTCATGGCCATCGAGATTGCAGCGGATTTTCGCCGGCTGACGCGCGCCGGGGTTTGGTCACTCGCGGGAATATTGACGCTAAGCGCAGCCGCAAGTGCGCAGACGACATGCGGGACCGCAACCACGCCCCCGTGCGTGAGCGTGGGTTCAGTCATTCCCATTCCTGATGACATCAACATGAACCAGATTTACAAGATCATCTTTTACAAGGGGAATGTCCTGGCGCTCGACGCCGGAGCCGACGTGCTCTATCAGTTGCCGCCGGGCGCAACGTCGTGGAATAACATAAGCGGGCCAGCACGAAACTCGAATTTCCTCGGGGGCGCCAACGGGGGTGGCTACAACTCCCAAAGCATGGCGATCGATGCCCAGGGCACCATCTACATTTCCGATACGTATCCCCCCACCGACGCCGCGAACGCCCTCTTCTGGCGGTTTCCTTACGATCCGGTAGAGAATACGTGGCATCTTTCGACCGCCGGCGCTTGGGGCGGCAACATCCTCGACCCGGCGAATGGCAGCGACCTCGTGGCTGAGTCGGGGCAGGGCACGGTGGACGTTCAGTTCGAAAACAACGCCGCAATGGACGGCAGCGGAACGTTGTACTTTGGGACCGATCAGAATCAGATCTACTCGGTCCAAGTAGACGCATCTGGCAATTCGGACCTTAAGACTTTCACCGCGACGACCATTGTCAACGCAACCGAAGGAGGCGGGGTACATATGGCGGTCGATGAGGTGGGCAACATCTACTTCGTCGAGGGCCACGCCTTGACTAACGCCACGCGCGCAACCGGCATCTGGTTCATCCCCGCGGGCTCGCCCCCCATCACGGGATCGGGCGGTACGGCGGAGGCGCAACTGATCAGGGTCGACAACGACAACGAGAGTGCAAGTCCTGTTGTGTATGCCGGGGTGACGCTCGACGCCGCCGGCAACCTCTATTTGACCTCCGAAAACAACTCAACGTACAACGAAACCTTTGCCGGGATATGGAAGATTCCGAATGTTTGCGGGCCGGGTGCGGTGACGGCGGCGAATGTCAACAGCTGCATGGACGATGGCGAAATTCAGCTGCTGGCTCCGATTAGCAGCAACCAACCGTTGGCGATCGATTCGCGAGGCAACTTCTGGGTCCCTACGTATCAACCGTATAGTCCGTCAGGGGAGGGGTCACAATCTGGCGTGTATTCAATGGTTGTGTTTGCTCCAGGCATCCTTAACCTGAACGCCTATACCCCAGGTTCGGGCGTCGCGGGCCCCACGCCGACGGGAACGACGGGGCTTCCGGGGAATCTGTACATGAGTTTCAACGGGACGTTTACGCCGACCGCTTTTCAGTTCTCTAACGCTACGGGCGGCGCGTCGTTGCAGTTCGGAACGACACAGGTGAATCCGATTCCACCTTCTGGGGCCTCCACTCCCACGGTTCCGTGCAACGGTACATCAGGTACTCCCCCAGTCTTCAGCACGTATAAGTTGACGAATTCCTGCCTGTTATGGGTCACGCTGGACCCAACCGTCCCCGGCCCCGTCTCCGGCGTGCTTACGATTTACGGCACCACGCCGACGGGCTCGGGTACCGCGACGACTCCCTACAACGTCAGCGTCTATGTGAACGGAACCGGACTGGGGGCGGGGGTTGCATTTCTCAACTCGCCTCAGTTGAATACGCTGGCCGCTCCCACCGCGCTCACCGCTCCCGGGCAGGTGGCCTCCGACCCGATCGGCGACACCTGGGTCGCTGATGGCGGTGCAAAGCAGGTCCTTTATTTCCCCGCGGGTTCTTCCAGCGCAGCGGGGCAGTCGATCGGGACCGGACTCTCGGATCCGACGGGCGTTGCTGTGGACGGAGTCGGCGACATCTATATCGCCGACTACAACCCGAGCAAGAAGAAGAGCACGGTGTTCGAGGAGCCCTGGGTGCCCAACGCCCCGCCCAAGACAGGCGGCACGTACGGATCCCAGATTAAGTTGGCCACGGGCTTGGCCACGGCCTTCGGCAACAATCTCAATCTGGCAGTCGACGGCAGCGGCAATGTGTATGTCGCGGATCCCGACAATGCCCGCGTGGTAAAGATTCCCACTCCTGCTGAGGCTGACCTGGTAGTCAACCCCGAGGTCTTTGGCAACACCACCACCACAACCACCGTCACCGTCGGCTCCGGATTCACCGCGCCTTCGGCGGTCGCGGTTGACCCCTCCGGCGACGTGTTCGTTGCCGATGGCACGAGCTTGTATGAAATCTCAGTGTTTCCCTTCAGTGCGCAGACTACGATCACGAACTCCCTGCCTGGTACCGTCACTGGCCTGGCGGTCGACGCCTCCGGGTCGGTGATTGCGGCGATCGACAAACAAGGTCTGTATCGCATTCCTAACTTCGTCACCAACGGCGTCGCCGCCCTGAGCGTGAACAGCGCAAGTCTAATTGACACCTCCTTCAGTTTGATCAGCCCCTCATCATCGTCGTCGCCTTTGTTCTGCGGCGGGCCGGGCGCCTGCAGCATCACCACCAACGTCACTACGCCCGGTGGCGTGGCCCTGGATCAACAGGGAAATATCTATGTCACAGATACGACGAACGGGCCGAACCTCTACCAGATGAACGTCACCGAGGGATTCGTAAACTACGGCGTAGGCCTTACCCCCCAGACCGCGTACGAGCAGGACCTCGAACTGTTCAATATCGGCAACGAGCCTTTGAAGTTGACGCCCAATCCCCCTTCGTTTAGCGGGCCGGACGCCGCTAACGATTACCAACTGACTACGCCAAGCGCAGGCACGGCGTGCGACACCTCGGGCGCCACAGCCGTGGCTACCAGCTCTTCCTGCTCGTTGGGGCCGACTTTCACGGGGCCGGTGCTGCCACCCCTGGACCTCACTCCCAATATCTATCAAGGCGATAGCCTGTCGGTTCCAACCAACGCGACCAACATCGGGGGCGCCGGCACGGCCACCGCGACTTTGTTTGCTGCAACAATCAATAACCTTGAAACCACACAAACGAGCGTCGTACCTAACCTGACTTCCGCCACCTACCCGGGGAGCGCAACGGTGACGGTAACCGTCACCCCGTCAACAAACTCCACTTACAACTACGCCCCTCCCGCCGTCGGTGCGAGCATAGGGTCCGTCGTACTGACCCTGAGTTGCGCCTCGACGGGCTGCACGCAGGCCTCGATCGTGGAAACAGGGACGGCGTACGTGACCACCAGCGGTCCAGGCGATAACTTCAGCGCTTCCGCTACGTTTAACAACCTGCCGGCCCTCGACGGCGGCAGCTACAATGTGGTGGCCGCATACCAAGGAAGCGTCCTCAACCTGACGGGAAAGTCAACGGGCAAGACGAGCTTTGCAATCAACAGGGCAACGCCGGTCATCACCCTTTCCGAGCCCGTGGGCGTCGCTCCGAATGCTTCCAACGGGGTGTACTACGTGCTGCAGGGCGGAACAGGCACGCTGGTGGCCAATGTGTCCTCGAATGTTGGGATCCCCTCCAACAACGTCCCCGTCACTTTCATGAACGGATCTCAGCCCTTGCTTTGCACCGAGGCCTTGCCGAGCGGGCAACAGGAACAGGTCCCTTGTACCGCGACCTACACTTCGGACCAGAATTGGACATTCGACACAGGCGTTCTGCAAACGGGCTCCTACAGTCTCATTGCCTCCTGGGGCGGGGATCAAAACTATTCCCCGGTTCAAACTACAGTGCCTGCAACGTTCCAGCTCACACCTCCGATGGTGCTGCTCACGGCCAGTCCGGCTTCGCTGACAACCCCAGCCGGAACGCCGGTGGCGTCCACCATTTCCATCCAGGCGCTGGTCGGGTTCACGGCGCCCTCGGGGGCCAACATTATCTGCAACGTCTCGAAACTTGGCGCGCCTAATTTCCCGCCTGATTCGGAATGCACGTTCAGCGCCGCACAGCCCTTTATCTGTCCGCCGACCTCCACGAATGGTCCCTGCGCACCGGCGACGACCGTGCTCACGCTCAATACCAATGTCCCCGTCAACATCCCCCCCACTGCGAGCAACACGCAGAGGCCTCAACATGTCAGGTCGCCATTGGCCTTAGCCGGAATTTTCGGCTTGGGGCTGTTGGGACTTGCTCTGCGCAGGAGAGCGATCTTCAATCGCTACCTGCTTAACCTCGTCTGCCTGGTGTTGTTCTTTGCCGGGACGGTGATGGCCATAACCAGTTGTACCAACGATGGCTACACCCAGTCGATAAAGGTCCCTACCTACACGACTCCGTCCGGCACCTACAACATCAGCATTCAGGTGACGAATCTTCAAACGGGCGCGCTGGAATCGCTGCCCTTCACGCTGGAGGTTACCATTCAGTAATTCGGGGTTGTTCCGGAACAACCGGTTTCCTTCAGGGCGGGCAGTTGGCCTCAAGAAACCGCAGAATTCAGGTTCAATCAACGGGCAAGGTTGGTATGGGTTTTCCAGGGAGATATATCATGTTCAACAAGTCATTCATGTCGCTGTGCCGGTTTTCCGGATTTACGCTGACGGTCGTGATCCTGGCCGCATGCCTTTGCGCGCAAGCCCGGGCGCAGACCGCGCCGGCTGCTATCGCCAGTTTCGCCACCGGGGAGAACCATGCTTCTGCCGCCGGCACCATCGGGACTCTGGGCGCCATTGCGAATGTGGCTACCGATAGCTTCGGGGACGTGCTCGCCGTGGACGCTAATAACGGGGCGCTGTATGAGTTTCCTGCCGGAGGTGGAAAAGCCATCGTGCTCGTTGCGGCAGGTGGACTAGCCGGTAACCCCGTCAACGTCACAGTCTCCAGCGCGATTGCCACTCCTGGAATTGCCATCGACCCTGCGAACAACCTATATATCGAGGGCGGCTCCTGCATCCTGATGTACCCCTACGATTCGACGACCCATACCTGGGATGCATTGTCCGCGCTTCTTGGCCCCCCCACTTCCGCGAACGTTTGCGGCAATGCGAACACCTTCTACAATTTCGGAGCCACAACGCAGCCCTGGGGAATTGCCCTTAACACAAGCGCAGGCTCTCAGAGCCTTGTGGTCGGGCTGGTCCCGACCAGCCCGGCCGGCGTCTCTGCCGGCAGCAGCATTGTCAACATCCCGGTCACTGGCGGCTGGGCTGCCCCGGTTGCCGGGACGCAAACTACGATCGTTTCAGGCATGGCGGGAGCGCCGATTTCGGTTACTGAAGACCCGTCTGGCAACATCTATTTCGTCGAGGCCGGTGCAGGCGCCCTGGCGGGCGCTTACGAGATACCCGCCGGAAAAACCGGTCTGACGACGGATTCCGGACTTGCCCGCATCAGTCCTTCAACACTGCCTCAAGTAACGGGAGTGGCCGCTGATGCACTGGGCAACATCTACATCAGCGACAACACCCTGGGCGTTTTTGTGTATCCCAAGGGGGCAAGTTCTTCCAGCTCGGCCTTCCTGCTCACAACTGTGACTGCGCAGGGCGGAGTCGCATTCTTGGGCAACACTGGCCTGGTTGTTCCAACCACCCAAACGCAATCGAACAGTTACGGGGACGTTGCTGAAGTCTCATTCAGCGCGGCCCAATTCGGCGCGCTAGCGGTAGGGGCAAACCCGGCCTCGGAACAGGTGACCTTCACCTTCAACGCCAGCACAACCCCAACGAAGATTGAAGTGGTCGAGGCTGGCAAGAGCACTCCCGACTTCACTGTCGACGCCAGCGCCAAAAGTGCCTGCTTGTCGACCCAAGCGCCGCCTCCGTACGCAGCCCAGACCAGTTGCCCGGTTACTTTAAACTTCGCCCCGCTGGCGGCGGGTAATGTCTCCGCCACGCTGGTCATGCTGGGCGCGAATAACGCGGTCCTGGCATCCATCCCTGTGGACGGAAGCGGGACAGGCGCGGCGGTGCAGGTTCTGCCCGCTGCGCAGTCGACCATCGGCGGCAGTCTCAGGACTCCCAGCCAGATGGCCGTGGACGCCGCCGGCAACCTGTATGTCGCCGACTCCGGCTTGGGGAAAGTGGAGATGTACCCGGCCAATTCAACCTCGGGAACCGCGGGCACGCCTGTGGGTACGGGCCTGAAAGCTCCCACCGGCGTGGCAGTCGACGGAGCGGGCGATGTTTTCATTGCCGATAGTGGCAGCGTCTACGAAGTGCCGGAATCCGATACTGGCGCCGGGCTGAACGCCAAGGGTCAGATCACGCTCGAGACCAAACTCGGCGCCCAAGTCCAGTTGGCCGCCGACGGCCTTGGCGACCTCTATATATCGGACGCGAGCAACCAGATAGTGTATGAGCTGGAGAATTTTAGCACAGGCTTGAATACCAGCCTGCCCGGCGTCCTGGCCACTCAAACCGTCACGCTCTCGGGTGCCGCGGTCAGCGCGCCCTCTGCCATCGCGGTGGATCCCTACAACGACCTGTATGTGGTCGATGGCGGAAGTAGTGTGTACGAGATCACGCCGGCCGGAACCCAGACGCAAGTGCTTAGCGGTCTGAGTGGCGTCACCGGCTTGGCCGTCGATCCATCGGGTTCCGTCCTGGTCGCCGCAACCGGCGGCGTGGTTCGTATTCCTTTGACCTGCGCCGCCTCTGCTCCCACGATCGAGGCCTGCGTCCAGCAGGCGAGCGGCACCCTGAACCCCGCGAATGAGACACCAGAGGCCGCCGGCGTTACCAGCCCCACCGCCGTGACCCTGGATTCTCTGGGCAACATCTACGTGGCGGACGGAACCGCGCTCGACGTGAACTTCAACAGCGCAAGTACGAGTTTCAATTTCGGAACATTAACTGCAGATCCGCCAGCCGCGGGATCGTCGACGGCGCAAACCTTTACCCTGCTGAACTTTGGCAACGCGGCGTTGAAGGTGACCGGCTTCAACAGCGTGCTCGGCTATTTCCTGCCCACCGACGCAGCAATCGCCGCAGCCGCGGGAGTACCTACCTATAATGAGGCCGATTTCACCGATACAGGGGATACTTGCTCCGGAAGCACGGTTGCCGAGGACTCGACCTGCACAGTAACCATCACCTTCAGCCCTGCTCCCGGCGACGGAGGCAATCTGGCAGAGCAAGTTTTGGTTCAGGGCAATGAGTCCAATGCTCCTGTGGGAATAGACGCTACCGGCGTGGCTCCAACGTTGGCCAGTGTCACGGTGACGGCGCCGACGGACACTACCGGCACCGTCGAGAATGTTCCAGTTTCGGTGACCGTAACACCCAAGGTTTCCGGCAGTCCCACGCCCACGGGAACCGTCACCCTGACGGTGGTATACGGCAGTAATGTGCCGATCACCTACCCATCCCTGCCAACCAAGTACCAGCTAACGGTGCCGCTCGTAAAGGGCGTGGCGACGTTCAATGCGGCTATAGCGACAGCACAAGGGATGCCCTTTGGAGGGTTGCCCATCGCAAGCTACACGTTCACGGCCCGCTACAACGGAGATCCGACCTACCTGTACGCGAACTCCAGCAACACGGCCGCGGTGGCTGTCACCAATTCGGTGCCCACCGTGCTCACCGAGCCCAATATACCCCTTTGCACGTCGGCCTCCGAAACCGGCTGCGCCACCGCGCTCAATACGCCTCCCGGCAACCCGAAACAATGGGAGCTTTACACGCTCCCCTGCACGTCGGGCCCTCCGGGCAACTGCACCACCAGCTATAGCTTGGGCCAGCCTGCAAGCAACCCCCCGGGTTACCTTGTTGTTGGGGGCAATTGCTCCGGCTGCACCAACGAATGGGGAAGTACCGGGGGGGGGGCGGGCTCGTTCAGCGGTTGGGATAACCCCTATCAGTTGACTGTGGCGTCGGCCAGCGGCAATCTCATGGTTGGAACGGCCGCTTACGAAGGCCAATCGAGTCCTGTTGGTGCGAATTTAGGCTCGGTAATCTACGCCGGGTCGAACGGAGGCATCTGCGGCAGCGGAGCAGACAGTTCATCCACTATCGACGTGTACCAAACGATCAGCACAGGCCTGCCCGCGGTTACCATCGACACGGCGCCGTTTGATGTTCAATGCGCCCCCATCATCCAGCTCAACACAGCGGTGACCCCGGTACTCATGGCCTTTTACCAATTCACCCCGCAGTATTCCGGGGAATTTAGCGATTTGACCGAAAACAATCCGAACTACGCGAGCTCAACGGCAGCGCCCGTGAACATCTGGGCGGTGGCGCATCCCGTAGTGCAGATCAGTTCCAGCCCGGCAGCGCTCATTGTGGCCCCCGGATCATCGGTATCGGCCACGCTCACCCTCACTTCGGTCCTGGGATATGGAACTATTAACCGCGTTAACGTACCAGGCCAGAGTACAAATTACGCCCTGCCGCTCTCCCTGCAGTGCCAGGGCCTGCCCGCGTACGCCTCGTGTTCGTTCACCTATCCGGCCCCCAATCCGGCGGACCCGCAAGCCGCCGCCTATGCGGTGGGGTATTTTCAAGCACCCTACAATGCTCAGCCCTATTATCCCTTTCAGGGTTTGTTATGCCAAGACAGCATTCCGCCACAAAGCGCGTGGCCCGCTGCTGGCATAGTGCCGGGGCCTGTACCAGCACCGTCATATTGCGCCGTCGATGTCGGCCCTCCCTCTGGATCTCTGGGCAGTGCCACCCCTTGCACTGCGAGTCAAGGTTGCCTGGGTCCCGGTACCGTCATAATGACCATTAACACCACTGTGCCGCTGGGTACCGTCTCGAGCCTCAAGACACGCCAGGGCGGCATCGCTTTCGCAAGCATCTTCGGGCTGGGCTTGCTTGGCTTGACTTTCCGTAGAAAGGCCACTCGGTTTCGGAACCTATTGATGATCGCTTGCGCACTGCTCTGGGGCGGCGCTCTTCTTGGAATAACTGCCTGCAGCACCACGACCCTCGGCTTGCCAACAGCAACGAGCGGGGTTACGCCGACCGGGAACTACTGGGTTACGGTCACCGCGAGTGAGTCGGGGGCTATAGTGATCCCGAAGAACGCCTTTCACCCGGCGACCGCGTTTGTCTACCCTGGGAACGGAAACCAGATGTCTCTGCCGTATACGATCAACGTGACGATTACCAATTAGTCAAAGTGCGTCGGCGGGAGCGCCGTCGAATGTTTGTCAGGAGAAGATGATCATGCGATTTCGTGGGGTGTGGTGGCTCATAGCTTCAGCTTTGGTGGTTGCAGGATGCGGCGGTAGCAATACTTTGACAACGCCCCAAACGGTCCTGGCTGTTAATTCGGTCACGCCTGCCACCGGGAGCACCGGCGTCGCCGTCACTTCGTCCGTCACGGCCACATTCAACGAGGTGATGGAAGCGTCGACCTTCACCTCCTCGACCTTCACGCTCACGGCGGCGGGCGGGACCGCTGTAACTGGAAACGTCAGCTATACCTCGGGCACCTCCACGGCCGTTTTCACGCCGGCATCGCCGCTCGCCTATAACACCGCCTACACCGCCACCATCACGACAGGTGTGCAGAACCCCGCGGGAACCGCGCTTGGGGCGAACGAAACCTGGTCCTTCACCACGGCGGCCGGCCCGGCGCCGACGATCACCGCAGTCACGCCCGGCAACGGGAGCACGGGTGTAGCTGCGGGCACAACCGTCACGGCCACCTTCAGCGAGGCAATGCGTGCGTCGACCATCACCGCTTCGACCTTTACGCTAACGCCGCAAGGCGGCGCTGCCGTGAGCGCAACAGTCAGCTATGACGCGACCGCCTTCACCGCGACGCTCACGCCGAACCAATCACTCACCCCTGGCGTGACGTACGCGGCAGCGGTCACCACAGGAGTTGTGGGTGCGACGGGAAGCGCCTTGGGCAATGTCAATTCATGGTCGTTCACTACGGCGGAAGGTCCGGTGCCGACAGTTACTGCGGTGACGCCTGCGAGCGGAACCACCGGCAACGCCATCGCTTCCACCGTCACGGCCACCTTCAGCGAGGCGATGGATCCGACAACCGTCACCACCGGCGTCACCGGCTCGACCTTTACGCTGACGGGAGGCGGCGCATCCGTGACGGGGACTATCACCGTCGATCCCACCAACACGATCTTCACCTTTACTCCGTCGGCGCCTCTGGCCTACAGCACAACCTACACGGCGCTCATCACCACCGGAGTTCAGGCCGCCTCGGCGGCTCCGGAGGTTCCGCTGGCAGCTGACTACACTTGGTCGTTCACCACTCTGCCACCTCCGCTAGCGTCGGTCAGTGCAGTCACGCCCGCCAGCGGGAGCATCACCGTCCCCATCACCGGTACAACTGTCACGGCCACATTTGCTGCGGCGATGACCGCGTCCACGATCAACAATTCGACATTTACGCTGACCGGGCCCAACGGCCTCGTGGCGGGGACTGTCGTCTACACTGCGGGCACCCTTACTGCCACCTTCACTCCGCTTGTCAGTTTCGCTTACGGCGCCACATACACCGCGACCATAGCCGCAAGCGTCACGGACTCGCTGGGAGGTCCGCTGGGCACGCCTTACACGTGGAGCTTCACCACCGTAAAGGGTACCGTGCCGACCGTCACCTCAGTCACGCCCGCTAACCTCGCCACCGGTGTGCTCGGGGCCAATGCAGTTACGGCGACCTTCAGCGAGCCGATGAACGGCGCGACCCTCACTACTTCCACCTTCACGCTGACGGCCACGGGCTTCCCCGCCGCGACGGGAACAGTGACCTACAACACCGGCACGCAAACGGCAATATTCACGCCTTCGCCAGCCTTGGCTTCCAGCACTGCCTACACCGCGACCATCACCACGGGAGCGCAGGGCGCCACGGGCGCCGCATTGGCCTCCAACTACACGTGGACCTTCACAACCGACGCCACTCCGAGCGCGGTGGCAGTGAGTTTCGGAACCACGTATCAGACCATCCGCGGTTTCGGTGGGGCGTCGGTATGGCTCGGGCAAATGCCCTCAAAAGTGGCCACGGCCCTGTTCAGCCCAACCAGCGGCCTCAACCTCAGTATCCTGCGCGTGCGCATCGATCCCGAGGGCACGGCAACGGGCACTACCGGCACCGAATATAATGATCCATATGAAACCTACCAATGGGACGAGGAGCTGGCCAACGGTAAGGAAGCGGTCGCAGCCAACGCAAAGGCCATCGTCTTTGCGAGCCCCTGGACTGCGCCCGCATCCATGAAGACAAGTTCTACATCCCAACCGTACAGTTCCTGCTCCGAGGGGAGCGGGTACTGCGGCGGTTATCTGAATCCGACGGACTATGCCGCGTATGCCACTTATCTGGAGGATTTTGTCAGCTTTTTCAATACCAACGCCGGCTTCGACCTCTACGCCGTCTCCATGCAGAATGAGCCAGATGCGAACACTACTTACGAATCCTGCTTATGGTCTCCCCAGCAGATGGATACATGGGTAGCAAACAACGCCTCCACAATCACCTCGGACCCGTACCACACGAAGCTGATCATGCCGGAGTCGGAGAGCTTCGTCCCTGCTCAGGCCGCAGCGACTCTCAACGACCCGAGTGCGGAGGGTCTCGTCAGCATTATCGGCGGCCACATCTATGGAGTCTCGCCTGCCCCCTACTCCATTCCTGCGGGGGACAGCCCGAAAGAAATCTGGATGACCGAGTTCGGCCCCTTGAGCTCAGCGCAACTCACGTTCGCTGAAGCCTTGTCGCCCTACGGTATATCGATCCATGACTCCCTGGTCAACGGCCAATACAACGCTTATGTCTGGTGGGGAGCTTTCGGCAACTCGGTCGGCACTTGTGCAACCAACGCCGGCACCTGCGGCCTGGTCGACTTCGGCGGGAGTTTGGAGCCGATGGGCGAGATCATGGGCCAGTACTCGAAGTTCATTCAGCCCGGCTATGTACGCGCATCGGCGACCGCAAACCCGGTTAGTGGTGTCTATGTTTCGGCTTACACAGGAACCGTGAGCGGCACCCAGCACTACGTGGTCGTGGCCATCAACACCAACACGACCGTGCAGGAGATTAACTTCACGTTAAGCGACGCCCCCACGGGGATTTCCTCGATGACGCCAACCCAGAGCACTTCCGCTGCCGGATTGGCGCCAGAGTCGGCGGTCACCGTCACGGGCGGACAATTCAACTACACGCTTCCCGCGACGAGCATCACCACGTTCGTGCAGTAGGGCGCTGGGGAGCGGCGCGGTTTTATGGGCGGTTTCAGGGTCGCTGTACGCAAGACTTCGTACAACGATCCTGGCTGCCATCCTGAGCGACCGAGTGGACCGAAATGTGCAAACGGGCCGCCGCCCCGATCTCGGAGTCGTCCCCAGGAGCTTAAAGTCTCTTTGTCCGGTTTGGAGAATATCGTTGTAGCCGATCTCGTCTCGCGGGGCAGTCTTTGAGACTCGCACCGGAGGCTACTTAAACGTCGTTGATTCAGCGGCTTTCGGCGAAATTCCGGTCGCCAAAGCTAGGGAACGACCATGGGCTAGCAGCCACCGAGGATTCTCGCTTGCAATGTGCGCAGTTCTCTAACTAGAGCATTTTCGGGTCAAGTGTTAACAAAACGCTGGGTGCCCCATCCTTGAATCGCTTTTTGATTCAAGGGTGGGAGAGCACAAATCTCAATTTGAACCGTAAACAGTCAAGCCGAAAATG
>Ga0181539_1003809_pt1 | contig 13459 bp, 9 predicted proteins | sample PEATcosm2014_Bin_46_FD_119767 | JGI IMG/M metagenome (GOLD analysis project Ga0181539, IMG submission 119767) | Peatland microbial communities from MTU Mesocosm Facility, Houghton, MI, USA - PEATcosm2014_Bin23_60_metaG | ecosystem: Environmental > Terrestrial > Soil > Wetlands > Peat | place... | reverse complement strand
GTAGATTTGCGGGTTCTTGACGGCCCCCGCGATGGCCACGACGTGAACGCGTGACTCGCGAATGGTGATGCTCATCTGAGGACGACTGAGCACCCCGGCTTCTGGGCGCGGCGGGGGGGGGGGGGGGGGGGGGGGGTGGGGGTGGGGGGGCGGGGGGGACAGAATTCCGAGCCGGGCCGTGTCGGCCCGGATGTGCCTTAACCACCCATGAGGTTCGCGAGTTATACTGCACGCGGCCGGGAACAACACTAGCCAGAATCGCAAGCGAGGGCCACAACCTGGTCCCTCGCTTGCGCTTCGGGCTAGTGTGTGTCGTCTCAATGCGAACCGTGAGCAGCATAAGAGATCGGCGACTCGTCAATCGCCGCTTGGTGGAACAGGGACCTATAATCGTGCATACTCGACTCTGACAAGAACAAGTCCCTGCGGCGGCGCCGTGGGACCGGCCACGCGGCGGTCGGCGGCGGCCAGCACGTCGGCCAGCCAGGACTCGGGCCGCGCGCCGCGGCCGATTTCGACCAGGCTGCCGACGATCGTCCGCACCATATTGTAAAGGAACCCGTCGGCCTCGACCTCGACGCGGATCGTGTCGCACAAGCCGCCTTCGCCGCGGAGCACGTCGAGATCGAAGATCGCGCGGACGGTGGTCCGCCGCTTGGCGCCGCCGCTGGTCTGGAAGCTGGCGAAGTCGTGCGTGCCGCACAGCGCGCCGGCGGCACGGCGCATGGACGGGACGTCCAGCCGGCCGTAAGGGTACTGCCAGCAGTAATGCCGTTGGAAGACATCGCGGACCGGCCCGTCGTGGATCACGTATCGATAGCGCTTCCGCACCGCGTCGCGCAGGGCGTGGAAGCTCTGCGGCGCTTCGACGGCCTCCAGCACCGCCATGTCCTCGGGCAGCTCGGCGCAGAGCGCCCGCTGGAAAACTTCGGCGGCCAGGCGGCTCTCGGTGCGGAAGCTGACCACCTGGCCCAGGGCGTGTACGCCGGCGTCGGTCCGGCCGCTGGCCACCACGCGGACCGGCTGGCCGGTAATCCGGGCCAGCGCCGCCTCCAAGACCCCTTGAACCGTCTTCTGCCCCTGCTGCACCTGCCAACCCGCATACTCGGAGCCGTCGTAGGCCAAGGTCAGCTTGAGGGTCCGCATGTTAACGGCCTGCAAAACAACAAGTTGGGCAAACAGGCCCTAACGGCAGTTCGCCACCATCCACTCGGCGATCTGCACGGCGTTGGTGGCGGCGCCCTTGCGCAGGTTGTCGCTGACGCACCAGAAGGCCAGGCCGTTGGGGCTGGAGAGGTCCTCGCGGATCCGGCCCACGAAGACTTCGTCGCGGCGGTCGCAGTGCATCGGCGTGGGGTAGACTTTCTTGGCCAGGTCGTCCATCACCACCACGCCCGGCATCGCCGCAAAAAGCCGCTTGGCTTCCTCCACGCTCAGCTTCCGCTCCGTCTCCACCAGCACGCTCTCGCTGTGGCAGTTGCTCACCGGGACGCGCACGCAGGTGGCGCAAATCTGGATCGAGTCGTCGTGGAGCATCTTGCGGGTCTCGTAGACCATCTTCATCTCCTCCGACGTGTAGCCCCGCTCCTTGTGCGAGCCGATCTGCGGGATGCAGTTGAAGGCGATCGGGTAAGGGAAACACTCGTACTGGTACGGTTGGTTGTCGAGCTGCGCGCGGGTGCCCTGTTCCAGATCGCGGCTGCCGACCAGCCCGGCGCCGCTGGTGGCCTGGTAGGTGCTGACCACGATCCGGCGGACCCGGGCGGCGTCGTGCAACGGCTTGACGGCCACGACCATCTGCGTGGTCGAGCAGTTGGGGCTGGCGATGATCCCCTGGTGCTTGCGGATGTCCTCGGCATTGACCTCGGGAATCACCAGCGGCACGGTAGGATTCATCCGCCAGTAGCCGCTCTCGTCGACCACGATCGCGCCGCGCTGGACCGCCTGGGGGACGAAATCGCGGGCCGTCTCGTCGGGCGTGCTGGCAATGGCCAAATCCACCCCCTCGAAGGACTCCGGCTTAAGTTCCTCCACCAGGTACTTCTCTCCGGCGAAGCGGATCTCCTTTCCTCGCGAGCAGGCCGAGGCCAGGAACTTGATCCGCCGAAAAGGAAACTTGCGCTCCTCCAGCAGTTGGCGGATGATGGTTCCCACGGCGCCGGTGGCGCCCACGACAGCGACGGACTCGTACACGAATGGACTCCTCGACAAACGATCTTCCAACGACAAGACTTGATTATAGGCTGGATAGGCAAGAAACCTCAACGGCACTCCCCTGCCCTGCCCTGCGGGCTTGGCCGAACCATAACGGTCGATTATCCGAGGGGCCTGATGAGTTTTGACGAACAAGTTCGGTAGTTGCGCGATCCCGAATAGTTCATCGAGGGGAAACTAGCCCGAAGCGTAAGCGAGGGAGACGCAACGTCTTCCCTCGCTTGCGCTTCGGGCTAGTGTTCCCTGCGTATACCGGTTTTGTTTGTCAAAACCCATCAGGCAGAAGCGATTCTTTGGCCGCAGCATGGCTATCCGACTGGAAAAAAGCAGCCCTCGCCCTGCGCTGGCAGGACGAGGGCTCTGGATGGTTCACCATCCCGGCCGTTAAGCTTGGCCGGGAGAATCTCGAAAACTAGAGCGACGCCACGCTGACGGCCTTCTTCGCCGTGAAGTCGAAGGCCAGGTTCTCTTGCGATCCGGCGGTGAGGAAGACTTCCCGGGAATCCACCACGGTCTTGCCGTCGCGGACCACCTCGGCGCGGACCTCGTAGCGGTAGGTCAGCCCGGCTTCCAGTCCGTAGGAGACATACTCGCGAAGCGTGCCGACGGTGCGGGTCTGACGCCCGTTGATAAACACCTTGGCGTCGGCCGGGACCACGATCGTCAACTGGCCGCTACCAAGAGGCAACGCGTCGGTACGAGAACCGGGGGCCGGCGCGCCGGGAACCGGCGGAACCGCAGGAGCGGGAGCCGGAGCCGGCGTAGTCACGCCCGACGGAGTCTCGGGAAGCGCCGGGGCCGGCGTCGGCGTCTGGGGCGGCGCGGGAGTCGGTCCAGGGGTCGGAGCACCGATCACCGGAGCACCCATCACCGGGGCACCCATCACTGGGCCGCCCATCACCGGGGCGCCGCAGCAACTCGACACAACTACCGGGCAAGCCGGCCAGCCGCCGCACCAATCCCCGCAGCCACAGCCGCGATAGGCTCGGTGACAACCCCAGCCGCAGCCGCCGCAGGCCCAGCCGCCGCAACCCCAGCCGCAATCGCCGCCGCGCCAGCCGCAGCCGCCGCTCCCGCAACCACCCCACCAGGCGCCGCCACACGGCCACCAGCCGCAGCCGTAGCCTCCGCATCCTCCCCACCCACCCCATCCACATCCATAGCAGCCGTGCCAGTGGGCACTGGCTTGCTGCACGCCGCCACACAACAGCGCAGCGACCACCACCAGACAAACCACCAGGTACTTCCACGTAGGTCGATTCATTGGTTTCTTGCTCCCTTCGAGAGGTCCTTGGTTACCTGCGGATACGACGCATAATAACATAACAACGCTAGCACATAAATCAAGTAGTCTGGGGTGAATTTAGCGACCAAGGATGCTAGATAAAGTGGTTAATTTGCTTGCGTTGGCCCGATTCGGTATAACTCCTAAGGCGGTCAAGTTGTCACCGAGTCGTCGCTGTAATTGCCGGTGTGCTAATGGGTTTGGTATCCCACCGTAGAGCCGTTGGCCGTATAATCCGCCCATCGGTCACAGAATCGCGAGAGAACGCTCCTCGAATTACCTCTTCGGAGGGGGCCTGTTACGGTAATGCCAAACAAATGGCTCCGACGATTGCCATGGTCGATTTTGATCGTGGCAAATCTTATTTTGGCCCTGGGCTGGGTGGGGATCGCCCGCTGCGACGAGTTGGCCGGTGGCGGCCCCTACCTGCGGCTCCAGATGGTCTGGTCGGCCCTTGCCCTGGCGGCCATGCTCGCGGCGACGCTTCCCAGCTACCGTCTGCTCTGCCGCTTCAGCTATGGGATCTTCGCCATAGCGCTAGCCCTGCTGGTGTTGGTCTACCTGTTCCCAGCCGTCAACGGGGCTCGGCGTTGGATCCGCGTGGGACCTTTCGGATTGCAGCCCTCGGAGTTCGCCAAGATCGCCTACGTGATGGCCTTGGCCCGATACCTGATGTACCGCGACAACTACCGCCGGCTGAGCGGACTCTGGTTGCCGCTGGCGTTGACCTTCCTGCCGGTGGGGCTGATCCTCCGCGAGCCGGACCTGGGGACCTCGCTGGTCTTCCTGCCGGTGTTCTTTGTGATGCTCTTCGCCGCCGGGGCCCGGCGATGGCACTTGTCGATCATGGTCCTGGCCGGCGTGTTGTGCCTGCCCGTGGTTTGGGCGGGGATGAGCCTGGACCAGCAGTCGCGGGTGACCGCGTTGTTCGAGCAGCCGGGCCCCGGCGAACCGATCACCCCGCGGAATTACCAGCTTCACCAGGCCAAGCAGGTCATGGCCTTGGGCGGCTGGTGGGGCAGCCTGATCGCCGGACAGGCCGTCGAGGATTCGGCCGCCTACCGCCTGCCGGAAGCCCGCAGCGACTTCATCTTCTGCATCCTCGCGGAACGGCTGGGACTGGTAGGCATCGCCCTGTTGTTTGTCTTGTATGGGCTGTTGATCTGGCGGGGACTGGCGGTCGCCGTGGCCACCCGGGAGCCCTTCGGCCGGTTGACGGCCGTGGGCCTGACCTTCCTGATTGCCGTGCAGGTGCTGATCAACACGGGGATGAACGTGGGCCTGCTGCCGATCACGGGCATTTCGCTGCCGCTGGTGAGCTACGGCGGCTCGGGCCTGTTGTCCGAGGGGATTTTGCTGGGGCTGCTGATGAACATCGGCCTCCGCCCGGGCTTCGACGTAACCGCGGAGCCGTTCCGGTACGTGGAGGAGTAAAACTGTAGGGTGGGTCGAGCGCAGCGAGCCCCATAGGCCCTAAGTTAAGGAATCTTGCATAACGTTCTTGGAAAGAAACAGGCAACGGGAACACTAATTGACACTGATCGACGCTAATGTGGCAAATCAGGACACATTAGCAAGGAAATCGGGTTTTCGAGCTGAAAATGGCGAGGCGACGCCTTTGGAGTGCGGCGACTTGTCGCCGCTTTTCATTCGCACTGACGCTGCGTGCCGGCGAGAAAGCGGCGACAAGTCGCCGCACTCCAAAGGGACCGGCCTTCACGACCGTGGCCTGCATCCAAACCCGATAACTTCGTGCGTATGGGGCTCGCTGCGCTCGACTCACCCTACCCTGCTACCTGCCCTGGCGGGGTTCCGTTCGCTTGCCTTCGTAGCCTTTGCCCTTGACGCCTTCGACCTGGATGTTGTCCAGCCAGAGCCGGCCGGTGGCGCCGAACAGACCGACGCGGACGATCGCTTCGCGGGCGCGGGCGGGGACGTCGAGCTGCGCCGACTGCACCTGCCAGCCGAAGGTTCCCCGCCAGGGTCCCATGGTGCGTTGCCCGGCGTCGGCCCGGTTCTCGTCGTAGTAGACGACCAGCAGCATGGCCGTCTCGCCGCGGTTGGGGCCGGGCCGGATATCCTCCGCGCGGACGTGCAGACTGATCTTCAACTGCTTCACCTGGCGGCCGTCGACGGCCATGCCTTGCAAGGCCACGGCCGGGCGGCTGGGGTCGGCATTCTTGAAGGCCGCGTAGCGCTGGCCGCTGGGGGCGTCGGCGGCCGTGACCACGGTCATCTGCCGCAGGAAATACCAGCCGGCCGGCGTATCATCCTGGCCTTCCAGGGTCTCCTCGAAGTCGCCGTTGACCAGCGTGGGCCGGGTGGGGTCCGGCTGGACCTTGCGGCGCTGTTCCGCCAGGCCCGTCATGGGCACAAAGAGCGTGGGCCTCATGCCCTCGGTCACCAGCTTGCCTTCGACCTTCTTGAGGATCATCAGGTTCTGTTGATAACGCTCGCCCGTGGGGATCACCATCCGGCCGCCCTCTTTGAGCTGCTCTCGGAGGGCCGGCGGAATGCTCTCGGGCGAGCAGGTGACGATGATCTTGTCGAAGGGGGCGTGTTCCGGCCAGCCCTGAAATCCATCGCCCACTTTGACGTGGACGTTGTCGTAGTGTAGTTGTTTGAGGACCTTCTCCGCGCGGTGTCCCAGCGGCGCCACGATCTCGATGGTGTAGACCTCGCGGACCAGACCGCTGAGCACGGCCGCCTGGTAACCGCTGCCGGTGCCGATCTCCAGCACGCGATCGCCCGGCTGGGGCTGGATCTGCTCGGTCATGAAGGCCACGATGGAGGGGGCCGAGATAGTCTGGCCTTCGCCGATGGGCAGCGACATGTCGAAATAGGCGCTCTTCCGCTGCGCAGCCGGCACGAATTCGTGGCGGGGAACGGTCCGCATGACCTCGATGACCCGCGGATCAGTGATCGCGTCGCCGAGGATCACCTGGTCGACCAACCGGTTGCGATCCTTCTCCAACGCCGTCCGGCTCTGGCCCCAACCGGCCGTCGCGCCCAGCAGGACCATCCCCCAACCCAAACAGGCGATCAGCGTCCCTCGGCAGGTCTTCATGGGCGCAAGTCCTTATATCTGTTGTAGGTTATGCTTCAGCATGACATGTGCGACGTTATGCTAAAGCATAACCTACCGGCGACAAAAAAGGACAGTCCCTGTCATTGGCTCGCCTCGACGGAGATAATCGTGAGATGCTCAATCAATCGCTCAAGGACCACGTTGTCGCCCGACTACTACCCCGGGTGAATGCACCCGGACAGTATATCGGAGGGGAACTGAACGCTGTGGTCAAGGACCATCGGGCTGTGCGGGGCAAGCTTTGCCTGGCCTTTCCGGATACCTACGCCATCGGCATGAGCAACCACGGCCTCCAGGTGCTCTATGCCGTGATGAACCGCCGGCCCGACTGGGCTTGCGAACGGACCTTCACTCCCTGGCCCGACATGGAGGCCCTGCTCCGCCAGGAGCGAATCCCACTCTATAGCCTGGAGACGTTTACCCCCGTGGGCGCGTTCGACGTGCTCGGCTTCACGCTCCAATACGATCTCTGCTCGACCAACGTCTTGACGATGCTCGACCTGGCCGGCATCCCTCTTGCGACGGCGGAGCGAACGCTCCAGCATCCGCTGGTGATGGCCGGCGGGCCTTGTGCGCAGAACCCGGAGCCGATGGCCCGCTTCATTGACCTGTTCGTCATTGGCGACGGCGAAGAGGCCCTGCCGGCGATCTGCGAGGCCTGGCTGGAGTTGCGCACCCGGGGTGGCGATCGCCTGGCCTGCCTGATCGAGTTGGCGCGGCGGTTCCCCATGGCATATGTGCCGCAAAGCTACGAAACGCTCTACGACGATCGCGGCCGCCCTCGGCGTCCGCGGCCGATCTACCCGGGCGTGCCGGAACTGATCCAGCCGGCCGTGGTCGGCGACCTGGATGGGCTGGAGCTTCCGACCCGGCCGATCGTGCCCAGCGTGGAGTGCGTCCACGATCGCATCGCCCTCGAGATCATGCGGGGCTGCCCCTGGAGGTGCCGCTTCTGCCAGAGCAGCCCGATCAAGCGTCCGCTTCGCTACCGCCGCGTGGAGACGATCGTCGACGCGGCCAAAGAATCGTACCGCACGACGGGCAACAACGAGATCTCGCTCTTGTCGCTATCGACCAGCGACTACCCGCACTTCGAGGAGCTGATGCGGCGGATGCAGGAGACCTTCCGGCCGCTGGGCGTGTCGGTTTCGGTTCCCAGCCTGCGGGTCAATGAGCAGTTGCTGATCGTCACGGAGTTGATGAACACCGATCGCCACTCGGGGCTGACCTTCGCTCCCGAGGTGGCCCTGGACGACATGCGGCGGCAGATCGGCAAGCCGATTCGCAACGAGGATCTTTTCGCCGGCTCGCGCAAGGCGTTCGAGGCGGGGTTCAACCGGGTGAAGCTCTACTTTATGTGCGGACTGCCCGGCGAGCGGCCCGCCGACCTCGACGGGATCCTCGAAATGGCCGACGCGATCTGGAAGATCGGCCGCGACGCGGGGCGGTCGGTCAAGGTGGTGGCCAACGTGTCGAACTTCGTCCCCAAGCCGCACAGCCCTTACCAGTGGAACGGGATGCAGAGCCGGGAGTACCTGCGGCAGGCCCACCAGCGTTTGCGTCCGCCGCGGGGATGGCGCGGGGTGGAGGTGAAGTGTCACGATATCGACACCAGCCTCCTGGAGGGCGTTTTGGGCCGGGGCGACCGCCGCGTGGGGGCGGCCATCGAGCTGGCCTGGCGGCGGGGCGCGCGGCTGGACTCTTGGACCGAGCACCACCGTGCCGACGTCTGGCGGCAGGCCCTGGCCGACGCGGCGATCGACGTCGACCTGCTCGTCCATCAGCCCTACCCGGTTGACGCCGAGTTGCCCTGGGATCACATCGGCGTCCGTCAAGGCCGCGGCTACCTGGAGCAGGAGCAGCGGCGGTCCGTGGAGCAATTGGAGACGATGCGGGGGGCGGAAGTGAGCAGGTAAGGATCGACGGCCCTAGTGTAGTGTCTCAAGAATCACAGTGTGTCTCTTCCACAATAGAGCAAAGACGGGTGCCATGCCCACGCTTGCCGTGGGCATGACGAGGCGAGATGGGTGGGTTCACACATGCTTGCTGTCTCGCTGCGATCGCTTAGCAAGCATGGGACCCACAGATCACGATCAGATCGAATCACTACACTAGAATGTCCGCTTTTCGCTTACTAGCCATTGACATCGACGGCACGCTGGTCAACCCTCGCGAGGAGTTGGCCCCGGCGACGCGTGAGGCGTTGGCCCGGGCGGGCCGGGCGGGGATCCGGGTGGTGCTGGCCACCGGGCGACGCTACGGCCGCACGCTGCACCTGATCGAGCCGTTGGGCCTTCGCGTGCCGCTGGTGGCCGCCAGCGGGGCCCTGGTCAAAGACCCGCGCGACCATCGCACGCTCTACCGGGCGGAGTTTCCCGCCGCGGTCCTCCAGCAGACCTTGGGACTGATCCACCGCCTGGGCTTCGAGCCGGTGGTCTCGGCCGACACCTATTGCCAGGGCTTCGAGTTCTATCACGTCCGGCTGGACGTTGCCAGCCCGGAGCTGGCCGAGTATCTGCGGCTGAATCCCAACCAGGGCCGTCTCTGGCCGGAGTTGATCGTCTCTCCGCCGCCGGGCGTTTTCAACGGTTTCGCCATGGGCACGCGGGAGCAGATGCTCGCCTTGCAGCAGGCCCTCCATCGCTCGCTGCCGGGCCAACTGACGACCCACGTGCTCCGCAGCCCGAAGTATCGCGGATTCATGTGCGAGCTGGCCCCGGCGGGTGTGACCAAGTGGTCGGCGATCCGCCGTCTTGCCCGGCAATGGGGCATCGGCGATGAGACAATCTGTGCGGTGGGCGACGACGTGAACGACATTCCCATGATCCGCGCCGCCGGTCTCGGCGTGGCCATGGGCAACGCCCTGCCTGAGGTCAAGGCCGCCGCCGACCGCATCGCCCCCAGCCAGCAGGACGACGGCCTGGTGACGGTCGTCGAGTGGTTGATGGAAGGGTGATGTTACGACGCAAATTCACCACGCAGGCACGGAGGACACGGAGGGTGACAAAAAAAACACGGAACAGGAAAGGACGTCATCTTCAGCCCCGAAGGGGCGCGACTCGATAGCCCAGGGCGAAGCCCTGGGGACACGGACGGTGTACGTAACCGCAGCCCCAAAGGGGCGCGACCCGATAGCCCAGGGCGCAGCCCTGGGGACGCGGGCGTTGTGTGTCACCGGAAGGCCCAACGGGCCGTAACCAGATCGCCGCAGTGGAGTCATCCCCATGCCGCAATCGCTCTCCAACGTCCTGGTCCACGTCGTTTTCAGCACCAAGCACCACCGCCCTTTCTTGCAACGTCCGGAATGCCGGGACACTATCATCGGTTACATGGTCGGAACCCTGCAGAACATCCATTGCCCGTCGCTCATTATCGGGGGGACGGAAGACCATGTTCACCTGCTCTGCAATTTGCATCGAACCGTCGCGATCTCGCAACTGGTCGAAGAGGCGAAGACCAGTTCGTCGGCGCGCATCAAGGAGGAAGGGTTGGACTTGCAGGATTTCCATTGGCAGAATGGATACGGTGCGTTTTCCGTCAGCCAGTCCCGGGCGGACCAGGTCAAGCGGTACATCGCCGGGCAGGCCGAACACCATCGCAAGCGGACGTTCCAAGAAGAGTTTCGTTTGATGTTGCAACGTCATGGGATCCAGTTCGATGAACGTTACGTATGGGATTGAATCGATGCGATCAGCGGTAGGCCGCCCCGGTTGGCGAACCCGGTTGCGGCCCGTTGGGCCTTGCCTCTTCAGGGGGCGAGCCGTTTCCCCAGGGCTCCGCCCTGGGCTATCGAGTCGCGCCCCTTCGGGGCTGAAATCCGGGCTATCGAGTCGCGCCCCTTCGGGGCTGAGCCCGTGCGTGAAACTCGCCTTCAGCAAATGTGTCTTGTTGCTGTTGCTGTTCCTTGCCGTCGCCGCGGCGGCCGCCGACGATCTGGCCGGCGCCCGCAAGCTCTTGCTGAGCGGCAAGTACGCGGAGGCCGAGGATGCGTATCGCCCGCTGGCGAAGAAGGATTTTCGGGCCGCGCTGGGATTGGCCCGATCGCAGGACGCCCGAGGGATGCGCGAGGCGGCCGCCAAGACGTTGGCCGGGGCGCCGGACGGACACGCTGAGATCGAGGCGGAGCTGGCCCGGCTGGCCTTCGAGCGCGGCGACTACAAGGCCGCCGAGAAGCACGTCGAGGCGGCGCGGAAGCTGGACCACGAGCAGTTGCAGGCCGCCTGGCTCCGCGGGGAGTTGTTCCGCGTTTCCGGCCGGCTGGAGCAGGCGGCCGCGGCCTATCACGAGCTGATCGACTTCTACAACGGGCACGAAGTGAAGGACGCCGAGTCGCTGCGCTGGATCGGGCTGGCCGCGGCCGAGTATGCACGCTGGAAGCGACTGAACGAACAGTTCAGCATCGTGGTCAACGATCTCTGCCCCGACGCCCTGCAAGCCGAGCCGGACTACTGGCCGGCCCATTACGAGGCGGGCCGCTTGTACTTGGAGAAGTACAACCAGGCCGACGCCGATCGGGAGTTCAAGGCGGCGCTGGCCGAGAACCCCAACGCGGCCGAAGTGCTCGTGGCCCTGGCCGAGCTGGCCCTGGAGGATCACGACCCTCACGAGGCCCAGCAACTGGTCGCCCGGGCGCTGGAGATCAATCCGCAGTTGATCGACGCCTGGCAGGTCAAGGCCGATCTGGCCTGGGCCAATTTCGATCCCGCCATGGCGGCCAAGATCCTGCAAGAGCGCGCCCTGCCGCTGGATCCGTTGGACGAGGAGTCGCTGGGTCGCCTGGCGGCCTGCTACGTCGTCGAGCATGGCCCTTCCGGCAATGTTGGACAAGCCGGCGGCGACGCCCGGCTGAAACGGCTCATCGATCGGGTCCTGGCCCAGAACCCGCACCCGGGGGTCTTTTTCGAGACCCTGGCCTCCTGGCTCGACGACCGCAACCGCACGGCCGAGGCCGAGCATTGGTACCGCGAGGCGATCCAGCGCATGCCCCAGCACCTCGGGCCGCGGGCGAAGCTGGGCCTGATGTGGATGCGGGTCGGCCAGGAAGCCGAGGCCCACCGGATGCTCGAAGAGGCCTTTCGCGAGGACCCCTTCCACGTCCGCGTGAAGAACACGTTGGAGTTGTTGGACGTGATCGAAACCATGCAGACCGTGGATACGGGCCACTGCCTGCTGCGGTTCGACGGTTCGCGGCAGAAACACCTGGCGCGGTATGCGGCGCCGCACGTGGAGCGGGTCTTCCAGCAGCTTGCGGAGAAGTTCGGCTATCGTCCGCCGGGCAAACCGCTGGTGGAAATCTTCAGCCGGGCCAAGGGCATCGGTGGGCACGAGTGGTTCAGCACGCGGATGATCGGCCTGCCTTACCTGGGCACGGTGGCCGCCTGCACCGGTCCGATGATCGGCCTGACCGCCCCCAGCGACTCGCCCGTGCCTTTCAACTGGGCCCGCGTGCTGCGGCACGAGATGACCCACGTGGTCACGCTCCAGCAGACCGGCTACAACGTGCCGCACTGGTACACCGAGGCCTTGGCCGTCTGGTGCGAGGGCTATCCGCGGCCGCCGCAGTGGAACGAGCTGCTCGTGCGGCGGGTGCAGGCCGGCAAGCTCTTTACGCTGGACACGATCAATTTCGCCTTCACCAGCCCCAACTCCGGCGACGACTGGCAGATGGCCTACTGCCAGGCCGAGCTGTACGTCGAGTACATGCTCCAGGGCCGCGGCGAGGAGGTGCTCCGCAAGCTCTTGGACGCCTACACCGAGAACCTCAGCACGGCCGAGGGCATCCGCCGGGTCTTCGGCATGTCGCAGGAGAAGTTCGAGCAGGGCTACGTGGCCTACCTCAAGAAGCTGGCCGCGGAGCTTTCTCGCGGCCAGCCGCCGGAGCGCGAGCTGGAGGAACTGCTGCGGGCCCAGCGGGCCGACCCCAAGAACGCCGAGCTGGCCGCCGAGATGGCCGACGCGTATCTCCGCCGCGGAGCGCTGGCGGAGGCCCGGCAGTTGGCCGCCAAGGCGGTGGGACTTCGGGCCGGTCAGCCGCTGGCCGGCTACGTGCTGGCCCGGCTGGCGGTCCGCGACGGGAAGGTCAAGGAAGCGGAAGCCATGTTAGCCGGGTGTTTGCGGTCCCAGCCGCCCGATCCGCGGGCGCTGGAGTTGTTGGCCTCGCTGAAGCTCAAGGACGAGGCCTACGCCGAGGCGGAGCCGCTTTATGAGCAGGGCGCTACGCTCCAGCCGCACGACGCCCGCTGGCTGCGGGCGCTGGCGGTGATCTATGCCAAGTCGAAGGAGGAGCGGAAGCTGGTGGACGCCTTGACCCGGCTGGCCAAGATGGATTCCGACAATCTTTCCGCCCGGAAGGAGTTGGCCCGGCTGGCCCTCCAGAAGCGGGATTACGCGTTGGCCAGTCAATGGGCGAACCAAGGGCTGGAGATCGACGTATCAGACGGGGAGTTGCACTCGATCATTGCGGAGGCGGCCGGCGAGCGACATAATCAGCAGGAGTCCATCGAGGAGTACGAGATTGCCGTCGAGCTCAGCCCCACCGACCCCCGTCCGCGGCTGGGTCTGGCCGACGTCTACGTTCAGGCGGGCAAGACCCCGGAGGCCCGCCGCGTGCTGGGCGAGTTCTTGAAGGTCGTGCCCGACCAGCCTGCGGCGAAGTTGATGTTGGAATCGCTGAAGTAGGGGGATGGGGCTTGGTGGAAGAAGCATTGACGAAAATGGTTATCCAGTTAACTCAAGTGACCGGCTAGTCTACGTCGCGTAGCGACGATGCGATGGTAGCCGTGGGTTTTAACCCACGGAACGTGTGGCCCCACACCTTCCGTTCGTCGCGTAGCGACGATTGAAATGGCCTGGTTGACCGATGGCACGCGGCT
>Ga0181539_1003807_pt1 | contig 13466 bp, 15 predicted proteins | sample PEATcosm2014_Bin_46_FD_119767 | JGI IMG/M metagenome (GOLD analysis project Ga0181539, IMG submission 119767) | Peatland microbial communities from MTU Mesocosm Facility, Houghton, MI, USA - PEATcosm2014_Bin23_60_metaG | ecosystem: Environmental > Terrestrial > Soil > Wetlands > Peat | place... | reverse complement strand
GGAATTCGCCGTTTCACGGGCGGACCTTCCGCGGAGGCCCGGTGGCCACCGTGGTGAACGGCCAGTTCGCGTGGAAGCGGGACTGACTGCCGCTACTTGATCACGATTTTGAAGAGCGAATCGTCGGAGTGTTGATGGCGCCATGCAAAGTACTGCTGTTGCTGGCTCCGGCTCGTTTTGTTGAAATCCTGGTAATTCCGATGTTGCTCCGTGAGATAGGCGCGGTAAGCACGATCTTCGTTGCTGTTCCACGTATGGTAGTCCTTGCCGCTCTTATCGTAATAGCGTTTTTCGTGCGGAGTTCCCGCTTGCGCTACGACCGGACCGATCAGTGTGGTGCTTAGCACCAGTGCGCTCAAAATCAAAAACCGTTTCATTTTGTTATCCTCCCTGGGAGTAATGGGCACTTTGCCGGACGTTCGGCGGAGTAGGCAGGCGCAGGTCTTGCGCGCGACGCCGAGCGCAGAATCCGTCATGGGGGTGCAGACTCTGCGCCGGGAGGGATCCAAAGAACGTCCCGAGGAATCGGGACGCGGCAGATGAAGAGTCTGCGCGACGCCGGCCCACTATACTGGGATTGAGGTTCTTTCGCCGGCAGCACCTCAAGAATCCCACCTTTGCGGAACGCCTCGATACCCTTCGCAACGCGGGCTTCGCCATCGCGCCCCTGGCGGGCGGCATGGTGCGCGCCAGCCGCGGCGGCTGCGCAGTGGAGCCGAAGGACGAGCCGGCATGGCTCCGGGGAGCGAAATCGGCGCGCTGGCGGACGATCTGAAGGCCCCCCACGATTTCGAAGAAGACCTCAAACAAGGGCTGGGCCAGGAGAGCTACTAGTGGTCTGCGGCGCAAGTGATGCACCTTATCCAACCCTCGATGCATCAATAGGGTCTGCAAAATGCCGTGCGGCATTGCCCACCATTGGCCACGGCGCTTTCGGGAGCTGTGCCCCGGTGTTGATCTCTCGCGAACCTCAGACTGAGTGCCTTGGCAGTGCAACCGGGCAGGAAGGCCTCGTAAAGCGCGCAGGCGCGCTGGGGATCGCTCTCAATGAGTTCAGCGATCTTCGCCGCGACCGCCTCCAGCCCATCCACGAACGAAAAACACTTGCGATCATGAATGAATGCGCGCGGCTTCGGCCAAGCTTCGAGGGCTTGTTCGATCGGATCCCTCTCGCTGCCGGAGCCTCGTCTGATGGGCGCTTACTTGAGTTTGCCACGCCGCGCGATCTCTCGCGCCGAGTTCCGGAAAGCCGGACAACCATGAAGACGCGATTTGACGGGTACGGATATTTGCCGTACACTTAATGGGAGAGGCTGGTAAGAACCATGCGACAGACCGCACAGGCAGGTCGGAGGCAGTCACGCCGCGTAGTGCCGGCGAAACTGTACCGGTTTGATGCCCGTCTGAACGAGGAACAAAAGCTGCTAATTCAGCGCGCGGCGGATTTGGAGGGTCGTACCATGACAGATTTTGTCCTCCACAGCGCCGAAGCCGCCGCGGAGCGGACCATTGAGAACCGGGCCATGTTGGTGTTGACGGCGCGCGAGACGGAGGCTTTCGCGGACGCCATTCTAAAACCGCCCGCCCCAGGTCCAATCTTGCGGCGCGCCGCCCGGGAGTACCGCGAGAAGATTGCCATGCGGTGACGCGTGCCACTTGAATCTGAATATCAGATAGAGCCGCTCAGCCCCTCTCACGACCGGACCGCCTTTCGCTCGGGCGTTCTGGAACTCGATGAATACCTTCACCACCAGGCCGGCCAGGACGCAAGGCGGAAAATCGCCGCACCATTCGTCCTGGTCGATGCCCACGGGTCCATTCTCGGCTACTACACCCTTTCCGCCTATAGCATCCGGCTCGACGCTCTCCCGAATGTCATCGGCAAACGGCTTCCGCGGTATCCGCTGATTCCGGCCACCCTCCTGGGCAGGCTGGCCGTTAGCGCTGCCTGCCGCGGCCAGAGGCTCGGGCGATTTCTCTTGATGGACGCCTTCGACCGGAGTTGGCGAAACACGACGGAGGTAGCGTCGGTTGGGGTTGTTGTGGAGGCATTGGATGGCGCTGCCCGTTCCTTCTACCTGCACCACGAATTCATACCGCTGCTTGACCACCCCAACAGGCTCTTCCTAGCCATGGCCACTATTGAAAGGTCGTTCCGGGCAAGGTGAAGACAAGGTTGATTCTAAGCTGGCGGAGAGAGAGGGATTCGAACCCTCGATAGAGTTTCCCCTATACACGCTTTCCAAGCGTGCGCCTTCAACCACTCGGCCATCTCTCCGGCTCGGAGGCTCTCACCAGAATAACATGCGCGGCGCGCGCGACCGTAGAATAGAGAGCGTGGCCCGCTTCCCCATTTCCCGGCGAACCCTGCTGCTCTCCCCCGCCCTGGCTCTCGCCGGCTGCCGCAAACCCAAGGCCACGCGCTTTCCGGGCTATTGCTTCGTCGCCAACCAGGACGGGCGCTCCGTGGCCGTCGTCGATCTCAGCAGCTTCCACGTCCGCAAGCAGATTCACCTCGACGCCGCCCCAGCCGTGGTCCTGCGGCATCCACAGCGCCCCGTGGTCTTCGTGCTGGCGCCGCAGGGCGGCACGGTCTACGAAATCGACGCCGCCTCGCTCGCAGTCGGCCGCACCGCGCGCGCCGGCAGCCAGGCGGTCGACATGCAGGTTTCCCCTGGCGGCGATGCGCTCTGGGTTCTGTACCGCGATCCCGCAGCGCTGGTCGAAGTGCCGCTCAATTCGCTGCGGCCCGCCCGCCGTATACGCCTTGCCGCCCCTCCCGACGGTTTCGATCTGAGCAGCGAAAACCGGGCCGCCATCGCCAGCCGGCGGGACCGCAGCATCGTGATGGCGTCTCTCACCGGCGCCGCCATCGAGCGGACCATCGCGGCCGGCGCCGAGCCATCCATCGTCCGGTTCCAGTTGAATGGCAAGCAGTTGATCGCCGGCAGCCGGCCCGAGCGCAGCGTCACCATCCTCGATGTCGCAACCGGGAAGACCGTGGTGCGTCTGCCACTGCCCCTCGAACCGCGCCACTTCTGTTTCACACCCCCCGATGGCGGCCAGCTCTTCATCAGCGGCGACGGCATGGACGCCGTCGTGATCGTCTACCCGTACCAGACCGAAGTCGCGGAGACCATTCTCGCGGGCCACGCGCCGGGCATCATGGCCGTCACCGACACGTCACCCTCTTACCTGCTGGTGGCGAATCCGGAGAGCAGCCGCATTACGGTCTTCGATGTCGATACGCGCAAGCTGGTGGCGGCGGTCCAGGTGGGCCGGCAACCGGGCTCGATCCTCATCACGCCCGATAATCAGTACATCCTCGTGCTCAATGAGCAATCCGGCGACCTGGCCGTGATCCGCATCTTCTCGCTGGCCGCCCGCTACCGCTACAAACCGGCCCCGCTGTTCACGATGATCCCGGTGGGGGAGAAGCCCGTCAGCGCCGCCGTGGTGGCGCTGTAGCGCAGTTCTCGCGGCTCTTCCGATACACATTGCCCGCGGGCCGACGCGCGCTACGGGCTATAATATGAGCGTGGAGAAAACGGTGAAGGTATTTGCCGGCTTCGAGGACGCCGATAAGGCCGACGCGCGCCACGACGCGGCGATGTCCCCCGAGCAGCGCCTGAATGCCCTGATCGAACTCCGCGACCGCCGTCACCCCGATGCCGCTGAACAAAGACTGGCGCGAGTTTCTCGAGTTGTTGAACTCGAACGAAGTTGAGTACCTGGTGATTGGCGCGTTCGCAGTCGCCTTTCACGGTTTCCCTCGCTATACCGCGGATCTCGATCTGCTGATTCGGCCCACTGAGGAGAATGCGGACCGCGTTTTGCGCGCGCTGTCGGAATTCGGCTTCGGCAAAATGGGAATCCAGGCAGCGGATCTCCGCTCACCCGGCATGGTGGTCCAGTTGGGAGTGAAACCAAACCGGATCGACCTGTTGACCACCATCTCCGCGGTCAGCTTCGAAGAAGCTTGGGCGACACGCAGCGAAGCGGAGTTGGAAGGGGTCGCTACGCACTTTATCGGCTGGGCGGCCTTGCTCCGCAACAAGGAGCAGACCGGCCGCGCCAAAGACCTTGGCGATGCGGAAGAGCTGCGAAAACGGAGTCTCGGTCCGTCTGATTCACAAACGGATTGACCACCCGCACCCCGCCCAGGACGGCTCCGGGTCGAAGGACCTCGGGGTAGAAGCACTGCCGCACATGCAGCGACGCCACAGCCGTCCCGCGGCAGAGATACTTCGCAAAAAGCGCGAGAGCCGCTCGAACTCCGCGGCATCGGCCTGCGAATCGGTCTTCCCCGCGAGTTGCTCCAGGTACTCGCGCACAAGCTGGATTACGCTCGTGCCCATGGATTCGGCGCGTCGCCTTGGGAGACAGCCCTCGGCAGGCTTCGCCCGACCCCTACTTCTTCTTCCCCTGCGCGGCTACCGCTTCCATGGCGGCCTTCACCTTTTCCGGATCGCCCAGATAGTAGCGGTTCAAGGGCTGCAAGTTGTCGTCGAGCTCATATACCAGCGGCATGCCCGTCGGAATGTTCAGCTCGACGATGTCCGCCTCCGGGATGTTATCGAGGTACTTTACCAGGGCGCGCAAGCTGTTGCCGTGCGCGGCGATCAGCACCTTTTGGCCCTGCCGGATCACAGGCGCGATGGTCTCGTGCCACAGCGGCAGGAACCGCGCCACCGTGTCCTTCAGGCACTCGGTGAGCGGCAGTTCCTGCTGGCTGAGGCTCTTATAACGCGGGTCGTGGCCGGGAAAACGCTCGTCGTCAGGCGTCAGTTCCGGCGGGCGGATGTCGTAGCTGCGGCGCCAGATCTTCACCTGCGCCTCGCCAAACTTGGCCGCCGTCTCCGCCTTGTTCAACCCTTGCAGCGCGCCGTAGTGCCGCTCGTTCAAGCGCCACGAGCGGTGGACCGGAATCCACATCAGGTCCATCTCGTCCAGGACCACCCACAACGTGCGGATGGCCCGCTTCAGCACCGAAGTGTAGGCCACGTCGAAGGTGTAGCCCTCGGCCTTGAGCACCAACCCGCCGTCGTGGGCTTCCTGATTGCCTTTCTCGGAGAGGTCCACGTCGGTCCAGCCGGTGAAGCGGTTCTCTTGGTTCCACGTGCTCTCGCCGTGGCGCACCAGTACCAGCTTGGTCATTGCCGGAAGGCCTTTCTGCCGAGGAACTGGGCGGCCGGGCCGAGCCGCTCCTCGATGCGCAGCAACTGGTTGTATTTGCAGATGCGGTCCGTGCGGCTGGCGGAGCCGGTCTTGATCTGCCCCGTGCCCATGGCTACCACCAGGTCGGCGATGAACGGGTCTTCGGTTTCGCCCGAGCGGTGCGATACCACCGCCGTGTAGGCGGCCGCCGCCGCCATCTGCATGGCCTCCAGCGTCTCGCTCACCGTGCCGATCTGGTTCAGCTTGATGAGGATCGAATTGGCGATGCCCTGCTCGATGCCGCGCTTGAAAATCGCAGGGTTGGTCACGAAAATATCGTCGCCCACGAGCTGAATCTTCCTTCCCAGCACTTCGGTCATCAGCATCCAGCCCGGCCAGTCCTCTTCCGACATGCCGTCCTCGATGGACACGATGGCCGGATACTGCCGCACCCAGTTGGACCAGTACTCCACCATCTGCTCTGAGGTGCGCTGGCTCTTGTCGGACTTCTTGAAGACGTACTTGCCATCCTGGTAGAACTCGCTGGCGGCCGGATCGAGGCACACGCCGATCTGCTCGCCGGGCTTGTAGCCGGCTTGCGCAATGGCTTCCAGGACGGATTCGATGGCCTCCTCGTTGGATTTCAGGTTGGGCGCGAAGCCGCCCTCATCGCCCACCGCCGTCGAGTAACCCTTCTTGCTCAGAACTTTCTTCAGGGTATGGAACACCTCGACGCCCATGCGCAGCGCTTCCGAGAACCTGGCGGCCCCGAACGGCGCGATCATGAACTCCTGCACGTCCACGGAATTATCCGCGTGCGCGCCGCCGTTAATGATGTTCATCTGGGGCACCGGCAGAATGCTCGCGCCCACGCCGCCCAGGTAGCGGTAGAGCGGAGTGCGCTGGGCCGCCGCGGCCGCGCGCGCCGCCGCCATGGATACCGCCAGAATGGCGTTGGCGCCCAGCCGTCCCTTGTTGGGCGTGCCGTCCAGATCGATCATGATGCGGTCGAGTTCGGCCTGCTGCGCCGCATCCTTACCGTGCACCGCATGGGCGATTTCGCCGTTGACGTGGATCACGGCCTGCTGCGTGCCCTTGCCGGAGTAGCGCGACGGGTCGCCGTCCCTCAATTCCACGGCTTCATGTTCGCCGGTGGAGGCCCCGGAAGGCACCGCGGCCCTTCCCATGCTGCCATCCGCGAGATGAACATCCGCTTCCACCGTTGGATTCCCGCGCGAATCGAGAATCTCTCTTCCCACTACGTTTACGATTGTGGTCAATGTATGGCTCCTTGTGTGGCCGGGGCGTACCCGGCCTTACGCCACCACGGCGATGCCGCCTTCGGTGACGTGATAACCCTTGGCGCGGTCCGCTTCCGGATCGAAACCGATTACGCTCGATTCCGGAACTTTCACGCTCGTATTAACGATGGCGCGGCTGATCCGGCTATACCGCCCGATCTCCGCGTTCGGCATCAAAATCGAATACTCTACTTCACAGTAACTGTTTACGCGCACGCCAGGAGAAAGCACGCTGTGCAGCACGCGGCCGCCGGAAACGATGCAGCCCGAACTGACGATGGAATCCACCGCCACGCCCATGCGGCGCCCTTCCTGCGCGAACACGAACTTCGCCGGCGGCTGCTGCGTGGCCCTGGTCCGGATCGGCCAGCGGTGGTCGTACAGGTTGAATTGCGGCACCACATCCACCAGGTCCATATTGGCTTCGTAGTAGGCGTCCAGCGTCCCCACGTCCCGCCAGTAGGGCATCGGTTTATCGTTGATATCGCGGAAATCGTAGGCCACGACGCGCGCTTTCTCGAGGTTGCGCGGGATCACGTCCCGGGCGAAATCGTGGCTCGAGGTGGCGTCCTCGGAGTCTTCGTGCAGCGCGCGCAGCAGCACATCCGTGTTGAACACGTAGATCCCCATGGACGCGCTGACCTTGGAGGGGTCGAACCGCGAGCGCACCGGGTTCTTGTGTTGCGGCTTTTCCTCGAATCCCGTGATGCGGTAGTCCGGCCCGATCTCCGCCACCCCGTAACGCCCGGCCTCTTCCGGCGGCGCCTGGATGGTGGCAATGGTGATTTCCGCCCCGTGCTTCTGGTGCCAGTCCAGCATCTCGTGGTAATTCATCTTGTAGATGTGATCTCCGCAGAGAATCAGAGTCAGGTCGGGCGTTTCGGCTTCGATGCTCTGGAAATTCTGGAAGACCGCGTCCGCCGTCCCCTGGTACCAGTCCTCGGATACGCGCTTCATGGGCGGCAGCACTTCGATGTACTCGCCCAGCTCCGCCGAGAGAATGTTCCAGCCGTCGCGGATGTGGCGGACCAGTTCCAGCGATTTGTATTGTGTTAGGATTAGAACTCGACGGACATTGGAATTAATACAGTTGGATAGCGTGAAATCGATGATGCGATAAGCGCCGCCGAAAGGCACCCCCGGCTTGGCGGTGTCTCTCGTCAGCGGATACAGGCGCTCGCCGGCCCCACCCGCCAGGAGAATCGCTAGTACATTTTTCATTTCACCGTAAGTTCCTGAAAATAAATGGCATTCAGATAGATTGCCCGGCTGGTCCGGATGGCATCCTAAAATTTAGACTTGACTTTATCTGTCAACCACCTATGATATCAGTACCTTCTATGCGAAGTGTAGGAGTTCTTGGGGCTCCGCCCCTCGCCCCAGCCGCGCATGGGAATCTTGGTTCAGTTGGGAGGTGTATTTCGTTTGGCTGAAGTAAAGCTTCAGGAGGGCGAAACGTTGGAAAACGCCCTTCGCCGCTTCAAGAGAAAGGTCCAGCAGGAGGACATCATCAAGGAGGTCAAGCGGCACTCCTATTACTTGAAGCCTGGTGAGAAGCTCCGGGCCAAGCAGGCGCTGGCCCGCAAACGGAACCGGAAGAAATCACGCCGGGAGATTGAGTAAACCGGTGGCGGGGCGCAAGCCCCGCCGCCTTATCCGACCACAGTTCAGGTTGATCACGGGGCAGGGTGCCTATGCCGGAGTTTCAGGATCGCGTCCTTAAGTGCGTGGACTGCGAAGCAGATTTCGTTTTCACAGCGGGAGAACAGCACTTCTTCCACGACAAGAATTTCAAGAACGAGCCCAAGCGTTGCAAGGCTTGCAAGACCAAGCGCCAGGGATCGGGGGGGTCGGGTTCTGCCAAAGCGGAGACCATGACCACCTGCTCCCAATGCGGCCGGGAAACCACGGTGCCGTTCAAGCCGACTCAAGGCCGGCCGGTGTACTGCCGCGAGTGCTTCTTGAGCCGTAAGGCCGTGCCCGCGGGCGCGGGGGGTTAAGTAGCGCCGGGCCCGGAGGGCACCCCCTTGCCACCGGTGCTTTTCGGTGTGGGTCAGAGACACCGGTGGCAAGACCACCGGCGCTACGGCGCTACTTCTTGTGCAGCGCCTTGTGCTTCCTGGCCCAGTCTTCCTTCACCACCTGCCGCGCGCGCCCCAGCACCAGCGCGCCGGGCGGCACCGGCTCCGTCACTACCGAGCCCGCGCCCACGTATGCCCCCGCCCCGATCTCGATGGGCGCCACCAAAGTCGAGTTGCTCCCTACAAACGCGCCGGCTCCGATCTTCGTGGGGTGCTTGCGCAAGCCGTCGTAGTTGCAGGTGATGGTGCCGGCGCCCACGTTCACATCCGCCCCGATCTGGGCATCGCCCAGATACGCCAGGTGATTGGCCTTGGCGCGCGCGCCCAGGCGCGTCTTCTTCAGCTCCACGAAGTTGCCGATGTGCGCGCCTTCCTCCACCACGTTTTCCATGCGCAGCCGCGCGAACGGCCCGGCATGCACGCCGCGCTCCAGCCGCGATGTGCCCACTATGGTGAACGGGCCGATTTCGACGCCGTCCGCCAGCTCCGAATCCCGCACGATGGAGCACGCGCCGATCCGGCAGTCCGCACCGATCACGGTCCTGCCCAGTACCTGCGCGAAGGGCTCGATCACCGTGTCCATTCCGATGCGCACGTCCGCGTCGATGACCACGGTCTCGGGCTGCTCGATGGTGACGCCGCCCAGCATGAGTTCCCGCCGCTTGCGCTCGCGCAGCGTGGCGTCCACTTTCGCCAGCTCCACGCGATCGTTGATTCCCAGCGCTTCACCCGGATCGCCGATAAGCGCCGCTTCCACGTAATGGCCCGCCCGGTTGAGGATTTCCACCATGTCGGTGAGGTAATACTCGCCGGCCGGGTTGTCCGGCCGGATCTCGTCCACGTGCTTCCAGAACAGGTCCGCGCGGTAGCAGTAGATCCCCATGTTGGCTTCGCGGATGGCCAGTTCGCCGGGCGTGGCGGCCTTCTGCTCGACGATTCTCATCACCCGCCGGGCCCCGCGGGCACCCCCGCCGCAAATCACGCGGCCGTAGCCGGTGGGATCGTCCATCATGGCGCTCAGCAGGACGCCCGCGGCCTGGCCCGCGGCCGCCCGTTCCACCAGACCCTCGAGCGTTTCCGCACGCAGCAGGGGGCCATCGCCGTAGACAATTACGAGGTAGCCGTCGAGCCCGGCGAGCGCTTCCCGCCCCACCATCAAGGCATGGCCGGTGCCTTTCTGCTCCGTCTGCTCGATGAATCCGATCCCCGACCCACCGGGCACCCCCGCCACCGCCTTTCGCACTTCTTCGGCCTGGTGCCCCACCACCACGAAGATGCGCTCCGCCGGCGCCAGCCTCAGGGCGGTCTCCACCACGTGCTCGATCAAGGCTTTGCCGCCCGCGCGGTGCAGCACCTTGGCCTTGCGCGACTTCATGCGCGTGCCGAGCCCGGCGGCGAGAATCACAACTGTAACGGGAATCCGCATTAACTCTATTATGGCTGGCCGTTCTTCCGCCGTCGGCCCTCTTGCGCCAGCTTCACCACCACCGCGGCTGTGGCGCCGGAATCGTGCCGCACCTTGCCGGTATGTTGCGCCAGGTTGCCGGCCATCACCTTCAGCCCCATCTTGTAAATGGCGTCGATGTCGTTTTCGACAGGCTGCGCCGCTTCTCTGGCGTAGCGCTTCTTGACGGCCAAGGGAATCGGCCGGATGTTGACCACGGCGTAATCCAGAAATTTCCGGCCCGCGTGCTGGTGGATCGCGCGCACGTGGTCGGAAGCCCGAAAATCCGTGGTTTCGCCCGGCTGCCACATCAGGTTCACGAAGTACGCCTTGATGGCCGCCGACCTGCGGATGGCCGAAGGAATCCCTTCCACCAGCAGGTTCGGAATCACGCTGGTGAACAGCGACCCCGGCCCCAGCGTGATGGCGTCCGCCTCGGCGATGGCGCTCAAAGCCGCTTCCAGCGGCCGCACTTTGCGCGGAATCAGGCGAATGCGCTTGATCCTCTGCCGGCTGCGGCTGATGCGGGTTTCTCCCACGACCCGCGCGCCGTCCGCCAGCGTGGCTTCGATGGCCACGTTCGAGGCAGTCGAGGGATAGATGCGGCCCGCGATCTTGAGCACTTCCGAAGAGACTTTCACCGCTCCCGGAAAGTCGCCCATGATCTGCGTCAGGGCCGTCAGGAACAGGTTGCCGAAGCTGTGTCCCTTGAGCCCGCGGCCGGACTGGAACCGGTACTGGAAGAGCCGGGAAAGCAGGCCGGAATCCTCGCTCAGCGCCACCATGCAGTTGCGGATGTCGCCCGGCGGCAGCACGTCGAATTCCCGGCGCAAGCGGCCGGAGCTGCCGCCATCGTCGGTCACGGTAACGATAGCCGTGATATCCACCGCCGTCGCCGCCGCGTCGCCGGGCCTGCCGCAGTGCTTCAACCCAGCGAGAACCGCCGACAACCCCGTGCCCCCGCCGATCGCGACCACGCGGAGTGGTGAGGTGTCTTCCACCCGTCTCCTTTACCAGCCCTTCCTCTCCGGATAGAGCAACACATCGAACGGCGGCTGGTCGGCCAGCGGCGCGAAGTCGGCGTCCTGCCGGGCCATGATGCGGTTGCGCGGCTCCAACTCGATGGCGCGCTTCATACTCTCATGCGCGCCGGCCAGGTCGCCGCCCAGTGCCTGCGCCAGGGCCAGCGCGTAATAGATGTGGTCCGCCCCCGGCGCAAGCTGGAGCGCCTGTTCCAGGTGCGCGCGCGCTTCCGCCACATTCCGCGCGTTGATCTGCGCCACGCCGTAGGTGTAGTAATCCTCCGCCGAGCGCAGGTTCGGTGCGGCCTGTTCCAGACGCCGTTCGCACATCGCCGCGTGCAACCGCGCGCGATTCGCCACATCGCGTTCCGGTCCTTCCGCCGCCTGCAGAAACAGTTCCCGGGCCGGCTTGAGATCGCGCGCATGAAACAACTTCATGGCGGCCTCGAAGCTGCCGAGTTGCTTCTCGGAGCTCCTCGGCTGCACGGCCGTGGTACTCCCAGGTTTCGAAGCCCCTGGCATCTGCGAGGTCTCGGGTTTCGTTATTCGCCTGACGGTTCTGAAAGCGGAACTCTTGGTCGTCTCGGCCATCATCGCCAGCCCAGTTCTGGCACGTCGAACGATCTAGCGTTTATACCAGACCGCGCCGTGCCCGCGCAACCGCTACCCCAGCCCCGCTTCCCGCAGAAACCGCGCGGATTCCTCCGGCGGCGTCGGATTGATATAAAACCCCGTCCCCCATTCGAATCCCGCCACCTTGGTCAGCTTGGGCATGATTTCCACGTGCCAGTGGTAGTGCGGCAGCGGCGCATCCTGCACGGGCGCGCTGTGCACGATGAAATTGTACGCTGGCCGCTCCAGCGCCTTGTCTATTTTGCGCATGGTCGAGCGCAAAACCCAGGCCAGGTTTTGAAACGTGGGAGCGTCCGAATCTTCGAAGTGCGACTGGTGCAGCTTCGGCAGAATCCACGTCTCGAAAGGAAATCGGGGCGCGTAGGGCTCCAGCACCGTGAAGCGGTCCGTTTCCATCACCAAGCGCACCCCCGCCGCGCTCTCCTCCCGGATGATGTCGCAGAAGATGCAACGCTCCTTCAAGTCGTAGAATTGCTTGCTGGCGTCCACCTCTTCCTTGACTCGCTTGGGAATCACGGGCAGCGCGATGAGTTGGGAATGCGGATGCTCGAGCGATGCCCCCGCCGCTTCGCCATAGTTCTTGAACAGCAGGATGTAGCGGAACCGCCGGTCTTTCTTCAGATCGTTGACCCGGTCGCGGAAGGCCCACAGCACCTCTTCGATTTGCCGCTCGGGCATTTCGGCCAGCGTCGCGGCGTGTTCGGGAGTCTCGATGATCACCTCGTGCGCGCCGATGCCGTTCATCTTGTCGTACATGCCTTCGCCCTGGCGGTTGAGCTCGCCTTCGATCCCCAGCACCGGGAACTTGTTGGCCACCACGCGCACGCGCCAGCCCGGCTCGTTGCGCCCGCCGCTGTTGCGGTAGGCCAGAATCTCCGGCGGCGTTTTGTGCTCGTGGCCGTAGTCGAATGGGCAGACCCCCTGGGCGGCAACCGTAACCGGCTGCCGGATGAAATCGCTGGGGCGTTTGGCGCGTTCGGTGGCGATGATGACCCATCGCCCCGTGATTGGGTCCTTACGTAATTCGGGCAATTGGAGAGATCCCTCCGCGATGAACAGCAGGATTCAGCAAGAGACGATTATAGCGTGACCGAAAACGGCAAGCTAAAGCATGCCTCACCTACCGCGTGCGGAACGCGTCCCGGATCCACTCGATGCGCACCGGTTTCTCCAGCACCACGCTGACGATGTCGAAACGCACGCGCTCCCATTCCACGCCGGCGCGCCGCGCATAATCGCGGGCCGCGCGCCGCACGTGCTGTTGCTTCTCGGCATCCACCGCGCGTTCCGGTTCGCCGAACTCGGCGCTGGCGCGCGTCTTCACTTCCACGAACACCAGGTTGCCACCGTGCCACACCACCAGGTCGATCTCTCCCCCGCCCGACCGCGGCTGGTAATTCCGCGCCACAATCGTGCAGCCGCGGCGGCGCAGGTGCCGGTGCGCCAGGTCTTCGCCCACTCGCCCATGGTTGTCTTTGAGCCAGTGGCGCCGCACCGCGTCCGCCACGCGATAGATCAGCCCAATCACTTCAGAACTTCGAACTCGAACTCCATGGCCTTCCCGCGCACCACGTAGCAAAGGTAGTACTCCCAAAAGCGCCGGTAGCGCGGAAAGCGGTTGACCAGCAGTTCGAACCCGAGCCACCTCCAGAGAGACAGTAGCTTTACCCGCACGGAAATCTCACGGAATTTCACTTTCGAGTAATAGCCGAACCCGCCATGGTCCTCGCCGAAGTAGCGAAAGCTGAAGCTGTTCAGGTGGCTCTTGTGGGTGGGGTCGCAGAACGAGCTGAAATCGGTGTAGTGCGGGGTTTCGATGCGGACCGTG
>Ga0181539_1003805_pt1 | contig 13469 bp, 8 predicted proteins | sample PEATcosm2014_Bin_46_FD_119767 | JGI IMG/M metagenome (GOLD analysis project Ga0181539, IMG submission 119767) | Peatland microbial communities from MTU Mesocosm Facility, Houghton, MI, USA - PEATcosm2014_Bin23_60_metaG | ecosystem: Environmental > Terrestrial > Soil > Wetlands > Peat | place... | reverse complement strand
GCCCTGGCCCGCCATCGACGCCGACAAGGCGATCCCGTGGGTCGAGGACAAGACGGGACTGACGCTCGCCGACAGCCAGAAGGCCGCGGTCCGCGCCGCGCTCGCCTCCAAGGTCATGGTCATCACCGGCGGACCCGGCGTCGGCAAGACGACGTTGGTCAATGCCATCTTACGCATTCTCGACGCCAAGAAAGTCGAATTGCTGCTCTGCGCTCCCACGGGCCGCGCGGCCAAGCGGATGACGGAAACGACCGGCCACGAAGCCAAGACCATCCATCGCCTGCTGGAGACCAATCCGAAGACCGGCGGCTTCCGGCGCAACGAGGACAATCCTCTCTCCTGCGATCTTCTCGTCGTCGACGAGACCTCCATGGTTGACATCGTCCTGATGAACGCCCTGATGAAGGCGGTCGACGATCGAACCGCCGTGCTCTTCGTCGGCGACGTCGATCAGCTTCCGCCCGTCGGTCCCGGCCAGGCGCTTGCCGACATCATCGCCAGCGGCGCCGTCCCGGTCGTTCGGCTGACGGAGGTATTTCGGCAGGCCGCCAAGAGCCACATCGTACAGAACGCGCATCGCATCAATGCCGGTCAGGCGCCGGAGCTGGCGAAGCCGAGCGCCGAGACCGATTTCTATTTCGTGCCCGCCGACGATCCGGAGATCGCCGTGTCGCGCTTGATCGAGATCGTCAAGGAGCGCATTCCCAACCGCTTCGGCGTCGATCCGGTCCGCGACATCCAGGTCCTCTGCCCGATGAACCGGGGCGGTCTCGGCGCCCGGTCCTTGAATATCGAGTTGCAGAAGGCCCTCAATCCGCAGACAGAACCGCAGGTCCAAAAGTTCGGAACGACCTTCCTTGTCGGCGACAAGGTGATGCAGACCGAGAACGACTACGACAAAGACGTCTATAACGGCGATCTCGGCTTCATCACCGCGATCGACCCGGAGGTCGGCGAGATCACGATTCGCTTCGACGGCCGCGACGTGACCTATCTTCTCGGCGAACTGGACCAGGTCGTTCTCGCCTATGCCACGACGATCCACAAATCCCAGGGGTCGGAATATCCCGTCGTCATCATCCCCGTGACGACGCAGCACTACCCCATGCTTCAGCGCAATCTCCTCTACACCGGCGTCACCCGCGGCAAGCGTCTGGTCATCCTGCTCGGTCAGAAGAAGGCGATCATGATCGCGGTCAAGAACGTCTCCGGCCGCCGCCGCTGGTCGAAGCTCCGCGAATGGCTGAGCGGACCGCGTGCGGCTTGAGCCCGCCCTCACGCCGTCATCTTCTCGTTCGCGGCCCGCTTTCGTTTGCCGATCAGCGCCATCAGCATCGGGCCGGGCGAGAACTGCCCTGCCCTCGCCTTTCCCGTCAGGCCGCGGATATAGCCGCCGGCGCTGGCGATCCCCGCGCCGCGCTGCAGGATCGCCGCGACGACCACGGCGGCCTGGACCTCGCCCATCACGGCCTGCGCCTCCTCCCAGGCGCTCGGGCTGATCCCCAGCATCGGCCGCACCACGGCGACGGTCGCCAGGAAATCGCGCCAGTTCGAGATTCCGCTCTTGGCATAGTCGGCAATGTCGGGACAGGCGTCGAGCACCATCCCAAGGGGATAGGCCCCTTCCGGCATCCTCGGCGTTGGGGGCTTTGGCTCCGCGCTCGCCCCCGCGCTTTCTCGGAAGCGAGGTTCAAGTTCAATTGGGGAGTCTGGGTTTGAATTCTGTATGTGGCGCTCAGTTTGGGACTCATTGGCGCTTGGATTCTTTGTTTTTACGTGATCTTCCAGCACGATGAGCACTTCGTCGGCAAGCAGCGAAAGTTCCTCGGCGACCGGCTCGAGCTCCAGACGCGTCGCCGTGCGCGGAATTCGAGCGAGCATGCTGCGGTAGAGGGTGTAGAGGCCCAACCAGTCGGTTGGGCCGTCCCCGCCGCGGCGGATCGGCACGTTCTCCTCGATGCCCGTCGCGATCATCTTGGCGATGTCGCGCCGCAGAAGCGTGATGCGCTCGCGCACCAGCTTCAGCGCGCGCTCCTCGGCGCGGACTTCTTCGGCCCAGGCTTCGAATTCATCGGCGCGGGCCACGAGCGGGCTGAGGTCGAAACCGAAGGCCAACTCAATGGCGCCTCCCCGGCCCTTGCGAGCGTAGCGTTTGCCGTTGGGGCTGTCGCGGCGGATCACCAGGCCGCAATCGACCAGCGCCGCCAGATGCCGCCGCAGCGTCGCCGGCGCCATGCCATGCGCCCGCAACGCCAGCTGCTGGTTCGACGGAAAGACTACGAGGTCCTCGCCGGTCAGCGCGGTCTCAGGGTGAAAGCTCAACAGCGCGTCGAGCACCGCTAGCGCGCGTTCGGACACGCCGACCCGCGTCTTGGCCGTGCATACCGCGCGGAAGACTTGCCATTTATGAACCGCCTTCTCGGGCGGCCGGGCTTTCGCGAGCGCCTGGCTTGCCACATGGGCAAGCGTCAGCGTTCGCCGCCCGAAGGGCGTCGTCGATAAATGCGGTTCCATTTCTTTGCCTCGGGTAGGGCAAAAGAAATCCGCTCGCCGAAACGACGCTAGAATCTCGGATGAGACTCTTGACAGTGATTCGCGGAAGTGGGATTCTCAGGTTGCGAGACTTGAGAAATGGGCTTCCGAAGCTTCGTTTTCGGGGGCCTTTTTCTTTTGCCGGTGCGCTCCTTGTTGGATTGGGATTGGCGGTTAGCCGCTGGCTTTCGCTCGCGACAGAAACGTTGCGTAGAGGTCATCGAGCTGCGAGGCGATGAACTCCGCAAATTCGGGCTCGACCGCGTTATCAAAGGCGAGGTTGATTGCCTTGCCGGTTCTTGTCACCTTTGCGGAAGCGCGGCCAGTGGAACTCTTCCAGTTTGTGATGGTGGGTTGGGCGCGGGCATGCGTGGAAGCTGCTGCGAGTATTCTGACGAACCGGGTATCGGTATCGGCCTGCGCGAGATTGGGATCCTTTGAAGCCTGTTCGGCGGAGCGCCTAGCGCTGGGAGTTTGAAGAAGCTCTGCGAAGGCGAGCCAGCGGCGCCGTCCTGCCTTGGGCGCGGGCCCAATTGCGTCGATGACGGATTCTGGCACCGCTCGGGCGACAGAAATCAGCTTCGAAAGCTCAGTTTTATCTGTGGCGAGCGCGTCGATGATCACCGTTCGCGCGAACCCTCGGTCCTCAAGACGAGCAGCGAAGAGCGCACGCTCGATGTATGAAAGGTCTTCCCGCTGGGAATTTTCGACGCCCTGAGCAACCACGAGCTCAATGTCCGACATGGCTCGAACAACCGCGCGGACTTTTCGCCCAAGCGATGCGACTGCCCTGAGGCGCCTGTGACCGAACGCGACTTGATAGCGCTCGTCACGCGTTGGGTGTGGGCGCACCAGTATGGGGACCTCTTGGCCGCGCTCCGCGATCGATTGTTTCAAGGCCTCAAAGGTTGCGGCACCGGATTCGGGAAGTCGGTCGCGGACGATAGATGGATCGATAAGATCGGGATCGAGTTCTACAACCGAGGCCCCCGTCGCGAGGGCTTCCTGAAGCGCCCGGCTCTCCTGCTCAATCCGATCAAGCGCAAGGCCCATTGAGCGGACCGGACCGGCCGGTACACGCTGGGTTGATTGGTCGGGCCTACCCGGCGACGAGTTGGCCATGGCCAACTTTTCGTGCTCTGAGGGCAGCGTGTAGATATCTTTTATTCGGTCACGACGGGTCATCCCGCCCTCCCCCAAGCTTTGTGGACAAGGCCGAGAATTTCGCTGTTGACCGCTTCAAGACTTTCGATCGCCCTATCGAACGTGGCGCGTCCGACGGAGCCCCGTTCTAATTCGTAGAGTGATTGCTTGGTCAAGCCGGCGTCTGCGATGGCGGTCGATTTCCATACGGTAGCCGCGAGAACCTCCTCGCCAAAGAGTCCTCTGAGCAGCGCCACAATTTGGGATTGAGGCCCATCGTGGGGCTCGTGTCGTGTCACGACGTAGCGGATGAAATCGTGGTGAAGATCCCCGCCGGCCTTGCGAACTACGGCGAGCAAGTCCGCGGCCATCAGGAGAAACTGCGACATGGACGCCACATCCACCATCTGAGGATGAATCGTTATGAGTAGAGACGTGGCGGCGCACACGGCGCCGAGGGTTAAGTAGCCAAGCTGCGGGGGACAATCGACGACAACGACGTCGTAATGAGCTTCAACCTCGGACAAGACGGCTCCAACGCGTTTGAAAAACATCTGGCCCCCTGCCCGCTTGGATTCGACCAGAGCACGGGGCGTCTCATGCTCGAATTCCATGAGTTCGAGGTTGCCAGGAATTAGATCAATGCCACTGAAGTACGTCGGACGGATGATTTCAGCCAGCGGGCGGCGCTGGTCGTCATAGCGAATTGCCCCGTAGATCGTATCGCCGTCGCCGAGGTCGAATTCGGGCTGGATGCCGAACATCGATGTGAGCGACGCCTGCGGATCGAGATCGAGTGCGAGAACACGATACCCGTGCAAAGCAAGGAACTGAGCGAGGTATAGGGTCGTCGTCGTCTTCGCGGACCCGCCTTTGAAATTGGCGCAGGCGATTGTTTGCATCCTTTCGCCAGGGCCGCGATGGGGCAAAAAATGATGGGCGTCTTTTGGTTTTGTCGCTGCGAGGTAGTGACGAAGCTCATTGATCTGTCCGAGAGTATAGGAGCGGCGGCCGGTTGAGCTTGTATCAGGGGCGGGGCCCGCCCCTTCGATCGATAGCTGTCGCAAATAGCTATCAGACGTGCCGACCAGACGGGCCACTTCTCCGGATGTGAAAGTACGCAGCGTCTTGCGCGATTCGGGAGGGAAGAGTTTCTCGCGAAGAGCCTGGAGTTGGTTCGACAATAGCCGGGCGTGCGCCGAGATTCGATCATCGGAGCTCGCGCTGTAGGATTGGGTAATCGTCGCTGACACGCTCATTGCCCCTAAAGCGGTTTTTCTGCGGAGACCGGACGAAAACCGTTTTAGGAGAGGGCCATGATTCTCGGTGTTTGGCAAGAAATTCTTAGTTAACGGAAATTAACGCACAATCGCGGCGCGAGATTTCAATAGTTGGCCATGGCCAACTTTCGATTCCGTCGCGGGTAGTGCGTGAAAGATTGTCGCCCAAGTGAGCCAAGACGGCGGGCTCGCCTGCGATGCCGGGTCGGGCGCACGGGATTATTCCGTGCGCCTGTGGCCTGGGCAGCGAACCCGCCAGACCCAAATTCCCCCTACCTGCCACCTTCGATGTTCCGCAATTTTACCATGCGTTTGGTCATATGCGCGACGAGGACCGCTTCCAGCCGATCTGCCTGTCGCCCAGTATTTGTTGCTGTCGAAGCGCACCAGACAGGTCTTTGACAGTGTGGCGCTCGCCGCATGGAACCCGTCGAAGCAACCGCGCGGCGGCACGAGCTTGGGCCGCTCTTCCTCGAACGCCTCTCATACCGTCTTCTCGGTAATCTCCGGATGCCGATCGGCCTTGGCGTAAGTGCCGCAGCGATCGAGGACCCAACCGTTCGGTTTTAAGGGCGAGGGCCGCGTCGGTAGAACCGCGCGTAGTGAGAGGTTGCTGGCCTGGCGTCGCGCTTCGAAAGGGCAGGGGTAGCCCAGCTTCCTGGGTTTGGATAATTGAGCAGCCCCGATTTCAGCCCCACGGCAGATTTCGATAGAATGCGGCGACCTTTGCAAACGTCTCATCAAAATCCGGCAACCGACTTCCTATTTCAAGGCGCATGGTGTCCCACTCGCGAGCGGCCCTCTCGCCCACCTCCGGATTATCAATTGAAGCAGGCGTTGGGATCAAGTCGCGTCCTTCAGCTTTTTTGAGAAGCGTCGCGAGGATTTCCGCCTGCATTGTCACGTCCGGGGTGTAGCGAGACAGGAGCCAATCGATGTCGTAAACGTCCTGACGCCGAGACCGGTTACGGATCACCTGTTGAAGCAACGCGCGATACTTCTCCGCAATGATGTCCTCAATGTCATAGGCCTGAATCGTCACTTCAGTGTCTTCAAGTTGAAGCTCGCTTGGATGGACGACCTGCTCGCGGAACGAAATGTCAATTTGCAGCACGCGCGTCGATCTGCGGGCCTTCAACCGAGCCTCGTCGCTCGTTCCACGACGGGCATAACCAATTGCAAGCTGAAGACCCGGGACCGGCGCATCCGCGAACTCGTGTTGACGCGGCCGATATTCGAAGCGCTGAACGACGCACACCAAATCGACAAATCCTAATTCTGCCGCCGCCGCCGGCTACGCTTGGTCGAGCACCTGCTTTAGTCGGCTCGCATAGGGCTCGGGATCTGTGATCGCCGTAAAATCTACGTCGCCTGTTTGGCGGTAACTGCCGTGAGCGATTGACATGAGGATACCGCCTTTGAGGACAAGGCTCGCGCGCAGCTCGGGGGTGATGCCAACCGCATGGAGAAGGATTGCCGTGACCTGGCGCTCCACATGGCGGACAGGGTCAGCGCGAGCCTGATCAATCCATGCCGTGATGCCAATGTGACGAGGAACCGTTTGCTCTTCATACATTCAAGGAAATCATCCATTTTTCAGAACGGCTGTTGATAAAGGGCTTTGTGGGATCAAGGCGCTGGCTGCCTCCGCTTTGCGCGTATTGTGTCCAGCTATCAATACGGGCGTCGTGAATGCCAAGGCGCTCGTCCAGAAGGTATCCCGCGCGCACCTTGATGATTTTTTCAGGCGCGCGCTCCACCGCTGGGATGATTTCGCGCAAATATGTTTTGGCGTGCTCCTCCCAGACTTCGACGACATGATCCATGCCGCCGCAAAGCTCGGGGCGATCAAGCGTCTGAACGAAGGTTTCTCCAACTGCGGCTATCCGCGCGAAACTGTCGCGAATATCACGCAAGAGGGGCGTTCGATTCGTTTTATGGAAAGCGATCGCTCGGCGCCGAACAATTTCGGGCCACTCAATCCGCGATAGCGGGAAGCGATATTGGCCAGGGGCGCCGATGTCCCCATAGTCGCTGCGCATGCGAGCCAGCGCGGCATCTTTCCATGCGGCCGGCGTCGAAAGCGTCAGCGCCTCGGGGCTGCGGTTTGTAAGGCCGTAGCGCTGCATCGCTGAGAGATGAGAAACATAGCAAAAAGGGTCAACTAGCGCCGTAATATCTTCGGCGACGCCGTCAGGAACATCAATCACACGAAAGACAGGGCTGTGCGCCATCATCTCTGGCGTCGTCGAGGGTGTAATCCGCCCGAAAAAATCCATGTCCGGCTGAAGATAGCGTTGCTTCACGAGAAGCGACACAACCCGCCGATAATCATAGCGATTTGGACAGGCTCGTTTCAGTTCGAGGTCTTCGCCCTGAAACTTGCGTTGACGATAGAGACCGGCAAGCCGCACGAAAAGCTTGTATCCCGTGACTACGGGCTCATTGCAGTCGATGAGAACAATTCGGAGAGCTTCATGTGCCAGCATTCAAGCTCTCTATCAGTAGCGCCCTCTCCATCAACGAATGGCTTGTCCAATTGGACAAGCCATTCGTTGATGGAGAGGGCGCTAGCCATAACCGTGATTTTCGAGCTTGTCAAGAGACATCGGACACCGTTTCAGGGCAATTGCTTCAGGTTAGCGAGAGATCAAGAAAGGGCTATCGGCCATTCGCTTGCGGCCCCGCCACCGAATCCAGACTCCGGCCGAACCGTCAAACTCATCGGGATGAATGCTTTTGCCGGCGACAAATTCCACGTTGAGGGGCAAATTTCGTCATTTGTTAATGCGAATTAACCTGAAGCGATTCCCCTGGACACCGCTTCAAAATGTTACCCGCCCGACCTCATTGAGGGTCTCTGGATCATCGCGCAGGCGTTCGCCTGGGGCAGGGGATTGCCGGCGAGCTGCCCCGTCGCGCGGCTGTAGGTCTGGAACAAAAGCGCCTTCGGATCGTTCGCAGGGCCAGCGCCGTCGATGTACTCGTGCAGGTATGATTCGAGATTGTGATGGCAGGGCATGGCGTGGCGTCCTGCTTGCCGCCCTTCTCGTGCAAGCGCGCCCACATAGCCGACGCTTCTGCGGATAGCGATTTGGACAGGCTCGTTTCAGTTCGAGGTCTTCGCCCTGAAACTTGCGTTGACGATAGAGACCGGCAAGCCGCGCGAAAAGCTTGTATCCCGTGACTACGGAATCATTGCAGTCGATGGGAACAATTCGGAGAGCTTGATGTGCCAACACTCAAGCTCTCCGTCAATAGCGCCCTCTCCATCAACGAATGGCTTGTCCAATTGGACAAGCCATTCGTTGATGGAGAGGGCGCTAGCCATAACCTTGATTTTTGAGCTTGTCAAGAGAAAAAGTGGAGAAAAAGTGGGTAGGTCTTGAATTCCACGTCACGCCCTGGCCCAGTTGACGGTTCCGGCCTGAGCCACGACGATCGGATGGCGGGTGTCGCGCTACATTTAAACAGGCTTTGCCTCAAACCGCATGCTGACTGGTCTTCTTGATCGACTTTTCGGTGGCCAATATTCAGCGGCATGCAAGCACAATCATGGTTGGCTCCAGGACCGAGCGTTCGCGTTCTCAGTGTTGAACGGCTCGGCGATCGTTGGGTTGTCGCGGCGGTTGGGCAACGCTCTGGCTCCTGTCCCGGTTGTGGCGAGGGTTCGACGCTCCGGCACAGTTGGCGAATACGGCATCTCCAGGACCTCCCGATCCAAGGGGCGATCGTGACGTTGCAGCTTCGGCTGAGCCGCTGGCGTTGCCACAATAGCAAACGCGAGCGCAAGACATTTGCAGAGCAGATGCCGGACGTTTTCCCCCTCTCGCCCGTCGAACCCGACGGCTCGCCGAAGTTCGGTTTCAGACTATCGCAATGTCTGGTTTGCCGGGAGAAAAAGTCGCGGCGATCCGACGGGCGGCGCGAACGATCCTGCGCCCCGGCGAGCCCTTGTTCGCCAAGCCCGCGAGGGCGCGCCGCGGGCCGGGGGGCGCGCTCGGCGAAAAATGCTGTTATGTGCTGGGAGGACTTCCCGACTCGGGGCTGGGATTGATCAACGGCGGCCTGTTCACACTTGATTTCCTGACCGAGGGCATCAGGGACACCGACCTTTGGCGCGCATTGGCCGAGAGGCGCGTCGAAGACTTGCGGACGCAAGCGCTCGCGCTGTTCAAGCGCCTGGCTATGCTGAAGGCGCCGACGGAAGCCGTCACCGAAAAGGACCTCATCTACCCACTCCTTTCCGTCATCGGCTGGGGCGATCTCGTCTTCGTCCAGCCAAACGCCTCCGCCAAAGGGCGGGCGCATGTGCCCGACGCGCTTCTGTTCGCGGACGAGCCCTCGCTCGTCCTGGCCAAGAAAGAGCGCGAAGATTACCAACGCTTTCAGCACGGATTGGCCGTTGTCGAGGCGAAGCGTTGGGGGCGCGCGCTCGATCGCGAGGAGAAAGAGCTCAAGGGCGAAGCGGGCACGCCTTCGTCGCAGATGCTGCGCTATCTGCGTCGGGTCGACGACATTACGAGCGGCCAGTTGCGCTGGGGCGTCCTGACCAACGGCCGCGTTTGGCGGCTTTATTTTCAAGGCGCGCTGTCTGTCGCCGAGGGCTTTCTCGAGATTGACCTCGGCAAAGCGCTGGACCTGCCCGGCTGCGGGCTCGACCTCCTGGACAAGCGGCCGGATGCTTTCGCCGACGATGCCGCCTGGCGAGACCATGCGTTCCGTCTGTTTCTCATGTTGTTCGGGCGCGAAGCTTTCGTTCCCGGCAACGCCGGCGAAACGTTCCACACCTTTGCTTTGCGCGAGGGCAAATTCTGGGAAGCGAAGGTCGCCAAGACCCTGTCGGCGACAGTGTTCGGCAAGGTCTTCCCGGCGCTTGCCGATGCGCTGGCCAAGGCGGACCCGAGCCGGCCGGTCGACCTCCCGCCCGCCTACCTCGATGAGGTACGGCAGGGCTCCCTCATTTTGCTCTATCGCTTGTTGTTCGTGCTCTACGCGGAGGATCGCAATCTCCTGCCCGACAAGACGGGACCCTACGCGCCCTATTGCCTGACGCGATTGCGCCTCGACGTCGCGGCGCGGCTGAAGAGCGGCGGCGCGTTCCCGAGAAGCGTTGCGACGTTCTGGCCTCGTCTTGCCGCCATTTTCCGTGCAATCGCCGTCGGAGACGACGACCTCGGCATCCCGCCGTACAACGGCGGCCTTTTCGATCCCGCCGTTGCGCCGATCCTCGGCCGCGTTCAGCTCCCTGACGATGTCATGGCGAAGGTCGTCTTCGGGCTCAGCCACCTTGTCGGCGACGACGGGGTCAGCGGCGCGAAATACATCAATTATCGCGATCTTTCGGTCCAGCAACTCGGCAGCGTCTACGAGCGCATCCTCGAGTTCGGACTGCGCAAGACGCCCGACGGCTCGGTCGAGCCCGACGCGGATGACGAGGCGCGACATAAGTCGGGAAGCTACTACACGCCCGACGAGCTGGTTTCGCTCATCATCGCCCGCGCGGTCGGGCCGCTGATCCAGGAACGCGTCGCGAAATTCGCGGAGGCGGCTAAGTCGCTTGCCTCGGATCGGCGCGCGATCGGCGAGCGTCTGTCGGCGCTCGCCGCCCACGACCCCGCAGCGGCGATCTTGTCGCTGAAGGTCTGCGATCCCGCGATGGGCTCCGGGCACTTCCTCGTCAGCCTCGTCGACTGGCTGGCGGACGAAGTCTTGGCTTCGATGGCGGAAGCCGCGGCGCTCGTGGAGTGGGGCGACTACGTTTCGCCGCTGGTCGCCCGCATCGCCGCAATTCGCACGAAAATTCTGAGCGAGGCGGGCCTGCACAAGTGGCCGATCGTCGAGAGTCAGCTCGACGACCGGCATATCGTGCGCCGCATGGTGCTCAAACGAGTCGTCTACGGCGTCGACAAGAACCCGATGGCGGTGGAACTCGCCAAGGTCGCGCTTTGGCTCCATTCGTTCACGGTCGGCGCGCCGCTCTCCTTCCTCGATCACCATTTGAGGGCGGGCGACAGCGTCATCGGGGCCTGGGTGCGGCCGACGGTCGAAGCGCTCAATGAGCGCGGCGCGCTGTTCAATCTTGGCCAAATCGCGCGCGTCGAACGTGTCGCCGGCGTGATGGCGGAAATCGAGGAGACCACCGACAACGATGTGGCCGAGGTCGCTTCGTCCAAGGCGAAGTTCGGCACGGTCGAGGAAGTGACCGAGCCGATCGCCGCTTTGTTCTCGCTGCTGACAGCCGAGCAAATGCTCGGCGTGTTCGACGCCGCGCCGGCCAAACGGCCGCAGATCGAAAAACTGCAAGGCGCCGGCAAGACGGCGAAACAGATCGAAAAGGCGCGCGCCGACCTCGCCGCCTTCGAGCGCGCGGCGGCGCTGCAACTCGTCCTCGAAGGCACGTTCGGCGATCCCATCAGGATCGCGAGCGGCGCCGAGCGCGTCGCTCCGCCTGAACTCGTAAGCCAACTGGCGCTGCTGCCCGAGGCGCCGCCCGATCAGCCGAGCCTTTTCCCAGCGATCAGCGTCGACGATCGCCGACGGGTGACGGCGGACAATTTGATTGAGGAAGCTCGGGCGCTCGCGGCGCGTCATGGCTTCCTTCATTGGGAGATCGCCTTTCCCAATGTTTGGTCGAGGCTCGCGTCGGACGAACCGCAAGGCGGCTTCGATGCGGTCATCGGCAACCCGCCGTACGTGCGACAGGAACTCCTCGGCGACGAGGTCAAGCGCGCACTGAAGAAGGCCTACACGGCCTATGACGGTATGGCCGATTTATACGTCTATTTTTACGAGCAGGGCTTGAAGCTGCTGCGCCCCGGCGGGCGCATGAGCTATGTCGTCACCAACAAATGGTTGAAGGCGGGCTACGCCGAAAACCTCCGCGGCCTGTTTGCTCGGTTTGGCTGGGTGGAATTCGTCGCTGATTTCGGCCACGCCAAGCACTTTTTCCCGGACGCCGACGTGTTTCCCTCGGTGCTGGTGGTGAGGAAACCGGACCGCGCGGCGACGGCGCCGGTGGACGCCAGCGTCTGCGTCATCCCGCGCGACGCCGTGCCAAGAAAGGGGCTGGCCGGAGCGGTGGCGGAGGCGACTTTCCCGCTGCCGCGCGCGATGTTCACCAAAGAGAGCTGGGTTCTAGAACCCAAGCCAGTGATGGACCTGCTGGAAAAAATCCACCGCAACGGCGTGCCGCTGGCGGAATATGCTGGCGTCAAGCCGCTTTACGGGATCAAAACCGGGCTCAACGAGGCGTTCCTCGTCGACACGGCAAAGCGCGACGAACTTGTGCGCGCCGATCCTGGTTGCGCCGAAATCATCAAGCCGTATTTGCGCGGGCAGGACATTGAGCGATGGTACGCGCCATGGAATGGCCTATGGATGATTTTCGCGAGACGCGGCATCGATATCGATCGATATCCGAGCGTCAAGCGCCACCTAATGGCGCTCCGAGAACAGCTTGAACCTAAGCCGGCTGGCTGGAAGCCGACGAAGCCGACTGAGGAGTGGCCCGGGCGAAAGGAGGGAAACTACGCTTGGTATGAGGTTCAGGACCCGGTTGACTACTGGGCTGAGTTTCTAAAGCCCAAGATTCTGATCAAAAGAATCGAGTTCTATGCGGATTTGGCACTCGACCTCTCATCCAATCATGTCAATGACTCCGCCCTTATATTGCCAACAACAGACTCATGGCTACTTGCCTGCGCCAATAGCCCCGCGGCTTGGTATTTCAGGTTCCGTCGGTTCCCTCATAAGAAGGATGAGGCCTTGGCTATGGACATCCCATATGTGGAGGCAATGCCCATCGCCCCTCCTGGCAACAGCCGTGCTGAAGATGCGCGACAGATCGTCGCTCGCCTCGTCGAAGAGAAGAGGGACAGGGCCATCGCGTTAAGAGGAATACTCGACTGGCTTCGCCATGAATTTGACCTCGACAAACCGGGCGCGGCTCTCAGCCAGCCTCACACTCTCGACGCGGACGCCTTCGCCGCCGCCGTGCGCAAGGCGCTGCCGAAATCGCACAAGCTCTCGGCGGCCAACTTCGCCCGCCTCAAACAGGAGCACGCGGCGACGGTCGAATCTACCCGCCACGCCGCCACGCAGGCGCTCGAACTCGAACGCCAGCTTTCAGACCTCGTTAACGCCGCCTATGGTCTGACGCCGGAGGAAGTCGCGCTGATGTGGGCGACCGCGCCGCCACGGATGCCCTTCGAAATGCGGTGACCCTTCGTCAGTAGCGCACCGGGCAAGCTGAGAGGTTGCCGGCCTGGCGTCGCGTCTCGAAAGGGCAGGAGATGAAGGCCGGACACCCCCCGGGCGGCCGTCGCGCGGCGATCGGCATGGGCAGACAAGAGGCGGCAAGAGCAAGACTGAGACGGACCGCAGCGCGCAGCGGTCGGCCTGCGGCCAAATAAAGGGCACAACTAGACGAAGACCGCCGCGGCGCGCTTGAAAATTCCAGGCGCTGGTCCATTGTCGGTCGAGAGGCCTCATGTCTCTACAGCTTGGGCTTCT
>Ga0181539_1003801_pt1 | contig 13484 bp, 9 predicted proteins | sample PEATcosm2014_Bin_46_FD_119767 | JGI IMG/M metagenome (GOLD analysis project Ga0181539, IMG submission 119767) | Peatland microbial communities from MTU Mesocosm Facility, Houghton, MI, USA - PEATcosm2014_Bin23_60_metaG | ecosystem: Environmental > Terrestrial > Soil > Wetlands > Peat | place... | reverse complement strand
GCAACACCTGCTATGAGCTGGCCTTCGACCCGAAAACGCCGGGCAAGCTCTGGGGCGCGTTCTCCGATGTCCACGACATCCCCAACGGCAACATCATCTACGGCGGCCACCGCTCGAATCTCAAGGGAGGCGTCGCCCTGAGCACCGATTTCGCCGCCACCTGGAAGGCTTCCGCCCAGGGGCTCCCTGAAGCGGCTGCCGTTTCGGTCGTGTTGGACCCAAAAAGCCCGGCCGGCTGCCGCACGCTCTACACCAGCATCTTCAACCACGGCGTGTACAAGTCGACCGACGACGGCCGGACGTGGCAATCGGCCAGCCAGGGTCTCGGCTCGCCGGCCAACATGCGCGTCTGCCGGCTCCAGTTCCACGGTGACGGCTCGCTCTTCGTGCTGGTCACCGCCATGATGGATTCCCACCGGCAGTTCCTCAAAGAAGGAGCGGGGCTCTACCGATCGACCGACGGCGCCAGGCATTGGAAGCTGGTCAACCAGGGCCGACGGTTTTTCTGGCCCAAGGATTTTACCGTCGATCCCGACGACAGCCGGACCATTTATATGGGGGCCGCCGACGCCCGCGCCGACCAGGCGGGCCTCTGGCGGACGAGCGACGGCGGCACGACCTGGCAGCGGCTGGCCAAGAAGGGCTCCGAGCATTTCGGCGCCTACCTGCACCCTGCACACAAAGGCTGGATCTACATGACGCTCACCGAAGGCGCCCCCGGCCCGGGCCTCTGGTTGAGCCAGGACGACGGCCGCAGTTGGAAACCCATGGGCCTGCCCTTTGCCAACGCCCAGCGGGTCTGCTTCGACCCGGCCGATCCGAGCGTGATCTACGTCACGACCTTCGGCGGCAGCGTTTGGCGTGGACCAGCGGAGGAATGACCATGACGCCGCGCGAACGAGTCCTCACCGCCCTGAGCCACCGTCAGCCCGACCGGACGCCTTGCGACTTCTGGGCGGAGGAACCGACCTGGCGCCGGCTACTGGAACATTTGGGCCACGACGACCGCGACCGCGTGCTGGACGAGCTGGCGGTCGACATCCGTCACCTGGACCTGCCGCTGCCCTCGGAGCAATCGCTGGGCGGCGGCGTGTTTCAGAACTTCTGGGGCGAGCGGTATGTCTACCGGCAGACCGCCTGGGGCCCGATGCGGGAAGACACGCGCGGCGCGCTGGCCGGCGCGGAGCGACTTGCGGATCTGGAAGATTTTCCCTGGCCGTCGCCCGACCTCTTCGACCACAAGCCGCTGGCCCAGCAGTGCCGCCGCTTGGAGCAACACGCGCTGCTCTATGGGTTTGCCGACATCTGGCAGCGTCCCGGGCTGGTCCGCGGCTGGGAGGGGATGTTCGTCGACATGGTCGAGCGGCCGGAGTGGGTCCACTTCCTCGGCCGCAAGTTCACCGACTTCTATCGCGAGGACTACACCCGGGCGGCCGAGGCCACCGGCGGACGGATCGACCTCTACCTGCTGATCAGCGACCTGGGCGGCCAGTGCGGACCGCTGGTCTCCAAGTCGATGTTCGGCCAGTTCGTCGCCCCCTATCTCCGCGAGATGATCGACTGCATTCACGGGCTGGGCGGAAAAGTGCTCTACCATAGCTGCGGCGCGATCGCCACCCTGATCCCGGAGCTGATCGCCTTGGGAGTCGACGTGCTGGACCCCATCCAGCCGGTCGGTCCGGCGATGCAGCCCGAGCGGCTGAAGGCCGACTACGGCGGCCGGATCTGCTTTCACGGCGGCATGGACATGCAGCGCTTGCTGCCGCAGGGTTCGCCGGCGGAGGTCGAGGCCGAGGCGCGGCGGTACTGCCAGACGCTGGGCCGCGGCGGCGGCTACATTCTGGGCCCCGCGCACCTCTTCCAACCCGACGTTCCCCCGGAGAACATCCTGGCCGTGTACCGGGCGCAGCGCTAATTATTCGAGCAGTTTCTTCGCCTTCTTCACGTCGTCCACGGCGAGGGCGATCTCGATCATGTCGTCCGCCAGGCCGACGACGTAGGCGGCCTCCAGGTTCAAGCCGGCGTCGGCAAGCTTGGCGGCCACGCCGGTCAGCTCGCCGGCGCGGTTCTCCAGGAGCACGTTGATCAGCTCCTTCTCCTCGAAGCGGATGTTGGCGTCGCGCAGGGCGGTCCGCGCCGCTTCCACGTTATCGGGGATTAGCCGCAGCAGCGCCTCGTTGCCCAGCGTCATCGCGGCAAGCGACTTGATGTTCACGCCCTGGAAGGAGAGTGCGTTGGTGACGCTGGCCAGCTCTCCCGGGCGATGGCTCAAGTGAATCACGAAATCTCGCATGGCAACCTCTCTCCAAGTAACCCATATGGGACCGATCCACTACTGTCCAGCATAACCGCCCTCCTCGCCCTCGGGGAGAGGCCCGAGTGACCGTTCAAGGGGAATCGGCCAAAGTAGCAGGCACACTCCGTGTGCCGTCCGCCCAGGGCGGAGGAAGCAGCGGACGGCACACGGAGTGTGCCTGCTACTTTACGGGCTGTGAGCGGTTACCCACCAAGGGCACCAGGGCCACGAAGCGTACATCAGTACAGTTTTCTTGCACCAACGGCCGGCTCAAGGCTAAGATATTGACCGATGAGCGACGTACGCGACCAATACGAAAAGTGGGTCTACCCGCTGCCGGTCGAAGACCTCGACGCGGATTTCAAGGCGGGGCACTTCGACCGCTCCGATCCATCCCTGTTTCGCAGGAAGCTCTGGCCGCGCGCGGTCGAGCCGCAGAAGCTGAAGATCCTGATTGCCGGCTGCGGCACCATGCAGGCGGCCCGGTATGCCTTTCGCAACCCCGAATGCGACGTGGTGGGGATCGACATTTCGCAGGCCTCGCTGAAGCACGAAGACTACTTGAAGCGGAAACACGGCCTGGCGAACCTCCGCCTGCACTGTCTGAGCATCCTCGACGTCCAACAACTCGGCGAGCAATACGACATGATCGTCTCGTCAGGCGTTCTGCACCACCTCAGGGATCCGGACGCCGGCTTGCGCAAGCTGAAGGCCTTGTTGCTGCCGCGGGGCGTGATGAGCATCATGGTCTACGGCTGGTACCGCCGCTTCGGCGTGTACATGATGCAGGAGGCCTTCCGCTTGCTGGGCATCGAGCAGACGGCCGAAGGCGTGGCGCTGGCGCGCGAGACGTTGGCGGCGTTGCCCGCCTGGCACCACGTGAAGTCCTATGAGAAGAGCGCCCCGGACCTGGACTTCGACGGCGGGATCGTGGACACCTTCCTGCACCCCTGCGATCGTGCCTACACCGTTGCCCAGGTGCTGCGATTGGCGTCGGACAACGGGCTCCAGTTCCAGGATTGGCTGGATCGCTACAGCTACTCGATTTCGGCGCTGATTCCCGACGGCCTGGGGATTCGCCCGCTGGCGTCGCGGCTGAAGCCCGAAGAGCGCTGGCAGTTGGTGGAGCTGCTGGGCCAGTCGCTGGGAACGCACGCCTTCCTGCTGTGCCATGCCGAGCGGGACCCGCAAGATTATGTCGTGGAGTTCGCCGCCGGGGATGAGCATGGGGCGTGGCTGTCCTATATTCCGCACCTGCGTCCGCCGATGGAGGTGCTGCGTCTTTCCGACCCGCAACACCGCAACCCGGGAACCTTGCGGCGATTCATCTACGAGTTCACCCTGGAAGGGCGCGACGTGCCCCTGTTTGAATTGGTGAACGGTTCCAGGACCATTGCCGAGATCATCGAGGCTTGTTCCACCAGCCCCGAGCAGGTCGCGGAAAACCGGGGAATCGCGTTCGGCCTCTTTTCCCGCATGTACGAGTGGGACCATCTCCTGTATGAGATTGGCCGGCAGCCCCGGTCCACGGCACAACAGTAGTCCGAAGCCCGCAACCGTTCACGGCGAGTCAAGTAGCAGGGACACTCCGTGTGCCCTCAGGGCCTGTGAAACAATAAGTTGGGCAAATATGAAAGAGCAACGAAGCGAAGCGCTGTTGCTCTTTCATGCGTTAAAGTGCAAGAAATGCCCAACTTATTGTTTCACAGGCCCTCAGCCCAAGGCGGAGAACGCAGCGGACGGTCCCGCGTACTGCTCGTTCTCTGCGCGAGGACACGCGTCACGCGGAGCGTGACGAGTACGATTCTCACAACACCTGCCAGGATGCAGAAGAACGCCTATTTGAAGCCCTTGGGCCCAGCTTCTATACTGGGGGAAGCCAGGAGTGTCGCGTATGCAGGATGGCTTCGATCCGTATCAACAATGGTTGGGGATTCCGCCGGCGGGACATCCTCCCGACCATTACCGGCTGCTGGGACTGCCGGCGTTCACCGGCGATCGGGCGGCGATCTCTCGTGCGGCCCAGGCGCGGATCGCGCAGGTTCGCCTGGCCGATGCGGGCCGGCAGCCGGAACTGGCCGAACGCCTGGTCGCGGAATTGACCTTGGCCCGGCAAACGCTGTTGGATCCCCCGAGAAAGGCGACCTACGACGCAATCCTGCGCGGCGCACGGATCGCGCAGGCCGCCGCGGAGCCCGCATCAAAGGAAACGCCCCTGGACCCGCGGCCCGCGGCACCCGCCGGAGAACGGGCCCAGCAGCCGCCTGTGGTATCCCTCGGCGCGCAGGCGCCGCTGGCCGCTGAGCCGATGGCCGGCGGAACATGGGTGAGCAAGCCGCGCCTGGCATCCCATATCGTCCTCTTCACGGGGATCGCCGCGGTAGGCACGGCTGCGATTGTCGTGGGGCTGATCCTCTCTCTTGGATCGAGGCCGAAAGTCGCCGGCCGCGACCTGTTGCGTTTCCCGAACCGCCCGGCCGCCAAGAAGCTCGCGGCGCCGGATCTGGCGTCGGCGGCAAGACTGCCGCAGGCTGCAAGTCCTTCGTCGCGACCCTCGGGATCCGGGGGACCGCCGTTTCCCACACCGCCGGCAAATAGCCAGCCCAACCCGCCCGAGCGCATGGTCGCGGGATCGTCGCCGCTGAAGGCGGCCAATGGTGCGATGGGGGGCGAATCGCAGCAGCAGCCGTCGCCGGAGGTCGCCGCCCGGCTGACGGCCGCCCGCCGTGCGATGTTCAATCGCAATCTCAAGGCGGCGGACGAGGATGTCGACTGCGCGCTGCGCGCGGCGCGCTCGGACAGCGACCGGGCCGAAGCCGAGCGGGTCGCCCGCTTGTTGCGATCCTTGGATAACTTCTGGCGGGCGGCCGCGGATGGATGCCGTCAGCTCCAAACCGGCGATGAGCTGGAAATCGCCGATACGCGGGTGATCGTGGTCAGCGTGGATGCCACGGGGATTACCATCCACGCCGCCGGCCGGAACTTGGACTACGCCTTCCAGGAGCTGCCCCGGCCGCTGGCCGTCTTGGCGGCCGAGCGGAGGCTGAGCCAAGACCCGCAGACCATGCACCTGCACGTCGGCTCTTTCCTGGCGGTGGACCGCCGCGGGGACCGCCAAGAAGCGCGGCGCCGATGGGAAAAGGCCGGGCCGGACGGGCAGTCGCTGGTCCCCGAGATCGACCTGGCTCCGCCGGTGGAGAGCGTCAAACCGAGCAAATGAGACACTTTAGCAAGCAAATCGGGTTTTCAAGCTGAAGATGGCAGGCAATGCCTTTGGAGTGCGGCGACTTGTCGCCGCTTTCCGTTCGCACGGGCGCTGCGGGCCGCCCAAAAAGCGGCGACAAGTCGCCGCACTCCGAAGGGGCCGGCCTTTCGCGACCGTTGCCTGCGTCTAAGCCCGATTTCCTTGCTACAGTACCGCAAATGAGGAACTTTCGCATATTGGAGGGCCGATCATGCGTCTCACCGTTACGCTGAGTCTCGCGGCGATGGCAGGTGTTTGGGAGCTTGCGGAAACCCGGGCCGATCCGCCGCCGCAGCAGTCCGCATCGTCCACCCAGGGGCCCGAAATCGCCAAGACGGTCCTTCGACCGGACCAGGGCGGAGCGAATTTGCTCCGGGCGGACGCTTGGAAGCCCTACGAAAAGGGCTTCGACCGCCAAGGGACATCGTTCGCTTGCAACAACGGCGCCAGCGCCGCGGAACGTCGGGGTGTGATGCAGAGCATTGCCCTCGATCAGACCCGGCCCGAGCCGATCGTCGCCGCCTGCCAGAGCAAGGCGGAAGGCGTCGGCGGCACGGCCGACAGCGACTACTCGCTCTACCTCGACCTGCTCTACACCGACGGCACGCCCCTTTGGGGCCAGGCGGCCAGCTTCTCCACCGGCACGCACGATTGGCAGCGCCGCCAGTTGGTGGTGTTGCCGGAGAAGCCGGTCAAGTCGGTCAGCTTCTATCTGCTGCTGCGGGGACACGCCGGCAAGGCATGGTTCCGCAATGCGGAGCTCAGGGTGATCCATCCGCCGGCCGGGGCTTGCCTGTTCGACGGTCTTCCGGTCGTACCCCGCGGGCCGGTTGCTGGAGACACAACGTATCAACTACGCGACGTGGCCGCGGGATCGGATTTTGTGTGCCTCGGCAATCCGAGTACAGGTGACGACGAGCGCGGCCTGAGTGTAGTCTATGAGACGCTTGGGATCGAGCTGCGGGAACAGGACACAGCACAAACCCGCACGAAATACCGGACCGAATGGAGCGAGGTCAGACTGACCGATCTCACGCACAAGGACCGCGCGATTACGCTCGTCTTCGCTGAGCCGGTCGAGGGAAAGTCGCTCCGCTGGCTGATGGATCCGCGGCGGAGCGAGCCGGTCGAACCGGGGCGCGAGTACGTCAGCGCCACGCAGTTCCACGCCGGCTCCAACGGCCGGCTTTCGCTCTACCCCTTGGGCGCGGTTGCCGACGACAAGCGGGGCGTGGCCGTGGCCGTTGCGCCGGACTGGCCGGCTTTTTGCCGCATCGGCTATAACGCGGGCACCAAGGAGCTCTATCTCGCCTACGATATCGCGCTGACGCCCGAGCGGCCCAAGGCGGAACTCCATTCCTGTCGCTTCCGGTTCGATCCAAAGTCGGGATTTCGCGGCGCGCTTGCGCGTTACTACGAATTGTATCCCGAGGCTTTTCGCTGCCGCGTCCGCGACCAGGGGCTGTGGATGCCTTTTGCCAAGATCAGCGAGGTGCCGGGCTGGCAGGATTTCGGCTTCCGCATCAAGGAGGGCGACGACGAGCCGCAATGGGACCGCGCGCATGGCGTGCTCACGTTCCGCTACACGGAGCCGATGACCTGGTGGATGCCGATGCCGAAAGCGCAGCCGCGGACGCTGGAGGCGGCCCTGGCCGAGGCGCGGCGTTTGGCCGCGTCCGGCAACCGTGAGGCCCGGGCCCTTTTCAGCAGCGGCTACCACGACGCGGACGGCCGCCTGGTGGCGCGACTGCTGGATACGCCCTGGTGCAACGGGGCCGTCTGGAGCATGAACTCCTCGCCGGGCATCCCGGGCGAAGTGACCGATTTCAAGAACAAGTGGAACCCGGCGATCCGCGCCAAGCTCTACGGCCCCGAGAGCGCAAGCGGCGTGGCCGGCGAGTACGTCGATTCCAGCGAGGGCTACGTGACCGACGAGCTGGATTCTTGCCGCGAGCACTTCGCCGCCAGCACCCGTCCGCTGGTCTTCTCGCCCGACGACCATCGGCCGGCCGTCTTCCGCGGGCTGATCGCCTGGGACTATGTCGCGGGAATCGCCGGCGACGTGCACCACGACGGCAAACTGGCGATGGCCAACGGCGCGCCCACCCGCCTCTGGTGGCTGGCGCCCTGGTTGGACGTGCTGGGCACGGAGACTGACTGGAACCCGGGCGGCCGATGGCGGCCGATGTCCGACGCCGAGCTGCTCTACCGCCGCGCGATCTGCAAGGGCAAGCCGTTCTGCTTCCTGATGAACACCCGTTTCGAGGACTTTTCCCACGAGCTGGTGGAGAAGTACATGAAACGCTGCCTGGCCTACGGGATGTTCCCCGGTTTCTTCAGCGCCGACGCTTCGCGGGGACACTATTTCACGCGGCCGGAACTCTACAACCGCGACCGGCCGCTGTTCCGGCGGTACGTGCCGCTTTGCAAGCGGGTGGCGGAGGCGGGATGGGAGCCGGTCACGCGGGCCCGCTGCGACGACGAGCACGTCTACGTCGAGCGATTCGGAGCGGCGGACCGCGGCGGCTGTTATCTGACCGTTTTCAACGACAGCCCCGAGCGGCGAACCGTCACCGTCGCCTGCGAGGACGCCGCGGCCGCGCCCGGCAGGGAGTTGCTTCGCGGCCAGACAGTCGCATGGCGCGACGGCCGCACGACGCTGTCGCTGGAGGGTGAAGACGTCGCCGTGATCGAGTTGCCCGCGGCCGCCGGCGCCGGCGCGGAGCATCCAAGGGGCGCGACTCGATAGCCCACGGCACAGCCCTGGGTCGCGGTATCCCCATGGGCCTTGGAGCCCTGAAAGGGCGGGACAACTTGCGGGGTGTAGAATGGTTCCACGATAGAGCTTAGAATCAGCAGAGTGTATCAGGCAAATCGGGCATCGCCGGCTGCCCGGAAGACCGCGTCCAAAGTGGCGATCCGTCGCCGCACTCCAAGGGTTGTGGGATGACTGCCGAACCGATCCGCGTGCTGTTGATCGAGGACGATGCGGACGACGCTAGGCTGGTCGAGCTGTTCCTCGCCCAGTCGCACGCGGCGTGCTTCGATCTGGTCCACCGCAATCGGCTGCCGGCGGCGTTGGAAGAGCTTGGCCGCGGGGACTTCGACGTCGTGCTCTTGGACCTGAACCTCCTGGAGAGCACGGGGCTGGAGACTCTCAACCGGGTACATGCCTGCCGCGCGGACGTGCCGGTGATCGTGCTCACCGGGCTGGACGTGGCCGACATGGCGATCCAGGCGGTCAAGGCCGGGGCGGAAGACTACCTGTACAAGAACCGCCTGGAGGCCGAGTCGCTGGTCCGCGCGATCGTCTACGCGGTGCAGCGCAGGCTGGCCGAGAAGGCGTTGCGGGAGAGCGAGAAGCGCTACCGCGAGCTGCTCGGCGCGGTGACCAGCTATACCTATTCCGTCCGCTTGCAGGGCGGCGTGCCGGTGGCCACCGAGCACAGCCTGGGGAGCCTCGCGGCGACGGGCTACACGCCGGACGACTTCCAGCGCGACCCGTACCTGTGGATCACCATGATTCATCCGGACGACCGCGACAGGGTCCGCGACTGTGTCGAGCGGGTGCTGCGCGGGGAGCGCGTGCCGCCGATCGAGCACCGCATCCGGCGCCGCGACGGCGCGCTGCGTTGGATCCGCGACACGATCGTGCCCCACTACGAAGGCGGCGTGCTGACCCGCTACGACGGCCTGGTGGAGGACATTACCGAACGGCGGATCGCGGAGCAGAAGCTGTTGGAGAACGAATCGGAGATCCTCGCGGCCCAGGAGATCCAGCGCCACCTGCTGCCCCATCATACGCCGGACCTGCCCGGCTTCGACATCGCCGGGGACGCCTTCGCCGCCGCTTTCGCCGGCGGCGACTACTACGACTATCTCCGCCTGCGCGACGGTTCCGTGCTGCTGGTGATCGGCGACGCCAGCGGGCACGGGCTGGGCCCGGCGATGGTCATGGTGCTGGTCTATGCCCATCTGCGGTCGCTGGTGCAGACCGAGGTGGACCTCAGCGAGATCGCCCGGCGGCTGAACCTCTTTCTAGCCAGCGAGACCGACCATTTCGTCACCTTGTTGATGGCGAAACTGGTTCCCGCGACCGGTTCGATCGTCTACCTCAACGCCGGGCACCCCGACGGCTACGTGCTGGACCGCGGCCGGCACGTGAGGGCCCGGCTGGAGAGCACGGCTTTCCCCTTGGGTCTGTTCGCCGATTCGCGGTTCCCCTGCGGTCCGCCGCTGCGCCTGGAGCCGGGCGAGCTGGTGGTGCTGATCACCGACGGCGTGCTGGAGTCGCAGGATCCCGGCGGGGGCTTCTTCGGCGTCGAGCGGATCGAAGAGGTGATCCAGCAGTCGTGCGACCTGCCGGCCCGGCAGATCATTGCGGCCCTTTATCGTGCCACGGGCGACTTCTCCGGCCGCGAAAAGCCCCTGGACGACATCGCGGTGCTGGTCCTCAAGATGCTCACGCCGCAGCCCTGCTCATCGCCAGGCGGGCCGCCAGGTGGTCCACCAGCGCGCAGGGGTTGAACGGCCGGTAGAAGACCTCTAGCGGAGCGAACTGCCGGAACTCCCGCTCCTCGTCCCGTCCGCCATCGATCAGCAGAACGATAGGCAACGCCGCAAGGCGAGCGGCCTGGCGAACCTTGCGGCAGAGCCCCAACGCCGACACGCCGGGCATCTGCCCCTCGGCGATCAACAGATCAAACTCCCACCGCTGGAGCAGTTCCCAGGCTTCGGTTTCGTTGCGGGCCAAGAGGGCCTGGAAGCCGGCGCGCTGGAGATTGAAGCGAATCACCACGCCCGAGGCGTCGTCTTCCACGACGAGGATTCGCCCTTGCTCGGCCGCCATGCGATGGTCCCTTGGCAAACTGCCGTGAGATACATCGGAGCGGCCTGACGCGCGACTGGCGAGTTTTCCCGCCCAGCGGCGATTCCAGAAAAACCGCCAAGACTGTTCCCCTTCGGAACAAGTTGCCTGAGCGGAAAGGTCACCGCGATCGACCGGCCTGGTCAAAGTAGCAGGCACACTCCGTGTGCCGTCCGCCCAGGGCAGCCGAGGCAGCGGACGGCACAGGGAGTGTGCCTGCTACTCTATGCGCGAACGGTACATGGAGTGTGCTACTTATGGGTTTTGACAAACAAAACCGGTATACACAGCGAACACTAGCCCGAAGCGCAAGCGAGGGAAAACGTCGCGTCTCCCTCGCTTGCGCTTCGGGCTAGTGTCCCCGCATGAACAACTCGGGATCGAGCAACTACCGAACCTGATCGTCAAAACCCATTACGGGCGGACGGCACACGCAGTGTGCCTGCTACGTTACGGGCGGACGGCACACGGAGTGTGCCTGCTACTTTAGGCGCCGGCCAAAGGCCGCCGGAAGGGTGCCGCGCCCATGGAGAGGACGGACAACCCTTCCGACGACCCACTCGCGGAGCCAATGGCCGTCTGCCCGCGCACGGGTTACATGTACATGCCGCCGTTGACGGCCAGCACCTGGCCGGTAATGTAGCTGGCCTGGGGCGTGGCGAGGAAGACGATGGCGGCGGCCACTTCGTCCGGCCTGCCCAGGCGGCCCAGCGGGGTGAGGTTCTTCACGCCCTCGAGGGCCTCGGGCGTCATGCCGGACGTCATGTCGGTCTCGATGAAGCCGGGCGCCACGGCGTTGACGGTCACGCCCTTGCGGGCCAGCTCGCGGGCGAGGGTCATGGTGAAGGCGATCAGACCGCCCTTGGTGACGGCGTAGTTGGCCTGGCCGAAGTTGCCCGTCTGGCCCACGATCGAGGCCAGGTTGACGATCCGTCCCCAGCCCTTCTCGACCATCGGGCCGAGGACCAGGCGGGTGATGAGGAACGGGCCGGTGAGGTTCACGCCCAGCACTTCGTCCCACATCGACTTGGTCATCTTCAGGAACGACTTGTCCCGCGTGATGCCGGCGTTGTTGACCAGCACGTCGACGTGGCCGAACTCCTTGACGATCGACTCGATCATCGGCACGGCTTCCTCCTCGCGGGAGACGTCGGCGGCGAACTCGTGGCAATGGACGCCGTACTTCCTCGCCGCCGCGCAGACTTCCTTGGCGGCTTCGGCCGACCGCTGATAGTTGACCGCCACGTGGGCGCCCGCCTCCGCCAGCGCCAGGGCGGTCGCCCGCCCAATGCCGCGGGACCCGCCGGTCACCAGGGCCACCTTATCCTTCAGTACCCGGGCAGCCAGCGGCTGCGATTCAGTTTCGACGGAAACTACCGGTTCTTGCGCGACAGACATCGGACTACCTCCACGAGTTAGGAGACAGCAGGAGCGAAAACGCCTCGTGCCAACACTATCGCACTCGCGCGGGCCGCCGTGGATCGGCAGTTTTTTGGGAGTCGCGTCGGGGTTTACCCGAGAGAAAGTCTACGTAGGTTATGCTTAGGCATAACACAACCTCTTGTAGGGCAGAATGTTACGCGGAAGCATAACTCGCGAGGGAAGCGGCGGCGGATTTTAGGGGAATAACCGTCCGACGTTTATCTCGCACCACGGCAACGCCTGCTGGAGTCTCTTCACGCCCTCGTCCGTGACATTCGTGCCACGAAGACCCAACTCCTGGAGTTGCGTTAGTCCCTTCAGATGTCTCAGGCCGGCATCGCTGATCCTGGCGCTGTGGAGAACCAACGTCTGGAGCTTCGCAAGTCCCGCGAGGTGCTCCAGGCCGGTGTTCGTAACCTCCCCGCAGTTGAGGCTCAACGTGCGGAGCTTCGTCAGTCCCTTGAGGTCGTCCAAGCCGGCATCGCTGACCCCCGATCCACTGAGAACAAGCCACTCGATTTGCGTCAGTCCCTTCATACGACCAAGGAAGGCATCGGTGACGAAGAAAGTTCGCACGCGAACAATCGTTGCGAAGAAATCCTCTCCCAACAGATTCCAGAGCCACGCTAGTCCGGGTGGGACTACACGCGGATTGCCGGCTTGCTGGCCCGCATGATCGTACTCGACATATCCGAGTGCTAACTTCCTTATCTCCTGCGCCGCCTCCTTTTGTTCGCCGGCCTTCTTCATCTCCCACGAAAGCCAACTGCACGGGATGGCGACGGCGAGAGTCAGCACCAAGAGCGAGCGGATGCTGAATTGAAAGCGCCATCGAAAGACCAGGCTGACGGCAAACCAGACGAACATCAGCAGCATGGCCGCGCCCACGCTTGCCACGGCGATCAACACCGTCCAGCCCTTGTGCATGTTGAACGCGAAGCAGTGGAATCGCTCGGAGAGGAAAAGCAAGCATTCCACCGCCAGCAGGCCGAGAATCAGCCGATCCGGCGTAAGGCAAAACCAGCGTTGGGTGGACGTGGCGGGTGCGGCCATGCCGGCCAGTGTAACCGATTCCCCACCAGACGGAAAAGCCCTCGTTCGCAGCCAGCGCGAATGTAGCCGCCACACGCCGTGTGGCGTAATTCGTTTCTGTTGCGGAAACGGGTGAATTGGGGGTGCCATGGCCAAACTTGTTTGGCCATGCGGCGATTTTTCGGGCCTCTGCGAACATGCCCACGAAGCGTGGGCATGGCACCCGGCATGGCACCCGGCATGGCACCCAGTTTTCCACAACAGAAACTAATTCGCCGGCGGCACACGGCGTCTGCCGGCTACATTTCCGGCAACCCTACTATTGTTGGTATTCTTATACCCCTATGCTTTCCCAGGCTCCCTCGGTAAAATCGACGCTTTGGCATGGAAATCGGGCAATCACGCCGACTCGAAAGGACGAAAGCCCAACAACACGGGGGAAGGTGTACGTTCATCCCTCGCTGGCTATCTTCTCTTTCGGGCTTTCGTTTCTTCGGGTTTTCGTGATTTGCTTCCTCGTTGAAGCGGAGACGCACCGGTGGATGATATTCGTCAAGAACTCTTGGCCGACCTTGCCCGGGCGCGATCGGCCCAGGAGGTGGAAGAGGTCCGCATCCGATATC
>Ga0181539_1003800_pt1 | contig 13485 bp, 14 predicted proteins | sample PEATcosm2014_Bin_46_FD_119767 | JGI IMG/M metagenome (GOLD analysis project Ga0181539, IMG submission 119767) | Peatland microbial communities from MTU Mesocosm Facility, Houghton, MI, USA - PEATcosm2014_Bin23_60_metaG | ecosystem: Environmental > Terrestrial > Soil > Wetlands > Peat | place... | reverse complement strand
GTCCTGCAGGCGATCGATCGATCCCTTTGTCTCTGGAGGGACGAACTGAAAGCGAACGAACGGTGGGTTTCCAATTGCCGCATCAAACTGGCCGGGAGCGGAGTTGGTCCATGTGATGACGTCGCCAGCCTGGACATTCCCGGACAGTCCGAGCCGTCTCATTTCTCCCCGACACTTCTCGGCTTCGCCCTTGAGGAGCTCAATAGCCTCAACCCACTTGGTTCGCCTTGACAAGTTGGGGTGACGATTGAGACCTCTGAGAAACGCGCCGTCTCCGGCGCTGGGCTCGAGTATCCGGAGTTCGTCAGTGCTTCGAGTCAAGTCCGCGATGCGGTCGAGGCACGAGTCCACTAAAGGGTCTGGGGAGTAAAAACCTCCCCGAAGCTTTTCGGCCGTGACTTCGTCGCGCGTTTTCACCGTTGCGGATTCCTCTTGACGGGACAGTCTGATCTTGAGGGGAAGAAGAGAGCGCCGGTCTTCCCAAACCGTGAGGGTAGGTTATCGAACGGGTGTTCGATTACGCGAGGGGCCACGTACAAAAAGTACAAGAAATTGTATCCTTTGAGGGTGCATCCTCCGAAGGGGCCCCACAAAATTGCTGCGAGTGGCCAGCTTGTGATGCCCAAGGACGTCTTGCGAGCCGCCGGGTTGTCTCCCGGGGACTCCGTTTACATTCAGGCGGTGGAGGACCCGGCTGGGGGAATCCTCATCGTCCCTGTTGAGGTCGCTGCCCGGTGGTTTGAGAGTGGTAGGGCGCGAGAGAGCGAGAGAGCCAGCGGCTAAGTCAGTCGGCATCGACCAGGGGATTTTGGCGAAGCTACGGACGTGCGTGTCAACTTCGTCGCGCAACCGTTCGCCGATGGCTGAGACCTTCGGCAGGTCATCTCCCCGCTTCGGTCGCCGCCGCCGACCGGCTCACAAGTCTTGATTTTGTGGTTGTTCGGGTTAAACGCTCGGGCCTAAACCGTCGCCTGGGCCCGGGACACAGCGACGTTCCAGCGGTTGACGCTGCAGAGGAAGGCCGTACCCGAGGCCCCACCAGAATCGGGAACCGCCATGCGGCGATGACCGCATGATTGATATATCAGCCTGATCAGCGAGTTCCTACGGAATGAACGCTGCCTGGCCAGGGTCCGCCGGAGTGATCTCTAGGTGAAAGTCACCATTGGCTAGGCGCTCAAGGATCACGTAGTGATCCGTGTAGTTGGCTGCGTCGAGGACTGGCGCAACGTCATCCCAATGGAGAACTGTCGTGTGATTGCCCTGACCTGCCTCTCGCCACGGCGCGTGATCGACTCGGAGCTGGCGAATGCCGTGATCTATTCCGTTTACGACGACTCGGAATGGGACGGACGTTTCTTCGAACAAGCCCCGCGGACGCTGTGTTCCAGTCCAGGGGAGCGGCGCGAAAAAATCATCTCGAAAGTAATGCGTTTGATCAATCGGATGATCAGCCTGAACTAGGCGGAGAACGCCTGTCACGTGACTCGCGGCGCTTGGTGGATGACGCGCATCAGAAGGTGACAGCTTCTTGAACCATCGCTTGACGACGATTTGGCCGCTAGGAGGCACAGTAGGCAAAGGGCCGGGGGCTGTTGCAGGACCAGCACCGGCCCCGTCACCGTGACCACGGAGGATCGGTTCAGCAGCTGGAACGGCCGATTGGTAAGCGCCGTCTTCGCAGCTCCGGGTGCCTTGGCTGGTGACGGTGCTGGGTCTGGACGTTTGGGTTGACCGCTCCTCCCGAAGACAGAGGCCCCCGGGACTGGGCTGCCGTCTTCCTCAGCAGTTGAGTCAACATCCTCAGGAGCGTCCTCACCGGCCACCCTCTTGGGCTTTCCTGCATCTTCATCCCCAACCCGATACCGAGGATTGGAAACCAGCTCCGCCATGAGCTGATCCGTGAGTTCCAGACAGACGTCCGAATCGGCATACAGGCGGTCAATGAAGTCTCGGACGGCCAGCAGCAGGGCCTCGTCCTCGGGGAGCTCGAGAACGAACTGAATGGCGGCTTCGTAGTTGAAGTAGACGCCGCCCGCTGTCAGGTTGTTCGATCCGACGAGAAGGTGTGCCCGGTCAGCTCCAGAAGCGACATAGATCTTTGGGTGAAATGTCCTCGAGCTGTTGTCGTGGAACACATGAACAGTTGAAAACGCATCCCTGGCTAGTGCGAGACCCTGGCGGGTTGCGCCCCCCTCGTCGATACCCACGAGCAACCGGGTTACTCCGGGACGATCACGGATGGCTTCGAGTTCATCGCGAACACGTCGAAGACCCGACCGCTTAGCCCATGCAACGACGACATCGAGGTGGTCGAGATCTGCATCCGAGGCTGCCGTCACAAGGAAGTCACGGAGGTCGCTTCCGTCGGCATACGGTTGCGCGACGAACGACACCTGCATGCCCACAGCATCGCCGATCGGATGGCCCGGGGTGAGCTCAAGATCCAGGTCGCCCGGGAGCACCACCGCCCCGAGCGCTACGTGTCGGCGAAGCGGAAGTAGGCCAGCAGAGACCGGCAGACTCTGGCCGGAGATCGTGCTCTGCGCTTGAAGGAGTAGAGGAAATCCTCACAGCCCACCCCACCTGGACTTTTGTGGTGGGCCGGCCGCCGTAGGCGGGCCGGGCCGGCCTGGGCTGCGTCGTTTCTGCCTGCCTGTTGGTGATCTGAGGCGCGTTGAACCCGGCAACGTGCGTGGCCTCGTGTCGCTGCTGGCCGATGAGCATGACGTTGCTCGGGCTGTGGCGGTAGAAGCGGCTCTGGCAGTCGAGGTAGCACCGCCACTCGTCAGATCGAACCTGACTGCGTCACCGCCACTCGCCTGTCTGAACAGTCCCGCCGTTGGGACGACATCGAGTCGCCCGTCCGACGCACTGGTGCATTCGGGAGTCTGCTGGATTTTCTCATCATGTCGCCACCCCTCACGGCGTCAATGGCACGTTGCGAGGCGCCGGCACGGAAGGTGACCCTCCGGGTCGGCTCGTACCTCGCCTCACCATCCGGCCTTCGCTTCTCACTCTCGCTGCGCTCGACCATGACCCCGGCGGGGTCCCCGACGACCTCCTCATCGGTACCCAGCGGCAATCGCCGCTCAACCGAAGGAGGCCGACATGGCTACTGCAACTGCTCGACGTTCACCCAAGCTCACGCCGGAGTTGGCGCACGATCAGCTGGTCGCTGGCGTCGAGGCCCTCACGACCTCAGAACAGTGGCTTGCCTACCTGGCTGTCGCGGCCAAATTCACTCGTTATAGCGTCAACAACACTTTCCTCATCATGGTGCAGCGACCGGACGCCACCCGGGTGGCCGGCTTCCACACGTGGAAGTCACTCGGCCGGAGCGTGAACAAGGGGGCGAAGGGCATTGCCATCCTCTGCCCTTGCGTACGACGGGACAGAGTCGAGGACGCCGACACGGGCGAGATGCTCACCCATTCCCGGGTTGCCGGGTTCCGGGTCGGCTACGTCTTCGATGTCTGTGACACCGAGGGCGACGATCTCCCCGACGACGCTCTGCACGTCCAGCACCCGGTGGGTGTCGCACCGGATGGCATGTGGGACACGCTCGTGCGCCGGGTCGAAGAGGCGGGGTTTACTGTCCAGTGCGCCCCTGCGTGCGACGAGGCGCTCGGTTCCGCATGGGGCCGGACGCACTACGCGGAGCGTTCGGTGACCGTGAAGAGCACGGCCGATCCTGCCGGAGCGTGCAAGACGCTCGCCCACGAGCTCGCACACGTCCTGCTACACGAGCACCGCCTCTACGGCCACCGCGGCACGGTCGAGGTGGAGGCCGAGTCCGTCGCCTTCATCGTCTCTGCCGCTTGGGGGCTCGACACCTCGAGCTATTCCACCGGCTATCTCGCCGGATGGAGCGGTGGTGACGTTGCAGCCATCACCGCAACCGCCGACAAGGTGCTCGGATGTGCCCGGACCATTCTCGAGGCCGACCAGCCGGACGAGGAGGTGGTTCCGGCATGACCGGGCCCACCGGTTTCGCCCGGCAGCTGTCACCGTGGAGCGCTTGCCGATGATGGCTTGCACCTACCACGAGATCACCACGCGCAGCCGAATGACCGTTCACGTAGCGAGTACCTGACAGCCCGGCCCTGTCCTCGCACGCTTCCAGTGGGCACACCGGCAGCTCGAGGATCTGCTCGGTGGGGGGGAAACAGTGCCCAGCACAGGGTTTCTGGACCCCCTCCATCGGTTGGTTTCACACCGTCGCCTTGGCCGTCAAGGTCGACGTTGCGAGGCGCCGGCACGGAAGGTGACCCTGCGGGTCGGCTCGTCCCTCGCCTCACCATCCGGCCTTCGCTTCTCACTCTCGCTGCGCTCGCTCCCTTGACTGCCGGCTCCGGTGTGGGCAATCGGCTTTCAGCGATTGATGACGGACCAGGCGGGGCGACAAGCGCCCCACCCGCCATCAATCACAAGGAGAGACACACCATGACAACCACCACCATCACCGTTGCCGGCAATCTGACCCGCGATCCGGAAATTCGGTACACGAGAGATGGTCAGGCCACCACGGCACTGACCCTGGCGGTCAATCGCCGGTGGCAGAACCGGGACACGAAGGAGTGGGAGGAGTCCACTTCGTTCTTCGACATCGTCTGCTGGCGGGAGCTGGCCGAAAACGTCGCCCTCAGCCTTACCAAGGGCGCACGGGTCGTGGTCAGCGGTCGCCTCGAGCAGCGAAGCTGGGAGACCGACGACGGGGAGCGCAGGGCCAAGATCGAGATCGTGGCCGACGACATCGGAGCCAGCCTCCGGTTCGCCACCGCCGAGATCCAGAAGGTCGAGCGCCACAGCGCCGCCGAGGAGCTCGCCGATAAGGCGACACCCGTCTGACTGCCTGCCACGGTGGCCCCGGGCATCACTGTCCCGGGACCACCGTGCTGGCGTAACAATCCACAGTGAGCGACGCGCCGTAGCCCACTCGCATCGCCAGCTCCACACGAAGGTCCCTCCTACCCGGGAGGGACCTTTTCCATGCCCATCCATCGGCTCCGCCAGAGGGTGACGTTCAGTCCACACACGTGCATCATCGGTGATGCCCGCCCTGCGGGCGGAAGGCCTCACCGGCTCCGGGCCATGTTCTCCCTAGTAGATGGACCTGTATTGGCGAGGGTGACGTTCAGGGTGACGTTCATTCGGACGATAGGCCCATGGACCGGTCTCCGAACGCCCGCCGCCTGGCGCTTCGATGCTGTCGATAGGACGGCTCGGTGCCACCGGCGGCGCGGAGTACTACCTCGACAAGGTCGCGAACAACGTCGACGACTATTACTTAGGCAGGGGTGAAGCACCGGGGCAGTGGATCGGAGCGACCCCCGAACGGCTCGGGCTTACTGGCGAGGTCGATGCCGGGACGCTCCGGAACCTGCTCGCCGGCCGGTCCGCTAGCGGAGAGAGCCTTGGTATGCAGCTCCGCCCGGAGCGACGGCCCGGCTACGACCTGACGTTCTCTGCCCCTAAAGGCGTCTCGCTTCTCTGGGCGTTCGGACCGGGTGACGTTCGCGACGCGATCTCCGTCGCCCACAATCAGGCGATCGGCACCGTCCTCGACCACCTTTCCGCCGAGGCGTGTTATGCGCGCCGGGGACGTGACGGGAAGCGTCTCGTTGAAGCCAACGGCTTCATCGGCGCGGCATTTCGGCACCGCACCAGCAGGGCCGGTGACCCTCAGCTCCACACGCATGTTGTCGTCCCCAACCTCGTGCATGGCGCAGACGGCCAGTGGTCCGCCCCCGACGGTCGTCACCTCTACACCTGGAAGAGGACTGCCGGAACCCTGTACCAGTCCGCACTCCGGGCCGAGCTGGCACCCCTCGGCCTCGCCTGGCACGTGCGACGCAACGGCCTGGGCGAGCTGCGAGATGTCCCGAAGACGATCCTGCGGGCGTTCTCCAAGCGGAGGGCAGACATCGAAGCGGCGATGGGTCAACGAGGGTTCACGTCGTCCAAGGCAGCCGAGAAGTCGGCCCTCGCCACCCGACAACGCAAGCCTGCCGGGACTATGCCGGCCGATCTGCTGCGCGAAGGCTGGTCACAGCAGCTCGCCGAGATCGAACTTTCCGACCGCCAGGGTGGCACCCGGCGGGCGAGTGTCGACGACCTCACCGCCGCCCTCGGCAACGACCCCCCTATCCCACCCGGACCCAAGGACACCGAGGCGATCCTCCGGGTCCTCGCGGGCGAGAACGGTGTGTCGCTCGACGACTGGGAGATCGATGAGCACCTGGCCCCCGACACCCGGGTGCTCCCCGTCACCCTGCTCGGATCGACCTTCACTCGCCGAGAGGCCATCTGTGCCGTGGCCAGGGCGTTCGACGTCACCCCCGAGGAGGCCCTAGCTCTCACCGCAGGGCTCCTCGACCGGGACAGCGTCGTCCGGGTCCTCGCTGACCCCGATGCGGGTACCGATCGCGTCCGGACGAAAAGCGGGCAGCTCATCCCGGCCACCAGTGGCGACCGGCGCTACACGACGACTGAGCTGTTGGCCGCCGAACACCGCATCACCCGCTCGGCGGTAGCCCGCATAGAAGAAGGTACCGGTCGGGTCGCCCCCGACACGGTCGACCAGGTTCTTGGGTCCTACGCCCACCTCGACGGTGAACAGGCTGATGGCGTCCGAGCGCTGCTCACCTCGGGCAATGGCTACGACCTGGTGATCGGTCAGGCCGGAACGGGTAAGTCGACCATGCTCCATGCCGCCCGGGTCGGCTGGGAAGAGGCAGGTTTCAAGGTCATCGGCACCGCCGTGGCGGCCAGGACCGCCGCCGATCTCGAAGCGGGTACCGGTATCCCGAGCTCGTCGCTCACCCAGCTTCTGGCTGATCTCCGAAAAGCCGGCGGACTCACCTCCCGGCACGTGATCGTGGTCGATGAGGCATCCATGGTTGGCAGCCGTTCCCTCGATCGGCTTCGCTCCCATGTCGACGTGGCCGGAGCCAAGCTGGTCCTCGTCGGCGACAACCGCCAGCTGTCCTCCATCGACGCCGGAGGGGCATTGCGGTCGATGTCGAACGAGCTGGGTTCCCACGTCGTCACCCTCACCACCAACCGCCGTCAGGTCAGTGACCAACAGCAGTGGGAACGAGACGCCCTCGTTGCCCTGCGCGACGGCAACGTCGTCCCGGCCGTTCACGCGTACGTCGAACACGGCCGGGTCACGATCACTGGCACCATCGACGAGGCACGGCAACGGCTCATAGAGGATTGGTGGGCCGTCCACCACGACCACACGACCTCCATCCTGGCCGTCCGTCGGGTGGACGTGGTTGCCCTGAACGACATGGTCCGGGCACGGCGCCAGGCCGCCGGTGAGCTCGGCGAGGAGATCAGGCTCCATGGCAGGGCGTTCAGCATCGGCGACCGAGTCGTCTTCGAGAAGAACCAGAGGGTTGCAGAAGCTGGCAAGGCGAACCGGGCCGGGCGGTCCTCTACGGTCCAGGTCCGAAACGGCACGTTCGGAACTGTTGTTGGTGTGGTCGATCCCGCCGGCAACCTTGTGACCAGGGAGGGTGATGTTCTCCGAACCCAGGGTGACGTTCAGGGTGACGTTCTCCGAACCCAGGGTGACGTTCAGGGTGACGTTCTCCGAACCCAGGGTGACGCTGCTGTCACCGAGGAGTTGGGGGCTCGAGCCGCTGCGCTAGTCGTTGAGCTCGCCGACGGATCGCGCGCCGTCCTTCCCCGCAGCTACGCCGAGTCCTCGACCAGCCTGGGCTATGCCCTCACGGTGTTTCGCTCCCAGGGGATCACCGTCGATCACACTTTCGGCCTCGGAGGGGACAGCCTCTTCCAAGAAGCCGGCTACACCCAGCTGTCCCGGGGCCGACTGTCCAACAACCTGTACGTCACAGCACCCGAGAACCCGAGGTGGGAGATCGGCCACCACGCAGAGGACATGAGACAACGAGACGCGCTCCAGTCCCTCGTCGACGCGCTCTCTCAGAGTCGGGAGCAGACCATGGCTCAGGATCGTCTCCCGAGTTGGGCGTCTTTGTCTCCTGATGACCTCGATGCCACCTACCGCCAACACGCCACCGTCGGCCGATGGCTCACCGATCATGCGCCGGCGGACGTCACCGAGCAGCTCGCCGCCGCCTCCGCCCGGGCACAAGACGCCCGGGCCACCGGGCGAGACGCCCACGACGCACTCGAAGATCTGTCGGTGTTCGCCGCAGCCCAACGCCGCCGTAACGAATGGGTCGCTCACCACGGCGACGAGATCACCACCTGGTCCCAACTCGACCGTGCCGTCCGCCGTAACGAGTACCGCCTTGGCCAGGCCGCCAGCTACAGCCGACCCGAACACGTCACGGCACTGCTCGGCTTTCTCCCGGAACGCATCACCGAAGTCGAACGGTGGCAGGCAGCGGCCGGAGCCATCGAGGCATACCGCACCCGTTGGAACATCACCGGCATGGCGAGCATCGGTCCCGAGCCGTCCGACCCTGAGCAGCGCGCCCACTGGAAGAAGACTGTTGCCGCCATCGGCATGGCCGGATTCCTCTCTCTCGGCGAATCGCCGGGAGTCGAGGACGAACGGGAAGTGCTGGCGTCACACTGGAAGGGCGTCCAAGCCACCGATCGGCTGCGAGAGGACGACCGGACTGTCCCAACGGCCCCGGTGCCGCATGCCACCAGGAACCGTGACATGGACCTCGACCGTAGTCTTGACGATGGCTTCGGCATCTGAGCCAAACGTGCGACGGTTCCGGAGCTATGCGGCAACCCTGAATCGCTCTTATCTGGGTTCGAGAGAGACTCGTGCGCTTTGATTCATGCGGTCTGACCGGCCTTTTGCTGTTGACGGTAGTAGGTGGCTTCGAGTCCCGCCGACGGGACGTCGCCGATCTCGGTGTACAGCCTGGTGGTGTTAACCAGTCGATGTAAGGGCAAGGTGGCTAGTTCGACGGCTTCGACGGTCCACCACGGGCCCTCGTGCCAGATGAGATCGGTCTTGCAGAGCCCGATTGTCCAGCACGCCCTTGGAGCTGCCAGGGAACGAACTCCGATAGCCCGCGTTTCCCGTCCTCGATGAACTTCTCCAGGTCGGTTCTACGAAACCTCACTTTGCTGCCGACCTTGTAATGAACGAGTCTCCGCTCGTATGCCAATCTCCGTATGAAGGTCGGGGAGACACCGAGGTATCCAGCAGCCTGGTTGACGTCCAAGACGTTTGGCTTGTCTACAACAGGCTGCGCAGACGCGGCGGCTCTGGTGCTGGTGATCTGTTCCCGAAGTAGCCGAAGTTCATCGACCACGAGCAGCATGGTGTCGATCAACTCCCTCTCGGCGGGTGTGTGCTCAGGGACTCGTGGGTCGGGCACGGGCAAACCCATCGCCTCTTCGAGCTTTGGCCAAAGCGCCCGGTCAGGCAGGGCTGTGCCGTCCTCCCACTTCCTCACCGTGGCGAGGCTCACACCGAGGTAGTCGGCAACGTCGCTTTGGGTCAGGTGCTGGGTCTTGCGGACTTGGGCCAGAGCCTCACCCCACCCTCCACCTGGCCAGGTTCTCGCTGTATGCCATCGGTTAAAGCCCACAGCGGTTCCTCCTATTCCACCGTTGGTTCTACGAACTGCGGTCCTATCATGTCGGGAGCTAGAAGCCGTGAACGTTGCCGGGAGGGGACTTGCTCTTTATCGAATACGACGTGAATTCCGAAGGAGAGATCGAACTCGTCGCGCTAATCAACGCCGTCGAGGAAGACGGTCAGGATCCCGAAGGGGAGGCATGGCTGGCATGGCGTACAACCCACGATGATGAAGCCATGGGATGTGTCGGCGTGTCGCCAGCGGACTTGAAGGTAATGGAGTCAACGGAAGACTCGGAGGAGTTACTGGCCATCGTTGAGCGAGTCGTCCTCGCTGACCGGGCGAACAAGGAAGAGGTGGCCTCGTGAGCACGACGCGGTCACAGCTTTACCGCTTTGCCAGAGACCTCGGGAACATTGAGGCCGTCGAGCATGGATACAAGCGTGGTGGGCTCTCAGGCGGGGTCGAAGGTGGAGTGGAGCGCCAGGTACGCCGGACCATCTATCGACAGGGCAATCGCCAAATCAACAAGTTCGTCCGCGCAATCGGCCTTGGTCCGAGGCGACGCTGACTGTTTACGGTTCATCGCTTCTGGCTTTGATACCGGACCCCACAGGTCGGTTGGCTGCGGGTCAGGACCAGTTCTCTACCTTGGGATGAGGTGCGGCACCAAGGTACCTCCGGGTCGAATCACCGGTGTATAGGGGTTCGCGTCGGAGACCCTTCTACTTGGTGCCAAAGATCCGCTGCGCAAATAACGTGTCAAACACGCTCTGAACCTTCACAGTCTTGCCATCGTGGTAGGTCAAGATGTCCACCCGGTCAGTTGACTCGCCAGCAACAGTCGCGTGGACCAGCACCATGACCCGTTCCTCATCACCGAGGAAGAGCTCGGCCACTTGGGTATACGACTGTTCTGCCAGCTTCATAAAAAAGGCGCCCAGCTCTTCCTTGCCATGGTAGGTACCGCTCACCGTGCTGTTGCCGGGGACGACCCACTCGATGTCGTCGACCATATTGGCCATCGCCGCCGCGGGGTCACCCCACGCGTCCTTGGGAGCGCAGAATTGCGAATCTCGTGCGGTTGATGTTGCAGTCCGAATCAGCGCGGAACGCCGAGTATGCGTTCCCCAGGGGGCGAGTTGAGGGCGTCATTCTGTGCGCCCGCGGTCCGGTGTCGCGTGGCGCGCAGGGACTTCGGTCTTACTGACATTCCGGGCACCACAGAAGGCAGCTCACCGCCCCGCTCTTCTACGTGCCTGCGGTCGAGTTAGTGATCCACAGCGCCAAGGGGCTCCCGTTTGCCTCGACGCATTCCGGCGTCGGTCCGGGTCCGAAATGCGCTACGGCCATTAGGCCCTCCGTCGCGCCCACTTCCAGGGGGTCCGGCGCCGCGGGCGCACGACCACGGTGCCGCCGTCGGCCTCGCCGGAGACCTTGATCATCAGGCGTACGGGTTCCTTGGGGCGTTCTTCACGCACTCTGACGCTTCCCCCACGCGCCGCCACGTCATCAACATCGACCTCGATGCCCGGCCGAGTCACCACGACAAGCCTCCCGCCTCTGGCCTCGGCCTGAATGTCCAGCGTCGGGCTGGTGATCACTGCGTCGGTGAAGTCGAGCTTCACCGACCCGCCAGCGGCGAGTATCTCCATCTTTCGAGGGACGATCCACCGGCCGCGCCGCGCGGCGCTCCCGCCCTGAGAGTCGAGCCTGACGACGTCTTTTGCCCCTGCCGCTACCTCCTCGGGTAGGTCAGCCGTCAGCGCCGTCAGTTCCGAACTCGTCCGAGCCGTTAGCGTCGCTTCCAGACGCTCGTCGAGTTCAGCCGCCGACAGCCGCCCATCGCCAGCCGCAGCAGTGAGAACCTCGACAACCCGCTCCCTATCCTCATGGGAGACCCGGAGCTCAGGCTTCGCTCCAGCATCGTGAGGGGCGACTGGGAGGCCTTCGTCCGTCATGGCTACATCCTGGAGGACATCACCGGGACCCGCAATTGGGCCGCCAAGGCCCATCATCTTGGGCCGACGAAGTGCCCCTGGCGGTCCGTCTCCCCTTGTCTCACCACGGCGCCAACGCTCCGCTCATGAAGCATCGTTGATGGGCGGGCGCGAACAGAATGCGCACACCGAGTGCAGTGCGTCCGAAGGTCTGCTCCCACGCCGATCGACAGATCTAGCGCACCCCCTCGCAACTGGGACGAACCATCGAGTCATTTGAACGACAGACCACTAGCCAACCTGGATCGCTCGGCCTGCGGCCGCCCCTTGACCATCCCAATGCTCGATTCCTTGCCTGAATCGACGCCGCTTCGCGTTCACTAGGTTTGGGGCATCGAGCGGCTTTGCCGAATCAGAGCCCGCTGAGCTTGTTCGAAATCACGCCAACCGCGACATCCCGTGCAAAACCGCTGAGGCCATTAGCGATCGCTCGAAAGCGCGATTTACGTTCTGGTTCCTGCTCCGAATCGGCGGCCCGGCTGAAGGCCGCTATGAGCTCGTCGACAATGCTGGCAGGATTTGGCCACTGTTCGGTTTCCCGTAGGGCACGTTCCGTAACGGACGTCACCGCGATCGGATGAGTCTCCTCGACGGTGATTGCCTCAAAGTATGGCGGTCTTGCTGCCCAAAGCTTGACGATGGCCTTGTCGACATCGGCTCGTCCGAGACCCGATCGCTGAGCGATCTCCTCAAGCCGGGCCTCGGACCCAGGGTGTTCCTCCATTGCTTCGACGATGGCACAGAGGACTGGGAAGTCCCTACTTTGCCAGGTGGGTTCGACCATGCCGCGAGACGGTAGCCCGTTCCTCGGAGGCAGTCGATAGCGCCAGCCGCCCTAGACCCACGGGACTCGCGGCGGGGATTGCGGGGGCGGTCGGCAGCAGCGTAATCCGAGGCTCGCGAGGAACATTTTGCAGCGTCATCTGAAGGTGGACGAAGCGACGAGTCCCGAGCAGTGTCTGCGCATCTACTGGTTGGATGACCCCGACGCGAGAGCCTTTGTCGTTGGACATGTAGGTCGTCCTCTCCCGCCTCTCGACGGGGCGAATCGAAGCGTGACCATAATGGACCGCGATGCGCGCCAGCCCATCATCCGGTTCAAGTCCCGGGAAGCCCCGCTGCATCAGGGCTCGTCATTCTCGGGTTTGGGCTTTCGACGGAGATACACCTCCGGCATGGCTATGACGCGAATCCCCTGTGCCGTGGCTCTCAGGGTCATGCCCGTGTCATCGCTCACCAAGGTCACCAACGTGATTCCTTGGCCTCCGGATTGCAGCTCTCGGCAGGTGTCAAGAATCTCCTGATCGGCGTCGAGTGTCCGTCGACGTGGCCCGTCATCAACGGGCACCTCGATGGTGACATTCTCCCGGAGTGGCGTCGGACCGCCGGCCGAGGGAGCAAGCTGGGATCGCAACTGGCTCAGCAGACGCCGGGCTCGGTCGGCCAGGTTGTCACGGGCGGTGTACTTCTTCTCGTCCAGCTCCTCCACGACTCGGAGCGGGATGACTAGTCGAACCTCGGGTGTATCTACGACGGCAGGCCAGTCCACTTGGTCGGGCGGCTGGAAGTGCAGGAGGACGTTGGTGTCCAGCACCGTGAGGTGACCTGGGGCCGCCGCCAGGCGATCGGACAAATGCTTCAGGTGATCAATCAGCTCCTCCAACCAGGCAGCTTGGAAGGTGGCCGCATTGTTGATGAGCTCGATCGCCCGGGGACTCTCCTGGGTCAGGCCGTAGATTTGCCAATGGCGGTCGTCGTAGAGGTGCTCCCAGGTTGAGGGGTCAATGAAGATGCTGCGTAGCTGGTTCTCGGCAGTACCGACCCAGGCCAGAAAGCTGTTCTGGTGAATAGGAACCGACTGGCCAGCAGAGCTGCCCACGAGATTCCGACCGTGGGTGGCGGTCTCACGCAGGCGTCGCTGAGCGTCGGCCAGCTGGGTT
>Ga0181539_1003799_pt1 | contig 13490 bp, 6 predicted proteins | sample PEATcosm2014_Bin_46_FD_119767 | JGI IMG/M metagenome (GOLD analysis project Ga0181539, IMG submission 119767) | Peatland microbial communities from MTU Mesocosm Facility, Houghton, MI, USA - PEATcosm2014_Bin23_60_metaG | ecosystem: Environmental > Terrestrial > Soil > Wetlands > Peat | place... | reverse complement strand
TAGACGCCGTCGACCTGCGTCGCCTTCATCACCGCGTCGCAGGCGAGTTCGGCGGCGCGTAGCGCCGCGCCGGTGTCGGTGGTGAAGAACGGGTTGCCGGTGCCGCCGGCGAGGATGATGACGCGATGCTTGACGAGATGGGCGAGCGCCGCCTGGCGCGAATAGGGCTGGCACTGCGAAGGCATCGCCACCGCGGAAAGGACGCGCGCGCTCTGGCCGATCTGCTCCAGCGCCCCCTCCATCGCCAGCGCGTTCATCACGGTCGCGAGCATGCCGATCGAGTCGGCGCGCGCGCGCTCGATGCCCTTGTCGGCGCCGAGCAGGCCGCGGAAGAAATTGCCGCCCCCGACCACCACCGCGACCTGCACGCCGAGGTCCGCCGCGGCCTTCAGATCGGCGGCGATGCGCTGCACCGTCGGCGCGTTGAGGCCGAAGGCGTCGGGCCCCATCAGGGCTTCGCCCGACAGCTTGACGACGACGCGGCCGAACATGGGTCTTGCGGGCGCGCTGTCGGTCAAGGCTCGTCTCCTCATCGAAATGGCGGGCCGATACGAAAAGGGCGGCCCGTGGGCCGCCCGGTCGATTCGGTAGTCTACGCCTCCCCGGCGGGTTTTTCGACGCCCTCGCCGAGCGCATAGCGAACGAAGCCTTTGATGGCGATCGGCGCGCCGACCGTCTTCTCCGCTTCCTTGACCGCCTGGGCGACCGACTTGGCGGGGTCGTGGACGAAGGGCTGATCGAGGAGGCAGACTTCCTTGAAATAGGTCTTGAGGCCCGATTCGACGATCTTTTCCAGCACGTGCGGCGGCTTGCCGGCGTTCTTCTCCGCCAGCACCGATTTTTCGCGCGCTATGGTCGCCGGATCGATCCCCTGCGGGTCGAGCGCGATCGGACTGGCGGCGGCGACGTGCATCGCCACCTGACGGCCGAGCGCGACGAGCGCGCCGCGCTCGCCGGTCGATTCGAGCGCGACGACGACGCCGATGCGCCCAAGGCCGTCGGCGATCTGGCCGTGCACGTAACGGCCGATGGCGCCGTGCGCGACGTGCAGCCCCTGCGCGCGGCGCAGCGTCATGTTCTCGCCGATGGTGGCGACGGCGTTGGCGATCGCCTCGGCGACCGTGCCGCCGCCGGGGTAATGGGCGGCCTTGACCGCCCCGGCGTCGACGCCGGCCCCCTTGTCGAGCGCCACCGCCAGGATGCCGCGCACCAGCGCCTGGAAGTCGTCGTTGCGGGCGACGAAGTCGGTTTCCGAGTTCACCTCGACGACGACGCCGAAGTTGGCCTCCACCGCGACGCCGACCAGGCCGTCGGCGGCGACGCGGCCGCTCTTCTTGGCCGCCTTGGCGAGGCCCTTCTTGCGCAGCCAGTCGATCGCCGCCTCGATGTCGCCGGCGGTTTCGCCGAGCGCGTTCTTGCAGTCCATCATCCCAGCGCCGGTCTTCTCGCGCAGATCCTTCACCAGCGCGGCGGTAATCGTGGCCATGTGTCGTCCCCCGGGAATTGAAACGAATGGAGCGGCAGTACGGGCATCCCTTCTCCCGCTTGCGGGAGAAGGTGGCCCGAAGGGCCGGATGAGGGTGCGCGGACCCGCCCTCACCCCAGCCCTCTCCCGCGAAGCGGGAGAGGGGGAGTCAGGCCGCGGCGATGAGCGAGCGCGACTGATCGACCCACTTGTCGCGGGCGATGCGGCCGTTGAACTTGAGGTCGGCGTCGAGCTTGGCGGCCTCCTCCTCGGTCATCGCGGCGAGCTGCCAATAATGGAACACGCCGTGCTCGTTGAGCTTCTTGACGATCTGCGGGCCGACGCCGGTGAGCTTGGCCAGATCGTCCGGGGCGCCGCGCGGGGCGGCCAGCAACTCGAAATGTTCGGTCGGAGTCGCTTCGGCCTCCGGCTCGGCTTGCTCGGGCAGCGGCTCGGCGATCGGCGCCTCGGCCTCGCCGAGGTCGACGCCGGCCGCGCCCTGGCTGCGCGAAATGCCGTCGATCGCCGCGCGCGCCACGAGATCGCAATAGAGCTGGATGGCGCGGCTGGCGTCGTCGTTGCCGGGAATGGGCAGCGTGATGCCGTCGGGATCGCAATTGGTGTCGAGGATGGCGATGACCGGGATCTTGAGCCGGTTGGCCTCCTTGATCGCCAGCGCCTCCTTGTTGGTGTCGATGACGAAGACGAGGTCCGGCGTGCCGCCCATGTCCTTGATGCCGCCGAGCGCCTTCTCCAGCTTTTCGCGCTCGCGCGAAAGCATCAGGCGCTCCTTCTTGGTCAGGCCCTTGGCGCCTTCGCCGAGCATTTCGTCGAGCTTGCGCAGCCGGGTGATCGAGGCGGAAATGGTCTTCCAGTTGGTGAGCATGCCGCCCAGCCAGCGCGAATTGACGAAATATTGCGCCGAGCGCTTGGCCGCCTCGGCGATCTCGACCGCCGCCTGGCGCTTGGTGCCGACGAACAGCACGCGCCCGCCCTTGGCGACGGTGTCGGAGACGGTCTTCAACGCCTGGTGCAGCAGCGGCACGGTCTGCGCGAGATCGATGATGTGGATGGAATTGCGGGCGCCGTAGATATAGGGCGCCATCTTGGGGTTCCAGCGATGCGACTGGTGGCCGAAATGCGCCCCCACTTCGAGAAGCTGGCGCATGGTGAAATCAGGCAGAGACACTGCGTCGTCCTTTCCGGTTGAGCCTCGGCGGATCGTTTGAGGCGGGAGAACCCGCCACCGGAGCGAGCCCTTGAAGCAGGGCGCGCGAAAATCCGCCTGTGGAATGAGCGCGCGTATAGAGGAGGGCGGGGGGAAAGGCAAGCGGCGGAGGAGGGCGCTTCGTGGGGCCTGGCGCCATTTCGAGGTTTGTCGGCCTCGTGCGGCGGCGCCTCCCATTCAGCGCCTGAAGAAGGCGGCGACCTTCGTGTCGCCGGGCTGCAGGCGCGCCGTCGTGACCGGCCAGCAGCGCATCCCCTGGATGCGCTCGATCGCGCGCGGCGCGAGCGTCGCCGGCTGCGCCGCGCCGAACAGATAGCCTTGCGCCTCGGTGCAGCCCTCTGCGGCGAGGCAGTGCAACTGTCTCTCCGTCTCGACGCCCTCGGCGGTCGTCGAAATGCCGAGGGTCGCGCCTATGCTGATCGCGGAGCGCACAATCGCCAGGCTCTCGTCCTTCGACGCCATGTCGTGAACGAAAGACTTGTCGATCTTGATCGTATCGAACCTGACCGAGCGAAGATAGCCGAGGCCGGAAAAGCCGGCGCCGAAATCATCGAGCGAAATACGCACGCCGATGTGCCGAAGCTGGCGCAGCATGTCGACCGTCTGGCTGTTGTCGGCCAGAAGGGCGGATTCGGTGATCTCGAGCTCCAGGCGCGCCGGAGGAAGGCCCGAGCGGGCCAGCGCGTCCATCACCACCGCCACCAGGTTTCTGTTGCGGAATTGGATCGCGGAGAGGTTGACCGCGACCAGAAGCTCGGCCGGCCAGCGCGCCGCCTCGGCGCAGGCGTGCCGCACGATCCACTCGCCGATCGGAACGATCAGCCCGGTGTCCTCGGCCAGGCCGATGAATTCGTCCGGCGACACGAGGCCTCGATCCGGGTGGTTCCATCGCAGCAACGTTTCGAAGCCGGCGATGCGTCGCCGCCCGATGCTGACGATCGGCTGAAAGAACAATTCGAATTCGCCTCGCGCCAGCGCGGACCGGAGCGCGAGATCGAGAGCGCGCCGGGTCTGGGCGAGCGAGTCCATGTCCGGGTGGAACAGGCGATATTGTCCGCGCCCGTCCGCCTTCGCCCGATACATCGCGAGATCGGCGCGTTTCATCAGCGTGACCGGATCGACCGGTCCGTCCTGCGCCAGCGCGATCCCGACGCTCGCGCCGATGAACACCTGATGGCCGTCGGCCATCTGACAGGCGCTGACGATCTCGATCAGCCGGCGAGCCAAGGTGATCGAACTGGCTTCAAGGTCGTCCGAGACATGAAGGACGGCAAACTCGTCTCCGCCGAATCGCGCGGCGAAATCGCCGGCGGGCAGCGTCTGGCGAATACGCTCCGCGACTTCCCGCAACAGCGCATCCCCGACCGAATGCCCCAACGTGTCGTTGATATTCTTGAAGCCATCGAGATCGACGAACAGGACCGAATAGCGCAATCGCTCCTCGCGGGCGCGAACCGTGGCCGCCAGCAACGTCGATTCGAAGTGGAACCGATTGGCGAGCCCGGTCAGCGTGTCGTGATGGGCGAGAAAGGCGATCCGATCTTCGGTCGCCATCCGGCGCGCCGCCTCCTCGCTCATCGCGGCGTTGGCCTGGACGAGCTGGGCGCTTCGTTCCGACACTCGCTCCTCGAGCTGTTTCTTGGCGTCCTCGAGCGCGCTGTTGACGCGGCGCAGTTCAAGCTCGGCCCGTCGTCGCGCCACCTCTTTGATGACTCGCTCCAGGGCGATAGCGAAGGCGACCGGCTTGGCGAAGCAATCGTTCGCTCCAAGCTTCAAGAATTCCGCGACATCCGCGAAAAAGGCCTTCTCGGTCATCATGATGACGGGCAAGATGGCCGCTGACCGGCTCGCGCGAACGCGGCGCAGCACCTCGGCGCCGTCGAGCCCAGGCATCTTCGCGTCGAGCAGGACGACGTCGAAGGATCCCTTCTCGATCAGCCGCAGCGCCTCCTCTCCGTCCGCCGCTTCCCCGATCTCGAAGCCCCGGCGTTGAAACAGGCGCGCGAGCACCACGCGATTGTCGGCGATGTCGTCGACGATCAGAAGCCGCCCGGCCGGCCCCTCGTCGATGCGCGGCGCGTCCTCGGGCGAAGCGTCCAATTTCCGCAACTGCAGTTTCATTCCAGGCTTCTCTCATCGAGCCGAAACGGCGCTTCGTTCCGCGCTCGCGTCGACCGGCGCGGCAAAATGTCGCAGCAGAGCATAGTCTGCGGAAGTGAATCGTGTCTTGACATTATTGCGCCAATGGCGCCCGCGCAAAAATGGAACGCGTTCTTGGGTCGATATGGTTACCGCGACCTTGATAGCTCGTGAACGAGCGAGGCGTGAAAGTCGATCACGAGACGCTTTTCGTCCGGGTTCGACGCTATGCTCCGCTCGAGCCTATTTGTGATCAATACTCAGGAGGCCGATCGACGTCGGGACCGCATAGCGAATGACGCTTGCCGCAATGCGGCCGCGACGACCCCCGCCGCGCCTACTGAAACAGCCGCCGCGCCACCGCCTTGGTTAGGCTGGCGACGTGCACGTCGTCGATCGCCTTAACGTATTGACCCGAATAGAAGTAGCGGATCATCGCGATTCGCACGCCGAGCGATCCGTCGAAACTGACGGCGAACGACGCCCGGCTGACGCGTACGATGCGCGCCTCGACGACGCAGTCGCCGATGCGGAAAGTGACCGCGCCGTCTTTCGGCCCCGGCGCGAGGCCGACGATCTGCGCGCCGGAAATCGAAATGTCGATCAACTGGCGCAAGTGGTCGACGCCGCCGATCGTCAGCGTGACGAGCTCGTTGGTTTCGAAGCGCTCCGCCTTGCGTCGTCTCGGTTGTTCGACGCACACGAAGCAGATGAGCAGCAGAATGGCGAAATTGTACCAGCTCCAGAACAGCGCCAGCACGCCGAATTGCACGCCGTCGCCGCGAACGTCGAGGTGGAAGGCGTAGCCGATCGAGGCGATCGTCAGGATGAGAAGCACGCCAAAGAAACGGAAGAGCGGCCACTCGACGAAGCGGCGGCCGCGATCGCCGCCCTTGGCGGTCACTTTGAACTTGTGTCCCTGCGGCCGCAAAAGGCCGATCGCGACGGCCTTGACGACGGCCGGCGCGGCGATGAGTTGGCAGACGTCGGACATGATCGGGATCAGCCGCCCGCGCGTCATCCAGTTCATCGCCGCGGTGTGCCAAATGAAATAGGGCAGAAAATAGCTGGCGACGTCGCTCAAGTCCGCGCGCACCGACTTGATGTCGAGCAGGAAATAGAGGATCGGGACGATCAGGCCCATCAGCCGGGCAGGGAAGATCGCCGCCCAGTTGAGGAAGCTTTCGACGAGCGACAGCCGGTCGACGATGGTCAGGGCGCTCGTGCGGGAAAGCGGGCCGCTGCGCCCGCGCACGATCTGCATGAAACCGAGGCACCAGCGGCTGCGCTGGGTGATGTATTCCTTGACGCCCTCCGGGGCCAATCCCAACGAGAGCGGCTCGTTGAGATAGACCGTCGTGTGCCCGGCCTCCTTCATCCGCAAAGTCAGAAGATAGTCCTCGGTGACCGAATCCGTCGGCAAGCCGCCGATGGCGCGCAGAGGTTCGAAACGAATGATCGACGACGTGCCGCAACAGAACGCCGCCGACCACGCGTCTTTGGCGGGCATGACGACGTCGAAGAAGAACCTCTGATCGTCGGGCCAGACGCGCTTGGCCAAGAGATTGGCCTGGATCGGGTCGGGATTGATGAAATGCTGCGGCGTCTGCACGACGCCGACGCGATCGTCGCGAAACAGCGTCATCGCGCGCGACAGAAAATTCGGCGTCGGCACGAAGTCGGCGTCGAGGATCGATATGAACTGCGGCGGATTGCGCAGCGCCGCCACCTTCCCCAAGGCGTAGTTGATGTTGCCGGCCTTGGCGTGGGCGTTGTCGGGGCGCGCGATATAGCCGCAATCGAGCCTTTCGCACAGCGCCCTGAGCCACGGCCGCCCGCCGTCGTCGAGCATCCAGACGCGGTAATTCGGGTAGTCCATGCCGGTGGCGCCGATGATGGTGCGCTCCAGGATGCTTTCTTCTTCGTTGTACGAACAGATGAAGAGATCGATCAGCGGCTTTTGCGGCAGGGCGCGGAGCCATGCCGCGTTGCGGTCGGCCTCGGGCGAGCGATTGCGCGTGCGCGACAGGAAGACCAGCGGCAGCGCCGTCGCGACGAGCCCGCCGGTTTCGACCAGCAGGAAAGTCAGGCCGCAGGCGAAATCGAGCGTGAAGCCCGCCGGCGGCAGCGTCGAGGTCGCGCGCCAGAAGAAGTAGCGCACGAGCAACGCGAAGCTCAGCGCCATCACGCCGAAGCGCACCGGCGCGGAGTCGCGCCGCGCGATCGCGGTGAACGCGAGGCTGGCGCCCAGCAGGGCCAGCGTCGGCCAAAGCGCGGCGATCAGCTCGGTCAGGCCGATCTTGATCACGGCCGCAGGCCCAGGGCGCGGGCGTCGGCCGGTGTCGCGTCAGCCGCAGCGGCGCCGTCCTCGAAGGTGACGCGCCCCGTTCGCCCGACTTCGCATTCGCCGCTGTCCGCGATTTCAGGCACCGCGACCGTCACGTGATAGGGCTCCTTGACGAGGCTGCCCGGCAGGATGGCGAAATTGGCGGGCGCGCCGGCGTTTCCGGTCAGGTTGACCACCGAGCCGGCGTAGGACTTGCCGCCCGTCGACGGGCGGAACGTCGCGGGGCTGCCGACCTGCAGCCGGTTGTAGACGGATTCGCTGACGTTGGCGGTGACGACGGCGCTCGAACAATCGAGCAGGCGGATGAGATCCTGGCCGCGGCTGACGTGCTCGCCGGGCGCCGTCAGGACTTCCCAGACCCGGCCGCCGACGGGAAGCGCGACTTCGACGTCGGAGCGCAGCTTGTAGCGCGCCTGCTCGTCCGCGACCGCGGCGCGCAAGCGTTCGATCGCGGCGCCGCGCGCCTGCAGCTCGGCGGCAAGATCGCCCACGCGCAAGCGCATTTCGTCGGCGCGCTGCGCGGAGTCCGGCCGATCGTTGTAGCTGTCGCCGACGAACACGCCCTGGTAGGCGGCGTTGCGCTCGACGGAGGCCTCTTCGAGACTGCTGCGCGCGCGCTGCTCGTCCTCGACCGCGACGATCCTGTCGCGTCGCAATCGCCCGAGTTCCGCCGTCGTCATGACGCCGGATCGAGCCAGAGCGCTTGCGCGAGTGAAGGCGGCGTCGGCTTCATCGGCTTTGGCGGCGGCGGCGGCGACGTCATGGCCGAGCGCCGCAATGCGCGCGTTGAGCTGGAGAATGCGGCCTTCGGCGAATTGCCGCGTCTGCCGCTCGAGATCGGCGAGGCTGGCCTGCGCCATGGCGAGCCGCTGCGCCAGAGGCGGCCGTTCGCCCTCCATGTCGCCGAGCTGGCGGCTGAGATCGTCGAGGCGGCTGCGGTCGGCCTTGTCGTCGCGGATGCGCAGCACCGGCGCGCCCTTGTCCGCCGACCACGCCTTGAAATCGTGCGGCGCGGCCGCGACGACGCCGTCGATCGGCGAACGGACGGTGACGATGCGCGAGTTGACCACCGCCTCGACGCTGGCGGCGATGAGCAGCGTCTGCAGCGGCATCCAGCCGAAGATCACCACAAGGGCGAGCCCGACGCCGACCTTGACCAGCCGGTGGCCGGAAATGCGCGACAGCAGGCTGCGAGGCGCCGCCTGCGGCGCTTGCGGCGACGGTTTGGTCTCGGCCGGCGCCGGCGCAGGCTGGCCTTGGCCGGGGGGCGCGTCGTCGAACGCGTGATGAAGAGCGGCCTGCATGCGGCGAACGTCGAACTCGGCGTCGGCCGCCGCGGCCGCTTCGACGGCGGGCGGCGCGGCGCCGAAGGCCGCGCGATCGAGGCTTCGCTCGCCCGGTTCCGGGGCGGCGACGAAGACCGCAGGCTTGCTCGACGTCGGAGCGCTCATCGCAAATCCATCTTGGCCCGTTCTGGCGATTGGCTCGGCGGCGGACCCCCGAGGATGGGTCTCGTCAGGGCGTCAGTCCCCAATCAACAGGCGGACGGCTTCGAACCGCAGCTTTCGCCGGCGTCCGGCGCGATGCTCTCCTTGCCGATACGTAAGTCGACGGATGCTAATTTCTCGAAGTTAATGTGTGTTTGCCATATCGCGGCAAATCGGGAATTCGCCGATCATGGTAAAGGAAGCGTTCGTTCGTTCTTGCGGCAAGAAGCCGAACTCGCCGGGGCGCCGCTTCCCCCGCAAGAGAGGGGGAGGAGGGCGCGACGACGCTTTCTTCCCCTCTCCCCGCTCCGCGGGGAGAGGGGCGGGGCCGGGGGGAGTAGCCGCGCAGCCGCCGGATCGCTTCGCTCGCGTTCGCCGAGACGGCGCTTGCATGCGGCGAATGGTTCGCGGCGGAGCGCTTCCCGGGCCCGCGCCGACGTGACACAATCGAAAACCGATGAATACGGCGAGCGGGCGCGATGGCCGAGGCGGGGGAATATCGGGTCTTTCTTTCCGCCGTCACCAGCGAATTCGGCGCGGCGCGCAACGAGATCGCCAGCGACCTCGCGGCGCGCGGCCTCACCGTCAAGGTGCAGCGCGATTTCCGCCAGGAGGCTGCGACCGAGACGACGCTGCAGAAGCTCGACCACTACATCCGCCAGTGCGACGCGCTCGTGCACGTCGCGGGCAAGCGGAGCGGCGCGCTTCCTGATGAAGACGAGGCCAAGCCCTTCCTTCATGTGCTGCCGGCCGGCGTGACGCGCGCGTCCTACACGCAGTTCGAGTTCCACCTCGCGCGCCATTACCGGCGGACGTACTACGTCTACATCGCCAGGGACGACTACGCCCCGGACCAGCCGAAGCCGTCGAGCGACGACGACGATCCCGCGCTGCAAGCGCAGCATGTGGCGCGGCTCGAAAAGCTCGATCGCAATTCCTTCTCGACTACGCACGAACTGTGTCGATTGGCCCTGAAGCAGGACTGGCCGAACTTCGCTAAGCGCCGCCTGAAAAACCTCCCCTTCGCCTCGCTCGGCTCCCTCTTCAAGGGCCGCGAGGAAGCCCTTGATAAGCTTCACAAAGCGCTCGCCGCGGACGCCGGTGGAGCGAAGGCGATCGTGGGGCGGGCGCTGCATGGGCTCGGCGGGATCGGCAAGACGCGGCTGGCGGTCGAATATGCGCTCAAACACGAAGCTGAGCATTCGGCGCTGCTGTTCCTGCGCGCCGACACGCCGGCGACGCTCGACACGAGCCTGGCGGCGCTCGCCGGGCCGGATATTCTCGATCTCCCCGAGAAAGACGCCCGCGAGGACGCGGCGAAGATCGCCGCCGCGCTCGGCTGGTGTGAGGCCCATCCGGGCTGGCTGATGATCCTCGACAACGTCGACGACGCGCCGGCCGTCGCCGCCGTCGGCAAGCTCCTCGCGCGCTTGAGCGGCGGCAAGGTCATCGTCACCGGCCGCGCCGGCAATTTCCCGGCGTCGCTGCGCAAGCTCGAACTCGGCGTGCTCGACGAGGCGGCCTCCGCCGCCTTCCTGATGGAGCGCACCGACGGCGATCGAACGCAATCGCCCGACGACGCCAAGCTGGCGCAACAGCTCGCCGGCGAACTCGGCGGCCTCGCGCTCGGGATCGAACAGGCGGGCGCCTATATCGCGACCGAACGCATCGGCTTCGCGCGCTATCTCGAACTGTGGCGCGAGAAGCGCGAGACGGTGCTGGGCTGGTTCGATCCGACGCTGATGAGCTACGACCACGACGCAGGGCTAGCCGCGACCTGGGCGACCTCGGTCGACCGCCTGATCCCGGACGCCCGCCGCCTCATCGAACGCCTCGCCTTTCTCGCGCCGGAGCCGGTTCCCGACAGCCTCCTCGACGTCGCCGCGCCCGGCGATCCCGCGGGCTTCGACGTCAGGACCGCCCGCGCGAATCTCTTCGCCTATTCGCTCGTCTCGCGCGCGGCGGTGGAGACCGACAAGACGGCGCAGGACGGTTTTGTCGTGCATCGGCTGGTGCAGGATTTCACGCGGCGCGCAATGACGGAGGAGCGGCGCGGCGCGGCGTTGCGAGAGGCGCTGGGGTGGGTCAACGCGGCGTTTGCCGGCGATCCGCAAGACGTCCGAAGCTGGCCGGTCCTCGACCCGCTCGCGCCACATGCGCTGGCGGTCGCGATACAGGCGGACGAGGCGGCGATCGCCGAGCCCAGCGCGCGGCTTTTCAATGGGCTTGCTTTGTCGTTCCGAGCAAAGGCGCGCTACGTCGAAGCCGAGCCGCTGTTTCGTCGCGCGCTGGCGATCGGCGAGGCGAGCCTCGGACCGGATCATCCGAACGTAGCGACCGGCCTCAGCAATCTCGCGAGCTTGCTTCAGGACACGAACCACTTCGGCGAGGCCGAGCCGCTCTTTCGCCGCGCGCTGGCGATCGACGAGGCGAGCTTTGGGCCGCATCATCCCAATGTCGCGATCCGCCTCAACAATCTTGCGGGCTTGCTTCATGCCACAAACCGCTTCAGCGAGGCCGAACCGCTGATTCGGCGCGCGCTGGCGATAAACGAGAGGAACTACGGGTCCGATCATCCGGACGTGGCGACTGGCCTAAACAATCTCGCGGAATTGCTTCAGGCCACGAACCGCCTCAGCGAGGCCGAACCCCTTTATCGTCGCGCGCTGGCGATCGACGAAGCGAGCTATGGGCCGGATCATCCGAAGGTGGCGGGAAACCTCAGCAACCTCGCGAACTTGCTTAATGCCACGAACCGCCTCGGCGAGGCCGAACCCCTTTATCGTCGCGCGCTGGCGATCGACGAGGCGAGCTACGGGCCGGATCATCCAATAGTGGCGATCCGCCTCAACAATCTTGGGAGCTTGCTTCACGCCACAAACCGTCTCAGCGAGGCCGAGCCGCTGATGCGGCGCGCACTGGCGATCGACGAGACGAGGCACGGGCCGGATCATCCTGCGGTGGCGACCTGCCTCAACAACCTGGCGCACTTACTCAGCGAAACGAATCGGCTCGGCGAGGCTGAGGCGTTGATGCGGCGTGCGCTGGCGATCGACGAGGCGAGCTACGGGCCGGATCATCCAAATGTGGCGATCCGCCTCAACAATCTTGCGCAATTCCTCAGTGAGAGCGCCCGGTTCGGCGAGGCTGAGCCGCTAATGCGGCGCGCTCTTGCGATCGACGAGGCGAGCTACGGGCGGGATCACACGAGTGTGGCGACCCCCCTAAGCAACCTCGCGGGCTTGCTTTACGCCACGAAGCGCCTAGACGAAGCCGAGCCGCTTTATCACCGCGCGCTGGCGATTGACGAGGCGAGCTACGGGCCGGATCACCCAAACGTGGCGGTCCGCCTTAATAATCTCGCGCTCTTGCTCCAGGCCACGAACCGTCTCGGCGACGCCAAGCCGTTGATGCGGCGCGCTCTGATGATATTCGAGGCGAGCTACGGATCGGATCATCCGAAATCGGCGTTGGTGCGCGCGAACCTCGCCGGGCTCGACGCCTCTCGGAGCTTAGGCGGCTGGCTGTCGTGGCTCTTTCGCCGATGACATTCGCCGATCCGGCGGCCACATCGGCCCGGCGCCGTCAAGCCGCTGCGCGGCTGCTCCGCTGCGCTTCGCCCGCTACGCGGTGACTGCGACGGGCCGATGTGGCGGTCTTGCTTCCATGGTCTTTGCTGAGCGAAGCCGGCCCGTAGGGCCGACTTCCCGCAGCAAAGATCATGGAAACCGACAGCCTGAGCCGCGCGCAAGGAGTCAAGGCTCGCGCGCCCGGCGCGCGACCCGCGCAGCGGGCGTGGCCTTGACGCCGAGCACGGATCAGGCAGTGCAGGGCGCGCGCCCCTTCCCCCCTCGCGGGGGAAGGTGTCGGCCGGAGGCCGACGGATGAGGGGGGCCGCGCGTAGCGCGGCGGCTGCGTGCGTACGAGGCGGACGGCCATCGCAGGGCGCGGATCGACGATTGCGAGCATGTGCAGCGCGACGGCGGCGCGTGCGCCGCTAAGCAAGCCATCGCGCCATAGCTCGTCGAAAGACGGGCGTCTTTCGACGCCCTATGGCGCGATCCCCCTCATCCGTCTCGCTTCGCGTGACACCTTCCCCCACAAGGGGGGGAAGGGGGCGCACTTCTTCTCCGCGGCGTTCGCGCACCCGGCGGCCTGGGCAGCGGCAGGACGCGAAGCGCTCTCGCGTCGCCGACATTTCCTTTCCAGGAAACCAAATTCATGCGACCTTGTGTCTATGGCTTTTCGCAAGGATCGCCTTGCCGGCGAGCCCGCCGGCCGGAAGCGGCGCAAAAGTTTGGAGCGAGACGAAAATTCCTTTGGGCCGCCTGCAAGGCTTTGAAATCAACCAAAACGGCCAAAGGAATCTTTGGAAAAGTTTGGAGAAAAAGGCCCGAAATTTGGAAATGTTTGGCGCCGGCTTGGAAAAGCTTGCGAGGCCCGACAGGACGCCCCCTTCCCCCCTCGTGGGGGAAGGTGGCCGGCGGAGCCGGCCGGATGAGGGGGCGCGCCGCAAGGCGCGTTGTTTCGGCGATGCTGTAAGCTTGCTAGCTTATACTATATAGTTCATCACGGATGGCGCCCACATTGGCGAGTGCGCCTTGCGGCGCCCCCCTCATCCGTCGTCGCTGACGCGACGACACCTTCCCCCGCAAGGGGGGAAGGGGCGCGCTGCCGCAGCGCTCGCGCCTCGCCCCGCGCCGCCCCCCCTCACACGTGCTCCACCGCCACCACGCCGGCCACCGCCTTCAGCGCGCCGGCGAGCGCGCCGGTCACGGCGTAGCGGCCGGGCAGCTTCACCTCCACTTCGCCCTCGCGGGGCCC
>Ga0181539_1003794_pt1 | contig 13503 bp, 13 predicted proteins | sample PEATcosm2014_Bin_46_FD_119767 | JGI IMG/M metagenome (GOLD analysis project Ga0181539, IMG submission 119767) | Peatland microbial communities from MTU Mesocosm Facility, Houghton, MI, USA - PEATcosm2014_Bin23_60_metaG | ecosystem: Environmental > Terrestrial > Soil > Wetlands > Peat | place... | reverse complement strand
CCGATCTCCGGGAACCGAAAGTCGATAGGAGCGTCCTTTTTCAGGGGGACCAGGCGTTCAAGGCCTCCCGAGCGGTCGGCCTTCCGCGCTCCGCGAGGCGCATCGGTGAGGAGTGGCTCCCCCAGGGCGCGGCTTCCCTTTAACAATTTCGTATATAAGTCTATATGACGAGGCAAATCCTGAGGCAGGTCACGTCGCCTTCAAGGGCCAACTGGACCACTTTCCTGACAAGAGCTTCCGCCTCTCCCTCAAGGAGGGTCTGTGCAATGACCGTGGTTTTGTTTCGCGACCCTTTGGGTCTGCCGTTAGGGTTACCTGATCGCCCTTTTTGAAACCGGCCGCACTGAGAATCCTGGTCAGGTTCTGGTAACATGGCTCCTTGCCTCCGTGAGCATTGAACAGTGAACGGTGAGAAACCAATTTCAACTCGCCGATTCCTTCGACATCTGCAAATTGGTTGGCAGTATTGTACCGCACAGTGATTTTGCTTTGCCAAACGACAACGAGAAGCGGCATCCAGAAGCGGCAATAGAAACGGCAACGAGAAGCGGCAACCGTCCTCAGTCCTCGTCACCCCGGAAGTTTCCAGTCCGGGGCCTCAGTCCTCTGTGAGAGAGGGGTCACACCTACACTCCTGACAATGGCGGGGCAGACAGACTGGTTGCAGAGGAGATGAAACAGAGCAAATCTGTTGGAATGCTTGAGGGAAAGCTTGGGGCGTGAAAAGTGTAGGTTTGACCCCTCTCTCTTTACGCGGTCCCATCTTAAAAGGTTTCAATCCACGCCCCCGCGCGGGGGGCGACCCCACGATTCCATGCGGCTGGACAGGACTGACGGTTTCAATCCACGCCCCCGCGCGGGGGGCGACCCTCAATCCCCAACCCGAGCCCTGGGATATACGCGTTTCAATCCACGCCCCCGCGCGGGGGGCGACCTTCTTCATCCGAAGACAGAAGGAAACAGCTTGCAGTTTCAATCCACGCCCCCGCGCGGGGGGCGACTTCGCAACCTGCGAATTACAATACGGCTACTATGTTTCAATCCACGCCCCCGCGCGGGGGGCGACGCCCTAGACGAGTTCCGAAAGGAGCAAGGCCATGTTTCAATCCACGCCCCCGCGCGGGGGGCGACGGAGTGACAGGGCAGATTAGTGGTTCCCCAATAGGTTTCAATCCACGCCCCCGCGCGGGGGGCGACTAGAGCGCTTGGAGGCTGCGGAGCAAGAGCGGGATGTTTCAATCCACGCCCCCGCGCGGGGGGCGACCGAGAGACGGAGTATTTCAAACTCCGTTTTGAGTTTCAATCCACGCCCCCGCGCGGGGGGCGACAATGCTGGCAGAAGTTCGAACGATTGATGATGCGTTTCAATCCACGCCCCCGCGCGGGGGGCGACGATACCGGCCAATGAGCACCGCATACTGAGACAGTTTCAATCCACGCCCCCGCGCGGGGGGCGACTTTGTCTTCTATTTCATTTTGTAATGTTCGCAATGTTTCAATCCACGCCCCCGCGCGGGGGGCGACCAAGGACGAAAGTAAGGAAGAAACCAAAGAAGGAGTTTCAATCCACGCCCCCGCGCGGGGGGCGACTCAACATTATTTTATCATCTGCCGGAATATCGTTAAGTTTCAATCCACGCCCCCGCGCGGGGGGCGACGCTATGAAAAGCTCGTCCTCCGAATCACTTACTCTGTTTCAATCCACGCCCCCGCGCGGGGGGCGACCTGTTGACGACCCTAATGCAGTAGGCCATATTAGGTTTCAATCCACGCCCCCGCGCGGGGGGCGACCACAGAAGCTAGTCCGAGCGGGAAGATATTGCACGTTTCAATCCACGCCCCCGCGCGGGGGGCGACTTTGGCCGCAGATGGAAACATAGGTGACAGAAATGTTTCAATCCACGCCCCCGCGCGGGGGGCGACTTCCTCTAATCCCTCTTCAATCTGCTGTTCGATGTTTCAATCCACGCCCCCGCGCGGGGGGCGACATTTATTTGAATCGACTACGTTGTGATGGGTTTTGTTTCAATCCACGCCCCCGCGCGGGGGGCGACTTTTGATACCTTCATCGAGCTCGAAAAGTATTTGATGTTTCAATCCACGCCCCCGCGCGGGGGGCGACCGGAAAAGGAAAAGGAAATCGAAGCCAAGATCCTGTTTCAATCCACGCCCCCGCGCGGGGGGCGACTACTGGCGGCAGCAGCACTTATTCCCGGTGCGGCGTTTCAATCCACGCCCCCGCGCGGGGGGCGACCGGGGATTGTTTCTGCAGGCAAAGTACTTAACCGGTTTCAATCCACGCCCCCGCGCGGGGGGCGACCAACGGCCATTTACTCGCTCAAGCCCGGACGCAAAGTTTCAATCCACGCCCCCGCGCGGGGGGCGACACGAGTTCGAGCGGGCGGCAGAGCGGTTTCCTGAGTTTCAATCCACGCCCCCGCGCGGGGGGCGACAGGCGAGTTGAGACGTGGAGACAAAGTGAGCCAAGTTTCAATCCACGCCCCCGCGCGGGGGGCGACACTGTCGAAAACCCGCATGGACGCCTGGCAGGCGTTTCAATCCACGCCCCCGCGCGGGGGGCGACCCCTCAGGCTGACCGACTGTGTTTTCTTTGAGAACGTTTCAATCCACGCCCCCGCGCGGGGGGCGACCTCCCTCATTTCATGTGCGGTGCAATTCGAAGCAGTTTCAATCCACGCCCCCGCGCGGGGGGCGACTTTGTATTTCGTTATTTTGACGATATTTTGTCAGTTTCAATCCACGCCCCCGCGCGGGGGGCGACACAGAAAGTTGCTAACAGTGACAAGACTAAAAAGTTTCAATCCACGCCCCCGCGCGGGGGGCGACTCAAAGAGTCACAGAATGCCAGCGTTTTAGAGAGTTTCAATCCACGCCCCCGCGCGGGGGGCGACTTGATTTTCGGATTAGCCCCGAGCCACATATCAAGTTTCAATCCACGCCCCCGCGCGGGGGGCGACGATGTTTGATTTCAAAACCTATCAGCCCCTACAAGTTTCAATCCACGCCCCCGCGCGGGGGGCGACTTATCACCGCAGAGCTGGATGACTTTGGGGATCATAGTTTCAATCCACGCCCCCGCGCGGGGGGCGACACTGGCAGCCGGGCACGATAACGAGTTCCAGCCTGTTTCAATCCACGCCCCCGCGCGGGGGGCGACTGTCAGCTTCTAAACACATGCTGACAAAGGTTTTAAATGAGATATTCCGCGAATGTCCCCATTCACTCTTTTTGCATATTCAGTTGTCAAAGATCTGATTTGATAACCCATCGACTTTAATAGCAATATCGAGCTTGCGAACCTCACCTGAGTGAATAAGCCCCTAAATCCAAGCGGTGCAAGGCAAAATGACAAAGTCCGAAAATGCGAGCCAGGGGTTCGCACGCCGGAATCAAACAACCAAAGGATCGTCAGGATCGATGGGCTTATGCGCTCCAACATGTTCAACCCTCCGCTTCCAATTTGCCCCCAGGAAATAAAACCTCAGACTATCCTTGTCCGAATCTATTTCCTTCATCAGTTTATCGCGGAAAAAGGCCCACTGCGCAGGGTCAAGGGAGCATTCGAAAACGGAGTATTGCACTCTTTGCCCATAGTCCTTGCAAACCTTCGCGACACGCCGAAGCCTGGTCTGTCCCTTCGGATCGATTGTGGAAACGTCGTAGCTCACTACAACCATCATGGCGCACGCCTATTTCCAGATAAATGGAGGGTACCCATCCAATTCACCTCTGAGCGACCTGCTGAACAGGAGCGCCTGGATGAAAAAGAGCATTCCGACATGCACTTTTTCTCCGAGGAAGGGATGCATCATTTCTTCCTGTTTTCTGTTCTGGTAAGCGATGAGCACCTCCTTTCTGGTTTCATCGGACATAAGCACGGCCCCGGAATCAGTCTTCTTGAAGCCATTTTTCCGGACTTTCTTCAAGTTGATCAAAGAAAGCACGAGCCTGTCGGCCAGAAAGGGCCGAAACTCCTCCATGAGATCCAGGGCCAGCCCAGGCCGTCCCGACCGGTCTCTATGGAGAAATCCAACGGCGGGGTCAAGGCCCACTGATTCCAGCGCGGAGCGGACGTCATGCATGGCCAGGGTATACACGAACGAAAGGAGAGCGTTGACATTGTCAAGCGGCGGCCGCCGGTTCCTCTCTTCGAAAACGAAGTCTTCCTTCTGCGCTGTAATGAGCTCGTTGAACACGCTGAAATACATGCGGGCGGCATCGCCTTCGATGCCCCTGAGAGCGTCAAGATTAGTCTCGTTACTGAGGCGCTCCAAGTAGTGGGTCAGCCTGGCGGACACTTCTTTGACCGCCTGGACGTTCACCTTCTCCTCGTGGTCCCTTAGCGCCCTTTGGAGGACTGTCCTGCAATTCGCCAGCTTTCCGGTGAGAAGGCTTCCGGTGATTTCTGCGGTCGCCTTCGGGTCATCGGCTTTGCGGTACTGTTCACGCCTTAAAAGAACATTTCCGGACACCGGCCCCAGGACCCTGGCGAGAAACCTTCCATGCTCGGTCAAAAAACTGATGGTCACACCTCTTTCGGCGCAGAAACCCAACAAAAAAGGGCTGCACAAGACGTTTCCGAAGCACACGATGCCGCCAATGGTGTGAACGGGTATCCTTAAACGGACTTCGTTTTCCGCCTTGACGACGACTGTCTCCCCCTCCTTGGCGAGGTAGGCGCCCTGAGTTGTTACAAACAGCGTGTTAAGATGTTTTTTCATTCTTCTTCCACCGCCTGCGTCAGATACGCCTTTACCGACCTCTTTTTGTAAAGCACCTGCGGAAGACACCGCTCGATCAGGGAACAACTCCTGCACTTCTTCGTGTAAACAGGCTTCGGCGTATTCCCTGACCCGATCAGCTCATGGACCCGCCCGGCGGCTTTTTCCGTCGCTTCGCGCAGGGTCTCATCAAACGCGACTTCGAGCCGATGCCGTGTCCTTCCATAGAATAAGCCCCCCGAAGGGACCTCGACCCCGAGCATCTCTTCCAGGCAGAGCGCCTGAGCGCAAAGCTGAACCTTGTCGCTATCGTCAGGCTTTGGCTTTCCACGCTTGTGCTCCACCGGAAAAGGCCGCCACTTGCCCCCTTCCACACGGTGGAATTCCACCACATCAGCTTTCCCTATCAACCCCAGCCTCAACGACCGAAGAGACACGCCTCTGGCGACCCTCACATTCCCTCTTGACTCCTCGCCCGCCTTGTGCACCCGCTCGTGCATGATCCGGCCTTCCGCAGTAAAGCGGTTTTCATTCCATGCCTGTTCGACATGGATCAGGGCACACTGCCGCTCGCAGAAGATAAGGTGCTGGAGGGCTGAAAGCGGTATGAGATCGTCTTCAGCGTAGCTCATGGCTTCTTTCCGCTGTTACGCATTTGCTGACGGGCATGATAGAGCTTCTCGGTGAAACCGCCGTCTTTTAGGGATTCCTGCTCCAGGGATCGCAACTGCTGATCAAGAAGGTAGTTAGCCTGGTGAATCAGGCAGATCAGGGTGTTGGCAGCAGTTTCAGAAGAGGCTGGCGCTTCAGTATAGGGCTTATAGGTCGAATAGGACTTATCTGACCTATAACACAGCCCCCGGACCTGCCGCGCCTGGGGGTGATCTTTACCCCACAGGGGCAGGCAGTGCTGCCGGAGGTAGTCCTGGTAGTCCAGCAGCAGCTCCTCCAAACTTGCACGCGCTACCCCAACCAGCTTCAGTTCGGTTTTTTTGGATGTGCCGGAAGCCGTGCTGCCTTCAGCAATGTTTTGTTTACCGCTTCGGGCTGCCTGCACCATTTGGTCGTGCGTACGGGAGCGGCGGTCGATAAAGCGGTCGCAGAACACCACGGTGGCGTCGTGGATAATTTCGGCCATCTGGTAGGATTTGAGGTCCCGGTAGCCGCCGTGGGGCGGGATGATTGTGGGCGCCATGCTTTTGTTGCTGTCGGATTTTTCCATCACGACCTCTTGGTGATGCTTTTATTTCAGAAGATCATGGCCAGCCGGTCCTTTTGCTCGCCGCTCAGCCGCGCGAATATTTGATTCTGCCATTTCTCTGCTTCCGCCTGAGGTGTCGGTGATCAAGGCGACTCCACAGCGGTATCCTCACGGAGCTTTGAACGTCTGTGAATCTTTGTCCAGGTTGAGATTGCGGTGGTTCAAACCGGGAGCAATCATATAATAGCCCCTCCAGCGGAAATGAATTTTTTCAGGTTCAGTACGCCCTTCATGTACCCAAGGAAATCAGGGTCATAGTCATATTGCCACTCGTAAATGTCAAATTCAGAGAACCGGCTGCCATGATTGAGAGGATTTAAGCGGAGTTCCTCGATCCTCTTGGCCCAAATCTGCACGCTGCCTTGAAGTAAGGTTTTAAAATCTACAGGTCGATAAGCCTTAAGGTTGGCTTTAAGATCCGGGTCAATGACTACGAAGCGGGTATCCATACTTATAACCCGGCCAAGTTCTGCCACTTTCGGGTAATTTCTTTCCGACTCTGCTTTACATAATGGATCGGAAGGGAGTCCTCCATAGATTCTAAGCTCATCTTGCATTGCCTGCGTGACTACGTCCGCCGGGTTAGAAACACTTAGTTTACCATCATCCATAAGGCTTTTTAACACATCGGCAGAAACGCTGGCCGCAGGGTGCTGCGTTATTCCTTTGTCGAAGAGAGCGACATCGTATACAGTGCCGCCGCCGCAATTATCGTATTCTCCATGGCGATTAACTCTTCCGCCAACCTGGATAATAGAAGCGGCCGAAAACCTCTCGCGGAAGGCGCACCGAAATGAAAAATCAACCCCCGCCTCAACGCAACTTGTAGCCACAAGGGTCCAATCTGCCAATTCGCGAAACTTGAGTTTTCGCTCGACACGCTTAAGAATGATCTCCCTGTCGCATGGAGTTAATGCTGTCGAAAGATGGAGAACCTCCATTCCGGAATTTAACATCGCATCGGCAACCACAGCGGCGTTCTGTACGGTATTTAGGATGACAAGTCGAGGCCCCGCTTCCTTTTTCGCAAGGCCAATCAGCTCACTTACACTTAAAACTCGACCGCCCTCAGCCTGACCAAATTCAACTCTTTTTCTTTCCTCCTTCATAATTTGTGTAGCCTGAGCCACCGGCAACAACTCGGGAAGCCTAACCGGTTTGTCGATGATTTCGTTGTGTTCCCAAAATCGAGTAAGCGAACCACTGGCGAAGACAAATCGGCACCCCCAATTATTAGCGAGTTCGTTCACCCACTTCCAGTGTTGGGGCCAGAGTCTCGTAGGCAGGGCAGCATGGGCTTCATCCAGAAAAATTGCACTGCCAGGTACCTCATGGAATTTGCGCAACATTGCCGGGTGGCACGCAGCGAGTGACTCAAAAAAGCTTACTGCCGTTGTGAGTACGATAGGAGCCCGCCAAAGAACCGCCAGTTCACGATGTTCCCGATGGGAAAAGTCGGCTCTGTGATGGTGCTCGACAATAATTTGGTCAGGTTGTTCATCCGGCAAAACAAGAGCTTTACGCAACCGCGCTGCTGTCTGGGAAAGAATGTTCGTGAAAGGGGCTACAATGAAGATATGCCGAAGTCCCTCGTCCTGCGCCCGTCGGATGAGATAAGCCGCGACTGCGGTCGTCTTGCCTAGGCCGACCGGCCCCTCACAGGCGACTATTGAATCCTGGATCGTCGAATTCAAACAGGCCTCGAAAAACTCGCTTCGTCTGCAGTTCCGGACGCGCTCAGCATCGCTTTTGCCAGCGGGTAGTGATTGGACATATTCATGTAGGGAGTTCAGCCTTTCAGCCCATCGTGTTTTCGGAGCGGTAGGCAGGCGGCGACCATTATCGGAAAATGCGGTATCTGTATGGTCTGCATCAACAAGACACGATAACGCCAGTCGCATCGTCAAGCCATGGATGGGACGTCGTCGCTCAACATCGTGAAGTCCAACAACGGCTTCGTGCTTGCTAAGATATTGCTTGATCATTAAATTAGTGTGCGCGATCTGTTGGTCGTGTCTCTCTTTGGTGTCGTCATCTCGACGGCGACCTCGTAGTCGCCGTCCATCTGTGAAATGCTCGTGCTTTTGCGGGAGCCCAGGCGCGTGGTGCGCCCGGACCAACCAAGCCGCCATCCACTCCTGCTTGCCTGCTAGGTAGGTTACGCCGGCATCAATGTGGTCCCACTTGAGCTTGCTTCCTCGGCCTTTCTGAAACACACTTTGGATGTCAGGGTCAAGCTTACCCAGATCGTGAAATATCCCCGCGGTATCGATATCCGCCAGCAGGCCCGAGGGTGGATTCGTCGAATAGCGCAGCATCGCTTCCGCCCGTTCCCGCGCGCCTTGCTGCACCGCCTCGACATGCCTGGCATATGGATCGCCCGGCATGCCGTTTTGAGGTGGTGAATGTGCTAATGGCTCCTGATTGTTACGATCACGCTTCATGTCTCAACCCCATTGCTTCTCGCACAAATCCTCTAGGTCTTTTGCCAATCGACCCCGAATGTCTTTCGACAATTCTTTAGGAATTTCATATTCGTCGATCGATGTGGACGGTTCGTCGGCGCCACCCTTGGTTTTCTTGGGAGTCAAAGCATCAAGGATCAGCGAATCGGGGCAGGAACCAAGCGGCGTTTTATGCTCGGCGTACCAGGCGTGCCGAACCTCGACAAATGGACGGATCGCTGAAGCGGTATTACGATATGCATGGGGGATCAGATATTTCATCAATTCAATATCCAGCCGTTCACAGCCGCTTTTGCCTGACATCATGGGGTTGATGAAAAACGGCATCGTATACAAAGCATGGCGCACAACGCGCCACCCAAGCGGGGCCATGCCACGGTCTTTGCCCTCTTGCACGCCTGATTTGTTTGTAGTCGTGAGTCTCTCGATCTCGATTGGAGCAATACTGACACCTGGGCCAAACTGCACGACTCCAGTAGTGATGAAGTGGTCTTTTTCGCCGGACTCATTGCTCTTCATGTCTTCGAGGAACGTGTTGCCGAACAAACGGGCATCCCAGAACGTGTTCTTAAAGGTCTTGGCTTCCATCTTAGAAATCTTTCCTCGGTCGCGACCACGCTTTTCGAGGATATCGAAGCGGGTATCGTCAAGATTCAACGCTTTTTTCGCCACCTGCCAAGCTGGACCATCATGATCGGCCACTAGATCCCTGAGTTTACGCTTGAAAGAGACTGGCGAGATCAATCCGAGGCCGTCGGCATCAATGGTGCGAGGATCGCTTTCGGCGTCGGGGTCTCCGTTGGGATTGCTGTGACGTACCTCAATGATCAGCAAACCGGTACCTCGGTTAAATGAAGCGGCATCGTTTTTGTTTCTGGATTCCATTGCTTACTCCTCCTGTTTTGTATTTCCTTCTTGCACAGTCAATTCTTCTTTTTGAGACTTCGGCAAACCGGCGATATATCCGAGAAGCAATTCGGCCCGGAAAACATCATCGACACGGCAGTCACCCAATGCTGGGGCAAGTTCGGCGGCGAGTGGTCCCATGTCCCGCGCGTGACGCAAGGCCCTTTTGATGTCCCAGCCGCGCTGCTGCTCATCTTTCTTATTACCCGCGATCAACAATCCAGCACGATTTGGTTCGCGGGATGCTTTCTTCGCCCAGCCATCGTAGGGCTTCCACCGGCGGCAGAGTGTTGCCAGAGCTTTGACAGGTGAGCTTTGTGCCATGGCAAAGACTTGGTTGCCCAGAAGTGCTGGCGGCACAGCCCCGCCCCGGACGTCGGCGCAGTAGCCAGCATGGACTAGGTCTGCCGCCGCCAATAGTTGCCCGAGCTTGAATGCTGTTTCGTTCATATAAACCTCCTTTTTTCGACTGAGCTTGTGCAGCAGTGTGCCCAGCAATGTGACCGTCCGCAGTGCCTCGTTAAGATCAAAAACCTTTGCGAAATCAAACCCTCGTCGCAACGCATGGGCCGTGCCAGTGACAAGGTGTGCCCGCCGGGCCAGCACAAGCCGCAATACGCGCTCCGCCCGACGTCGTGCTGAAAAATTGCTGTTACCGGCCGGGTCTAGAAAAAATCTTAACGCTTCGCCAGCGGGTAGCCCCACTTGATCTTTCTTCTTGCCATCCGGACGCTTCCCATTGCGTAAGAAGATCTGTTTGCTTAGAACAATCAATCCCAGCGGCGCGACATGTGGTGGCAGCATCGGCCGCGGTTTGGATTCACCTTTTTTCAGTACTGGCAGCGTTACCCACGGGGGTACGTTTCGCTCACCCGCCACCCAGGTTGTCGCCGCTTGATATAGGTCGGCTGCCGTTAGTGTATCGGCATAGACGACTTTACGGTTAGCGGGGTCGACCTTTCGAAACACTACAAGTTGCACTTTGGCTACCTCGTTGCCGACTTTTGCCTTCACAAGCTCGATCATTCGCTCCGTGCGTTTTTCAAATGCCGCGACCGAGTCGATGGTGTTGGATGACGCATCCGAAACCTCTTCTGAAAAGTCCTCTTCCACTAACGATTCGGCCACCGGGGCATCCGTAACAGCTTCCATAAAAGCCAAAAGCAGATCACTTTGCTTCGGGGCCTCGCCGGGGATTGCCCGCCACGTAATGTTCTTTCGATCATTAGAGGTAAGCTCTTTAAACGCTGCGGCGAGGCGGATTACTGTATCTTGTCCCACGGGCATAGCGTCGACGGAAAAACGGCCGTAGCGATCATTGGCTCGGATATCTCTATTTTTGGCGAACAGATATGTTTCACCCAGTGTCGGCAGCTTAGGCTGGGGAAAATTTCCGTTCAAAAGCAGTTCTTCGGTGCCTGTAAGGGCACAAATCCCCATTGTTGGACCATCCGACTCTCCAACCTCAGGGATGAAATGCCTCAAGGCGTCGCTTACACTGGAAACCAGCTTGGCATCGAAAATCGATAGATTCTTCGCTGACGCCTCAAAGAGCAAAGCTCCACTGGATTGCCACTCCTTTGTTTTATTGTCGAAAGAACCAATCAACAACGCGATGGCAACTTCTAACCAATCGTTTTGCGGAGATCGTTCAAGTTCTTTCAAAATTCTTCCTGTCACTTGCTGCAGAAGATTTTCCGGGCCACTATCTTTGCTGCGGTCGCAAGCGAGCAGAAAACAATCGATCGTGGCCAAAACCACATCGGATTCCGTACCCCGAAGCTTCACGAGTTGCTGCCGTCTTTCTCGCAAACGATTGATTAGCCCTGTACCGGGCCAATTGTCGAAAGCCTCGACATCGAGTGACGCATTATCTGCGAGATCAAGCAGCGCTTTCCGCCGATCAGTTTTCTTTTTATCAAGGGCCGCTTCTCGGTTTGCATCATTCTCAGGACTTTGTGGAACGCTCCATAAAGGATACTTGGGTTGTACGAAGGGGAAACTATTATGTTTACCATTTCGGAGCGTCCAGGGCGTTATTTGATGTGGCAGCGGTCGCACGGATGCGACCTCCCCCTTGTCGTCAATCTGCACTAAGAGCGTCGGCATCGGTCGGGCATCCATAACGTCTGGATGACGCTGCACCGTTTTAATTCCTGCATCGCGCGTCACACGTTCAACGATCACCAGTTCATTGAGCATTTGCCGTCACCTCCCGATCCGCTTGAGACAGCCACTCGTCAGGGATCTCGTATCTCAGAAGCCCGTCGACAATCTTCACATTCTGATGGAATTTCGGTTCATACTTGCCGCACGATGGACTGTTCCACACGCCTAAAAGCATCGACGGAATTTCCAATGCAAGATCGGTATCTACTTCCGTCATACCATCGCGAAAGGCTCCCCAGTAGGAACAGGTGAACTCACTCCAGCCGAGACAGGGGGTGCGAAAGCATTGGCCTCGCTTTAGTCGACGGTCGAACAAGTCCTGCAGGTGGTGTCGGGGATTTATGCGGCCCTGCCATCGAGGTCCGACGACGATACCATGCAAGCGATAACAAACGTCCCTCAGGATCGTGGCGAAAAGCTGCATGCTGCTGCCGCCCGAAGCGGCCCCTTTATTGAACAGGGAATCCTTGCGCAGTGGCCCACCATAGTTGGTTGTATATCGCTGAAAATGCACACGTCCGCCGGGATCTCCGGCACGGCGGCAAACCTCCACTTTCGTTGGGCAAATCCACGCTGCCCCGTCGGTAAAAAAAGCAATCGACTCGAACAAACCTTTGACAGCCGACCAGGTCGGCACCGGATAGCTCGTTGGAGTTCCACCTGTATCCGGCCTAGTAAACATCGCTGCCGGTCCCTCAATTTCAAACTGAACCTCATAAGGGTTAGCCATCGTTAACCTCCTTTCTGATTGTTTAAACTTCCTATGGATTGGCCCTAGCGGGACTATCCCCATAGACCAGCCGGAGCGAAGGAATAATCAATAGAAAGTGAAATCTGTAAGGATGCAGCCTTCGCCCTGTGGCGGATAGCTGGTTTTGCGCTGCTTAATTTGAGGCCGGATATTCTTGGATATAAAATCGGGACAAATGACTACTTAAGAGAGAAATCTATCACTATCGTGTCAGGAATCAAATCAAATGTTTGTCCGTCCGATAACGACACACGGTAAACGCTGATCGGGAAATTCGGGGATCTGGTTTCTCACTCTATCTCACTGCTTAATGCTAACTGTTCACTGCCACCCGCTCGCTCTTCTTTTCGCCGCTTCTGGTTGCCGTTTCATGCTGCACAGATCAGTAACGGTTCGCGAATTACCTCTTGCCCCTCCAGAGACTCTTCAGAAAGCAGCCGATTGGCTTCCAACACTAACTGAACAGCTTCAAGGAGATTCTCGCGAGCTTCATCGAGAGTTGCACCCTGGGTGTTCGCCCCCGGTAATTCCTCTACGAATCCGATGTAGCCCTCAGACACCTTCCGAAAGACAGCTGTGAACTTTACTTCCATGGCATTTCTCCTGTTCTGTCAGCCCTTACCCCCCACAATCCTCTCCAAAAACTCCGCAAAAAGATCCGGATTGGCCTGTTTCATGGTTCTGCGCACCTGGATAAGGTCGATGGTCTTGATGAATTTGAGGTTTTCCCGGTTCTCGCAAAGGACCATGCCCCTGAAGAAAAGCCTTGCGGAAAGAAGGGGAGACTTTTCCTTAGACAGAGCCTTCTCCAGGGCCAGGTAGTCATCCACCATTTCCTTCAAGCCGTCGTGGATGCGGACCAGTTTGCGCTCGAACAGCCCGTTGATGCGGGCGTGACTTGGTAGCCACGCCTGGGCGAGGTCAGGGTCAAAGTCATATTCCAGCAAAATATCCTGCTTTAATTGCTTTAGCTCTGCGTCCTCAATGTGACGCCAATCGATTGCGGCAGGGTCGATGAGACAGGCTTCCCGGTAGCACCGTCTTGCGACCTCATAGTCGCCGCGCAGCCGGTAAGCGTCTCCCAGGTAGCCGTAGAGGGCGGCATTGTGAGGCATCTTCGGGATGCAGTCCTGAAGGCTGCGGATTGCCTCTTCAAAACGTCCCGCCTGCAAGAGGACATAGCCCAGGGGGATATCTCCAGGGAGAAAT
>Ga0181539_1003780_pt1 | contig 13553 bp, 10 predicted proteins | sample PEATcosm2014_Bin_46_FD_119767 | JGI IMG/M metagenome (GOLD analysis project Ga0181539, IMG submission 119767) | Peatland microbial communities from MTU Mesocosm Facility, Houghton, MI, USA - PEATcosm2014_Bin23_60_metaG | ecosystem: Environmental > Terrestrial > Soil > Wetlands > Peat | place... | reverse complement strand
GCCTCGGGAAACAAAAGGGTTTGCGAACGGTCGATTCCGGATATGTGCGCCATGACGCGATTCTAGTACAACGCATGCACCGATGGAATCCGGTCAACGAGAGTTTCCACACGGTCTGCAAGAGTGTCGCAGCATACAATAAATACTTGTCTTGTGATGATATTTTTCTGTTTCTGGCCCGTATCAAGGCCGTTCGGCTTGAACGCTGACGAAGGGTCGCTCCACTCTCCGATTCTGGACATTGCTCCGCGGCTTGGCGAAGTATTCCGTGCGCCAAAAGGAGAGACTTCCTCGAATGGCCATGGATTAGCCAAAGACGGCTCGAAGCAGGCGTTCGCGGGATCAAGATCGGGCGTTAGTCGTTTTCGCCATCGTCGCGGTTTCGCATTTGATTGAAACTGTGCGAACCGCCTTCTGGTTAGCCAAAAATTGACTTGCCGCTAGGCGATTGGCGAGGTTTGGGATAATAATCTTCTAGAAATTTTCGACTTACGCATTCGACAAGCGGTAGGGGCCTTCATGGGCGGCTGCGCCAATTCCAACCCGTTCACGCGTCGCCAACACGGCCTCAATCGGCTCGGGCGCGTCGCGATGACGTTCATTAAAACCTCGGGCCTCGCTTTGATCATCGCCGTGCTGTCGGCGCTGTCCGCGTCCAACGCCAGAGCGGAAGACGCCTTTGTCGGCCCCGTCGAGGCGGTCAAGATCGCCGTCGAAGCCTATATCTACGGCTATCCGCTCATCACTTTCGACATGGTGCGCAAGCAGCAGACCAATGTGGCCGCGCCCGACGCCGAACATGCGCCGATGGGGCAAATGATCAAGATGCGGACTTATCCCGCCGTCGACAATCATTGCTGCGCAGCGCCCAACGCCGACACGCTCTATACCGAGTCGTGGCTCGACGTGTCGAAGGAGCCCTATGTCATCAGCGTTCCCGACATGGGCGACCGTTATTACATTCTGCCGATGCTGGACGGCTGGTCCAACGTCTTCTTCGTCGCGGGATCGCACACCACCGGCGGCAAGGCGCACACTTACGCGATCACCGGGCCGGGCTGGTCCGGCGTGCTTCCCGAGGGGGTGAAAAAGGTCAAGTCGCCGACGGCGATGGTCTGGCTGCTGGGACGCATTTATTCTTCCGGAACGCCCGACGATTACGCGGCCGTCCATGCGCTGCAGGACAAATTCGCGATCGTTCCCTTGAGCGCCTATGGCAAGCCCTATGCGCCGCCCCCCGGAGTCGTGGACCCGGCGGTCGATATGAGGACGGCGGTGCGCAAGGAGGTCGAAGCTCTCGATATTACAGATTATCTCGCATATCTTGCCCGGCTCATGAAGACCAATCCGCCGACCAAGGCGGACGCGCCGATGGTCGCCAAAATGGCCAGGATCGGTCTGGTTCCCGGACAGGATTTCGACCCGACCAAGCTGAATTTTCTCGACCGGGTAATCATTCAGGTCGTGCCGAAACTTGCGCTGCTCGAGATGGGCGTTCACCTCAAACGGCAGAAGACGACCGACGGCTGGCTCTATTTCACCAAGGGCGTCGGCGATTTCGGAACCGACTATCTTTTGCGCGGCATGGCGAACCTTCTCGGCCCCGGATGGAACCGCCCCCAGGACGCGGTCTATCCGCTGTCGCTGAAAGACGCGCATGGCGACGACTATAACGGCGCCGACCACAAATATGTCATCCACTTCGATAAGGGCCAACTCCCGCCGGCCGAAGCCTTCTGGTCGCTGACCATGTACGACGGCGATTTCTTTTTCGTTCCGAACGTCCTCAATCGCTACGATCTCGCCCAACGCGACCCTCTCGTCGTCAATCCGGATGGCTCGGTGGACTTGTATATCCAGGCGGAATCGCCGGGCGCGGGCAAGGAGGCCAACTGGCTGCCGGCGCCCAAGGGCAAATTCGTCCTGGTGATGCGAATCTACACGCCGAGAAAGGAAGCGCCTTCTATCCTGAACGGAACCTGGACCCCGCCGCCGGTCAAGCGCGCGGACTGAGTGGGGAGCAACCAGTCTGGCAAGCCAGCCAAAAAACGGGGATCCAGCTCACGCGTGGTCTTTTCGAGGTCGAAAGACATGCAAGAATATCTAAAGGAGACACTCCGCATGAAAGTCCTTTTCGCATCTATGGCCTTGGCCGGCGCGTTGCTGGTCCAGCCCGCCGCGGCGGAGGAACGGTTGTTGAAAGGTTTCGAAGCCGCCCACGCCTGTTCCGGCGACATCGAGAAGCTCTGTTCGGACGTCGAGCCGGGCGGCGGCCGGATCAAGGACTGCATCAAGAGCAAGGTCAACGATCTGTCGACGGGTTGCAAGGAGGCGCTCGCCGTCTTCATCGCTGCCGGCGAGACCGTCGATGTGAAGGTTGGACCGCTGCCGGGCAATCTGCTGATGCATCTGGAAAACGCCCATAACTACCCGTTCTGCGAGTTCGGCCTGATTCTCGGCGACACCTTCGAGACCGCCGTGGCGCATGTCTGGAACACCACCGGCGCCAGCGACTGCCCGCCGCTGTACCGGGACCCGATCGACGCCGCCGGGCAGGAAGCCTTCGCCAGGAAACATGGCGCGTTGGCCGGCTGGCTCAACCCCCGGCGTCACTGGATGTTCGACGAGCTTTGGGTCTACGGAATCGGCGAAACGCATGACTTCGATGGCGTTCAGGCGACGTGGATGGCCAAGACAAAGGCCGAGGACCTGATGAAGAGCGCCAACATGACGAAGGCCGGCGGCGATCCCTATGATCCCGGAACGATCTACCGCCTCGACACGATGAAGTACAAAAAGGGCACGACGGTTCACATTATCGACGCGCCGGATGGCGGCGCTTACATCATGCAATCCTGGACCGACCATTTCAACAAGGACGTCGCCTATGACAAGTTGAAGCGCCTCGGCTCTATGTACAAGCGGCTGCCGCCGGGGTGGAAGTTCCGCACCAAGGTGCTTGACGCCGATCTCGAGATCGTGCCGCCGCCGCCCGCGCGTCTGGCGAAAGTCATGCTGGATGAATTCCACAACGTCTTCGAGGGCTGCGGCTACGACGCCGCATGCTCCTACAAACCGTAAATGCCTTTGGATCAAGGGGACGTCGCGGCCGGTCGGGCCAAACCGACGCTGCGCGAGGCTCGCTGAACAAATCGAACCCTGACGGAACCAAACTCAAATTGAGGAAGCAGTGAGATGAAAAAAGCGCTGATCTTTTCCACGGGCGTTCTGCTCGCGCTGGCGGCTCGGCCCGTGCTGGCCGAAGATCGATTGATCGAGGGCTTCGAGGCCGCGGGCGCGTGCGCCAGCGACATTTTGAAAATATGCGCGGGCGTGCTTCCGGGAGAAGGGCGAATCAAGGATTGCGTGCTTGAAAAGAAGGCGGACCTCTCCGCCAACTGCGCCGCCGCGCTCGGCAAGGCGCTGACCGTCGCGCTACCCGACGACGCCGTCAACCTCGAAATGAAGCATTACACCCACATGCGCGCCGTCCAATATACCGAGTTCTTCCTCATCGGGGGCAATCCGATCGCCGGGGATCTGCGCGCCAATGTTTACAACACGATTGGCCTAAACGGTTACACGCCGGCCAATAAGAATACGTCCCCGACACCGGAAGTAGCGGCGGTTGACATTAATGCGGTGAAGAAAGAGTTCGGCGTGCTCGCCGTCCATATCAACGGTCCCAAGCTGTGGATGCCGGACGAGATCGAGGTCCCGACAGGCAAACAGCGGGTTTTCGGCAAGCTCAAAGCGCGATGGGTGGGCAATTTGAGCTTGAAAGGGATCAATTTGACGAAGCCGGGAGCGGACGCCTACCACACCACGACCATCGAGCGTAAAACCAAAATCGTCTATAAGAAGGGCCAGACCGAGTTCCTGATCGACGATCCCGAGGGCAATACCTGGATCATGAAGGGCATGGACCTCGGCCTCCATCCGGTCCAATCCTATGCGGACGCCGCGAATCTCGGCAGCAAGCTGAAACTTCCGCCGGGCTATAAGTTCCGGACCGCCGTTCTGCCCGAGGACCTGATTACGCTTCCGACCTCGGGAGTAGCCGCGATCATGCCGGACGATCTGAACAACGTATACGACAAGACCGGACCGGGATATTCGAACTACAAGCCCTGACGGGTTTGTCGCGCGCCGTCCGGCATCCCACGCCACGCGTTGAAGCTTCGGGCGATGGCTCGCCATCTCCGAAGCCTTAAACGGCGTCCGATACAAAAGTTTGTCTTGCGTTTCGACAAGTATCCGGCGAACCGCTCCGTTTCGATACTGTTGAAAAAGTCTTTTCGGGAGGCCGGGCCAAATTTCTCGAAACCGCTGGCGCGCTGATGGAAAAGGGAGCCGAGGCCCGCCAAAGCGTTAACTGAACGACGATCTCCCGCTCGCCTTTCATGATGGCGTTGAGCGGCGACGATTGCGCGAATCCCGGTCTGTTGTCCAGAATTGGCGCTGAGCCAAAATACCAAACTGGTCCACTACCGCCGGGATGGATTCGACCAAGTCGCGGCGGCCCTCACCAGACTCCGCTTCACGGAGCCACCCTCTCCCACAAGTGGGAGAAGGACTCGCCGCCCCCTAAAACGTCACCTTGGCCCCGCCATAAAAACCCGTCGGCGGGCCGAGCGAGGTTTGGCGCGGATTGGTCATGTCGAGGAAGGGGATCGCGGTCGTGTTGTAGAACACCGCGAAGTTGCGCGTGCGCGTGTCGCCCACATTGTCGATGAGCCCGTAGATCTGGAAATTCTTCGTCACCTGATATGACGTGCGCAGATTGACGGTCGCATAGGGCGAGAGCGTGCCGAAGGCGTTGATCTCGTCCTCGCGAACCCAGGCGCCGGCCGTGTAGACGAGATCGGCGCCGATCTTCCACTCTGGCGTGATGGAATAATCGAAGCCGGCCTTCAGGCGATGTTTGGCGACGGCGTTCATATGCGAGCCCGGCATCACCATGATCGACGAACCGCCCGTCGCTATGGCCAGCGGATTGTTCGGCGCGCCGAGCAGAATCTGCGAGCGGAAGGTCGCGTCGGTCAGCGTGTAGTTGATGAAGGTCGTGAGCTTCTCGTCCTTGTAGCGCAGCGAAGTCTCTATCCCCTGGCGCTGCGTCGTGCCGGCGTTGGTGAAATAGCCGAGGCCCGTGACGACGCTCGGCACGCTCAGAATGTCGTTGAAATTCGTCGTGCGATAGATGCCGGCGTTCCATTCGAAACGTCCCGGCAGCAATTGCGGCAGGCGCGTTTCGCCGCGCAGGCCCGTCTCGATCGAATGCGAAACCACTTGCTTTAGCGGCGGATCGGAGACGAGAAAATTGTCGATGAGGCAGGGCTGGTTGGGATTGGCGCAGCCAAGCTCCAACGGCGTCGGCGCGCGATTGGCCTCGGAATAATTGGCGTAGCCGGTGATTTCCGGCGTGATCTTGTAGCTCGCGCCGATCGTCGGGTTGAAATGCGTGTACACGGCGCTGCCGTTAAGCGAGGTTCCCACGAGATCGTAGAGGCTGATCGCCGCGTAGTTGAAGCGTCCGCCGGCGGTGATGGTGAGCTTGTCCGTCACGTCAAGCGCATCGAGGCCGTAGACGCCGAGATAGCTGTTGGCGGCGTTAAGATGAACGGTCTGCACGTCGGCCGTCGGGTCGATGTTCAGCATGCCGAGGCCGCTCACCGTGAGATCGCCGGGGTTGAGCACGCCGACTTCTTCGTCCGCCGAAAAATTGGTCCAGCCATGTTCGTAGTTCACGCCGAAAGTGAACTTGTTGGGCAGCGAGTAGATCTTGTCCGTGTTCTCGATCTGCGCGGTTCCGCCCAGCGTGCGCGAGCGCGTCCAGGTGCGGTCGATGACGGCGAGATTGGCCGCGCCCTGGAAAATATCGGGCAGATAGGTGGGATCGCCATTGCCGTCGCACAGCGTCGCCGCGCCGCAGGAATTTAGACTGGTGGTATTGCCGTCGACATGCGCCTGATCGAAGGCGCGGTAATGCAGATCGGTCAGGATTTTCCAATTCGGCGCCGGCGTGAATGTCGCGTTGAGATCGTATTGCGACAGCGTGTTTTTCGTCGTCTGCGGCGTCGTGTAAACGGCGCTCGCGTCATTGTTGACGAGATCGACCGGCGCCGGCCCCGATACGCCGAAGCGGTTTTGCGCGAGGCCGAGCGTAAAATGCACTTCGGCGGCGTCGCCGCGATAGCCGATATCGCCATAGAGGCGGCGCACCTGCGACCCCGAAAATTTGCGATAGCCGCTGTCGCCAGCGGCCTCGATCGCGAGATAGCTGGAGAAATCGCCCTGCAGAACGCCATATTGCATCGAGGTCTGGCGGCGATTGCGGCTGCCCATGCGTCCGTCGAGTTCGAAGCCCTGATAGGTGAAGCCGTTCTTCATATCGAGCACGACGGCGCCGCCGAGCGCGTTGAGGCCGAACAGCGGATTGCCGGTGACGATGGCGGTGCGGTCGATGGCGACGGTCGGGATCATGTCCCAATTGACCGTATCCCCATAGGCCTCGTTAATGCGCACGCCGTTCTGATAGACGGCGAGTCCCTCGGGCGTTCCCGGAACCGGCGAGGCCGCGAAGCCGCGATAGTTGATCTCCGGCGTAAAGGGGTTGCCCAGCACGTCGTTGGTGGAAACGCCGGGCGTCGAGCGCTCCAGCGCGCCGCCAATGTCGAACTGGCGCGTATCGGCGATTTCCCGCGCTGTCGTGATGATCACGCTCGACGGCGCCGTGCTGAGCGCGGGAGCCGGAGGCGGCGCGGCTGGAACCGGCGTCGCGGCGGCGCTGGCCGGAGCAGGCGCCGCCGGCGCCGGGCTCGACACGGAGCGCGAGCGCAGCGGCGCCCCAACCTCGATGTCCGGCAGCGCCTCCTGCGCCAAGGCGGCGGGCGCGAGACCCGAGCAGAGCGCGGTCAGTGCGAGGAGGCGTTCGCGGATCATCGTCTTGTTCCTTGGCGCGGGAGTCTCCGCCCGCCCGTGTTGGGAATCACCCTGACTGTCAGTCCTCTCTTTCCACCAAATTTCGCCCGAGCGCATTTCCAAAAAATCCCGAACCGGGCGGGGCGGCAATCGCTACTCCTCGGCGTCCCTCGTCTCCAGCGGCAGCCAGGCCTCCAGCACGGCGCCGCTCGGGCCGCCCTCGCGCAGCGTCAAGCGCCCCCCCAGCGCGCCGACGCGTTCGCTCATGCCGCGCAGGCCGAGCCCCTCGCGCCAGCCGGCCTTCAGCCCCTTGCCGTCGTCGGCGACGCGGACGCGAAGCTGGCCCGGCGCCTCGACCGCCGCGGAAATCGCCACTTGGATCGTCACATGGCGCGCGCCGGAGTGGCGCAGCGCGTTGGTCAGTCCCTCCTGCGCGATCCGATAGGCGGCGAGCGCGGTCTCTTCGTCCAGCGGGGGAGCGGCGACATCGAGCGCGACCTCGACCAGGGGATGGCTCTCGCGCCAGCCTTGCGCTAGAGCGGCGAGCGCGCCGGCGAGGCCAAGCTCCTCCAGCGCGGCGGGGCGCAACCGCGCCAAGACGCGGCGATTGACCTGTTGCAGCGCGGCGATCTGCGCGTCGATCCTGGCGCAGTCGGGCTCGAATCCATTGCTCGCGGCCTTGCGCCGCAAGGCGCCGACGCCGGCGCGGATGGCGAACAGAAAAGGGCCGATTTCGTCGTGCAGATCGCGCGCGATGTCGCGGCGTTCGTCCTCCTGCACGTGGATCATGCGCCGCAGCAGCCCGTGGTTCTCCTCGTCGAGCCGCGCCAGACTCGCCGCCAGCGCGTTGATCCCGTCGGCGATGGCCATGAGCTCCGGCGAGCCCCCGCGCGGAACGCGCAAGGAGCGCTCGCCCCGCTCCAGCCGGGCGAGGCCCTCGGCCAGCGCCGAGATCGGCGCCAGCGTGCGCGTCACCGCGATGAAGATCAGCCCGAAGGCCGCCAGAGCGACGAGCCCGCCGCCAACCGCCAGCGCGACGATCTCCTCCCAGATCTCGGCGATTTCGTCGGCGGGATTGGTCGCGATCAACACCGCGCCTCGCGGGCGTCCAGTCATCTCTATCTTGGCGACGCTGGCGCGCGGCGTCGCCAGCGCGGCGAACCAGCTTGGCGCGCGGCTGGCGCCCGCGGGCGCGGGCGGCGGTTCGGCGCCCTCGACGAAAATCCGCAGATGGCGGAACGTGCGCCCTTGCGCCAGCAGCCGGTCCAACTCCGCCGCGGGGTCGGCCGAGCCCCGCGCTTGCGCGAGAGCCGTTTCGACGAAATCCCGCGCGAGCCGCGACGCGGCCTCCGCCTCGGCGCGGATGCGCGCCCCCGCGTGCAGCGTCAACAGCGCGACCCCAAGCGAGAGTCCAAGCGCCAGCACGGCGCCCAGCAACAGCGACAGGCGCCAACGAAGCGGCAGGTTCGAGAGCATTTCGGCGTCCTTCGCGGCGGACTTTTAAGGATGCGCGCGGCTCCGTCAACGCGACGGTTGGTCGTCAGCCCGTCAGCAGCGCTCTCGCGCCGTCGATCACATATTGCACGGCGAGCGCCGCCAGCAGCACGCCGAGGAGCTTGGCCAGCACCAGCGCGCCGGAGGCGCCGAGCGCTTTCTCGATCCGCGTCGCCGCGAGACAAACGGCGAAGCAGATCAGCGCTACGAGCGCGATGGCCGCGATCAGCAGCGCGAGCTCCAGAAGATCGCCCTGCGCGCGCCCCGCGAGCAGCAAGGTCGCGGCGATGGCGCCCGGCCCCGCCATCAGTGGAATGGCGAGCGGAAAAGCGGCGGGGTCGTGGATATTTTCTTCCAACGCCTGTTGGGCGGCTCTTGCGTCGCGCGCGATGCGCAGCCCCAGCACCATTTCGGACGCGATTGAAAACAGCAGCAGTCCGCCGGCGATGCGAAACGCCGCCAGCGAAATGCCGAGCGCAATCAGCAGCCGCTCGCCGATCAGCGCCGCGCCGACGAGGATCAGAAAGGCGAAGAGAGACGCCCGCGCCGCTATTCCCCCGCGCGATTCCCGCGCCAGGGCGCGCGTCGCGGCGAGGAAAATCGGCGCCAGGCCGAAGGGCTCGACGACGACGATCAGCGTGACGAAGGCGGCGGCGAAATGGTCGACGGCGGACAAGAGGATTTCCTGCGAAGTTTCCTGAAAGAGACGCCGCGACGCTCCCGCGCCTCGTTCAATTGGCTTCGCCCTGTCCGCGCTTCAACTCCGTGCCCGAGGCGAAAACCCGCGCCGCTCAGTCCGGGTTGTAGATATTGCCGTCCGGGCCTTTCCAGCCCTTGCCGGCCTCGTAGAAGCGATATTCCTCGTCGAAGACGACCGTCTGGCCCGGCTCGACATATTGCTTGCCCTTGGGGTCGGAGCCGAGCGGCGCGGTCACGTAATGCTTGCTGGCCGAGCAGCCTTCCGGGAATTTATCGCCTTCGGGCTTGCATTCGAGATTGGCGCCCTCGGGAAATTTCACCGTCGCGTTGAAGAAATATTCGAAGCCCTTCTCGCCGGTGGCGTGCATTTCCAGCTTTTCGGTCATTCGCGTCTTGAACTCGACGAGCTGGCCCGGCTTGTCGAAATATTTCTTGACCATGTTCTCGAACACGGTCTTGGCCTGCGCCTCGGTGAGATCGCAGCCGCCGAACAGACAAAAAGCCGCCGCGCGCTGAACGCCGACGGGCGCGAGCGCCAGAGCCGCGGCCAAAGTCAGCGTCTTGAGCATCGAACCTCGCATGTCGTTTCCTTGTCTTTTTGATTTTAAGTGAAGGCGTCGATTCGACCCTTGCCGCGATTTCGCGTCGTCTGAATGACGGGCGGTTTGGGCTCCCTCGCCGGCGCCGGGCGCCGCTGTCTCGATATTAGCTGATCCTCGCCGCGAAAGGAATGCGCGCGGGCGAGGACGGAGCGAGCGTTGAAATATCGGCTTCGCGCCGATCGCGGACGCGGCCTCATCGTTGGATATCGTTCATCCGCGCTTACAAGAAGATCGCGACGCCCGAGCGCCGGCGTGGGCGCCCGGCCGCCCCCGCAGCGATTTCGCATGCTCTCGTTCACGTGCATAGAAATCAACGCCTTCGTCCTTTTTGAGCTTTAGAATCAAAACATAGGTAAAAGGCAGCGCGGCCAGTTCAACCAATATCTTGACGCCTGTCGAGACGAATACGAGGTGAAACAATTTATCAAAAGTCAGAATCGACGCGAACATTATGGGCGCGACAACAAGCGTATGAGCCAATTCACTCACTATGGTCGCCGCCAACGCGCGCACGTAGAAATGACGTCCATGCGTGACGGCCTTAATCTTGACGATGACGTAAGCATTGAGAATTTGCGAAACAAGAAAAGCCAGAGACGCTCCAATAAAGACGCGAAGCGTCGTTGAATAAAACATCTCGTATTCGGCCTGAAATTTCCATTCCGCCGCCGCCGGCAACGCAATCGTCAGATGCGCCATCCCCACGAAGAACCCATAGGCCGCGAGGCTCACAAAAACGGCGTTTCTTGTCCGTTTGAAACCATATACTTCGGAAAGCGTGTCGCCGACCAGGAGCGAAAAAGGAAAAAGCGCGGCGGCGGCGCCGAATTGAATCCCCCATATCTCCGCGACTTTGAACGCGAGAATATTCGCGGTGAGGAATGTCGCGACAAATGCAACCGTTAGAATATGCAGATATTTTGGTTGCCATTCTCCACCGTGCCGCTCCTGAATGACCGTTTCCGTTCCTGGCTCGAAATGGGGAGACAAAACAATATCCGGAACATGGCGATTCATCGTCTTAATCCTTGACGCAAGCGTGAGCTCGAAGGGTGGCCGCCATGTTCTTCGGGCGGAAGGGCCTCTTTGTTACACGCCGCCCGCTTGGTTTGTCGGAGCGCCAGAAAAACGGATGTTCCCGCGGGCGCGGAGCCTCGGGCGATGAACGGGCGCCGGCGTGTCATATCTGTTCCATCAGCTCTTCGGCTTGGAGTTGTTTCAGCTCTTGCGCGACGGTCGGATGCGGCCGGCGCGGGGAGCGGGCGAGCCAGACGAAGGCGGCCAGTCCGACAAACACGATGGCGCCGAGCAGAAAGACGTCGTTTAACGCCAGCAGCGTCGCCTCCTGCCGCAGAAGGCGCCCGAGCTGACCGGTCGCCATGGCCGGCGTGAAGCCGGACGCTTGAAGCCTGTCGGACAGTTGCGTCATCGGGTCCAGTTCGGCGAAGCGTCTCCCGCCGAACTGGTCGGAAAGATCGAGCGTGTGATAAGTCGTGCGCTGGAACAGAACCGCGCCCTGCAACGCGATGCCGAAGCCGCCCGCGACGATGCGCAGCAGCGCGAACTCCTCGGCCGCGCGGACGAGCCGCGAGCCTTGCAGGCCATGCATCGCAAGGCTCGCCAGCGGCGCGAAGAACATGGCGAACGAGAAACCGAAAAAAGTCATCGGCCATGCGATCTGGTCGAAGGAGGCGGTTTTGTCGAACAGCCCCATCCAGGTCAGCGTCACGGCGAAGCCGAGGAAGTTCAAGCTGCAGATCAAGCGGACGTCGAAATGCTTGCAAAGCTCGTGCGCGACGCCCGCGGACAAGACGGACAAAAGCAGCATCGAAAGATAGACGCCGCCAGCGAGGGAGGGACTGTAGCCGAGAAGCATTTGCAGTTGGCTGGCGAAAAGCGCCAAGGTTCCCATGATCACGAAAAACCCCGCCATCGAACAGATCGTGGCGATGGCGTAATTGCGCTGGCCAAACAGCCGCATGTCGATCACGGGACGCCGTTCGCCAAGTTCCCAGATGACGAAAGAGGGCGCCGCCGCGAGGACGACAATCAGCGCGCCGACCAGCATGGGAGAGTGGAGCCAGTCGAAATCATTGCCCTGATTGAAGATCGTCTGCATCCCGAAAAGAGCCGCCGCGAGCAGGAAAAAGCCTACGACGTCGAAGCGCGGGAAGCGCCGACGATAGCCGCGGCGATACAGTAACGAGCCGACGACGCTGGCGGCCAGCAGCGAGACGGGGATGTTGGAATAGAACATATAACGCCAGCCGAGATATTCGGCGCACCAGCCGCCGGCGAATATCCCGAGCATGAACGGCAGAACGTTGAGAATGCCCCAAAGCCCGACTCCAAATGTTCTCAGCCTCTCGGGATATTCGTTGAGCAGCAGGGATTGGCCGACGGGAAGAATGAGGCCGCCGGCGACGCCGAGCAAAATGCGAGAGCCCACGAAAGTGAGAATCGTCTCGCTCTCGCCGCAGGCGAAGGACATGACGGCATAAAATACATAGGCGGCGACGAGCACGCGGTAGTCGCCGAATCTCGCCGTCTGGCGCCTGGCGAGCGTAAAGCCGAGAGCGACGCCCATCATGTGGTCCGTCGCGGCCCAAACGCCAAAACTCGGCGTCACGCCTTGCAGATCGCCCGCCGCGGAGGGCGCGACGACCGCGTAGCCCGGCACGTTGGACAGCACCAGCACATGACCCAGGCCAAGCACGATATTGAGCAAGAGGAAGCGCCATCCACGCAGGGGACGCGGATCGGTTATCGGCACGGCTGAGCAAATTCCCCGCCGCGGCGCGCATTCCCTGTCGGCGAAGAGAGGGCGCCAACGAGCTTCAAGCGGACGCCCCCATGCACATGCTCCTAAGTAGTCATCCTCGCCCACAATGCTCTCTCTTCGCGCGGCGAGGCCTGTTTGTTACACGCCGCCTCGCCGCGTAATCGCGGCGCCGAGGCATGAGAAAAACGGACAGTGGACGTTTCGCTCGCGCGTGGAGTAACAAATGGACGGCTTCCAACGAAGTGAAGTGAGGAGTTGTAACGTGGCATTGAGCGGAGCCGAGGAGGAGTGGGCATTGTTGATGCGCGCCGCGATCAATGGCGATTCGTCCGCCTATCGCCGCCTTCTCGCTTCTCTTACGCCGGCCCTGCGCGCGGCGGCGCGCCGAAACTGCGCGCGCATCGGTTTGGATGACGGCGAGGCCGAGGACGTCGTTCAAGAGGCGCTCCTGGCGATTCACCTCAAACGACATACATGGGACCCCGATCGGCCGATCGGTCCCTGGATCACGACAATCGCCCGCAACAAGCTGATCGATGCGCGTCGCCGGCGAGGAAACAGGCCGATGCTGCCGATCGACGATCTGGCGGATATTCTGACCGCCGAAGGCGGCGACGACAGCATGGATCGGCGGGATCTCGACCGCTTGGTCGGCAAGCTCGGCGAGCGTCAACGGGATTTGGTGCGCTCCTTGTCGGTCGAGGGACGTTCGATTCAGGAGACGGCGAAACGCTTGAATATGAGCGAGGCAGCAACCCGTGTCGCGCTGCACCGGGCCATCAAAGCCCTTGCAGCTTTGTATCGGGGAGGCGCCCAATGAGAACCGAGGATTTGATCAATGCGCTCGTTGTCGATCTAACGGTTTCGAAGGTGCGGTTTCGCCAGATTCTCTTCGGAGCGATAACATTGGGCGCGATTATCGCGACCGCAATATTTCTGCTTCGGCTGGGCGTTCGCCCGGACTTCGGCCAAGCGCTGGAGACCGTGCGCTTCCTGTTCAAGTTTGTATTCACGCTAAGTCTCGTCATAGCGGCGACGGCGCTTCTTTCGCGTCT
>Ga0181539_1003778_pt1 | contig 13558 bp, 9 predicted proteins | sample PEATcosm2014_Bin_46_FD_119767 | JGI IMG/M metagenome (GOLD analysis project Ga0181539, IMG submission 119767) | Peatland microbial communities from MTU Mesocosm Facility, Houghton, MI, USA - PEATcosm2014_Bin23_60_metaG | ecosystem: Environmental > Terrestrial > Soil > Wetlands > Peat | place... | reverse complement strand
CGGACCGCGCGCTGGGGCGGCGCGTGCTCGCGGCTCTCGCGCGCTGGAATATCGCGGCGGAGGATTCCGGCGGCGATGCGCTGGCCGACACGCCGGCCGGGGTTTTTGCGCGACTCGCCGCAGCGGCGGCGCTCGATGGCGTTGCGCCGGTCACTTTGCTCGCGCTCTTCAAGCACCCGCTGTTGCGGCTCGGTCAGGGCGACGATGAACGCGCCACAGCCACGCTCGAACGCGCCATCCTGCGCGGACCGCGGCCGCGCGCCGGCAGCGCCGGACTGGCCCGCGCGCTCGAAAACTTTCGCACGCAGTTGGAAAAATTCCGCCGCCGCGAGCCGGTCGATCTGCACGCCTCCGATCCGCGCACCGCGCTCGCCGACACCGATCTCGACGCCGCAGCCGACCTCGTCGCCCGGCTCGCCGTGGCGCTCCTGCCGCTCGAAGCGATCGGGCGCGAGCCGCATTCACTTGCTGAATTCTCAGCCCGCCATCGCGAGGTCGTGGCCGCGTTGTCGCGCGACGACAATGCGCCGATCGCCTTCGCCGGGCCCGATGGCCAAAAGCTCGCCGATGCGCTCGACGAGTTGGCGACCAGCGAGGCCGCCGCGCGGCTCAGCGTCGCCAAAGCGGACTATGTCGAACTGTTTTCCGCAGCGCTCGCAGGCCGGGTGGTGCGGCGGATGCCGCGGCCCGGCCTGCGCGTGCGCATTCTCGGACTGCTCGAAGCGCGCTTGACGGAAAGCGAACGCGTCGTGCTCGGCGGCCTCGTCGAAGGGACCTGGCCGCCGGAGAGCAACACCGATGCCTGGCTCAGCCGCCCGATGCGGCTGGCGCTCGGGCTCGATTTGCCGGAGCGGCGCATCGGGCTCACGGCACACGATTTCGCGCAACTGCTCGGCGCGCGCGAAGTGGTCCTGACGCGGGCCGCCAAGATCGCCGGTACCCCGACGGTGCCGTCGCGCTTCATCCAGCGCATGGCCGCCGTCGCCGGCGCGCGATGGCCGGCGACGGTCGCGCGCGGCGAGGTCTATCTCGACTTCGCGCGCGAACTCGATCGGCCGCAGCATGTCGCGCCTGAGCCGCAACCGGCGCCGAAGCCGCCGCGCGCGGCGCGGCCGACCAGCCTCTCGGTCACCGAGATCGAAGATTGGCTGCGCGACCCCTACACGATCTACGCCAAGCACATTCTTCGGCTGCAGCCGCTCGACGCGGTCGATACCGAACCCGGCGCCGCCGCGCGCGGCACCATCATCCACGCCGCCATCGGCGATTTCACCAGGCGCTTCGCCAAGGCACTGCCGGCCGATCCGGTGGGCGAATTGATCGCGCTCGGCGAGCCGCATTTCCAAGCGCTGGAGGATTTTCCCGAAGCGCGCGCCTTCTGGTGGCCGCGATTTCTGCGCATCGTGCATTGGTTCGCCCGCTGGGAGGCGGAGCGGCGCGCCGGCATCACCGACATCTCAGCCGAAATTCGCGGCGAGATCGAGCTGCCTTTGGGCGAAACTACTTTCAAGCTGCGCGGCGTCGCCGACCGCATCGAGCGCATCCGTGACGGACGCTACGTCATCCTCGACTACAAGACCGGCGCCGCGCGCAGCGAGAAGCAAGTGCGCAGCGGTCTCGCACCGCAGCTGACGCTGGAAGCCGCGATGCTGCGCCGCGGCGGCTTTGCCGGCATCCCGGCCGGCGCCTCGGTGGCCGACATCGTCTATGTGCTGCTCAAAGGCGGCGAGCCCGCCGGGGACGAGAAGCCCATCGCCTTCAAGGACGGCACCCCGGACAGTCAGGCCGATCGCGCCTTGGAAAAACTCGGCGGTCTCGCCCGACGTTTCGCGGATGAGGGCGAGCCCTACCGATCGCTCGTTCATCCGATGTGGACGAATCATTACGGCACCTACGACCATCTCGCCCGCGTCAAGGAATGGTCGAGCACCGGCGGCGCCGGCGAAAACGGCGGCGGCGAATGAGGAAGCCGGACCATATCCCACCGCAGGTGCGGCTGCTGCAGCGCGAGGTCGCCGACCCCGCCGTTTCGGCATGGGTCGCCGCCAATGCCGGCTCCGGCAAGACCCATGTCCTGGCGCAGCGCGTGATCAATCTCCTGCTCGAAGGCGTCGATCCGGAAAAAATCCTCTGCATCACCTTCACCAAGGCGGCCGCCGCCAACATGGCAAAGCGCGTCTTCGACACGCTCGCCGCATGGACCACGCTCGACGACGCCGCGCTCGACGACGCGATCCGCGAGCGATCGGAACTCGCGCCCGACCCGCGCCGTCGCGCGCTGGCGCGCCGGCTGTTCGCGCGCGCCCTGGAAACGCCGGGCGGCCTCAAGGTGCAGACCATTCACGCCTTCTGCACCCAACTCCTGCATCGGTTTCCGTTCGAGGCCAACGTCGCCGCGCGCTTCACGGTGCTGGACGAGGCCGAGCAGACCCGGCTCCTGGAGCAGCTGACGCTGCAGGCGCTGCTCACCGGCGCGCGCGAGCCCGACGGCGCGCTCGGCCGCGCGCTCGGCGTCGCCATGACGGCGGCGGCCGATCAGACGTTCCGCGATGTGGTGCGTGCCGCGATCGACCGGCGCGACGCGATGGCGCATTGGGTCACGCAAGACGGCGGCGTCGACGGTGCCATCGCCGCGTTGTCGCGAGCGCTCGGCGTCGATCCGGCGGAAACCCGCGACAGCATCGACGATGAGTTTTTCACAGGCTCCTCGATTACATCCGAGGAATGGACGGCGCTTGCCACAGCGCTGCTGCAGGGCGGCAAGACGGACGCCGAGCAAGCGCGCCGCTTCGGCATGCTCGCGTCGCTGCCGCGCTCCGACCGCGTCGAGACCTATCTCGACATCTTCTGCACCTCGAGCGAGCGCGCGCCGCGCAAATCGATCGTGACCAAGTCGATCAAGGACGCCAAGCTCGTCGAACGCCTGGCCGTCGAACAGGATCGCGTCTGCGCGCTGTTGCAAAGGAAGCGCGCGGTGATCTGCCGCGACCGCTCGGCTGCGCTCTTGACCGTCACCCACGCCGTGTTGACGCGCTACGTCGCCGAAAAGAAGCGCCGCGGCCTGGTCGATTACGACGATCTTATCGACATGACGCTCGCGCTCCTGGCCGATGTCGACGCCGCCTGGGTGCATTACAAGCTCGACTTCGGCATCGATCACCTGTTGATCGACGAAGCGCAGGATACCAGCCACAAGCAGTGGCAGATCGTCCGCCACCTGGTGGCCGAGTTCACCGCCGGCGCCGGCGCGCGTCCCGGGCCGCGCACGATCTTCGCGGTCGGCGACGAGAAGCAATCGATCTATTCGTTCCAGAATGCCGCGCCGAAGGAGTTCGAGGAAATGCGGCGCTACTTCGCGGCGGCGCATAAGAGCGCCAAGGTGAAATTCGAATTCCGCAAGTTCGAACACTCGTTTCGTTCGGGCGACAACGTGCTGGCCGCCGTCGACGAGGTCTTCAGAAAGGCCGAGATCGCGGCAAGCGTCTCCTCGGATGCCGGCGGTTTTCCGCCGCACATCGCGCTGCCGGACGCAGCCCCGAGCCTGGTCGAAATCTGGGAGCCGACCGAGCCCGACGAACGCCGCGACATCGAAGGCTGGGACGCGCCGTTCGATCGGGTCAGCGAAACCAGTCCCCGCGTGAAACTGGCCCGGCGCATCGCCGGCGCGGTGCGCCGCCTGGTCGAAAGCCGCGAGCCGGTCGGCATCGAACGGCGCGCCGCGCGCTATGGCGACGTTCTCATCCTGGTGCGCCAGCGCGGCGAATTGTTCGAAGCGATCATCCGCGCACTCAAGCATGACAATGTCGAAGTTGCCGGCGCCGACCGCCTGGTGCTCACCGGGCACATCGCAGTCATGGATCTGATGGCGCTCGCCGACGCGCTGTTGCTGCCCGACGACGATCTGGCGCTCGCGACCGTGTTGCGCAGCCCGCTGTTCGGATTTTCCGATGACGATTTGTTCGCCCTTGCCTTTGACCGCGGCGCGTTGTCGCTGCGGGCGGCGCTGACGCATAAATCGGCCGTTTCGGCGCAATTCACGACGGCGCAAGCGCGCCTCGAAACGATGGCGAACGCGGCGCGGCGCGACACCCCTTTCGCGTTCTATGCGCATATCCTCGGTGCCGGCGGCGCCCGGGCACGGTTCCTGGCGCGGCTCGGTGTCGAGGCGAACGACGCGCTCGACGAATTTCTCACTCTCGCCCTTGATTACGAGCGCCGCGAGACCCCGTCGCTACAAGGCTTTGTCGCCTGGCTGCGCGCGGCACGCGCCGAGGTCAAGCGCGACATGGAAATCGCGCGCGACGAAGTGCGGGTGATGACCGTGCACGGCGCCAAGGGCCTCGAAGCGCCGATCGTCATTCTCGCCGACACGATGACGCCGCCCGCCGGATCGCAACAGCCGCGGCTCCTCGCCATTGCGGGCAGCGCCGTCGTCTGGGCCGGCCACAAGGCAGACGATGCGCCGCCGGTCGCGGCCGCGCGGCAGACCGCGCTCGCGGAAGCCCGCGACGAATATCGCCGCCTCCTCTATGTCGCCATGACACGTGCCGCCGACCGGCTGATCGTCTGCGGCGCGGAAGGCAAGAACGAGCGGCCGGAGGGCTGCTGGTACGATCTGGTACGCAGCGCGCTCGATCCGTTTCTGGTCGCGGAAACCGACGGCGAGGAAACGATTTTGCGCTACCGCCAGGCGCCGCTCGACCGCGCCGAACCGCGGACGCCTGCCGAGGCCGGCCCCGCGCGACCGGCGCGGCCGGAGCTGCCGTGCTGGCTGCGGCAGCCGGCACCGCGCGAGGCGCAGCGCGTCGTAGCGCTTACCCCCTCGTCGGCCTTCGACGAAGAAATCGTCGGTAATGCGCCCGTGGGCGCAACGCCGGCCGATCGCCAAAACGCGCTCCACCGTGGGCGAATCGTGCATCGGCTGTTGCAGGCATTGCCCGACATCCCGCCGGCGCGCCGCGCCGAGGCGGCCGAGCGCTATCTCGCCAAAGCCGATTTGGCGGCGGTCGAAAGGGCCGAGATCGCGCGGCAAGTATTCGCCGTTGTCGATGACCCGCGATTCGCCGAAGTCTTCGCCCCCGGCAGCCGGCCCGAAGTGCCGATCGTCGGTCGCATCCCGGGCGCCGGCACAGCCCCGATCGCGGTAGCCGGCCAGGTCGACCGCTTGGCCGTCGCCGGCGAAGCGGTGCTGATTGCCGATTACAAGACCGACCGCGTCGTGCCGGGCCGGCTTGCGCAGGTCGAGCCCTATGTCCGCCAGGTCGCGCTTTACCGTGCCGTCCTGGCTCGCCTTTATCCCGGCAAAGCGGTGCGGGCGGCGCTGATCTTTACCGCCGGACCCGCTCTCATCGAGGTTCCGCCGGCGGCGATGGATGCCGCGCTGGCCGCGATTTTAGCGAAGTTCCGACCAAGTCCCGTCACGCTCAGGTGAAGCCGTCTTGACGCTCCGGAGGCCGGTTCATAGGTTCAACGCCCCGGCTGACGATTCTCCCGAAAAACGAGGTATTCCATGGTCGAGAAAACAACCGATGCGACGTTCGACGCCGACGTGTTGAAGTCGAACGAGCCCGTGGTCGTCGATTTTTGGGCGGAATGGTGCGGCCCGTGCCGACAGATCGCGCCGGCGCTCGAGGAGATTTCCAATTCGCTCAACGGCAAGGTGAAGATCGTCAAGCTCAATGTCGACGAGAACCCCGGCACCGCGGCGAAATACGGCATCATGTCGATCCCGACGCTGATGCTGTTCAAGAACGGCCAGCTCGCCTCCCGCCAAGTCGGCGCCGCGCCGAAGCAGAAGCTCGAGCAGTGGATTACTACATCGGTGTGATTCCGCTACCGTCATTCCGGGCTCGCCACTTCGCGACGCCCCGGAATGACCTGACCCTAATGCCGGAAATGCCGCGTGCCCGTAAACACCATGGCGATGCCGTGGTCGTCGGCGGCCTTGATCACTTCGTCGTCGCGCATTGAGCCGCCGGGCTGGATCACCGCGGTGGCGCCGGCTTCGATGGCGACGAGAAGCCCGTCGGCAAAGGGAAAGAACGCATCGGAGGCAACCACCGATCCTTTGGTCGCCGGCTCCTCGAGGCCGGCTTCCTTGGCGGCGTCCTGCGCCTTGCGCGCGGCGATGCGCGCGGAATCGACCCGGCTCATCTGGCCCGCGCCGATGCCGACGGTCGTGACGTCCTTGGCATAGACGATGGCGTTCGACTTGACGTGCTTGGCGACGCGGAATGCAAAACGCAGATCGCGCAATTCTGCACTGGTCGGCGCGCGCTTGGTCACCGGGCGCAAATCCATGTCCTCGACCACGGCATTGTCGCGCGTCTGCACCAGGAGCCCGCCGGCCACCGTTTTCGCGGTGAGCCCGCCGGCGCGCGGATCGGGCAAGCCGCCGGCGAGCAGGAGCCGCAGATTTTTCTTGGCGCCGACAATGGCGATGGCCTCGGCCGTCGCGTCCGGCGCGATGATCACTTCGGTGAAGATCTCGGTGATGGCGCGTGCGGCCTCGGCGTCGAGCGTGCGATTGAGCGCGACGATACCGCCGAAGGCCGAGGTCCGGTCGCAGGCGAGCGCCTTGCGATAGGCCTCGACGAGGCTCTCGCCCTCGGCGACGCCGCAAGGATTGGCGTGTTTGATAATGACGCAAGCCGCGGCGCGCGCGGCATCGAACTCGGCGACACATTCGTAGGCCGCGTCGGTGTCGTTGATGTTGTTGTAGGAAAGCTGCTTGCCCTGGGCTTGGTGCGCGGTGGCGACGCCGAAACGCAGATCCGGCGTTTGGTAGAACGCCGCCGCCTGGTGCGGGTTCTCGCCGTAGCGCAGTTTCTCGATCAGCCGGCCGCCGAACGCGCGGTAGTCGGGTGCGTCTTCGCCAAGCTCGGCCGCGAACCAGTTCGAAATCGCCGCGTCGTAGGCCGCCGTCCGGGCATAGGCCTTGGCGGCGAGCCGCCGCCGCAGCGCAATCGTCGTCATGCCGTTATGCGCCCCCAGTTCGTCGAGCAGCGCCGCATAGTCGGCGACGTCGACCACGACCGCCACGTCGTCGTGATTTTTCGCCGCGGCGCGGATCATGGCCGGGCCGCCGATATCGATGTTCTCGATGCAATCGGCGAAGTTGCCGCCGCGCGCGACGGTCGATTCGAACGGATAGAGATTGACCACCAGGATATCGATCGGGCGAATGTGATGGGTGCGCATCGCGTCGACGTGGTCGGGATTGCCGCGGATCGCGAGCAACCCGCCATGCACCGCCGGATGCAGCGTCTTGACCCGGCCGTCCATCATTTCGGGAAAGCCCGTCAATTCGCTGACGTCGAGCACTTTCAGGCCGGCATCGGCGAGCGCCTTGCGCGTGCCGCCGGTCGAGACCAGCTCGATGCCGAAGCTGGAAAGCTCGCGGGCAAATTCGACGACGCCGGCTTTGTCGGAGACGGAAATGATGGCGCGCAGCGCCCGGCGCAGACGATCGGTCATATCGCTTCTCTTCTCCCTCCCTCGCGCGCGGGGGAGGGTGGGGTGGGGGCTGGCTCGCTCGGTGCGCGCGACTTACCCCCACCGGCTCGCTTCGCTCGCCACCTCCCCCGCAAGCGGGGGAGGAAATAACTCACAGCGGCAGTCTCGGCTCTTGCTCTTCCCGCGAACGGCGCGTTGAACCGGTTCCGGCCGGTGTTGTAGGCTGCGTCTGTTGAAAACACCACTGCACGCGCGAAGCAGTGCGCGCATGGCCGTGGATGACGATTTGCATGGTCCGGCGCGGCCCTTCGCTGGAGGCGAGATAAACGCCGTCCTCGAGGTCGACGCGATCCTCGCGCGCGCTGAAAGTCCATACCTCTTTGTTCGGCGTCATCAGCATGACGCCGTGGCCGTCGCTGAGTCGGGTGGCCTTCACCGTGGGATGCAGATGGAAGCGGACCGCGAATTCGTCCTGCGTCGTGCGCAATTGCGGGCCGCCATCGGCGGCGAGGAAGATATCCTCGCCGTCGAGCCGCGCGCCGTCGGATGCGAGCGTCAACACCCGCTCATGCACGATGCCGAAACGGTCGGCGTAGCCGTCATGCGATGCGCGCAGCACCAGCGCGTCCGTGCCATCCTCGCGCGTCACCGCGATCTTGCCGGGGCCGCCGATCATCGGCGAACCGCCGAGCAGGCGGCGGAATGTGACGAGTTCGACGAACCGCGCCGAGGACACATTGTTGAAGGTGACGGTCGAATGCGCCGCGGTCGCCCGGGCCAATTCCCGCCAGTTCTCGCGCCCGACCGGCGGCATGCCGCAGTTCACGACGAGCAGGCTTTGCTTCGGCGTCGAGAATTCGAACGACAGGCAACCGGCATGGGCGTCGAGGCTCATTTCGAGCGGCGGCGCGCCGCCGGTATCGGCGAGCAGCACGCCGCCGCTCGCTTCGAGGCGCTGATAGCATGAATAGGGCGCATTGGAGACCGGCGCGCCGCGCGTTTCGTCATAGGCGAGCAGCGTCGAGACGAGATCGGCCGGCGTCGCCCCCATGCCGTTGAAATGCGCGAAGGTGCCGTCCGAATGGCGAAAGAAGCGCAGCATCGGCATCATCCGCTCGATGGCGTTCAACACCGCCGCCGGCGGCGCGATATTGCGCGATGCGAAGGCCTGCCGCAGCGGCAGAAGTTCGAGCAGGATTGCAATGATGGCGCCGGGATCGCGGCTGACATGGCCGCCGTCGGGCAGAATTTGACGCGCGATTTCCTGCGTCAGGCGCTCGGTCGCGGACGGGATGTGGCGCGCCTGGCCGGCGATGCAGAGCGCGGCGTAGCACAGCGCGATGACACCCTGCAGGTGGGCGACGCCGCGCCCGGTGTCGCCGGCGGTATGGCGCAGATAGCGCACCTGCCGCACCAGGCTGCGCAGAAAGCGGCGGTAAAAGCGCACGTCGGCGTCTTGCAGGATCAGTGTCGAATGGCACAGCCAGGAGACAATGCGGCGCGACAGCACGTCGGGCCGCCAGGCGAGCGGATGCCAGGAGCCCTGCAATGCGATCCACTCATCGACCAGCGCCCGCGCATTGGCCCGCGTGATGCCGGATTCGGCGGCGCGCAGATGGCGCAGCCAGCCGAAGCCGTACAAATTTGCCGCCCACTCGTCCGACGGCGCCTCCATCTCGAAAATGGAGCGTCCGTCGCAGACCACGACCTTGCCGGCGAAGGCGAAGCGGCCGGAATAGATTTCGCTCGCGCGGGTGGCATCCGCGGTGCGCAGATCCTGCGGCGCGATGAGAAGCCGATCGGCCTTGAGCGGCATGAGCGGCCAGCGCAGCAACGGATGGCCGTTGGCGCGCCCGGCGAGGCGACGCGCCGCGCCGCGCAGCAACAGCCACGCGAGCTTGCCATGGTTCGAAACTGCAACGCGCGGCATCGACGCGCTCACCCCGTCTACTTGCGGGCGCACATGCCCCCACGCGGCGGACCATAACGAAACCGTGACGGAACGGCCAATTATTGGGATAGCCGACTGATATCCCTAGAGCTTTATGAGCCGCGCGGCATAGAAGCCGTCGAGACCGGCGAACCGCGAATCGGCATCGGGGAGCTGGCAGGGCAGCGTGCGCAGATCGCCGGCCCCGGTGACGAACTCGTCACGGCCGAAAACTTCGGCAGCTGTGATCGGCTGACGACGCATGGCGGATTCGCGGGCGAGGAATTCGCCGACCAGAATTTCGTTCTCCTCGGGCTCCAATGAACATGTGCAATAGATCAACGTGCCGCCTGGTCTGGTCAGCGCTGCGGCGCGGGCCAGCAAGCGGCGCTGTAACGCCGCGAGCGCGGCGATGTCGGCCTCTTGCTTGAGCCACGGCAGATCGGGATGGCGGCGGATGGTGCCGGTTGCGGAGCACGGCGCATCGAGCAGCACCGCATCGAACGGCGCGGCCTGCCATTCCGCGGCGTCGGCGCAGACGAGTTCGGCCTCGAGCGACAGCCGCGCCAGATTTTCGGCCATTCGCTTGAGCCGCCCCGGGGTGCGATCGACTGCCGTGACAAGCGCGCCCGCTGAGGCAAGCTGCGCGGTCTTGCCCCCCGGCGCCGCGCAAAGATCGGCGACGCGGAGGCCGCGAATGTCGCCAAAGAGGCGCACCGGGAGCGCCGCCGCGGCGTCCTGCACCCACCAGGCGCCTTCGGCAAAACCCGGCAGCGCCGTTACGGCGCCGTGCGCGACGGCGCGCACCGAACCGGTCGGCAGCACGCGGCCGTTCAGTTTTTCGGCCCAGATTTCCGGATCGCTCTTCACCGTGAGATCGAGCGCCGGCTCGTGCCCGTTCGCGGCCGCAATGGCAAGCGCGGTCGCCGCGCCATAGGCTTTCGTCCAATGCGCCAACAGCCAGTCCGGCGTGTCGAGCACCGCCGGATCGAATGTGGCGAGCCGCGCCGAGCCTTCGCGCGCCACCCGCCGCAATACCGCGTTGACCAGCCCGGCAAAGTGCTTCGCTTGGGTGTCGGCCTGGACGAGCCGCACCGCAAGATCGACCGCGGCGTGATCGGGCACTTCGAGAAACAGGATTTGGGCGGCGCCGACGAGGAGCGCGGTTTCGACCCGCGGCGCCTGGGCCGGCGCGCCGCGCTCGAGGAACAAGCCGACCAGATGGCGCAGCGTGCCGAGCCGGCGTAGCACCGAGCCGACCAGGGCGCGGGCGAGCCCGCGGTCGCGCTCTTCGAGGCCGGCAAGTTCGGCGTTGGTGTCCAGAATTTCGTCGAGCGGGCGGCGCCGGCGCAGCACGCCCTCGACGATATCGGCCGCGATGCGGCGCACGGCGAGGCCCGGCGCCTCGGCGGGAAGGTCGGGGCGAAGAGCGGAGCCGGTCTTGCGCCCATGCGCCTTGCTCATGGCAATAAATTCCTTCTTGCAGCCGGCGAACGGCTACGCCAAGTGAAGGGCGATGCCAACCGAGCAAACTCCGCAAGCCCCGGCGACCGAGCCCGCCGACAGCCAAAGCACGCCACCGCGGCCATTGTCTCCGGCGGCCGAACGTGCGCTGGCCGAAGCCGCCGCGCGCCGCGCCGAGCGCGAACGCGCCGCGGCTGAAGCGCCCGAAGAGGTGAACGGTCGCGGCGGCCTCGACCCCACCCGCTACGGCGACTGGGAAATCAAAGGGTTGATCGCGGATTTCTGACCTTCGATGGGGTCCGTTGCCCGGCGTGAGCCGCTCGCACCAAGCGACAGCGCTTGACATGTTTTCCTATTATAGAGAATATAATCGCATTTATATACTTGACATAAGTAGGATATTGGTCCTATTTCTGCCCGTGACAGGCCGACGCGGGTAGCCTCCGAATAGGAGGGTGGCAGTATGTGGATGCGTTTCGCCAGATGAGGGTGAAACGCAATGGATGCGAATTTTTCTGAAGATGAATCGATAATTCGGAGGCTTGAGGCTGCGCTTGCTAGGTGGGATCGCGATGGCGAAGAAACCTATCGAGAGCTAGCCATAAATTTGCTTCGCCTGGTCAGGATAGAGAACAAAAAGAACATCCCTGAAAAGGGAGAGTAGTTCAGTTCGCAAGCTCATTGCCTCATTCGCCGCATTGACGATATCAACCAATCCATACGTCGCATGCCACTGTTTTATGGTTTTTCCCTGATAATCGATCCTAAGTACCTTGTGAGTTCCGACGGGCATTCTCTCCAATGCCACGCCGTGTACGATATCGTGTCGAATAGTCTTGAGGCGATTTAGCTCGGAAACGAGCGCTGTCACCCTTTCGCGAAAGGGTGACAGTTCGGGTATTCGGTCAAAACTTTTTCTGAAGAACCCAATTTTTGGCCTAAGCGATTTGGGTAGTTCCGACTCAGGACTTTTCTCGTGCATAATCAAAACGCCATTGCAATAATCGAGGATCGTTTCTACTTGAGCCCAGGCAAGCGTAAGCGCTCCCACTGACCGCATTATTATGTCCGTCTCATTGAGGCCGACGGCCATGACTTCATAAGTTTCAGTCGCCGTAAGAGGGCGGCCGAGTTGAAGAATCCTTTTAAAGATCAACCACCTAATCCGAAGGTGCTGGCGCAGTGACATGATAAAGCAAGATGATCTGAGGCAAACGAAAAAATTGATGGGCGCGCTCTTGCGAATGCCGCCGAAGCCTCATTCGGAAATGAAGCTCGGCAAACCTACGGCAAAAACGGTCAAGAGTCCCGCGAAGAAGCGCGCCGCTTCCGCCAAGCCAAAAACCGCTTAGCGGTATGCCTGACCCATTTGGGGTTTTGCTTAGTTAGTCGGCCGGTATGTCAGGCGCTTGCCCTCGATACCCTTAAGAGCCGCCGCCGTCCGTTCCCCGTCAGTGAAGCCAAGTTTGGCGCGGTGATTGTGCCTGAACTGAAACTCGTTCAGGTACCGTTGCAAATGCTGTTCGCTGCAAAAGCGATAGGTACCTTTGACCGAACGCTTGAAATTGCCGAAGAAGTTTTCAACGGCGTTGGTGGTCTCACCGTCCTTGCCGACATAGAAGCCCTCGCTGCCGCGTGATCCATGAATGACGGTCTTGTGGGCGGCAAACTCTTTTCCGACCTCCGTGTAGAGCCGGCTTTCGTCAGTGTGCAGTTCTGAGGTTCGGTGCACGTTGGTAACGAGGATTTCGCGGACATATTCGCCCATGCCCTTGGCGGTCTCGATATGGACCGCGCGGACGCGGCCTTGGGGTTCGACCAGGGCAACCACGCTGGCCTTGTGGCTGTGGCCCTTACGATAGCCTTTAGCCCGCTTGGATGAGTTACCGTAGTAGGTCTCGTCCGCCTGTACGGATTTGCCTTCCCCGCCCATAGGGGTGGGGTTCAACTCGTTCATGGCCTCGCGCAGCCGATGCATCATGAACCATGCCGTTTTGTAGGTGAGGCCAAGTGTCCGGTGGATTTCGTGGGCGGACACACCGTTTTTGCCGGAATTGAACATGTGTGCGGCCATGAGCCACTTGGTCAGGGGTATCTTCGACCGTTCAAGGATAGTGCCGACCGTGACCGTGAATTGGCCCTGGCACTCGTTGCAAAAATAGAGGCCGGCGCGATGGCTCTTGCCCTGCATCTTGGCGATCTTATCGGGGTCGCTGTTGCCACAATGACGGCATATAGGGCCATCGGGCCACAGTTCGGCCTCTAGGGCTTCGCGGGCGCGATCCTCGTCATGGAACATGGGGTCTTGGAAAAGAGCGGGCTTGGTCATGGCTATCCCCTATGACCATAAGCCTATCCCAAGCCGATACTTATGTCAAGTATATAAATGCGAATATAATCCTTACTCTCACTGATTGATTCTATAACCTCTACTATTTTGCCGAGCGGCGGCGATGAGACGCTACTTCTCCTTCGCAAGCTTCAGCCATGCCCGTCGCGGCAACGCGTTGATCGGGGCAGGCGCGATGTTCGCGCTCGGTCTAGCTGCCGGGGCCGCGCTGCGGCCTTCGTCGCATGGCACGGCGACGGTCGAAGCCGCTTTCGCCGCGGCGGATCGCGACGCGCCGGCTCCTGCGGAAACGCCGATCGCGCATCGGCTCGATCCGGCGATCGCCTATCCCGCCGAAGTGCTGCGCGTCATCGACGGCG
>Ga0181539_1003775_pt1 | contig 13565 bp, 9 predicted proteins | sample PEATcosm2014_Bin_46_FD_119767 | JGI IMG/M metagenome (GOLD analysis project Ga0181539, IMG submission 119767) | Peatland microbial communities from MTU Mesocosm Facility, Houghton, MI, USA - PEATcosm2014_Bin23_60_metaG | ecosystem: Environmental > Terrestrial > Soil > Wetlands > Peat | place... | reverse complement strand
CGCCGACCACGATCGCGTCGCGGGCGACCGGAAAATTCTGGAAGCTTGACGCGATCGCCACGGCGATCGGCAGGTCCGCCGCCGGCTCATCCACCCGCACGCCGCCGACAACGTTCACGAACACGTCCTGTCCGGCCAGTTGGATCCCGGCGCGCCGTTCGAGCACCGCCAGCAGCATGCAGACTCGCGCGTAATCCACGCCGCTGACCTTGCGCTCCGGCGAGCCGTAACGCGCCGTCGCCAGCAGCGCCTGCACCTCCACGAGCAGCGCGCGCGTCCCTTCCATGCACGGCGCCACCGCCGCCCCGGTCACCACGCGGCGCCGGTCCGAGAGGAAAAGCTCCGACGGGTTCGCGACCTCCGCGAGACCCTCGCGCGTCATCTGGAATACCCCCACCTCGTTCGTCGGCCCGAACCGGTTCTTCACCGCGCGCAGCAGCCGGAAGGCGTGATGCCGGTCGCCCTCGAAATAGAGCACTGTGTCCACCATGTGCTCCAACGTGCGCGGCCCGGCCAGCGCGCCGCCCTTGGTCACGTGCCCGACCAGGTACAACACATGCCCGTGCTGCTTGGCGTGATAGACCAGCCGGGTGGCCGACTCGCGCACCTGGCCGACGCTGCCCGGCGCCGACGGCAGCTCCGGCATGAAGACCATCTGGATGGAATCCACCACGACCATCTGCGGCCGAACGTGCTCGATCTGGTGCAGGATCGCCTCGACGCTCGTCTCCGAGAGGAGGAACAACTGCGGCGTGGCGATCCCCAGCCGCTCCGCGCGGATCTTCGTCTGCAAGAGCGACTCCTCCGCAGCCACGTAGAGCACCTTCAGCCCCGCGGCCGCCACGCGGTCCGCCGCCTGGAGCAGCAGCGTGGACTTCCCGATCCCCGGGTCGCCGCCGATCAGCACCGCCGAGCCCAGCACCGCGCCGCCCCCGAGGATGCGGTCGAACTCCTGGATCCCGGTCAGCACGCGCGGCGCATCCACCGACTCGACTTCCGTGATCGGCATCGCCTCGCCCGCGGCGAACGCCGGCTGCTCGCGCACCGGCGCGGGGACGACGCGCTCCTCGACCAGCGAATTCCACTCCTGGCAATCCGGGCACCGCCCCGCCCAGCGCGCCTGCTGCGACCCGCACTGCTGGCAGACGTAAACCGTCTTCGCCTTCGCCATCGGTACTCCTCCCGCGTGTAGGTTAGTTGGCCCGCGCCGACGTGTCAAGGCAAGACGGTCACGCGTGGACGAACCGTAAAACACTGCGAGTTTCGCGGGAAGAAGGCGCAAAGAAAAAACGGCTGCCACCGCTTGAGACAAGACTTTTCGCCGGAAGTTACTTGGCCCCGCCCGTAGCCGAGGCGTATATTGCACGTCAAGCGAAGCAAAGCGAACAAGCGCGCAGAAGAATAGCCTGGTTAAGCTTATATCTGCTTGATTCTCCGAAATCGGCGGATAAATCGGCTTGCGCGTCACCATGTGGCCGGAAAAGTCAGGACGAACCTTTTCACGGCGCAGGCGGACCGGTTCACACTTGCTACTCGATGATCAGCTTGCCGCAATTGCGGGCATCGTCCCAGTAGGTGAAGTTCGGCTTGTGCGGATACTTATTGAACTTTCAGTAATAAAGCAGGCGGCGGCACGGCGTTTTCGGCGCCGCAGCGCGGGCAGCGGATCGTTGCCCCGGCGAAGCTCGGCGGCGCCTTGATCTTCAGGCCGCAGGCGCAGGGGACGAACAGGAGTCCGTTGGCCTGGTGGAGCAGGTCCACCGTCTCGCGCGCCTTCTGGAGCGGCTCCTTCTCCGCCTCGGCGCTTGGAGGCCGCGCCTGGACTTCGGCCGCCTGCGAGAGCGTGGCGCTGCCGAGTAGCGCCGCGCCTTGCACGCTGGAATACGCTTTCTCGTAAGCGGCCAGGCCGGCGCCGGCCATCGAACGCAGGATGCGGACGCGGTCCGCCGTCGGCGGATGCGTGCTGAAGAGGCCGGAAGGGCCGGAGGCCTCGAGCGGATTGACGACGTACATCGGCGCGACGGCGCGATTGACGCCGGTCATGAGGCCGGCGCTGCGCTCGATCTTCTCGAGGGCGGAGGCGAGCCCTTCGGGGTAGCGCGTGAACGTGGCGGAACTCGCGTCGGCCATGTACTCACGGCGGCGCGAGCAGGCGAAGTAGAAAAGCTGCGCCACGATCGGCGCGAGAATGGCGAGGAGGATCGCGACAAGGAAGAGGATCGCCTGGGCGTTGCCGGCGCCGCGCGAGGAGGAGCGCCGCTGACCGGGGCCGGAGTAAAACGCGACGCGGCTGAACACATACGAGATCAGGATGATCGCGCCCATCATGATTCCGGCAAGCGTCATGAAACGCGTATCCTGGTTGCGGATGTGGCCGATCTCGTGGCCGATCACGCCCTCGAGTTCGTCGCGGTTGAGGTGCATCAGCAGGCCTGAAGTCACGGCGACGGCGGACTTTTCCGGGGTGCCGACCGAGAAGGCGTTGGGCGCGTCGGTGTCAATGATGAAGACGCGCGGCGTCTTCGGGAGGCCGGAGGCGATGGTCATTTCCTCGACGATGTTGAAGAGTTGCGCGGCGTCGTCGTGCCGGATTTCCCGCGCGTTGGCGCTGTCGAGGAGAATGTCGGCGCCGCCGACGGCCGCGACCGTCCAGAGCACCACCAGCACGACCACGCCGGCCGCGACCCCGAACCAGGCGCCCGAGTCCGGATCAAAGTACAGGCCGATGACGTAGCCGAGCGCGAGCAGGATCGCGGCGATGACCGTGACCATGATGACCGAACGCCGCCGGTTGGCGCGGATTTGTTCCCACATGGTTGGAATCAGAATTTGACCAGCGGGACCGCGCGTTCCTCTTCGGCCTTCAACTCGAAGAGGTCCATCGGCTCGAAGTGGAACATCCCGGCCAGGACATTCGCCGGAACGCTCTGGATCCGCGTGTTGTACTGCATCACCTGGTCGTTGTAGAACTGGCGCGCGAAGCCGATCTTGTTCTCGGTCGAGGCGAGCTCCTCCTGGAGCGCGAGGAAGTTCTGGTTCGCCTTGAGGTCGGGGTAGCGCTCGACGGTGACGAGGAACTGTCCGAGGGCGGTGGTGAGGGCCTGCTCGGCCTTGGCGGCCTCGGGCGAGGCGGCTCCGCCGGCGGAGGAGCGCGCCGCCTGCGCGACGTTGCGCGCCTGCGTCACCGCCTCGAGCGTCCCGCGCTCGTGCTGCATGTATCCGCGCGCGGTCTCGACCAGGTTCGGGATGAGGTCGTGCCGGCGCTTGAGCTGCACGTCAATCTGCGCCCAGGCGTTCTTCACCTCGTTGCGGAGCGTGACGAGGCCGTTGTACATCGCGACCAGCGAGCCCGCGATCACAACGACCATCACAACGATCACGATCAGCGCGATCAAGAGACCGGTCATGTCCGATCCTCCTCTTAAAAACCGGGGATGCCGAACGACGAAAAATACGCGCTTCAAAACCTCGTAATCGTGATCTTACTCGTAATCGTAATCGTCGTTTTCCGTCTCGCCAGATGAACGGACGATTACGATTAGGATTACGATTACGAGGTGAGAGCCGCACTGTGCGGCGTCCATGGGCTATGAAACAGGTTGAGACGAAGCTCTTCATCCTTCCGCCTTCGCGCTTCCTCTCCGGGCGTGGAGGTCCGCGAGGAACCGGCCGAAAACATTTCCGCTGTCCGCGCCGGCAGCCTGGATGACGGTCTGAAGCGATTCGGCTTCGAACCAGAGGCCGTCGCCGCGGGGGCATTTCTCAACCTGGATATTGCCGGCGCTGCCCATTCGAGTCCCCTCAGGGCGGCCCTGAGTGTGATCGAAGGGGCCGTCGGCGCGCGCGCGGAGGAGGCGCTTGCGGCAGACCGGACAGCGGCGTTTCGGCCGCGCCTGGTCCGGCACGCCTTGCCCGCTCTCCAGGGCGGCCAGCAGGCCGCCATGCAGCGCGCCCGCGCGCTTGCCGATGAGCGCGAGCTCGCCGGAGTCGAGCCAAACTCCGCCGCACTCGGCGCAGTGGTCAATCTCCACCAGCTCGAACTCGAGGACGAGCATCTCCTTGTTGCAGACCGGACACAACATGCCGCTGGCCCTCCGGCGGAAGTCCCTCTCTGCCTGATCGCGAGGGACATCATACACGGCAGGTCAGGCTGGTGCAAGGCGCGCGCGGCGTGATATACTTCCGCGGTTCGAGGCGTTCTTCACGGGTTATGAAACGGGCTCTAGCCGCCTCGATCCGCCGGCACCGGGACGCCAACGCGCCGCAACAGGCGTTCTCAACGCCCTCTGCGGTGAGGAGGGTTTGAGAGCCGCCGGATTTCGAGGCGGGGGCTTTCCATGAGCCCGCAGGGGACGAGGTTCCAGGCGTCGGACCAGTCCTTGCCCTGGGCGACGAACTGCCACGGCCTGGCGCCCATCACCGGCCACTTTTCGGCGTAGTGGAGCGGTCCGTGGGAGTTGCGGCGGTGGCCGAGGAGTTCGATGCCCAGCTCGAAGGCGTCGCCCTCGATGAGGTCGGTGATGTCCGCCTCGGCCGGTTCCCATCCGATGAAACCGGCTTCCTTCCCGTTGACGAGCACGCGCGCTGCAACGCCGCGATAGCTCGGCACGCGCGCGAAAAGCCGCTCGCCCTTCGCCAGCCGCGGCGTCACGACATCGCGCCGGTAGCAGACCGAGCCGGAGTAAAAAGGCAGTCCCTGCGCGGTCCAGTCGCCGATGTCCAACTGCACCGGGGCGGCGGCGATCCGCGCCTGGCCGCCGATCAGCGTGACGCCGAAGTCGCCCAGGAGGTAGATGATCTCCAGCCCGTCGTCCTCCGTGTAGGCGATGTCCAGGCGGAGTCGGTTCTCGCCGAGGCGCAGCCACGCAGGGTCGAGCGCGAGCAGCTTCAACGAGGGGTCCACCCACCAGCCGCGCGTTGTGTCCGAGGAGACCGGGCGGCCGTTGATGCCGATGGCGAAGCGCTGCGGCGATTCGAGCGCCAGGAGGAGTTCACCCTGCGGCAGGGCGTCCACGTGAAAGCGGTACTCCAGGGCGACCGGGATGGACTTTTTCCTTTCCTGCCGCTTGCGCGCCCAGGGCTGGACCATCTGGCCGCCGCGCGATGGGACGCCCAGCGCCTGACGGACGCGCCGGTCGACGCGAAGGATTTCCTCTTCGCCCTTCCCTTTTTTGCCGTTGATGCGGTGCTGCGCCCGGTCGAGCACGAGGACGTTCCTCTCGGAGAGCGCTATCTCCCAGGGCCGGGCCGCGAGCGGGAGGCGGCGCACAGCGGCTGAAACCGGCCGCGTCAGGAGCGATTCGCGCGTTTTTCCCTTGGGGAGGACGAACAGCCGGCTGCCCAGGGCGGGAAGGTCGGTGGCGATTTCCCAGGCGCCGTCTTTGGTCCGCGCGGCGTTCGCGGCGAAGCGGCGGCCCGTGGCCGGGTCCCATTCCTGTGGCGCGCCGGCGCAGTCGGCGAAGCCGCGAAGCTTGACCGTCGGCCAGACCGCGCGGCGGTCGCGGACCATCTTGTCCTCGTTGAAGCCCAGGCGGCGGAACTGGGCGGCGGTGTAACCGGTGTTGCAGATGAAGAGGCGGAATGCGTCACGGTCTTCCCGCAGGAGGTAGAGGACTCCGGCGATCTCCTTCCCGGCGGCGTCGGCGATGGACACGCGCTGGCAGAGCGGGTCGAGCGCGGCGGCCAGTTTCGGCCCGTGGGCCGGCGTCCGCGCGCAGCGCCGCGCCAGCGCGGCCGGGCGCGGATCGCGCACCGCCTCTACGTATGCCGCAGGGCGGCCGGCAAAGACCACCGTTCCCCCGGCTTCCCGGAAACGTTCCAGGAGGCTGAGCGTCGTCCGGCGCATCGTGGTCATCGGCGGCACGACCACGGCTTTGTAGGCCGCCCGGCCGACGCGGAGCTCAACCCGGCCGGCCGCGCGGAGGATGCGGGCATGGCGCGAGAGAAGCTCCTCGTCGCCGTAATCGAAATCGAGATGGGCGGAGAGGAGCGCGTCGCGCAGCTTGCCGAACTCGCTGTCCATCCGGCGGGGGACCGGCGCCTGCCGCCAGTTCTTCCGCACCTGGAGCCACATGCTCTCGACCGGGTGAATCACGAGGAGGTCGCGCACCTCCTCGCCCGGCGTGAGCGCCGCGTGCAGCCGCGCGAAGTAATCTTCCACATTCCCGTAATGCGTCCACCAGGGCGACTGCTCGCCGATGGGACCCGGGAAGTCGCGCTTGGCCTCTCCCAGCATCGTGTACCAATAGAGATGCGGGCAGCGCAGGTTGATGCCGAGGGCGACCTGCCAGTCGCCGAGCGCCTTGTGGGCGGCGAAGGCGAAATCCCATCCGCCGCAGCCGTAGGTCTCGGTCAGGCGCCACTTGCGGCCGAACTGCCGCGCGGCGGAACTGACCTGCTTGGCCGTGTCGTAGATGCGCCGGCGCTCGGTCAGCATGTCCAGCCCCGGCGCCTGCATGTATTCGTAGAACCGCATGCACGCCGAGGTGGTCGCGACCTGCTTCGAGAGGCTGTCCTCTTCGAGGACATGGCCGGTGTAGAGCAGTCCGTTGCGCCCGCACCATTCGCCGATCTGCTTCGAGTAGGCGGTGACGAAGAGGTGGTTGAGGCAGTCGTGGAAGTGGTAGCGCGCGGGTCGGACGCCATGGCCATCGAGGTCGTAGCAGAGTTCCGGCAGGTGAGGGAGCAGGTCGTAGCCGTAGCGCTCCCGGAAGACTTTCGGCAGCGCGCCGGTCCAGGGAAGGGTGTCGCCCGCGCCGGTCCCGGTGCTGATGGATCCGACGAAGCAGTCTCCGCCGTTGGGCTCGTCGCTGAAGATGCCCGGAATGACCTTTCCGAACGCACGGCCGCACTTGCGGCGATAGGCCTCGTGCGTCACGCGGATGAACTCGCGCACCGCCTCGGGGTTGAGCACGTCAAGGTAGGTGTAGCCGTTGTACCAACTGCTCGGCTCAGCGAGATGCACCTGGAACGCGAGGATTTTTTCCCCCTTCGCCAGCCGCGGCGCCCGGCCGCCCTTCCGGATCGGCCGCACCGAGAAGGCCGCATGCTCCTTCACCACCGCGGCAAAAGCCGCGAGCGTGTCGGGCGTCCACCGGAATTTGGCGGGATCGTCGCTCTCGACGACGCGCAGCATCCTCTGGCGCCAGGCGGGGTTCCGGGTCACCAGTCCGCCCGCCGCGCCGGAGGGCCAGCGGTCTTCATCGTAGAGCCAGGCTTCCATCTTCAGCTTTTTCGCTTCATCCACGCAGGCGTTGACGCACTCGAACCAGCGCTGCGAGAGGTACGGCGTAGCCAGCCCCACGCGGGCGTGCATGAAGAACCCGCCCATGCCCATCCGGCGCATCACGCGGATCTGTCGGCGCAGTTCCTCCGGCTCAAGTTGCCCGTTCCATCCCCAGAACGGCTTGCCGCGCCAGGCCGCGCCGGGAAAGGCAAACTCGCGCGCGATCGCGTCGCTCACTTGAGACTCCTTTTCGTCGTGTCCGCAGGGTCCGTACAGGGAGCCTTGAAAAGATTCGGGATTATAGGCGCCTCGCTGCGCCGAGTCAAACTTGACGCCTGGAAGCTGGGAGGTTCCGATCTAAGAGCCAATGTGTCGCGGGAACCGGCCGATGCCGAGGATCATCAAGGGCTGCCGCTCAGGCGACCGTCGCCCGATAGAACTCTTTCGCGCCCCTGCGTTCGCGCATGATCAGCTTCCCGTCGAGCAGTTCCCGGACCCGCGCGGCGGCAATCTCCGGCGGAATCCCGAGCCCGGCGGCGATGTCCGCCACCGTCACCGGCCTGCGCCGGATCATGTCGAGCACGTCCCCGACGTGCGACTCGAGCGCGGGCGCTTCCTGCGGGCGGCGGAAATCCGCGATTACCTCCGCCTTCGGGCCGAGCAGTTTCGCCAGTTCCGCCAGGGCCGCCTCCGAGAGCGCCTTCACGCCCGGCTCGGCGGTCGGCCGGACCGCGGTGTTGAGCTGTATGCGATCCGGCCCGATCCGCTCCGCGATCGCCCCGATCTTCCTCACCTGCTCCGGACTCGAGTTGACGCCTTCGACTAGAAACACCTCGAGCCAGATCCGGCCCGGGTACTCGCGCCGAAGCGCCTCGAGGCCCTCCACGACGCGCGCCAGCGTCAGCCCCGCCGCCGGGCGGTGGATCGCCCGAAACGTCTCCTCATCGCCGGCGCTGAGGGTCGGCAGAATGAGGTCCGCGTGCAGGCAGGCGCGGCGGACTTCCGGGTCATAGAAGAGCGAACCGTTCGTCATGACGGCCACCGGCACGTCCGTGAAACGCTTGACGCCGTCAATGATCTCGCCGATACCGGAGTGCAGCGTCGGCTCGCCGGAGCCGGAGAGGGTGATGAAATCCGGGCGGGGAACGGTCTTCAATTTCCGGCGGACCTGGGCGATGATATCGGAAGCGGCGACGAATTGCGCGCGCTCGGTGGTCTTGCGCGTCGTGCGGCCGACCTGGCAGTAGATGCAATCGAAGGAGCACACCTTGCGCGGCGTCAGGTCCACGCCGAGAGAGCGGCCCAGCCGGCGCGAGGGCACCGGCCCGAAGACGTGCGGCGTCCCCTGCACGTCATTCGCGGAATCGCCTTCCGGGCGGCCGTCTTTCATTGGGACTTTACCTCTCGACCGCGAGCGCGGCAAGCCAAAGCATCGCCGAACCATTTAGATTGCGTCGCCGGGTATCGCATCCCGTCTGTGGTCATATTAGCCCACCGCCTTTCATCGCGCAAGCGGTCGTGCATAAAGCCGTGGCTTGACAGTTTTTCCGGCCGGGTGTAAGCTGGATAGAGCGGCGCATGACCGGAAAGCTGCGTTCCCTGGCGGAGGTTGCGGCGGATGCGCAAGGCGATTGTCGTGGACTCGAAGAAGTGCTACGCGTGCCTTTCGTGCGTGGTCGAGTGCTCTTATCGGCGGGCGGGCGCGGCTGCGAATGCGCCCCTGAACGCCCTGAATTTCTCCCAGGCCGGCTGCGACGTGCGGGCGGTCGAATCGGAGCCGGTGCCGCTCGTCTGCCATCATTGCGAGGAGGCGCCCTGCCTGGCCGTTTGTCCCAGCGGCGCCATCTACCGCGAGACCGAGGAAGGCCCGGTCCTGCTGGCGCGCGAGCGCTGCATCGGCTGCAAGGCGTGCATCGTCGCCTGCCCGTTCGGGATGGTCCGCCAGACCGCCGACGGGAAGACGGTGATCAAGTGCGATGCCTGCGCCGACCGGTTGGCGCGCGGCCTGGAGCCGGCCTGTGTCGCCGCGTGCCCGTCCAGGGCGATCGAGTTCAAGGAACTGGACGAGGTGGTCCTCGAAGCCCGACGCCGGGCCGCTGCGGCTCTGCGCGGTAAATAATTCAGCCCCTGCCGTCGTTTGAGCAAGCAACCATGCCGACGAAGACCGCAAAGCCCGATTACCGCGCCGCAGCGGACGCCGTGGTCGCGCGCTACGGGCGCGACCCGGATTTCCTCATCTCGATGCTGCAGGACCTCCAGTCCGAGCAGGAGCACGTGCCGCCGGAAGCGATGAAGCGGCTGGCGGAAGTCCTCGACGTGCCACTCAGCCGCATCTACTCCGTCGCCACGTTCTATACGACCTTCTCGCTGACGCCGCGCGGCAAGCACCTCATCACGCTCTGCGTCGGCACCGTCTGCTACCTCAAGGGCGCGAAGGCCGTGGCCGAAGCGATCCAGGGCCGGCTCAAGATCGAGCCGGGCGGCACGACCGAGGACCGGTTGTTCACGTTCCAGCCGGTGAACTGCCTCGGCGCCTGCGCGCTCGCGCCGGTGCTGATGATTGACGAGAAGTACTACGGCAAGGTGACGCCCGCGCAGGTTCCGGAGATCCTCGCCGAGTACGGCGCGAAGGAGAAGCCATGATCGTCGCGACGGAACGGCTGCTGAATTCGCCCGCCGACCTGGCGCGTCTCCGCGAGGAGGCCGCCGCGCGCGGCAAGCCGACCGGCACGGTGATGTCGCTCTGCCGAGGCGGCGGATGCGAGGTCAAAGGCTCCGGCAGACTCTTCGCGGCGCTGCAAGGCGCGGCCGAGGAACTCCGCGCCGGGGGCAAGGACGTGCAGCTCAAGCGCATCGGCTGCCACGGCTTCTGCGAGATCGGCCCGATCCTCGTCATCCATCCCGGCAATATCCTCTACCGGAACGTGCAAGAGGCCGACGTGCCCGAGATCGTGCGCGAGACGATCCTCGGCGGGCGCGCCGTCGCCCGGCTGCTTTATGCGGACCCGGACACCGGAAAGAGCCTTGCCACCAGCCAGGAGATTCCCTTCTACCGCAGGCAGATGCGCTTCGTCCTGCGCTACAACGGGTTCATTGACCCGACAAGCATTGAGGATTACATCGCCATGGGCGGCTATGCCGCGCTCGCCAAGGCGCTGACCGAGATGACGCCCGAGCAGATCATCCGGGAAGTCGAGCTCTCCGGGCTGCGCGGCCGCGGCGGCGGCGGATTCCCGACCGGCCGCAAATGGCGCACCTGCCGCGAGGCGCACGGCGACGTCCGCTACGTCATCTGCAACGGCGACGAAGGCGACCCGGGCGCGTTCATGGACCGCTCGGTCATGGAGGACGTGCCGCACTCGGTGATCGAGGGGATGATCATCGGCGCGTTCGCCATCGGCTCGCGCCAGGGGTTCATCTACGTGCGCAACGAATACCCGCTGGCGGTCGTCCGGCTGCGCCAGGCGATCGAGGACGCGCGGCGGTACGGACTGCTCGGCGAGGACATCCTCGGCTCGGGATTCTCCTTCGACATCCGTATCAACCGCGGCGGCGGCGCGTTCGTCTGCGGCGAATCCACCGCGCTGATGGCCTCGCTCGAAGGGAAGCCCGGCGAGCCGCGCGCGAAGTACATCCATACCGTCGAGGTCGGACTCCACGGCAAGCCGACCACGCTCAACAACGTCGAGACCTGGGCGAACGTGCCGTACATCATCACGAACGGCGCGAAGGCGTTCGCCTCCGTCGGCACCGAAGGCAGCAAAGGCACGAAGGTCTTCTCGCTCGTCGGCAAGATCACCAACACCGGCCTCGTCGAGGTGCCGATGGGCATGAGCCTGCGCGAGATCGTCTGCGACATCGGCGGCGGCGTGCCCGGCGGGCGGAAGTTGAAGGCCGTGCAGACCGGCGGCCCGTCCGGCGGCTGCATCCCGGAGAGCCTGTTCGATACGCCGGTGGATTTCGACGCGCTGACGAAGCTCGGCTCGATGATGGGCTCCGGCGGCCTCATCGTGATGGATGAGGACACCTGCATGGTCGGCGTGGCGCGGTACTTCCTGGATTTCCTCGTCAAGGAGTCCTGCGGAAAATGCACCGCGTGCCGCGAAGGCGTCGCCCAGGCGCTGCACGTTCTCACCCGCATCTGCGCGGGCAAGGGGCAGCCGGGCGACGTGGAACTGCTGCTGGAACTCTGCGACCTGCTCGAAGTCGCCGCGCTCTGCGGACTGGGCAACACCGCCTGCAACCCGATCCGCAGCACCATCCATTATTTCCGCAACGAATACGACGAGCACATCCTGGAGCGCCACTGCCCGGCGCACGAGTGCCGCGGGCTGTTCAAGTTCCAGATCATCGCCGAGAAATGCAAAGGCTGCGGCCTCTGCCGCAAGGAGTGCCCCGAGAAGATCATCACCGGCGAGCGCAAGCAGGCGCACGTCATCGAAGCCGTGAAATGCACCCGATGCGGGAAATGTTACGAGGTCTGCCCGTTTTCAGCGGTGGCGAAAGTCTGAGGATTACCACCAAGGCACAAAGGCGCCAAGAACGACAGAGTCCGAAAGGCCGATCTCTACTTGCCGTCCTTGGCGCCTTGGTGTCTGCTTGGTGGTGAAGGTAAAGGTATGGCGAAACTGACGATAGACGGCCGGCCGATTGAGATTCGCGACGGCGCGACGGTGCTCGACGCGGCGCGCGCGGCGGGGATTTTCGTCCCCGCGCTCTGCTACCACCCCGCGGTGGCCTCCTACGGCGCATGCCGGCTCTGCCTGGTCGAGGTCAAGCAGGGCAACCGGACCCGCATCGTCACCTCCTGCTGCTACAACGTCCGCGACGGGCTGGTCGTCTCAACCACGAGCGAGAAAGCCGTCAAGGCCCGGCGCGGCGTGATGGAGCTGCTGCTGGCGCGCGCGCCGGAATCGGAGCCGCTGAAGGAAATGGCGCAGCTTCTCGGCGTCAAGGCCGGGCGGTTGCCGACGGTGACGCAATCGCAGCGCGACTGCATCCTCTGCGGGCTCTGCGTGAACGTCTGCCGCGAGATCATCGGCGCTTCGGCGATCTCCTTCGTCAACCGCGGCGTGAACCGCATCGTCGCGGCGCCGTTCCTGCAGCCCTCCGAGGCGTGCGTCGGCTGCGGCGCCTGCGCGGCCGTCTGCCCCGTCGGCACGATCAAGCTGCGCTGGCACGCCGACGAGGTCGAAATCTCGCCGTTCAAGAGCCGCGTCAAGTTCCTCAAATGCTCCGAGTGCGGCGCCGCGATCGGCAGCGCGCCGATGCTCGACCGGGTCCGCACGAAAGTCGGCGAGGCGCTCGCCGCGGCCACGCTCCTCTGCGATTCGTGCAAGCGCAAGCGCGCCGCCGCGACCAACGCGCGACTGGCGCGGACCTCGCGCTGACCTCCGGCCTTTGGAAGTATAGTGTCGTCCGCCGGAAATGACGCACATAAGTCGGTCCAGGCTGCGGCGGCGACGACCGGCCGGGAAAGAGCGACCGGAGGCCGGAAGAGGAGCTAAACCCGGATTTGCCAGATGCAATTGAATTAAGTTGGAATGCGGGTTGCTTAACCGTGCCCCCAGAAATCAGTCATCGGCGTTTCGCCGGATCAGCCGGTTATGTCCCGTGCCGGTCTAACGGCGCGCCAGAGGCGACGAGAGGCGATCGAGCGGGATCAAGTCCGCGAAGGTATGCTTTCCTGCCCCCAAAAGGTAATTTCGCAGGCTCCTGTTAGCGTAAATCGGGCATCGCAGGGGCCGTCGTCGGATCTCCCGGAGCGACAAACCCACAGAAATGTGTTGACAACGGTCAGGTCGAGAGTAGAATGTCACTTGCGAGAAGTGGTCGTCCGCCGAGGGACAGGCATATGGGAAACCCCGAGAAGAACCGGTTCCAGGCCTGTCGCCTTATGCCGCGCACATCCGTCCCAGGAGCAAGTGGATTGAAACTTGCGAAAGTGGTTCTCGAGATACTTACTTATATTGTGGCGGGGCTATTCTTTGCAGGTATATTTTTCCGGCAAATATTGTTTTCGCATTTCGATTTACTCTACGGCAGTGCCGTCGACTCCCGTTTTAACGGAGTAATCCTGGAACACTGGTGGCAGGTCTTGCATGGGACCGGCCAGTGGCTGTCGCCACCCTTCTTTTTTCCGGCTACAGGAGTCCTGGGGTACAGCGATGCCGGATTTCTGAACGCGCTGCCCTATGTTCTCCTACGCTGCATTGGGCTGGACCCTTTTACATCGTATCAAATAGTCCTCTTCGCCTTGGTGGCGATGGGATGGATTGGAACCATCTTGTTTTTACGCTGTTGCCTAAAACTGAGCATGGTCCCTACTCTCGTAGCGACT
>Ga0181539_1003770_pt1 | contig 13577 bp, 13 predicted proteins | sample PEATcosm2014_Bin_46_FD_119767 | JGI IMG/M metagenome (GOLD analysis project Ga0181539, IMG submission 119767) | Peatland microbial communities from MTU Mesocosm Facility, Houghton, MI, USA - PEATcosm2014_Bin23_60_metaG | ecosystem: Environmental > Terrestrial > Soil > Wetlands > Peat | place... | reverse complement strand
CTGGGCCAAGTTCAAGGTGAAGAACGCGGTCAATTTCATCGGCTCGTTCGAACGCGAACTCGCGGGGGAAGCGAAGCGGCGCGGCGCCGACGGCATCGTGTGCGGACATATCCACCATCCCACGATCCGCGAGATCAACGGCGTGATCTACGTCAACACCGGCGATTTCGTCGAATCCTGCTCGCTCGTCGTCGAGCACGCCGACGGCAAGTTCGAGATCGTCTCGTGGTCGAAGCCCTTCGCCCAGCGCCAGCGCGAAGCGGCCGCAGCGGCGCGCGCCAGCCAACCGGCGGACGCGGAGGCGGAAGCGGCTTGATGCGCATCCTGGTCGCGACCGACGCGTGGCGGCCGCAAGTCAACGGCGTCGTCCATACGCTCGAGCGGATGTCGGCGGCGGCGCGCGAGCTGCACGCGGAATTCATCTTCCTGACGCCGCAGGGATTTCCGTCCCTGCCGATGCCGACCTATCCCGACATTCGCCTCGCGCTCGCCTCGCCCTGGGAAGTTGCGCGGCGCATCGACGCGGCGGGCGCGGATCACATCCACATCGCCACCGAAGGCCCGATCGGCTGGGCCGCGCGACGCTATTGCCGCAAGCGCGGCAGGATGTTCACCACCAGCTATCACACCCGCTTTCCCGAATACATCGCCGCTCGCACGCGCCTTCCCGAAGTCCTCACTTACGAGGCTCTGCGCCGGTTTCACGCGCCTGCGGCGGCGACGCTGGCGCCGACGACGTCGATCAGGAACGAACTGACCCGGCGCGGCTTCGATCGCGTCAAGGTGTGGACCCGCGGCGTCGACCACGCGCTCTACCGTCCGCGGCCGGCCGACGCGGTCGACCTGCCGCGTCCGATCTTCTTGAGCGTCGGCCGCGTCGCGGTGGAAAAGAACCTCGAAGCCCTGCTCGAATTGAAGCTGCCGGGATCGGTCGTCGTCGTCGGCGACGGTCCGGCGCGCGCCACGCTCGAGCGCCGCTATCCCCACGCGCATTTCTTAGGCGCGCTCTACGGCGAAGCGCTGGCGCGGATCTACGCCAGCGCCGACGCGTTCGTCTTCCCCTCGAAGACCGACACCTTCGGCATCGTCCTCATCGAGGCGCTGGCGAGCGGCCTGCCGGTCGCCGCCTTCCCCGTCGCCGGGCCGCTCGACGTGATCGGCGAGAGCGGCGCCGGCGTCCTCGACCCCGATCTCGGCGCGGCGTGCCTGGCCGCCCTCGAAATTCCGCGCGAGCGGGCGCGCGAACATTCGCTTCGTTTCACCTGGCGCGAAAGCGCGCGGCAATTCCTCCAGCACATCGAAGCGAGCCGGGCGGCCGTCGGCGCGCCGCTCGGCCAGACCGCTTGACGGCTCAGGGCGCCCTCGACGCCCGGCCATGCCGTCAAAGATTGCGGCGCTGGCGTCGGGCGTCTCACTATCGCCACATCCTTGACCGATGAGCGGCGCGAATGTCGCGCGGGCGCCGGTCACGGCGCGCAGGACGGCGGTCCGCGATCGCTGCGACGAATCAGGGAATTCGAGCTCATGGCCGCGGCTCTGCGCAGCGCGAGACAGCATTGGGCCGGCGTCGGCCGCCTCGGCCTCGTCGTCGCGCTCGGCTTCGCCCTCTCCGGCTGCGTCGAGTCGGAGATCGAAGGCGCGGCCAACTATGTCGGCTCGCTCGGCGGCGGACCCAGCGTCGGGGCGCCGAGGGCGCATCCGGTGCAGATCTTCATCGCCTCGACGCGCATGGGCGAGAGCGGCGCGGCGGCGCAGGCGGTCGCGGCCGACGGCCCCCATTACACGCTCGACATCCTGACGATTCCGCCCGGCCATCGCGCCGGCGCGATCGAAGAACCGATGTGGGGCGCCGCCAACGCGAAGGAGCACATCGTCGTCGCCGAAGAGCGCAAGATGGACGACGACGAGTTCCGCGCCGAGCTCGCCTCGCACGTTTCCGGCCGAATCGGCGTCAATCGCGACGTTCTGGTGTTCGTGCACGGCTTCAACACCAGTTTCGAAGAGGCGCGCGATCGCGCCGCGCAGATCACCGCCGACAGCCGCTTCGGCGGCGTCGCGGTGCTGTTCACCTGGCCGACGAAACACGAATTGTTCGGCTACGTCTCCGACAAGGACAGCGCGATGGCCTCGCGCGACGCGTTGCAGAACCTCCTGCAAGACGTCAGCGCCACGCCGGGCGTCGGCAAGGTCCACGTGCTCGCCCATTCGATGGGCGGCTGGCTGGCGATGGAGGCGTTGCGGCAGGCTTCGATCGCGGGAAACCGCGACCTTTCCGGTCATCTGGGCGAAGTGATGCTCGCCTCGCCCGACATCGACATGGACGTCTTCGCCGGGCAGATGAAGTATCTCCGGCCCGCCAAGGTCACGGTCTTCGCCACCGCGAACGATCGCGCGCTGTCGCTGTCGAGCGCGATCGCCCAGTCGCGCCAGCGCGTCGGCGCGATCAATCCGTCCAAGCCGGAGGACCGGCAGGCGCTGGAGAAGCTCGGCGTCAAGGTCTACGACCTCACGCGTTTTTCCGACGGCCTCATCGACCACGGGGCCTACGCCGACGCGCCGGACGTGCTGCACGCGATCGGCGCGCAAATGGCGACGCCGCGCGCCCAGGACGCCGACAAGATGTCGATCATCGACGCCAGCGGCTATACTGATCCGGGCGCTCCGGCGGCGACGGAGGCTCCGGCCGCGGCGGTCGCTGCGGCGCCGGCGGCCGCGCCGACGCCGCCGAACTGACCTCGACGATCTTGCGCGCGCCGCTCACGCGCCCCATAGTTCAGGCCATCAAGGGAGCCACGCCGTGCCGAGCAAACTCGATCAATTGCGCGCCATGACCACGGTCGTCGCCGACACCGGCGACATGGACTCGATCCGCGCCTTCAAGCCGACCGACTCGACCACCAATCCCTCGCTCATTCTCAAGGCGGCGCAATTGCCGGCCTACGCGCATCTCGTCGACGAAGCCGTCGCCTGGGGGCGCAAGGCCGGGGCGCCGGCCGGCGCGGCGACCGAGCGCCTGGCGATCAATTTCGGCGCCGAGCTGACCCGCATCGTCCCCGGCCGCGTCTCGACCGAAGTCGACGCCGACCTCTCGTTCGACACGGCGGGCACGATCGCCAAGGCGAGGAAGCTGATCGCCGATTACGCGGCGCGCGGCGTCGGGCGCGAGCGCATCCTGATCAAGGTCGCGGCGACGTGGGAAGGCGCTGAGGCCGCGAGCGTGTTGCAGCGCGAGGGCGTCGACTGCAACCTGACGCTGATGTTCTCGCTTGCCCAGGCGATCGCCTGCGCCGACGCCGGCGCGTTCCTCGTCTCGCCGTTCGTCGGCCGCATCTTCGACTGGCACGTCAAGGCGGGCGGCGGGCCCTACACCGGCGAGACCGATCCGGGCGTCCAGTCGGTGCGCGCCATCTATGCCTATTACAAAACTTACGGCGTCTCGACCGTGGTGATGGGCGCCTCGTTCCGCAACGCCGGCGAAATCGAAGCGCTGGCGGGCTGCGACCGGCTGACCATTTCGCCGCAACTGCTCGACGAACTCGCCAAGGACCAGGGGCCGCTCGCGCGCAAGATGTCGCCCGACGCGCCGGGCCCCGCGCCGGCCCGCGTCGCGATGGACGAAAAGCGCTTCCGCTGGATGCTCAACGAGGACGCGATGGCGACCGAAAAACTCGCCGAGGGCATCCGCACCTTCGCGCGCGACCTGGCGGCGCTGCGCGACATGGTCGGAAGGCGGCTGGCGAAGGCGGCGTGAAGAGCGCCCCTTCCCCCCTTGCGGGGGAAGGTGGCCGGCGGAGCCGGCCGGATGAGGGGGCGCGCGAAGCGCGTCTGTTCCCCCACGCGATCGACCCGCGTTGCGCTCGCGAAACGCCGACGACCCTCCGCCGTTCCCTCATGCGACGCTCCGCGCGAGCATCGCGCCAACATGGCAAGAGGAAACTTCGTCGTCGATTTCGCTTGCTTGGCGAAACGCGCGCCGTCGAGAGCGGGAGGCCGGGCGATGAGGAAGCCGCTGGAAAAGTCGAAGACATCGCCCGCGATGGTCGGCAGCGGGAACAAGGAATTCGACGCCAGCGTTTGGCCGGGCGGCGAGCCCATTCGAATTTCGGCTTTCGACCCAAGGACCACCCACTGGGGGCCGATCATCGCGAGCATATCGGCGGCGGTCCGAGATTGCCAGAAACCACAAAACCTCGCAGAGTGGCTTGAGCCGGCGGCCATTTGGAGAATGTCCGGTAATACGGGTGGCCGACGCCGACGCTTCGGTCAAATACAGAATTCCTCGGAGGAACCTCCATGAGCCTGACGAATCAAAGTCTCATAGTCATCATCGTGGTCGGCATTGTCGCCGGCTGGCTGGCTGGTAAAGTCGTGCGGGGCGGCGGCTACGGCCTCATCGGCGACTTGGTCGTCGGCGTCATCGGCGCGTTCATTGGAGATTGGCTGCTGCCGGCATTGGGTATCCATCTCGGCACAGGAACGGTCGCCCTCATCATCAATGCGACCCTAGGCGCGATCGTCTTGCTTATTCTTCTCAGGCTTATCACTGGGGGCGGGGGTTGGCGCAGCCGTTTTGGCGGTCGTTGGTAATTCACCGAGAGGCACGAACCGCTAAAGGACGCGCGATATCGTGACGCAATCCCCTACTCCGAATGATACCGGAATCGGCGCGAAGCGGTCATTGCCCACTGCCGTACGACAATTCATGCTACTCTCATCAAGCGTAGCCTCTTGGGTCAAAGAAGGTCCTGATCGATGGCAGACTCGACAAAAGTCGATGGCGGAGCGGAGATATATGTCAACAAACTCGAAGCCGCGCGCCGGCAAATCGACGCTGCAATCAGGATGCTTCTGGCAAGCGAAGACAGTCTTGCGATCCAAACCGTGACTGCTGCCGGATTTGGCATCCTGCAGAACTTATTGGAGCACAGAGGAAAGTATGATCTTGAAGAATTGCTAAAAGCTGGAATATATCAGTCTGCGGTTGAATACGCGGAAGGTCGCTTTACACGAGATCAGCTTGATGGTTATTACAAAGGCGATATTTTTACTCAGGATTTAATCATAAGGATAGCGAAGGACGTTGAAGAGGGAAAGCTGTCAAGCCCAGATGAAACGAACGTAGAGATAGCGATTGGCGATGCAGGTCGTAAGGAGCGTCATGATAAGATGGCGAAAATTCCAAATTTCTTGAAGCATGCCGATAACGACCAGCATGGAGTGTTAAATCTTAGCAAAGTGGACAACATTGAATTATTGTCTCACGCAGCGTCCGCATTCTTTGCGTTAAAAAAAGAATTGACCGATGAGATGCGGGTTATCTTATTTCTACAGCGGGCATCGCATATCGAAAAATTTGGTTACCCTGGCAACAAAGTTGAGGAACATTTGGCGAGTCTCACGGCATCGGAGCGCCTAGCGGCCGGCAAGAAATTGCTGGATATATTTCGCGCCGAAGGTTGAGGACGGCGGACTGAGCCAACGCTGGGGATTGGGGACGGATTACGGGGGCAGGATACGAATTGCCCAATTTCGCGACCCGCCGTCCGCGCCAGACTTTCTCGACCAGAGCCGCCCCGCCCCTCTCCGTCACACACCAAGCCGTCGACCTCATGGAAGCATGAACTTCCGAAGTTTTGACCCTGTCAATGGCCTTCGGCCGCCGGAGGCGGCGCGCTGAAAGCGCGCCATTGACAGGGTCAAGACTTCGGAAAAGAAGAGGCTTCCATGAGGTCGACGGCGCTCCCCGCCGAACTGGCGGCCGTCGGCTTTCGCGTTGGCGCATGCGACGTCGCGCTCGCCCCGAGGCCGCTGCGGAAAATCGCCGCCGACAATTTCTTCCCGATAAACGGAACTCGCGCTATGTTGAACCGCGAGCGCGTTCGGCAGCGCATCGCCGGGCCGCTCGTTGCGGCCGAGACGACGCAAGAATTGGAGAAAGCGCGATTCCGGCTCGACTGACGGGTAACCCTTTGATTTCCCTCGAAACGGCCAAGGAAAAAGTTTGGAAATCCTTGGAAAAGTTTGGAATTTCCTTGGAATTTCCTTGGAAAAGTTTGGAAATCCGTGGAAAAGCTTGGGGTCACGGCCATAGGCTACTCATCCCCTTGATCGGCCGACGTCCGCCGGCGCGCGAAGCGCTCGCCGCGCGCCGAGGCGGCGGAAAGTCGTCACGCAAGCCATTGAAAACAAGCCATCGCGCCGGAATATGGCGCCGGCCTCCGCCGCGGCGTGCGCCACCGCGCCCCCTCATCCGGCCGGCTTCGCCGGCCGCCTTCTCCCGCAAGCGGCGGAAGGGGCGCGCGCCCTACCCCAGCCACCGGCACTCGCCCCTCTCGAAGATCAGCGCCCGCCCCTGCCAGATGTTGGCGTTCTCGGCTTCGGCGCTCGACGCGCCGGCGAGAATGACCATGAAGGCGCGGGCGACGCCGCCGTGCGAGGCGACGAAGCAATCGCCCCGGCGCGCCGCGAGCCACGGCCGGACGCGCTCGACCAGCATGGCGTAGCTCTCGCCGCGCGGCGGCGCAAAATTCCATTTGTCGGCCTCGCGCGCCCTGGCGGCGGCCGCGTCGCGCGCCTCGACCTCGGACCAGGTCAGCCCCTCCCAGTCGCCGAAGGTCAGCTCCTTCAGCGTCGCGCAGAGCCGGTAGCGCTCGGGCGCGAGGCCCATCGCGGCGCGCGCCAGCTCCATCGTCTGGCGGGTGCGCATCAGCGGCGAAGCGTAGAAGGCGCCGGCGGCGTCGAGCCGCGTCAGTTCGCCCGACAATTCGCCGCGCAGCGACCGTCCGACCGCGCTCGCCTGTTCGCGCCCTTTGCCGTTGAGCGGAATGTCGCGCTGGCCCTGGAGGCGGTTCTGCGCGTTGTAGGACGTTTCGCCGTGGCGCACGAAGAGGATGCGATGGGGGTAAGGCGCCACGACGAGAGGACTTCCACTGGACGAAACGATAGGCCCCGCGCGTCCCACAGGGCGCGCCGCGCGTCAAGCCGGCGCCGGCCGCAAACCCCATTTTTCCGCCAGCGCCAGACACGCCGCGATCCGTCCGACCCCCGCGGTCGTCGAAACCGCGCGCATCGACGCCGCCGCGCAGGCATGGGCGAGCCGCAGGCCCTTTTCGATCGGCCAGCCTTCGTGCAAGCCGTAGAGCATGCCGGCGGCGAATGCGTCGCCCGCGCCATTGGCGCCGGCGACGGCGTCTTTCGGCATCGCCACCGAGCCTAGAGCGAACCGCCCCCCTTCGCGCGTCGCCGCGATCGCCCCTTCGGGGAAATGCGCGACGACGAGGCGCATCGCGCCGAGCGACAGCGCCGCCTCGACGGCCCGCGCGATCGCCTTGGGGTTCGCGCCGCTCGCATCGCGCGTTTCGACGTCGGCGACGGCGCCGATCTCGAAATCATTGACGATGAGCATGTCGAGATGCGGCAGGCATGGCCGCGCCAGCGCGGCGACCTTGTCGCGCGAAATCGATATCAGCTCGAGACTGGTGGCGAGACCCGACTCGCGCGCCGCGCGCAGCGTCGCGACCCAACCATTGGCGTCGCCCCGCCAGGGGGCGTCCATCCGCACATGCGCGCCGGGCAGGCCGAGGTGCAGAAAGCGCGCGCGCGAACGCGAAAAATCGAAATGCTCGGAGCTCAGCAGCGCCGCGACGCCTTGGTGAAAGAAATGGGTGCGCCGACCGGTGGAGAGCGCGTTGAAGGCGTCGGTGGTCATCGTGACGCCGCCGGGCAGACTGACGAGCCCTTGGCGCTCGACGCCGAACGCGTCGCATTGCGCCAGAAGAAAGCGCGCGTTGTCGTCGTCGCCGACGACGCCCATCGTCTCGACGGGAAAAGCGGGATCGAGCCGCTTCAAGTCGATCGCCATGTTGCAGCCCGAACCGCCGCCTTGGCGATCCATGGCGAGGACCTCGTTGGTGGTGTCCTCCGCGGGCCATTGGGCGATCGTCTTGTTGAAGTCGACGCACCAGGTCCCCGCCGTCGCTATCCCCCGCCGTTCGGCCATCGGCGAGCCCTCAACCCTGCTTCAGAACGGCTTCGGTGATCTCGCTGTCGGTCGCCAGATCGCGGATCGGCGTCACGCCGTCGCGCCGCAGCGCGTCGTGATAGGCCCTGACCGCCTCGCCGGGATCGAGATCGCCGTCCGCGACCGCGCGCATCAGCCTGACGATATCGAGCGGCGACTCGGCGAGGTTGATCTTGCGCCCGAACAGCGCGACCCGGGCGCCGTATTTCTCGGCCTGGTGGATCAGCTCGAAACAGTCGCGCGTCGTCCCGGCGCCGCCGCCGAGCACGCCGACGACGAGGCTCGCGTCGAACGAGGCCAGCTCCTCGAGCGCCCGGGGGCCGTTGTAGGCGACCTTGAGAAATCGCGGCCGTTCGGCTTCCAGGAGGCCGGCGAGGCACCGCACGATCGCGTCGTTGACGAAATGCGGCGTCAGCTCCGCCGCGAGCCCGGGGACGTTCGGATTGAAGACTTCGAGGAAATAGTGGAAGTCGTTGGCGCTCGCGTCGGCGCGAAACTCGCGGAACGCCTCGAGCGACGCGACGTCCGCGTCGATGTCGCCGGTGAAGGTGATGGAATAGAGCCCGAGATCGGTCAAGGCGATCTCGGCGCCTGGCTGCGCGCCCGCTCCCCCCGAGCGCACGCGCGACAGCGAGGCGGTGCGGAACGGCCGCGACGGGCTCTTGGCGTAGCTCGCGCCGCGCAAGCCCCAGATGTCGGTCGTATCGTTGGCGCGGATCGCCGGCTTGACCCCCGTCGCCGCGAAGGCGTCGCGGGCGACGAGGCTTTCGAGATTCGACGCCGAGGTGAGCATGACGTCGACGACGTCCTGGCGGACCACGGCCTCGATCGAGGCGATGAATTCGGCGCGGGTGCGAAAGCGCCTCGACGATCCGTCCGGCTGGCGCGCCGGGCCCACCCCGTGCAGCCCCGGCCCCATATCGGGGTCCTTGGCGTCGGCGATGATGAAATCGGAGCGCCGATAGGCGCCGGCGCGAATGCGCGCGAGTTTCTCGTCCAATCGAAACATCGGCTTCTCCCGACGCCGCTTCCCGGCGCCCGTCTTTATATCGCGGCCGACACGCGAAGCAACGCGAGCCCGCGCGGCGCGCCCGTCGATTCCCGCTTTGCCCTGGGCAAGCGCATCCGCTAGTGTCGCGGCCTTTCCGTCCAGGGAGTCCTAGAAATGTCCGACGCGCCGCGATTGCGCATTCTCGTTATCGGCGCCAGCGGCGTGCTGGGGCGCGCCGTCGCTGCCGAGCTCGGCGCGCGCCACGACATCGTCTCCGCCGGCTCGAAGTCCGGCGACGTCCGCCTCGATATCGCCGACCCCGCGAGCATCGTCGCCGGGCTCGCGGCCGCCGGGCCGCTCGATGCGGTCGCCTGCGCGGCGGGCGCGGTGAATTTCGCTCCCTTGAGCGCCGTCGCGCCCGCGCCGATCGCCCAGTCGGCCTATGGCCTCGGCCTCGTCAACAAGCTGATGGGCCAGGTGAACCTGACCCTGGCGGCCCGCGACGTGTTGCGCGACGGCGGCTCGATCACCTTGATATCGGGCGTCCTTGCGGACGAGCCGATCGTCGCCGGCTCCTCGGCGAGCATGGTCAACGGGGCGCTGGAAAGCTTTGCGCGCGCCGCGGCGATCGAGCTGCCGCGCGGGCTTCGCATCAATGTCGTCAGCCCGACGGTGTTCGAGGAGTCGATGGACGGCTACGGGCCGTTCTTCCGCGGCTTCGATCCCGTTCCCGTGCTGCGCGCCGCGCGCGCCTTCAGCCGCAGCATCGAGGGACGGCAGACCGGCCAAGTCTACAAGGTGCTGTGACGCATGACGCGTTCGCTCATCGTCCTGCTCGCCCTGACCCTTCTCACGCTCGTCGTCTTCGCCCTGTGGCCCGGGATCGATCTGGCCGTATCGCACTATTTCTACGACGGCGGCGGCTTTATCGGCCATGACCGACCCGAGCGCCTCGCCCGCGAGTTTCTCGGCGACGCGCCGTTCGTCGTGCTCGCCGCCTTTGCGATCCCTTACCTTCTGCGCCGCTTCGGCCGCGCGGTCCCCTGGGCGCCCGACGGGCGCGCGATTCTCTTCCTCGTCGCGACGCTCGCGATCGGCCCGGGCCTGATCGTCAACGTCGGCCTCAAGGACCACTGGCGCCGCCCGCGCCCCACCCACACGCTGGACTTCCGCGGCGGCGACGAATTCAAGCCGTGGTATCGCCTCGACGGCGCCTGCAACCGGAATTGCTCGTTCGTTTCCGGCGAAGCGGCGACCGGCTTTTGGATGGTCGCGCCCGCTCTGCTCGCGCCGCCCCCTTACCGAGCGCTGGCGCTCGCCGGCGCCTTCGCTTTCGGCGTCGCCGCGAGCCTGCTTCGCCTCGCCTTCGGCGGCCACTATCTGTCGGACGTGTTGCTCGGCGGCCTGATCGCGCTGATCGTCATCGAAATAACCCGGCGCGCGCTGTGGCCTCGCGGCGGTCCGTGAAGGGTTGCGCGCCACGCGCGCCGGTCTATAAGGGCCGCGGATGCAGCCGGGGCCATTCCTCGGGCGCCAGCCCGGTTGCGCCGTCGATCGTCTTGCGAACCCCCTGCCCCGAGCGAAACTCTTCATGTCCCAGCCCAAGTCCACAGTGAAGCGCGTGGTTCTCGCCTATTCAGGCGGCCTCGACACCTCGATCATCCTCAAATGGCTGCAGACCACCTACGGCTGCGAGGTCGTCACCTTCACCGCCGATCTCGGTCAGGGCGACGAACTGGAGCCGGCGCGGCGCAAGGCGGAGCTGCTGGGCGTCAAGCCCGAGCACATCTTCATCGAGGATCTGCGCGAGGAATTCGTGCGCGACTACGTCTTCCCGATGTTTCGCGCCAACGCGCAATACGAGGGGCAATATCTCCTGGGAACCTCGATCGCGCGCCCGTTGATCGCCAAGCGCCTGGTCGAAATCGCGCGCCAGGTGGGCGCCGACGCGATCGCTCACGGCGCCACCGGCAAGGGCAACGACCAGGTGCGCTTCGAGCTGAGCGCCTACGCGCTGGAGCCGGAGATCAAGATTATCGCGCCGTGGCGCGAATGGGAGTTCGCTTCGCGCACCGCGCTGATCGCTTTCGCCGAACAGCACCAGATCCCGATCGCTAGGGACAAGCGCGGCGAAGCGCCCTTCTCCACCGACGCCAACCTCCTGCACGTCTCCTCTGAAGGCAAGGTGCTCGAGGACCCCGCGCAGGAGACGCCCGGCTACGTCTATTCGCGCACCGTCGATCCCGAATCGGCGCCCGACAAGCCGACGATCGTCGAGATCGCCTTCGAAAAGGGCGATCCCGTCGCGATCAACGGCGAGCGCCTCTCGCCCGCCGCGCTGCTCGCCGCGCTCAACACGCTCGGCCACGACAACGGCATCGGCCGGCTCGACCTGGTCGAGAACCGCTTCGTCGGCATGAAGTCGCGCGGCATGTACGAGACGCCCGGCGGCACGATCCTCTTGAGCGCCCATCGCGCGATCGAATCGATCACGCTCGATCGCGGCGCGGCGCATCTCAAGGACGAGCTGATGCCCAAGTACGCCGAGCTGATCTACAACGGCTTCTGGTTCGCGCCCGAGCGCGAACTGTTGCAGACCATGATCGACAAGAGCCAGGACTTCGTCTCAGGCCGCGTGCGGCTGAAGCTCTACAAGGGCGGCGTCTACGTCATCGGCCGCGACAGCCCGAATTCGCTGTACGACCAGGACCTGGTCACCTTCGAGGAAGGCGCCGTCGCCTACGACCAGCACGACGCGGCGGGCTTCATCAAGCTCAACGCGCTACGCCTGCGCACGCTCGCCAAGCGCAAGCGCAAAGCCGAAGCCAAGGGGCGATAGCGGTCCGCTTCAGACGGAATTGAACACCCGCCCTCCTTCCCCCCTCGCGGGGGAAGGTGTCACGCGAAGCGTGACGGATGAGGGGGGTCGCGCAGTGCGCGACGGCTTCGACGGGAACTCGACTCGCTTCGAGCGCGCCGCGAACCTCAGCGTCATCCTTGTGGGCGCCGCACAAGGCGACGACGTAGAGCTGTCGCGTTTCTTGAAACTACAGAGTCATCGCGCTTCGCGCGATCCCCCTCATCCGTCGGCCTTCGGCCGACACCTTCCCCCGCAAGGGGGGAAGGGGCGCGCTCAGTCTCGACCGATCCGCCGTCAGCGATGGCACTTGTTCGCCTGCGCGTCGAGCGCGATGCCGACGAGCGGCAGGAACGCCGAGGTCATCGCCTCCTGGCTGGTCAGTTCGCGGCACTGCGTGTTCCACACGATCGCCGCGTTCAGCATGACGCTCGCCGTGCCGACGAAGAGCACGATGACCGGCCAGGGCGACGGCGCGTGCGTCGGGCACGGAATCGCCACGCCGGCGTAGGCGGTGTCGACCGTGCGATATTGTGTGGCGGTGAAGCCGCAACCCACGCTGATCAAGGTCGCCTTGACCGGAACGATCGATGGCGTCCAGAACGCCAGGCCGGCGGTCGCCAGGACCGCAACGAGTTTGCGAATGCGCATGTTTGCCTCCTCAACCCTAAGCGCTTCGCCGAGGGCCCCTCACGGCGACGCACGCGCTATTCGGGCAGAAATTCGGACATTGTCAATGCGTTAAATCAATTTCCAGGCGGGCGATTCCGCGCTCCGCGCCCGAACGGGCCGCCGCTGCGCGCGGCCGGCGCGTTCGGTTGCGCCAAGCTCCTCGGAGCGCCGCCGGCTCAGCGCGCCGGCGCGCTGCTGGCTTGATAGGCGGGGCGCGCGCGACGACCTTGGCGCGCGCGGTGCGGCTGCTGGTTCGCCGAGCGCGGATCGCGATGCGGCGAATGATGCGGCCGATCCGGCGCGGGCGTCGTCTCGGCCTTGCGCACGACCGGCGCCGGCTTGGGGCCCTTGTCGCCGCGACGATCGAGCGAGAAGATGCGCAGCCGCGTCAGCCGCTCGATGGCGCGCAAGGAATCGCGCTCCGTCGCGTCGCACAGCGAGATCGCCTGGCCGCCCTTGCCGGCGCGCGCGGTGCGGCCGATGCGATGGACGTAGGCCTCGGCGACTTCGGGCAGCTCGAAATTGACGACATGGCTGACGCCGTCGATGTCGATGCCGCGCGCAGCGATGTCGGTGGCGACCAGCGCGCGCGCCTGTCCCGAGCGGAACGCCGCGAGGGCGCGTTCGCGCTGGCCCTGGCTCTTGTTGCCGTGAATGGCGAGCGCGCTGATCCCCGCTTCGTCGAGCGTGCGCGCGACGCGGTCGGCGCCGTGCTTGGTGCGCGTGAACACGATCGCGCGCGTCAGCGCCGCGTCGGCGAACAGCTCGACCAGCATGTCGCGCTTGCGCGGCGCGTCGACGTGGATGACGGTCTGCTCGACGCGCTCGACGGTGCTGGCGGCGGGCGTCACCGAGACTTCCGCGGGATCGCGCAGCAATTCGCCGGCGAGCTGGCGGATGTCGGGCGGCATGGTGGCGGAGAAGAACAGGTTCTGCCGCTTTCTCGGCAGGTCGCGCACGATGCGGCGGATCGGCTTGATGAAGCCGAGATCGAGCATCCGGTCGACTTCGTCGAGGACGAGGAATTCGACGGCGCT
>Ga0181539_1003768_pt1 | contig 13579 bp, 9 predicted proteins | sample PEATcosm2014_Bin_46_FD_119767 | JGI IMG/M metagenome (GOLD analysis project Ga0181539, IMG submission 119767) | Peatland microbial communities from MTU Mesocosm Facility, Houghton, MI, USA - PEATcosm2014_Bin23_60_metaG | ecosystem: Environmental > Terrestrial > Soil > Wetlands > Peat | place... | reverse complement strand
TCGAATGGCGCGCAAATTCTCGCCGGTGAGGCGCCCGCCGCGGTCCTTGGCCTGGCAGCCGAAATGCGCCGCGACGGCGTTCTGCTGCGCTGGGCGCCCGCGCCGCCTGAAGCGGCACCCGTTGCGATACGGCTGGTGCGCAGGCTGGTTTCGCCGCCCGCGCCTATGCCTGCGACCTCAAGGTCTGCCGAAGGCCCGCTCGCTCCGCGCCCCGAACCACCGGAGCGCACTCTTCTGGTTGAGCCTGCCGCGCAACTGACCCGCGCTCTCGACAGCAACATTCAATTTGATGAGACCTATGAGTATCGTGCGCAACGCGTGGCGCGCGTGACTGTCAACGGAGAAACCCTGGAGTTGGCCGGGCCGCTCTCTTCTCCGGTGCGCATTGAGACCGTGAACGTGTATCCTCCTGCCGTGCCCCGAGGTTTGGCGGCGGTGGCAACCGCCGGCGCAGAGGGCGCCGGACCTGCAATCGACCTGAACTGGCAGCCGAACACTGAGGCCGATCTTGCGGGTTACGTTATCTACCGGCGCGAAGAAAGCGCAAATGAAACCAACTGGCAACGGATCTCGCCTGCGCAGCCGGTGGCCGCGCCCGAATTTCACGATGCCAACGTACAGCCCGGCCATATATATAGATTTGCGGTGAGCGCCGTCGATCAACAGGGACACGAAAGCGCGCGCTCGGCGGAGGCCGAGGAGACGGTTCCAGGGCCCTAGTGATTTTTTGGGGAAGGTCAAAGCATGAGTTGAGGCCCGAATGCAGGTCCTCGTTCGACTTCGATCGCTTTGCGATCTTCGCTCAGGGCGGGCTTTCGACTCCGTCCGCAGCGGTGGACGTCGCTCAGGATGACATCCGATGTTTGATTGCTCAGGATGACCGGGCATTTTCGATACGGGCCCCAGGGAAAAAACGTTGGCTCGAACAATAGGAGGTCCTTCATGAAATACTGCCGATTCCTCTACGGTGGCCAGGTCCAGTACGGCGCTGTCGACAAGCATGGCGGAAGGCTGCAGATCGTGAGCCTGTCGGAGGCGCCCGAGGAAGACTTGCGCTTCCGCGTCGACCATGGAAGCGCCTCTCCTTTCAGCTCGTCAAGCGCCACATTTGAAGCGATCCCACTGAGCGCGGCGGATCTTCTGCCGCCCGTCACACCGTCGAAGATTATCTGCGTAGGACGCAACTATCGCGAACATGTGCAGGAACTGGGCAATGAAATACCCGCTGAACCGCTGCTTTTCTTCAAGCCGCCTTCGTCGCTCGAGCGGCCGGGCGGCGTAGTGGTACTGCCTGCCGTATCGGAACGGGTGGATTTCGAAGGCGAGCTGGCGCTGGTGATCGGCAGGCGCACACGGAACCTTAAACCTGATGACGATTGGCGCGACGTGCTGCGCGGTTTTACGTTGGCCAACGACATCTCCGCCCGCGATCTGCAGAAGAAAGACGGGCAGTGGGCGCGCGCCAAGGGCTTCGATACGTTTTGTCCCGTCGGCCCATTGGTGAGCGATGAACTCGATCTCGATGCCGGCGTCACCATTGAGACGCGCGTCAACGGCGAGTTGCGCCAGCAAGCTTCCACGCGCGACCTCATCTTTTCTGTGCCGGTTCTGCTCTGCTACATCAGCGCGGCCTTCACGCTGGAGCCTGGCGACCTGGTGCTGACGGGAACTCCTTCCGGCGTGGGACCGCTCAAGCCCGGCGATCGCGTTGAGGTTTCCGTTGCGGGCCTCGGCGTGCTGGCAAATACGGTGGAAGCCGAGACGGTCTAGGGCCGTCGCGCCGCCATGCAACCTGCATTTACGTGCCGCATCCTAAACAAGAGGTACACTGGTGCCGTAGGGCGTCCAATCGCAATCGCGCCATCCCCGCAGGAGGATTTATGCCGCAGAATCTGCTCGAACAGTTACGCCAATACACCGTCGTCGTTGCCGATACCGGCGACATGGAAGCGATGGAGAAGTTCCATCCCCAGGACGCCACCACCAACCCTTCGCTGATTACGGCCGCGGCGCAGATGCCGCAGTATCAGCCCATTGTGGACGGCGTGCTGATGGATGCGCACAAGGAGCTGGGCGATGGCGCGAGCGACAAGGACGTGGCCAACCTCGCGTTCAAGCGGCTGGCCATCGCATTCGGCAAAAAGATCCTGGCGATTATTCCCGGCCGCGTGTCGACCGAGGTTGACGCGCGCCTCTCGTATGACACCGCGAAGACCATTGACATGGCGCGCGACATTACCGGCATGTACGCCAAGGAAGGCATTGGCAAGGATCGGGTGCTGATCAAGATCGCGTCCACCTGGGAGGGCATTCAAGCCGCCGAGGTTCTGGAGAAAGAAGGCATCCACTGCAACCTGACTCTGCTCTTCGGCCTGCACCAGGCCATTGCCGCTGCCGATGCGGGCGTCACACTCATCTCGCCCTTCGTGGGCCGCATTCTCGACTGGTACAAGAAGGACACGGGCAAGGATTACCAGGGGGCCGACGATCCCGGCGTGCAGTCGGTGACGCGCATTTACAACTACTTCAAGAAATTCGGCTACAAGACGGTTGTGATGGGCGCGAGTTTCCGCAACATCGGCGAGATCATAGAGCTCGCCGGCTGCGACCTGCTCACCATTTCGCCGCAACTGCTGGCCGAGCTTGAAGCCACCGAGGGCCCGATGCCGCGCAAGCTCTCGCCGGAGACCGCGAAGGACCTGCAGATGGAAAGAATCAACGTGGACAAGGCGACCTTCGACCGCATGCACGCCGCCGATCGTATGGCCAACGACAAATTGAAGGAAGGCATCGAAGGCTTCTCGGCAGCGCTGGTCAAGCTGGAGACGCTCCTGGCCAAACGGCTGGCGGAGCTCGAATCGCGCACGCCTGCGGCGGTATAAGCGAGACTCGAGCGCGAGGAAATTGTCATGCAACGCAAAGAAGGCAGCCCACGCGGCTGCCTTCTTGTTGCGTGCTTGAGGCCTGCCGCGGCTGCCCATTTACGTTTCCGGGCTTGCATTCGCAGTCACAGCACTTAAGTGTCAACAAGTTTGGTTCCACCTCTTGCAAAACGCAACTCTTCGGCTAAGCTCAGTGTTACAACCATGTAAATCGGGCCGCGGCCGGCAACTTCCCCGCGCAGCACGACCAGGAACAGCCGGGGCCCCACGGACAACCGGTTGCTCGCGCTCAGCCGCAGCGGTAAGGCAAGGAATAATCACGCGGATTCCGCGCACGGGAGGTGTGTATGCAAACGCAGACTCATCCGCTCGAACCTTTCTTTCAGCAGGCGGTCCGCAGCAGTTACGAGGGCAAGCTGGGTCTTCACGATCCCGACGTAACCAGCTACGTGGCGCGTTTGCTGTGCGAGTTCTCCGACGCCGGCAACCTTTACTGCATGCGCGATGGATCGGGCCGCCCGATCGAGGAGTTGGAGGAGATGGAGCGCGCCGCCGACCCGGTGCACGGCTCCGCACCCTCCTTCGACGCGGAGCGCGCGCTGCGCAAACACATCGGCGACTACGCGCTGTTCGTGGCCGGCATGTATCCTGAGGCGGCGGGATCCAGGCGCCGCCTGCGCCATCACGCCCCGAGCCTTGCCGAGCTCATCCGCGCGGGCAAGGAGAGTTATTTCATCGTCAGCCAGTTCAATCTCTTCGAGTACGAAAAGGAGGCACCGCTTTTCGCGCGATTGTCCGACAACTTTGAGCGCTGGCTTCTGGGATTGACTTTGGTTCGCGAAGAGCTCGGTCCGCGCAAGCCGCTGCAGCTTCCGCCGCAGGTGAACTGAAGATTGCCCACAGCGTTGGATGCGGGGATGCGTTCAGCGCCTCAGTTGCAGCGCAACCCCGCCCATGATGGTGCGCGGCGGCATGTTGACGCCCGTGATCTCATGGTACCCGGTGTTGCTCAGGTTCGTGAGCCGCAGATAGGGCCGCAGCTTGCCCGTGTCGTGGGTGAGCGTGGCGTTCCACACCGGATATACCGTTTGCTGATAGCGCTCGGCAATTTCGACGGCGTTGGTTAAAACAAAATCGCGGCCCAGTGCGGAGCTCCACGAAGCGTGAATATTCTGGACCGGGTAATTGAACACGTACTCCGACTCGAGCCCGTGCAGTGCGCTCTGCGCGCCGTGCAAACCGGTCCATGCGATGCGCACGGTTTGCGATTTTTTGGGAATCCACGTGAACCTGGATTCGACCCCGGCAAAACGCAGGCCGTTCAGGTTGGCCGCGCACCAGATGTTGGCCGGGCAGCCAGCGGGAAGATACGGATTCGGAAGCGTCGCGCTCTTCACATAATCGATGGTGTCGCGTTGCTGCGAGTAGAACCCGGTCGCCGAAAGCGTGAGCTTTGCCGACGGCGCCCAATCCGCGCCGGCATCGCTCGACCAGGCCGACTCCGGCTTGAGGTTGGGATTGCCCAGCGTCGAGGGATCGGAATAATAGAGATCGGTGTAGGTGGGAATCCGGAACCCATAGCCGCCGCTGGCGCGCAGCTTCAGATGCTTCGCCACACGCAGGCTGCCGGCCAGCTCCGGCGAGAATGCAGCCCGCGCGCCGCCCGAAAAGATCTCTTCGCGCGCGCCTACGGACAGGCTCCAACGCTGCTTCGCCGGCCGCAGGTCCAGGTCCACATAACCCGCGCCACGATTGCGCGCATGAAGCCCAAGATTATTGCTGTGGATGCTGTCGCCGTCGGCTTCCAGTCCCATCAGGAGAACGGAATCCTTGCGCACCGTGAGGGTCTCGCGCAGCGATCCCTGCCAAGAGCCGTCAATATGGTTATTCTCATAGATCGCAGGATCGTCGCGAAAGAGCACGAACTCATCGGTGTGACGGCGATAGCCGAAGGCCGCTACGGTCCGGCTGCCGAGTTCCTGCCGCGCCGAGGCAAACCAGCCCTTGGTCCGCTCCCACGAGGGATAGTCGCCGTAAAACTGGTTGGCGCCAAACGCGCGATCGCTCACAGCAACAAGCACATCCAAAAGGCCAAGGCGCGGAGCGCACCAGCTTTCCGCGGACGCGTCCATGTTGCGGTAGTCGCGGTCGGTCATGAATCCCGTGGAGAAGTTGCGCTCCGCGGTGATGCGCCCGCTCCATGGGCCGCGCGTAGCCCCGCCGAGCAGCGTTTCTTCGTTCGACTGAAAACTTCCCTCGCCCGCGCGCAGAAAGAGCGAGTCATGATCGGGCGCCGCGGTGAGGAAATCCACGACCCCGCTCAGCGCGTCGACTCCATGGAGTGTGGATCCCGCGCCTTCGAGCGACTGGATGGAATCGATGGCATCGAGAGGCATGGGCACGTCGAGGTTGTGGTGCGAGGTTTGAGCGTCGTTGATGCGAAAGCCGTTGAGCAGCACCAGCGTCTGCTCGAAACTACCGCCGCGCATCACGATATCAGCCTGGCCGCCGCCGGCGCCGCGTTCTTCAAGATAAATCGAAGAGTCACGCCGAAGAAAATCCTGCGGCGACTCGGCGGCCAGCGACAGCCCTTGCACGGGCAGAACGTCGACCGAGCGCTGCGACTCGGTCAGCGGCACCGGCGTGGCCGAGCCCAGCACGACCATGGTCTCTGCGGGCCCTTTGACTGGCGTCTTCGACGGAGTTGCGGCATCCTGCGCAAAGGCCGCAGGCGACAGAACAGCCAGCAGCAGGAATCGGAAGTTCGGGATCAATCGAAATCGACGCATTGCGGGGCTCTACCCCATCATCGCCGCCGCACGGGACCTCTTCAACCATGATTTGGTATGATTTTGAATAGTTGAACGATTCAACTACTTTCTGATTGCCATGCGCATCGACGCCTTTCTTCGGGAAAGTCCCATGTTCGCGGTCAACCGCGCGGCGCGCCGCTTCGAGTCGCTGGCCTCGCGGGTGCTCGCGGCCGACAGCCTCGGATTTCTCGAGGCGTTAGTGCTGGCCGCGTTGTTTTTCGAGGCGCCACGCCAGGTCAAGCCGTCGCAACTGGCGGAGACCTTCGCCACCACGCGGGGCAATCTCAGCCACTGCATCTCGTCGCTAGAGGCCAAGGGATTGCTGCTGCGCCGGATCGACCCCAACGACGCGCGGGCCTACCTTCTCGCGCTCAAGCCGCAGGGCAAGCGCTGCGCCCTGCGCGTCATCGCCGCGCTCGACCGCATGCAAAAAGAATTCGAGAGCGAGATCGGCAAAGCGCCGCTCGCGGAGATGATCAAGTCCCTTCGCAAGCTGGAAGCGCGCGCCGTGGCGCGATAAAGACTCCAGGATTTCTCACGCGCGCCGCCAGCCCTGCGGCAACTTGTCCCACTGCACTGGCTCGACGCGCCGCACCAGGAACACCCACGAGGACGCGCCAACCAGCGCCACTGCACCGGTGATGGCAAAGGCGAGACGCGCGCTACCGCGCGTCTGCACGATCAACCCGGTGAGCCAGGGCGCGGCGATGCCGGAGAAATTGGCAAAGCCATTCTGCAGGCTCGACCAACGGCCGGCCATCTTCGGTCCGGCGAGGGTTTGCGCAATCGCCCAATGGTTTGACGCGTAGCCGCCGTGGCCGATGCAGGCGACGGCCAGCAAGCCCAGCGCGATCAAAGGATGCCCATGCACCACGGTGAGCGCAAGCAGAATGGAAGCCATTGCCTGGCCGCCGGCGACCAAAGTCAAGCGCACCGCCGTCGGAGAATTGCCGCGCGCGATCAAACGATCGGAGATCCAGCCCGCAAGCACCGTGGTCGAGGCGATCAGCAGAAAAACCACCGCGGTGAGCCGCGACATGTCTCGAATCGACAGGTGTTCCTCCTGGACGAGATACGTGGGCAGCCACGCCAGAACCAAGTAATAAAAATAGTTGCCGCAAAAGTGACCGATGAGTGCGCCCCAGGCGCAGCGCAGACGCAGCATCTTCAGGATGGAGGGACCCGAGCCGTCGTCCGGTCCTTCCCTCTCCTGCTCGCCGTGATTCTGGCTCTTCGCTGACTCGCTGCGCGGCATGGCGAAATACCACGGCACGATCCAGACCAGCGCGCCGATGCCAAATGCCAGGAAGAGCACCCGCCAGCCGTAATGCACCAGGATCACCCCTCCGAGAAACGCGCCCGCAGCCGGGCCGAGCTTGGTCCCCGCATCGATGAACGCATTGGCGCGCCCGCGATGCTCCTGCGGCATGGCAGCAAAGATGCGCGAATAGCATGGATACGCCACCGACTCGCCCATGCCCAGCACGAGTTGCAGCGCGAAGAGCGCGACATAGCTGGGCGCGAGACCGAGGCACGCCATGGCCAGCGACCACAACAGATATCCGCCCATCAGCACCCAGCCCGCCGAGTATCGATCCGTCAGCCAGCCCGCGATGCCGAAAAACTGCACCAGTGCGTAGGTCCAGAAGAACGCCGAAAGCAGCGCGCCGGCGCGCAGAGACGAAAACGCAAACTGCCGCTCGAGAAGCGGCATAGCCAGCGAGAGGTTGCTGCGATCGACATAATTGACGAGGACCGAAAAGACGAGGAGGCCAACGACGATCCATTCCTTGCGCGTCATTCCGGCGCGATGCGGAACCGCTTCAGCCATCGTCTCCTCGCTGTCTCCGCAAATCCTATCACGCACGCCGGCGCGCGAACCTCATTGTGAACGGCCTCTGGCTGCAATGCTCTGGCTGCGCGCCGTCACAGAGAGAAGCGGCAGCGGCCGTCCGCATGACCGCAACCATTCACCGCAACTCTGTGTCATTGGAACTTCTGATGGAGTGGCGCGCTCACTTCGGCTCGATGGCAATCACCCACAGATCCGTGTCGCCCAGGTTGTGGCCGGTATGCGTCTGCCCCGGTCGCCAGGTCACCTCGTCCGTTTTCAGCGTCGACGGCTGCTTCGTTCCATTGGGCAGGACGTGCTCCAGTTGCGCACCGTTCAGGCAAACCACTACGCGCGCGTGATGCGTATGTTGCGGCTCCCAGGCGTGCGCGGCAATTCTGATTTCGTAGGTGCGGCTGTGCCGGTCCTCAAAGAGCACCTTGTAATTTGGCGGCAGGCCCGTCATACCCCAGGTTTCGTCGCTGCCTGTTGTCAGAAACTCCACGCGCACCAGCCGCAGCGGAGTGTGGCCGGTGTTAATCACTGTTCGCGCCCCTGCCGGCTCGTTGATCGTGTCGCCGCGCTGCACTGCTCGGTTCTTCACCGTGCCATCGGCAAACTTCACCGCGACTCCGTCGCCGCTGAGAAACACCACCATGCTCGCGTGGGCCCCGGCGACCGTTTCCTGTTCGCCGGGCGCCAGTGTTTCCTCGGTCACAATGACCTTCTCGTTTCTGAACACTTCTGTTGTCGCGGCGAAAACCGGCGCGGTCGTGAAGAAGAAAAACAAACCCGCGCCAATCCATCTTGAGGGTCGTTGCATAGGAGCTCCAATGTCGTTGGACGCCGAATTGATTGTTACCGGTAGCTCACGCGCGGTCCTAGCGCTGCTCAAAATCAGCGCAGCCATCCTATCATGGCCGCCGCCGGTCCGGCCGCAGCAACTCCGGTCGCCGGAAACAATTGGCGCTACAGCGCATTGCCCATAGGGCTTTTATCTGCCGCCAAGGAATACTGGAATCGCATTGTGTGGAGGAGGTTGACTGATGAGTGCAGATTTTTCAGGAAGGGCCGTTCATGTTGCCGGCGGCACCGGGGGGTTGGGACGCGCTCTTCCTTTCGAGCGACGGCGCGCGCGTGATTCATGGCGCATCGATTCAACGCTTGACGCTGCAGCCCGCAGCAATAAAGAGGCCGGGAGTGGTTCTCCCGGCCTTTCTGCAGGGTCCACGCCGCAATATGCTATCCCTTGCGGGAAGGCGTAGACCTCAACCCAGTCGACCGATTCTTACATTGCAACCGGTACGTAGGGGAAGGTCTTTCGCGGCTTCGACGTCACCGATTCCTTGCCAATGCCAAGACTGATCGGAGTGTTCGCCGCGGTGGAGAACATGACATTGGGCGCGTTGTCCGTGAGGGAGCGGCCGTTCCAGTCCGTGAAGCCGAGCGACGCCTGAGTGCCGACCGCGTAAGGGAGCATGTTGGGGAACAAGCGGTGTGCGATCTTTTCTCCATATGCTTGCGGATCTTCAGCCGTTCCGTATGCGGCCACCACGGCTGCCATCTTCCTGGAAAGAGCCTCTCCATAGGTTGCGAAGTCGTCGGCTGGACGTCCGGCATTGAGACGATTGCCGAGATCCTCGTTGTACTGCGCGAACAGCGGCGGGATCATGGGAAGACCGATGCGGTTGATCAAGCGCCATCCCCCCGCATCGGTGGCCAGCGACGCCACTGCCCACACACCGATCCGGCGATTGTCGCCTGCGCCGGCGAGCAACTCGCCATCCGGCAGTTCCAGCACAATCGCATACACGGTCTGACCGGCAAAAAAGTTTACCGCCTGGCTCGGAGTCCAGCCGTCCAGGTTCACAACCGTGCCGTCCTGGAACGCGTGACCCACCGCGTGCAATACAGTAGGCTCAATCCAAAATGGATCACCGGCGTGACCGGCCCAGGCGCGTACACCCGAGGGCGTAGTCGCCGGTTCGTCGGTTGTTCCCTGGGCGATGACCGTACCGGCTGCGCGCGGATCGACGGCCTCTGCCCCGCGCATGCGCCGCACAGCATAGCGCTGCTTCCCTTGTGCGTCGCGCTCATCGAACGTGAAGCGGTAGGTCACCTCTTCGACGGCATCGCCGTTGAGATCGACCTTGAACTCGTACATGCCTTCCGGATGGTAGCCGGGAACTTTGGGTTCTCCAAGAGAGTGGCAGACATTAATCACGAATACAGTGCCGGCCTCGCCACGAAATGCGTAGAGATCGGTAATGTCAAGGCGAACGTCCTGCCGGGCGATTGGTGAGTCGAGGTGGTGAGACATGATTTCTCCCTTCGCGATTGCGGAATTTGGTTGAGGCCTGCTGTCGATCGACAGAGCCGAGGCGGCCCGGGGCAGACTCATTCCCGCCGCCATGATTGCGCCGCCGATCAGAACTTTTCGGCGCGAAATCTCTATACTTTCGTCTGTCCTTGATTCGGAAACATTCACCTTTTCGATGAGTCGCATCCGGGTACGCCTCCTTCGTTTGACGAGATTCGGTCAATGGGCCGGAACGCGCTAGGATCCTGCCGGCGCAGTGGAGCGATCCAGATTCATAGTAGGAAGAGGCGAAAAAATCTGTCTATCATACAATGGTTTAGAGCCCGCGGAACGCGCCGCCCTCATCGCACGTCTCGCCGCAACGCAAAACAAATAAGGCCGGGAGTCTTCCTCCCGGCCTTCAACGTTTCTGGCGCTTTCAGCGAAAGCTTCGTTCAACCGTTGCCTGTTGTGGATTGACACATAAGGTGAAGGGTTCGCCGTCAATTTATGCATAAGCTGAAATCTTCACCAGGCTACTTACAGAGAAGAGTGCAAGACATTTATGATCAGTCACTCATGAAAGGATGGGGCTGCAGCCGAATTGCCAAACGGTGATGATCAAATTGGACTTTGGAATCGAGAAAGAGTGATGGGTGACCATGGTCGGCATTGAGATCGCGACCTCTTCCGCGCCATTGACCTGCTCTTTCGGCACCGACATGTACCCCTGGACCGGTACACTTTGAGCGGACCGATTTTGCAGAATCATTTCCCGTAGGTCACGGAGTCAGAATCTTGGATCGAAGAATTTTCTGCTATAACATGCTCGCTCTTCCGGTGGCGATGTCAGCGGCTCGCCTACGGGCGTCTGAGGATGCCCCCACATCCGCGCAAGCCGCAATCTGGGACCAATCGCGCAAGATTCGATTCATTCTGCGCGACGCGTTGGAACATCCGTTTTACTGGTGGCCGCGGACCTTGCTCACCTATCCCATTGAGTTTCGCGAGGCGGTCGATCTGGATCGGCTTGTCCTAACCAACATTGACAGCGGCGATCGGGTTCCCATTCAGTTTTCGGACCTGAAGCGGGATCACGACGGGTTGCAAACTGCCACTTTGAATTTCCTCGCGGATCTTCCCAGTGGAGGACATCGTGAGTTTGTCCTCTCCACCGGCGATTCACAGAGCGCGATGCAGACTCAGGTCCGCGAGTTGCGCGAAGGTAACACGATTGTCCTCGACTCGGGAATCCTGCGGGTCCGTATTCCCGCTAGCCAATCTGTACTCGGAGATGCTCCCGGCCCCGTGATGCAGGTCTCTCGCGGGGGAAAGTGGATCGGCTCTTCGGTTCTAAGCTTTCAGGGCGATCAGGTCAAGCAGATCACAACCAACCGCATTGCGAACGGACCACTGTTTATCGCATACGAGATCGCTTATGAGACGGCGGGCGGTTCTCGCTACATGGCCCGGATTCAATGCAACGCTGGTTTCGAATTTGTCCGGCTCCAGGAAAATATGGAAGGCATCAGGCCAGCCGCGCGGGGGACACTGACAACGAATTGGACCGGATTTGACGCAACCCACCGCCAGTCGCCCAATCACCCTTTTCCCTTGCCAGAGCAAGTCCTCAGTTATGACGACTATGCGTGGGAAAAGATCGACGAGCCGTGGCGCAAGGAGGACGTGAAGTTCGGCGCCAGCCGGCCTATTTATCCCGATGTATTGCCGGCGGGCCAGTTGCCCGTCATCCTGGGCATCTATGAGCCGGCGCCCGGCAACAATACGATTGGAACCTGGGCGAATTTCTGGGATCAGCGATCGGGCGACGCTCTGGGCGTATTCATCGATGATGTGGCCTATTGGCAGGACCACGAGTATGCCTATGAGGTCGAATCGCAGGCGCTCGAGGTTCGCACCTACTATGAGGACGGGAAACTCTTCTGGAGATGGCCGCTGGTCCGCGGCCGCCGCTCCACGTGCATTGCCTTCTACGACCACGTGAAGGACAAGGAGGCGATGCGGCAGTTGGAAGTCGACTCGCAGCCCGTGCAGAAGGACGGATTCACCTACCAGGCGCCGCTGAGCTTTACCTCGCATACGCTCTTTCTCGAGAATCGCCATGGCACGCTCGATCTGAATCGAGTGAAGGATTGGGTGCTCGATTATCCCGAGGATTTGCGTCGTCCGGCGGTGATTTTCACCGACGGGTCAGTCAAAACCGCGGCGCAACTCGAGCGCCAGGTCATGACGTCGCCATTCATTTCTACGCTTCCGATCACCGGCACGCGGCAAATGGATGGCCATGGCCCCATCCCGGGCAGAAGCATTGTGAACTTCAGCCCTGTTCCGAGCCGCCAGATCTTGGGGTCGTGGATCGACGGATTCAACCGGCTGAGCGCAACCATGAGCGAGCGGCAGAGAAAGCGGCTCACGGCCATGTATCTCTTTATTGCGTATGTGCTGGCGGGCGACGATTTCATGCCGGTGGTTCCCATGCTCGGCGGTCATCCCAACTATATGGCCGACGTGAAATCCGCGGCGCCCGCAATGTCATTTCTGTTTCCCGATCATCCCATGGCGCGGACCTGGGCGGACCAGTGGCAAAAGTGCGTCGCATTGAACACCCGCTATAACACGCGCCCTTCGGTGAAGACGTGGAATGCCGACGGCGGGCGATGGACTGAAGACCTCGGCACCTATGTCTGGGCATTTGCCCGGCCTTCGATGCGCACGGACTTTCTGCTCCGGAAGTATGACGGAGTGGAACGCTTTGTGACGCCTCAGCTTGCGCAGATGGCCGATTGGCTGGTGAACTCGCTTTCCGCTCCGTTCGATGGCGAGACCAAAGAAGGATTCAAGTCGCTCCTGGCAGCCGATCATGGGCGGGAATGGGGTGTCGTGGGGCCGGACCAAGGCCCACGCCGCGTCTATCCACCGATCGGCGCGCATTCGGAGCAGCGCATTCCGCCACGCTCGCTTTGGTATCTCGGCACATGTCTCCAGCGTTACGCACCGATGGCGGCGGAGCACGCGATGTGGGCTTCACGTCCGGCGGATCAGGATGCTGAATCGCAGCCCGGAAACGAGCCGCCATGGGACGACATCATGTATAGCGTGCCGGAAAACCTGGGCACCAATCCGCACCTGTGCAGCCGCAAGCACACCGGATACGGGATCGTTCTCAGAGCCGCGGTGGGCACGCCGGATGAGTTGTCCGTTCATCTGCAGCAAATTGACGAGGGCCCAAACTATCGCTGGGGGTGGGCAGCGGAAGGTGGATGCGGCCTGGTTTATTTCTACGCGGCAGGGAAAGCGTACAGCTTCAACGGCCCGGAAGATGTGGGGGACCGCAGAGATCAGGACACGGATTTCTGCGCCAACTTCGGCGTCTTCAAGGACGGAGAATTTCGCTCCATTGGCCAGAACGTGCTTTCGCGTCCGTTCTACGATCTGGGAGCGGGCCAGTTTGCGGAGATCGTGCCGCGGGAAGCTCCCTCGCAGTATGCGGCCCAGGAGTATGTCAGCCGCAGCATTCTGCTGGCGGGCCACGACTATTTTGTGCTCTACGACGCCGTGTTGGAGCAATCAACCATCCATAGGCTCTCCTGGTTTGTGCGCCGCGGCAACGAGCTGCCGAATATTCAATTGGTGCGCGGCGGATCTGCTGGGAACAGTGAGACACAACGCACGGATCACCAGACGGACTCACTCATTGGCGTGTGGTTTGACGGCGTGGGAGATTCGATGGCGG
>Ga0181539_1003765_pt1 | contig 13584 bp, 10 predicted proteins | sample PEATcosm2014_Bin_46_FD_119767 | JGI IMG/M metagenome (GOLD analysis project Ga0181539, IMG submission 119767) | Peatland microbial communities from MTU Mesocosm Facility, Houghton, MI, USA - PEATcosm2014_Bin23_60_metaG | ecosystem: Environmental > Terrestrial > Soil > Wetlands > Peat | place... | reverse complement strand
GTGACGCCGCAGTTGCCCGATACGGCGCTGCTGTGCCCGAGCTGCCACGAAGCCAATATCGCCAAGCCGAAGAACTTCCCGCAGGTGGTTAGCGCCAAGCACCCGGGCGGGGCCGTATGCAAGATCTGTCATCAGCCGCACAGTCCGCTGTTGCAGCTAGGAGGAAATCAATCGTGATAACGCGACGCAAACTGCTCATGCTGCTTCCCGCGGCGGCCTTCGCCTGGGAATATGTGATGTCGGGCACGGCGGAGAGCGCGCCCGGCTACAACCGCGACGAACACTGGTGGGGCATGCTGATGGACATCGACAAGTGTATCGGCTGCGGGAGCTGCGTGCGCGCCTGCGCCAACGAAAACGACGTTCCCGAGGGATACTTCCGCACCTGGGTTGAGCGCTACCACGTCTCCGACTGGCAGCAGGAGGTGCCGCAGGTGGATTCTCCCAACGGCGGCAAGCATGGTTTTCCTCCCAGCGAGGCGCAGGGCGGCAAGAACTTCTTTGTCCCCAAGCTGTGCAACCACTGCGTGGATTCGCCCTGCGTCCAGGTCTGTCCGGTGGGCGCCACCTTTCATACGCCCGACTCGGTTGTGCTGGTGGATGAGACCTACTGCCTGGGCTGCCGCTATTGCATACAGGCTTGTCCCTACGGCTCCCGCTTTCTGCATCCCGTCAGACGCACGGCGCAAAAGTGCACGCTGTGCTATCACCGGATTACCCGCGGGCTGACCACGGCGTGCTGCGAGAACTGTCCCACGGGAGCGCGCCAGTTGGCGGACCTGAAGAACCCGGACGATCCCATCCACGAATTTCTGAAGACCCACAGCGTGCAGGTGCTAAAGCCGCATCTGGCCACCGGCGCCAAAGCCTTCTATTACGACCTGGATGGATCGGTGCGTTAAGGAGAGAGTGCGAAGATGGTGCCCGTTGACGGGTTCATGTATCCGAATGAAGTCGAGCTGCAGTGGAGCGTGTTGATCGTGGTCTATCCGTACGTGACCGGGTTGGTGGCCGGCGCCTTTATTCTGGCGTCGCTCGAGCGCATCTTCCATGTGACGGCGGTGAAGCCCACCTACCGGCTGGCGCTGCTGACGGCGCTGGCTTTCCTGCTGGTGGCTCCCTTGCCGCTGCAGTTCCATCTGGGGCACCCGGAGCGTTCGCTGGAGATGTATCTGACGCCGAACCGGAGCTCGGCGATGGCGATGTTCGGCTTCGTCTATCTGTGGTATCTGATGGTCGTGATTCTGCTGGAGATCTGGCTGGATTTCCGGCGAGAGATCGTGCTGCTGTCGCAGAGCACCACGGGCTTGAAGCGGCTTCTATACCGAGCGCTCACCCTGGGATCGAGCAACATCAGCGAGGGCGCGCTGCGGGTGGATGAAAAGGTTGGCTGGGTGATCACGCTCATCGGCATTCCGTCGGCCTTCCTGCTGCACGGCTACGTGGGATTCATCTTCGGCTCGGTGAAGGCGAATCCGTGGTGGTCCTCGCCGCTGATGCCGGTGGTGTTCCTCTTCTCGGCCATGGTGAGCGGCATTGCGATTGTGATGCTGCTGTACATGGCGATGATGAAGATCCGCCGCCAGCCGATCGACATGCGCTGCGTCGATACGGTGGCGCAGTATCTGCTGTATATCTTCATCATCGACTTCGCCCTTGAGATGCTGGATTTGATCCAGCGCATCTACGAGGCCGACGAATCGTTCCGCTCGCTGGATTTCATGCTCCACACCCGGCTGTTTTTCTCGCAGGTGATTTTGCAGGTCGTGCTGGGCACGGTGGTGCCGATCCTGACCATCGGACTGATTCAGATCTTCAAGGTGCCGGAGAAGCTGCGCCGTCTGGCCTATTGGGTGTGCGGATGCCTGACCCTGGTCGGCATCTTCGCCATGCGCTGGAACGTGGTGATCGGCGGACAACTCTTCTCGAAGAGCTTTCTTGGTTACACCACGTATAAGGTGGATCTGATCTCGCGCGAGGGCGAGCTGATCGCAGCCGCGCTGCTCATACTTCCCTTCTTCATCCTCGCGGCGCTCATGAAGATTCTGCCGCCCTGGGTCGAAAGCGAGGCGGCAAGCGGAGATTGAAGACGGAGGCGTAGGAGAATCAAGGATGAAGACCTGTTCGCCCTCAGGCCCTTCAACCAGCTAAACCTCCAATACGGATGGCGCCGCTTGCCAAGGTGGGATTTATTCGACTCTACCATAAATTCGGTACACCGTTGACAGGGGGCGTTTGTAACTCTATCTTACCTCTTTTGGGAACCGGCCGCATCGAGTGGGCAAAAGCCGGCTGTCCTTTCACCAACCAAAGGAGAAAAAATGAAATCTGCAGTGACGGTCCTTTTTTTGCTGTTGTTAGGAATTGCGGCGTATGCAGGGGCTCAGGGCGATCAGGCGGAAAAGGGGAAAGCCCTTGCAGACAAAAAATGCGCACTGTGCCACAAGGAGGGCGGCCTGGGCAAGCCCGTGGCAATGCTTGCCGTGAACAAGACCGACGCCTTCCTCAAGGAGGCAATCACAGACCCCAAAAAAGCCATTGATCCCAAAGTTAAAATGCCGGCATTCAAGTTAACCGATGAAGAACTGCAGGCCGTTATCGTATATATGCGGTCCGTTGCCAAACCCTGATGGTTCCGAGCGGCGGCATCCGTTCTTTTCGCATCGGTCTGGAAGGCCTCGTATGATAGACTTATACAATACCCTGCTCGATATGTGAGCGCGTAGCGCGGCGACCGGCCGCTCATTCTCGACGCTTTCCATTACCTGTCTATGACCAGAGACGGGGCGGGAGCGGGAGGCCTCGTATGATAGACTTATACAATACCCTGCTCGATATGTGAGCGCGTAGCGCGGAGGCCGACCGCAGGATATGTTTATCACACGCGATGGGCGGGAGCGGGAGGCCTCGTATGATAGACTTATATAATACGTTGCTCGAAAAAAAAGCGCCTGACATGATAAGAGCGGGGTCCGTGCGCGCAGCCATGCAGAACGCACAGACATTAAACGTGGTACGTTAGAAGGCAAGCCAAATGTTAAGCGCATCAGAAAGTGAAGTTACAATGGTGTAGAGATCTCGCTTCGCGGGGCTTCGCCCTGCTTCACTTTGTAAAGTGGGCTTGCCCGGCCTCCCATAGCGATATGTGAGCGCGTAGCGCGGAGGCCGACCGCAGGATATGTTTATCACACGCGATGTGCGGGAGCGCGAGGCCTTCATGAACGAGCATAAGCATCCGGGTCCCCAATCGGTTTCCCTACTGGCCGACAACTGGGTTGGCATCTTTGGCCTTGCGCTGGTCTCGTTCGGCCTGTCTACTGTATTTTGCCTGATAGCAATTGACTTTTTTCACGGTTTCAGCCACCCCTACATGGGCATCCTGACCTACCTGATTCTCCCGTCATTTATCTGGGTCGGCCTTATTTTCACGGGAGGGGGAGTATGGCTGCAACTCCGCAGGCGCAAAAAACCGGCAGCAGTTAAGGCCCGCGCTGAGCCTGGTAGCTGGAGGTACACGCGCAACCTGATCGTGGCGCTTACCTGCGGGTTCCTTTTTTTTATGTTCAGCGCGTTAGGAAGCTACCGGGCGTTTCAGGAGACTGAATCGGTCCGGTTCTGCGGCGCTCTGTGCCACACGGTGATGAAGCCGGAATACATCGCATACAAGAGCTCTCCCCACGCAAGGGTACGTTGTACGGAATGCCATATCGGCCCGGGCGCTTCGTGGTTTGTCCGCTCCAAGATCTCCGGCCTCTATCAGGTCTATGCAGTCCTTACCGGCATATATCCACGGCCCATTCCAACGCCGGTCCAAACCCTGCGGCCCGCACAGGAAACCTGCGAACAGTGCCATTGGCCGGAGAAATTTTACGGGTCCCTGGAGCTGCGTCGCCAATTCTTCCTGCCTGACAAGGAAAACACTCCGTGGAGCGTAAGAATGCTGCTGCATGTGGGAGGGGGAGATTCTACCCAGGGGCCGGTTGGAGGCATTCACTGGCATATGATCGTGTCCAACCGCATCGAGTACATGCCCGCAGACGAGACCCGGCAAACCATACCCTGGGTGCGCTTCACCAATCGAGAGACAGGCGAGGTGACCGTCTACCAGTCACAAGACAATCCATCGACCCCCGAACAGAAAACTCAGCCCGTGCGGGTGCTCGACTGTATTGACTGCCACAATCGTCCCACCCACATTTTCTATTCTCCTTACCGAGCCCTGGATGTTTCTCTGTGGCTGGATCGTATCGATTTATCCATTCCTTACATAAAAGTGAAGGCGGCCGAGGCGATGGTCGAAAGCTCCGGGGCCGGTTCGCAGGCCCTTGGGATTGACCTGATTGCTCAAAAACTCTCAAAAGAATACTCTGATTACCAAGACCAGCCAAAGATCAGGCAGGCGATCTCCGAGACGCAGAGGATCTTTCGAGACAATTTCTTCCCGGAAATGAAAACGGACTGGAAAGCCCGGCCCGACAATATCGGCCATTATATTTGGCGGGGTTGCTTTCGATGCCACGATGGTTCACATGCCGACAAAACGGGCCGGACCATCACCAATGCATGCAACACCTGTCATACCATCATCGCCCAGGGCAGTCAGCCGGAACAGGAGACTGTGAGCCTGCAGGGGTTGAAATTCAACCACCCTGGAGGCGAAATCCCTCCGGGAATCCTGTGTAGCGAATGCCATAGCGGCGCGCCTTAATCAACCCGTGGCGTCCAAGAACCCGTTCTCGGGCGCCTCCGGGACTTTATCCGGCGCTGCATTGCAAGGCCTTGCGACGATAATGAAGACAGGTTTCCTTGTCTTCTTTCCCTGCTTTGTACTCTTCGTGGTTGCCAGCTTAAAATGATTTTCTAACCAGGAAGGACACGAAGTTCACGAAGAAATGCCTTTTAAACAGGGATTTCGCATCCTTTGTGCTCTTCGTGATTTGATTCAAACCTTCGTGCTCTTCGTGATCACAAAAGCTCCATAAGGCGATTTGAACACGAATCCGTAGGGTGGGTGGAGCGCAACCCACCACGCCTTTTTGTAGCACGACGAAGAGGGAGCGCAGCGGGGTCAAGGTTCTGTCTGGTATGCCCTGGGTAACTCACGGAGCGTGGAGGTAAAAGCACCGGACAGCGCCTTATACCAAGTTGCGTTCAAGAAAGTATCAAGTGTAGCCGCTTCCCCGCGTGTCCTCGCGTGCGGACCTTCAGTCCAAACCCCCTCAGCCTCTTTCAGCGACGCCTGGAGGTCGAGGACCATCTTTAAGTCAGGAAACTTTCCCCCGCTTGGCAGCGCGAAGCCGGGACCCAAGCTTTTCTTAACCAATTGATTTTAAAGAAAAAGACGTTAGACCCCGGCCCCCGGACCAGACACTTCCGGGGCAAGCTTCGCCGGGGCAACGTCTAATAGGGTTTTTCGCCTTTTATCACGTCCGGCTAGAACTTGTACTGCACAAGCGCCTCGACCACATGCGCGTTGTAATTTGTGTAATACCCGTCCAGAGTATTTAAAAGCCCACTATTCGTTCCATTCGCCGTCAGGTAAAGCGTTTGGTACGCGTTGGTCATGTCGAACCTCTCGTATATGTATCCAACTTTGAAAGCCGTGCACTTGTTGAGCTTGTATTTGAGCCAGGTATCTACATGAAGGAACAATTCATCCAGATTGGGGGTGCCCGGGTTGTGGAAATTCGAGTCCGAAAAGGAGACGCCTAACTTGGTCATGAGGCTCAGCTTGTCGGGAATGAGCACAATCTCCGCACGGGCGCTGACAGTGTCAAATGTATCCTCGGTGCGCAAAACGGGGCCCGCATCACCTATGACCAGATTACCGACGCCGCCGCCACCAGTGCTGCTGCCGGCGAATTCGTTAATATTCGAATGTTCATGGGAGTATCCAACGGCCAGCATGACAGATTTACACGGCGTCCAGCCCACATCCGCTCCGGCCGACCAGCCATTGTCGCCCTGCAATCCATATTCCGAGCCATGATACTGGTCATTGTAGAGGTTGAAATTGACTGAGAAGGTGACATTATTCACGGGTGGTACTACCTCTGCAATGAAATTGACGATGTTGCGTTGGTCGTCCGCTTGGAAGAATTTGTAAATGATCGGATTCGTCACGGTCAGGAAATCAGCTCCTTCCCGGTTTACGTACGCATAGTCGGCTATCAGGCTCAGCCAGTCACAAGGATAAAACCTGACGCCCACTTTGGGCGTATTGGTCTGGGTAAGACCCAGTCCTTCAGTGCGGTTGGTTTGATCGTAAGTGTATTCGAGATCGCCGGTCACCTTGCTGTTAAATTTATAATCGGCGCCGACGGTGACAGCCTGCCGCAAATACGAATACTGCTCCTGTCTCAGAAATGCATAGGTCGTCGACGTCGGTGGTCCGAATAAAAGCAGCACTTCAGGATTGTTCAGGTTATTATTCTCAAAATCATAAGCCCTGTACGACATCCTCAGGGTCAATGGGTCGCAGGGATGGGTTACGGCTGACAAATACCCGGAGGCAGTCGTGGCGCTGAGATCCGTACTGCCTACCGTAACACCCGCCGCGTTGAAGATGGTTCCGTCCTGCTGGGTCAGCCAGCCGTAGGAAAACGAGCCGGTGATCCTTGTATTGCCAGGAGGCAGGTTCACTGCCCCCGAAGCGTTAACGTACTGCGCCATATTGCTCACGGGCAGGGACTGGAAGGCAGTCGCCACGGGAAACGGCGCCGGCGTTTTAAGCAATTGGTTTTCATCTTGAAAGAGCGAAAGATCATAACCCAGATGAAACTGATACATCGGCTTAGCGTAATCTGCTCCGACGCTCACGTTGTTTTGCGAATAATCCACCGGTGCGAGGAAGGAGGTAAAATTATAGGCGCTGCCGGCAGTGGTGCTGGGGCCCCCGTTATGATTCGTCGCTGGCATGTCGCCGGTTTTCTTTAGCATATTGTAATCGACATAGAGATCGGTCTCGGGTGTCGGCGTGTAGTCACCGCTGATCCGAAATCTCTGCCAAAGGACCATCATTTCGTCTACACTTACATAGGGATTTATCGTCGAGTAAAGATGCTGGAGCTGGTCATACTCGATTTCGAACTTGTAAAGCCCGATTTTGCCAAACTGGAGAAGGAAATCCTCATCTCTTTGTCCCGGATGGCTCATAAAGAATTTATAATACTCGCTGCCGTCGGCATTCGTCCGCAACAAATGCATTTGTTCCACCAGAAACCCGACGTCGGCGGGAATATACTCTTCAAAATATCCCCGGGACGCCCGGCTGGGGGCATTGATGAAAAATCTTCCGCCCAATTCGATGTCGCCGCTCCAAATGTAACCATCAAAGGTCGTTTGAGCGAAGCCGCCTGCAGGGGTCAAAGGGAGAAACATGACTGCAAGAAAAATTACCAGGATTTCTTTTTGAATCTTCATGGCCCCCCCTCCTTAGTGGAATAATAGTTGACCGCCTGAATTATTGCTGCCGTGGATACTCACGTGACAGTTGACGCACGCCCCGCCCATCATTTGATTCAGTCTTGGCCCCTTCCCCGGCGCGGCTTGGTTGAAATTTACGGCGTGGAAGGTAATGTGGCATTCCCGGCACAACCTGATCGGAGGGGCTTTCAGTAGGCCGGGATATGCGCTGCCGTGGGGCAGATGGCAAATGGCGCAATCCTCCAGAACGGGAGGATGCTGAAACAGGAACGGGCCTCGCTTCTCGGCGTGACACGTAAAGCAAAGCTCCCTGTTGGAAAGCCCCTTTACGAGCTTCGGCGAAGTAGTCCCGTGCGGGTTGTGGCAACTCACGCAGCTCACTTTTCCCTCGCGAATAGGATGATGCGAAAACCGCATCTCCTCGCCGACTTGCTTTTTATGACAGGGAGAGCACGTATCCGTTACGTTTAAACGAACGAGTTGATTACGGGTCTCCATTCCCGGTCCCGTGTGGACCGTGTGGCATTCTGTGCACGCGTAGCCGTTGGTCTCATGAGGGCTTCCCTGCCAGAAAAGCCTCTGCTTCTTTTCATGGCACTTGAGACAGACCTCGTTGCGCACGTAAACAGGCACCGGCGTCCCCTGTCTGAATCGAACCAGACTCCCGAATTCACTGCCACTTGAAGCGACATGCTCATTTCCCGGTCCATGGCACGTTTCACACCCAAGCCGTTCCGTAGCGTCACGGGGGTGCTTCACAAACAAGATGCCCATAGCTGTCTTTGTGAGATTGTCGTACACATTCTGGTGACACATTTGGCATGCTTCCACGCCGGCATACTCTTTTTTGGCCTCTTTGACTTCTTTTGCCGGCGCTTTTGAGTAAGAGAAAAGGAAAACCAGAATCAGAAAGACAAGGGTCAGTCCGGAAATAAGGATTCTCCGCATAGTCTCCCCTTCGATTTGAATTTTTGGGTTATTTAGGTTTTGAAACTTGGCCGGCGATCAAACAAAGTCAAAAAAACTGAAAAAACCTTATAGAGCTGCCCTCAGCCCGTCATTGCGGATCAAGACAAGCGTCCGCAGGACAGAAGCCCCTGGTCTTTCATGAAAACTCGATAGCCCGGAAATAAAAAGACTGGATTACGAGTCCGTCCCCCGCATCTCGCCCCCGGGATGATGGAATCGCTGATTTTTAGCCCATTGCAGGTCAAAAATCCTTGCTAACCAACCGCGCAAGAAAAATTATCAGCGTTAAACTAATCTTTTAGGTATTTCACTATCAATAGATTTTTTCTTGCGCACAATATATATTAAAAAAGTGTGAATTCCAATTGCCTACCCCCGCATCTCGCCCCAGGGATGACGCAATCGATGATTCTTAGCCCCTTGCAGGTCAAAAACCCTTGCCAACCAACTGCGCAAGAGAAATTATCAACGCTAAACTATTCGCTTGGGTATTCCAATGTCAATATATTTTTCTACATTTTTTCCCCCTGAGCAAGAAAAAATTTCAGCGGGACCGCCGGTCATTATCAGTTCAGATAAAAAAACTTTGAGGCGGTTAGCCGGGACCTCATGAATCTGTCTCTCGCGGGCTGAGGGTTTTGTTAGGAGATCTTTCAGGAACTTACATCGGACCGGTGCGCTGGAGTGCAGGGCAGGCTGCTAATCCTCCTGATCGCAGGATGGACTGTCAGCCCCCATAAGCGCTTAAATAAGAAACTAGACGGATACATGAACGCAATTTTCTAAAGTGTTTCAGAATTAGCATTTTAAGCCCTGAAAGGGCGGAATAATTCAGCCCATGGTCAGTCCCGCACCTTGCGGGACGCCACCCTGGGTGTGGGGTTCCATAATTTTTTTCTCTGTACTCTGAAGGAGTTACATAAAATCCGAATTGCAAAATGCAAATGCCAACACGGGGACAATTTTTATGTAGCCTTCAGGGCAATGCATTTGGGGCGCCAGAACACAGGGTGGCGTCCCGCGAGGCGCGGGACGCCACCCTGAGCTAAATTATATAGCCCCGCTAGGGCATTGAAATCACGCGCAATGTACGTGCGCTGCTTATTTAAGCGCTTATGCTGTCAGCCCCCCCTCCGAACCGGACGTACACCTTTGGCTGCATCCGGCTCTCCAATAATACAAATGGCTTGCGACTTTCCTGGAGCGCAAATATCGGAGATCAGAAAACTCCAACAGTGCGTTGCGAACCTTTGAATTTCCCCATGGCCTTCGTCAGCTCGATAATCACTCCCAGGCCGTCTTTGACCTCATAGGTACGGCAGGCGGACAGAAGGCCGATAGGTCCGAGCGGCTTGCACTCGGAAAAGTCCACTTCGGCAGGCAGTTCGGCCATCGTTTCAAGGAATTCCCTGGTTTTGGGGTGGCTCAGCTTTTCGGCCAACCCAAAGAGTACAACGAGCCCGTCACCAATTTTATCTATATCTTCAGGAGTGTAGGCAGCCGCCATCTTGCTGCGCACTCCGAGCATGGCGTTTAATATACGGAAAACCCCTCTTTGTTCCAGATCATCCAGATATTGAATGAACAAGGGGACTGTGGATTTGAGCAGGGGTTCGATGGTAAACAGGAGATCAGTCAGATTTCCAAGCTGATTGAGTGAGAAGGTCAAGTTGCGAGTGTTCTTGAGAACAGCTTTGATAAGTTCAAAAAGGTCCTCCAGTTGAAAGCTCGAATCTATTGTCCCCAGTCCCCTTATCAAGGATTGGACGCCCTGATTGAGCAGGGGACTAATATCCTCTTTGAACTCTTTCACACTCTTGGCCGACGCGCTTAGAGGGGCGAGTTGGGCTTCTATTCTATCCAGCCGCTCAAGGATCATATCTTCCTTGGTCATGGCGGTCTCCCCTTCCTATGCGAATGCCGGACGCATTTTGCCGGCCAAAGTCATCTGGGATTCAAGCGGCAACTCATTGCCTTTCATCATCAGGTTCCAGTAGACCCACTTGAACATCATCTTGCCCCAATAATTGAAATCGCTTTCTCCCAAAAGTGTACATGGGCCAAGACCCGGGAAAGGGAACTTGCCGGGAAGAGGTTCCACCTTGTAGTTGAAGTCGATCAGCACAGCCTTCTCACGCCCCGAGACAATGAAGCACGTGGCATGGCCGTCATAAGTGGGTTTTGGCTGCCTGCCGTCTATTTCGCGCAGGACGTTTTCCACGACGGTTTCGGATTGGTAGTGGGCAACCGCTCCGGCCTTAGAGGTGTGCACATTCGTGGCGTCCCCGATGACGTAGATTCTTTCGTACTCCTTCGCCTTAAGGGTGTATAGATCGGTATCGAGATAGCCCATCGGATCTCCTATACCGGACTCCTCAATACACTTGGCCCCAAGATTCGGTGGGATCGTCACCAGCAGGTCATAGGGAATTTTCGTCCCTTTGTGTGATTCAATGGTTTTCTCTTTGGCGTTGACCTGGGCAATATCGAAATTGGGGGTTATCTTTATATCCTTCTGCTCCGCTAAAGCCGTCAGCATTTTACTCGCGACCGGTTTGGTGAAAATTCCGGACAAAGGGGTGACAATCTCGAGCTCCACTTTGTCCCGCAACCCACTGACCGTGAAAAACGAATCGGCCATGAAAATGAATTCTAAAGGCGCCACCGGACACTTGTAAGGCAGCTCGGCAATGTTCAGGACCAGCCGGCCGGACTCGAAAAATTTCAGTTTATTGCGCAGGGCAACGGCCCCATCCAGGCTGTAGAATGTATGGACGCTGCCTTTCCAGTCATCCGTCATGCCCTCCACTTCCTCTGGGGCGATCCGGCAACCGGTTGATACAATCAGCCAGTCATAATCGTAGTGGCCGAGTTTGGTGGATATTCGACGTTCTTTGGGATCAATCCGGGTAATCTCGTCCAGTTTGAAGTCGACCCCGGCAGGAATGAACTCCCGTTTTGGTTTTATGCAGTCAGCGGGACTATAGATTCCAAAGGGGATAAATAGCCAGCCAGGCTGATAGTGGTGATTTTCGTCATGATCGATGATGGTGATCTGCCAGTCGGATTCGGGAAGGTTCCTGCGCAGTTTGTTGGCTACGATAGTGCCGCCGCAGCCTGAACCAAGAATAACGATCTTTTTGATCATTCTACAAAACTCCTTTCGAATGCTTTAATCTGTAAACTATACGGAAATAGTATAATTAATCAGGAATTCCGAAGTCAACTTAATTCCACGAATCGTTCGTGGTGCGTAATGAACATCGCAAAGGAATCTTACTCTGAAGCCGCGCTATATCGGCCTTAGTGCACAGTTTCATAAAATTCTACAGCTCATTTCCAGGTCGAAATGCCATGGAAGTGGGATCGTTCCGTCACGCCCACTACCCGACACGATTATATTTTCATATAAAAAACTGCTTTCTGTTTCGAAACGATTAAAATCACCCTCACCGGAGCTTCCTGGCTCAATTTGCATTTCCGCTCACACATGCGGTCAAGCCGCCCTTTGTCTGCCAGGATGGTGACCGAATTCCAGTTTGAAGCCGTACCGGGGAAAACCCAACGTACGGGATTTTAGAGAGAGAGGAGGAATCGTATTGCATGGCCTGGTGTATTGATGGCGGCGAGGGAGTTTACCATTTCCAGCGGTGAGAAATTGAGCGGCCTCGGGCGGCAAAAAGTGAACCGGTTGACCTTTGCTTCCTCATTTTTTCGCTTGCGAAATCCTTGATGTTTGAAAAGGCGGCGACATCGGAAGTCACAGGCCTAAAGAATTACCCGCCTCATCTCTACCAGGCATGCGACCCGGCACCTGACTGAAGAGAGCGGCATTTTCCGGTAAACCACCAACATTATCTAATTTATCCCAGCACTTATCACAAAACCGGCTGCTTTTAAAATCGATTTCTTCCACGTAGGTCGTAGATTGCATGACGCATTCCGAATTATGACAGTGGAAAAGACCGTAGGTGTGGCCCAACTCATGGATGGCCTCTTTGAGGAGGCGTTCCTGCGAGAGCGCTGGATTATCGGGCAGACCGTAAAACTTGTTATCCAGGCGGTAAGAGCTGACAATGGCACATTGGCCGTTTAAGCGCGCCTCACCGAAAACGAAAGTCAGGACGGGATTACCCAGGTCCAATCCGGTAACAGCCAGGACCTTGACGGCCGACGACGAAAGATAGCGTTCCAGCAGCTTGATAATCGCAGAGGAGCTGTACTGGTTCCTGCGAAGATCCAGGAAGGCGCGGCAATCGAAGTCAAAGCCCGAAACGTTTACTCTTGCACCAAATCGTGCTTCGAGCTGATAGCGCAGGTGCCGTATTTCGCGCTCACCCGTGGACTCAGAATTAACCGGAAACCTCATTATGATTATTCTCAACAGAACCTCCCTGCAAGCATTTGCGTCCCTTGAGTGAGGGGATGACCCGTCCTATACTGATTTGATATATATTATTAGAATAGAGTACTTGTCAATAAAATTCTTGAGACAATTAAGAAAATTTAAAACAGACCGGGATTTGCAAGAACCCCGCTTGACCCTGCGATGACCATAGGCCAAGCTTATGCCAAGTTGCGGTCAAAAAAGTATCAAGTGATACCTGGCGAAGCCTCGAGATCTATGTGGCGCTTCGGCGGAGGTCCCGCGCAGCGCGCGTGCGCCCGGCGGGGCCTGGAGATCCAGGGGCATCTTTAAAGTGAGGAAACTTTCCCCCACCTGGCAGAGCCTGGAGTTATTAGGCGCTCTTTGAACTTGCTCTAGTGCATTGTCAACAAAGTTATCATATGTTGCAAGGGATCGTCACCCCGGCGAAGGCCGGAGTCCAGTGCTTTTAACCACCTGAAAAAACGCTGAATTCCGGCTTTCGCCGAAATGACGGCCTGTAGGTCCTGACATATAGGCACTTAGTTGACACTGCACTAGTACATTGTCAATAAAGTTATGAGATGTTGCAAAGAATCGTCACCCCGGCGAAGGCCGGGGTCCAGTGCTTTTAACCACCTGAAAAAACGCTGAATTCCGGCTTTCGCCGGAATGACGGCCTGTAGGTCCTCGTAAAACGGACTTATGAACAACACTGAGCAAGAAATTGTCATATCGATTGCTGGCACCCCTCAGCGATAATCTGGTCATTCCTTTTACCGCCTTTAGGCGGAAGGTGCCTCGCGAAGCGCGGAAGGCGCCCG
>Ga0181539_1003764_pt1 | contig 13585 bp, 11 predicted proteins | sample PEATcosm2014_Bin_46_FD_119767 | JGI IMG/M metagenome (GOLD analysis project Ga0181539, IMG submission 119767) | Peatland microbial communities from MTU Mesocosm Facility, Houghton, MI, USA - PEATcosm2014_Bin23_60_metaG | ecosystem: Environmental > Terrestrial > Soil > Wetlands > Peat | place... | reverse complement strand
GGCTACAACAAGACGAACGGCGATCCGGTCGCCGGCACCAACAATGTCACCGCGCGCGCCTACGGCTTTGCCGCCGGCATGGACTATCACGTCACGCCCGACATGTTATTGGGCTTCGCGCTCGCCGGCAGCGGGAGCAATTGGGGCGTGGCGCAGAATCTCGGCGGCGGCCGCAGCGATTCCTTTCAAACCGGCGTCTACGATACGACGCATTTCGGTCCGGCCTACCTCTCCGTTGCGCTCGCCTTCGCCAATCACTGGATAACGACCAACCGTACCGCAGCGCTGGGCGACCAACTTACCGCGAGGTTCGACGGGCAGAGCTACGGCGCACGCCTCGAAAGCGGCTATCGCTTTGCGACGATGCCGATGCTTGGGGTCACTCCCTATGCGGCGTTGCAGGCGCAATGGTTCCACACCCCGGGCTACAGCGAGACCGATCTCACTGGGGGCGGCTTTGGGCTCGCCTACAACGCGATGGCCGCGAGCGATACACGCAGCGAGCTCGGCACGCGCCTGGACGATCCGACAACGCTCCGCGGCTTGCCGCTGATGTTGCGCGCTCGCGCCGCGTGGGCGCATGATTGGGCGAGCACGCCGTCGCTCACGTCGACGTTCCAGACGCTTCCTGGTGCCAACTTCATCGTCAACGGTCCGGCGATACCGCATAATTCCGCGCTCGCCACCGCGAGCGCCGAGCTGCGCCTCACCGACGCCTGGTTACTGGCGGCGAAGTTCGACGCCGAGATCGCCGCCGGCTCTCAGACCTACGCCGGAACAGGCAGCCTGCGCTATACGTGGTAGCGTTGCCGCCCACCGATCGGTCAACCGCGACCGAGTGAAGCCATCGCTTTCGAGTCCTTCCGACCTGTATAGTGTGGCAAAACGTTTTTGCACCCTCCGTCACGCAGCATTGGTTCAAGAACCAGCGCAACCACGCAATATTGTTTCAAAAAGTTCTGCCCAGCACAAACAAAGAAGTCCAGGAACGATGCTCGATCTCTCGTTCGCTAAAGTGGAGACGTGGAAGCTTCATCGCGATTCCGCCGTCGCTACAAGAGTCCGGTTTTGGTAATAGCAGATTGTCAGCCACTTTTATTGCAGTGCATGAGTCGCTTTTGGCCCATCGTGACAGGCGGTCCAGCGAGGGGTGTTGGTCGTTTTCGGGACATTGCGAAGGTCGCAGCTCGTCCGTCCAGCCGCATTTATGAGTTGAGGCTCGAGTTCTTACCGCCTGGGTCACTCGCCGCCGCGGCGCCCGAGAGCACGTCGCGGATGCGGCCGCGCACGGCGTGGCGTTCGGCGTCGCTCATGCCCGGACCGAGCTTGGTCTCATAAGCAATGCGCGCCGGGCGCTCGAACACCATCAGCCGTTCGCCGAGCCACAGCGCTTCGTCGATCGAGTGGGTGATGAAAATCGAGGTGGCGCCGGTCTGCCGCAACAGTTCGCGGAACTCTTCGCGCAGCGCGTTGCCGGTGTGCTCGTCGAGCGCGCTGAACGGCTCGTCGCATAGTAATATGTCCGGCTTGCCGGCGAAGGCACGCGCGATCGAGACACGCTGGCGCATGCCGCCGGACAGCGCATGAGGATAATCGTGCTCGTGACCGGTGAGACCGAGCCGTGCCAGCCAGGCGGCTGCGATCTCGGTCCGCTCCTGCTGCGGCATCTTGTTGAGTTCGAGCCCGAGCGCAACATTCTCGATCGTCGTGCGCCACGGCATCAGCCGGTCGTTCTGAAACACGATCCCGATCTTGCCGCGAAACCAGGCGAAATCGGCGTAAGGGTCGTGGCCCTGCACCATGACGCGCCCGAGCGATGGGCGAATGAGTCCGGCGATGAGATTGAAGGTCGTCGACTTGCCGCAGCCGGTCTTGCCGAGGATCGCCACCAACTCGCCGCGCCCGACGGTAAAGCTCAAGTCACGCACCGCTTCGAAGGCCGCGCCGCCATCGCGACGCGGAAACGATTTCGAGACATGCTCGAAGAGAATCTCCGGCGGCGCGTTCACGACGCATGCTCGGCGAATGCGCGATAGCGCAGCGCACGGCTTTCGATCAGCGTGATGACGCACTGCACGATGAGAACGAAAATGACCAGCACCAGTGTCCAGGCCACGGCGCCGGCCATGTCGAAGAGCTGCTGCTGCTCGAGCAGTTCATAACCGACGCCGCCGGTGGCGCCGACCAGCTCGGCGACGACGACGACGCGGGCGGCATTGCCGAGATTGACCTTCCACGCGGTCAGGATGCCCGGCAGCACCGTCGGCCAGATCAGCGTGCGGAACAGATCGCGGCGCGACGGGCGGAACGCCAGCGTCATCTCGAACAGGTCCTTCGACATGCCGCGATAGGCGTCGAGCACCTGGAAAGTGAATGCCGGCAGCGTCGTCATCACCATGATGAAGAAAATGCGGAACTCGATGCCGCGAAACCAGATGATGGCGATCACCACCCAGGACAGCGCCGGAATGCCCTGGTTGAAATTCAACAGCGGATAGACGTAGCGCTCGACCCTTGCCGAGCGCGCCATCGGCACCGCCAGAAGCGAGCCGAGCACGAAGGCGCCGGCCAAGCCGGCCAGAATGCGCAGACTCGTTTCGAGCGCATCGGCGATGGATTTCGGGGACGTGAAAATCGCGAACAGGCGTTCGGCGATCTCCGGCACCGAGGGGAACAAGAAATGCGGCACGAACAGCGAGACGATCTGCCAGACCGCGGCGAGGCCAGCGAGAGCCGCGACGGTCTCGTAACGGAAGCCGGCAAACCCGACGCGCCCGCCGGCGGCCGGCGGCGTCGCTTCCGCGCCTCCTCCCTCGGCAGAAGTCATCACTCCATCTCGCCGCTATAGATCGATAAAGCCGGCGGCATGGCCGCGAACAGGCCGACGTCGACGCCGGCGCGATAGGTGGCCTCGATTTCCTTGGCGATCTTGCCGGCCGGCTGGAGATCGAGCGCGAGCCGCGAATTATCTTGAATCAATGCCACGATCGCCTGCCGCTCGGCCTCGTCCTTGACCGAGGCGACGAGCGGCGCCGCCGCTGCCGGATTGGCCAAGACCCAGGCGGCGGCGGCCTTGTAAGCGCGATAAAGCCCGGGAATGAGATCGCGGTGCGCATCGATCCACTCCTGATGCGCGGCGACGCCGAGATAGGGAAGCGCGCCGCCGCCTGCGAACGCGCCCCACACTTTGGCGATATTGAGATCGATCCTGTGGATGTCGGGCCGCTGCGCCTTCACCAGCGTATAGGCCGGCTCCCAAAGCTGCACCGCATCGGCGCGGTCGGCCAGCGCATAGCCGACCAGCCCCGGCGTCGCCGTGTTGACGACCTGGAACGCATTGGGATCGACGCCCTGCTGTTTCGCGAGCCAGGCGAACATCGTGTAGTTCGTGGTGCCTTTGGCCGCGGCCAATTGCTTGCCGGCAAGATCGGCGAGCGTGTTGATATCGGGCCGGCCGGTCACCACCGTGCCCCAATAGTCGAACAGGTTGAACAGATAACTCGTCTTGATGCCGCGCGTGGCGCCGAGGCCGAGGATGAGCACCGAGGCGCTGCCGCCGACCTCGAATTCGCCGGAATTGAATTGCGCCGCATAGGCGTCGGGCGGGCGCTCGACGAAGGTGATGTCGATGCCGTTCGCGATGTCGAACTTCTGCTGCTTGATCACGGCGGGAAACATCGCGCCGAGCGACGGCGGATTGAACACGACGATGGTCACGGGCACGGGATCGGCGGCGCCGGCCGGATGACCGGCACACAGCGCCACCGTGAACGTCGCCGCGACGGCGACGGTAATTCTTCTCATGTCCCCTCCCCCGATTGACGAACGACGCCTCGGGAGCGCGTTCGCTTACAATCCGCGCGACATGGTGCTAGATAAGTGCAAGTCATTCAAGACGCAGGCGATGAACGGTGGCGAATTGTCTCGCCCGACGGGAGCCCCATCAAGCGTGCAAGCGGCAGACCTTCGCGGTCGCGATTTTCGCAGGATTTTGCTGATCAAGTTGTCGGCGCTCGGCGACATCGTACACACGGTGCCGCTGTTGAACGGATTGCGGCGCCGCTATCCGGCGGCACGACTGGATTGGCTGGTGAAGCCTGAGTTCAGCGAGCTTTTGGCGTGCAACCCGGCTGTCGATAATGTCGTCGAATTCACGCGCGATGAATGGGCAACGCCGTGGCGAAGCGCGCCCTATGTCAGCGCCTTGCGCCTGATCGCTCGATTGCGTGCCGCCGAATACGACCTGGTGCTCGATCTGCAAGGCCAGATTCGCAGCGCCGCCTTCGCCTTCGCCTCGGGCGCGCCGGTGCGGATCGGTTTCGACCGGCCGCGCGCCGATCGCTGGACGACGTTGACGCGCAAAATTCCCGACGAGGCGAAGAAACACGCCTGGCAAGGCGCGCGCGAGGGCAGTTGGCTCGCTTATACCCATCACATCGCGGTGCCGACGCTCGACCTGCATCCGGTCGAGCGCTACCTGCGCGTCGGCCCGATGCTCGGCCTCGACGACGGCGCGCCCGACTTTTCCTTTCCGATCCCGAAGGAGGCGACGACCCGCATCGAGGCGCTGCTCGACTATTACGAGATCGCCAAAGCGAAACTCGTTGCCATTGCACCGGGGACGAATTGGGACACCAAACAATGGCGCGGCGACGGCTTCGCCGAAGTGGCGCGGCATTTTTTGCAGAAGGGCTGCGCCGTGATCCTGATGGGATCGGAGCGCGAGCGCGCGGTTTGCGAGGCGGTCGCCGCGCTCGCGCCCGGCGCAGTCAATCTTGCCGGCGAGACCACGCTGCCCGAGCTTGCCGCTCTCATCCGCCGCGCCACGGTCTGCGTGACCAACGATTCCGGCCCCATGCATCTCGCGGTCGCGCTCGATCGCCCGGTGGTGAGCCTGTTCGGCCCGACCGATCCGGTGTGGGCCGGACCCTATCGGCGCGACGGCGCCGTGCTGCGCGCCGGCGTGGCGTGCTCGCCCTGTTACCTGCGCCAGCTCAGCCAATGCCCGCACGGCCACGCCTGCATGCAGGAGGTCGCCGCCCGCGTGGTAGCCGAGCGCGTCGAGGGCATTCTCGCCAAGCCGCCAAGCAGGGCCAGGTCAACCGCGCCCCACACCAGCCGAGGTCAATAATCAGGGCGTGGACTCATAAACCTCCACGCAATGTGTGCTTTCAGGATAGGGATGGGTAAATGAAACGGCGCCAATTTCTTGGTGTGCTCGGCGGTACCGCGATCGCATGGCCACTTGCCGTGCGGGCCCAGCAGCCGGGGCAAATGCGCCACATTGGCGTTCTAGTCGGATTAGCGTCGAGCGCGGACGATCCCATTGCAGACTGGTTTCTCCGGCCATTTCGCGACGCGTTGCTGCAGGCAGGTTGGATCGAGGGCAAGAACATCCGCATCGACTATCGGGTTGGCGGCGCGCTTGCCGATCTCGCTAAAACCAATGCGTCCGCCGCCGAGCTTGTCGCGCTCCAGCCCGAAGTGATCTACACACAGGGATTGCCGGCGACGCTGGCCGTCCACCGAGAAACGAAAACCGTTCCGATCGTCTTCACGCAAGTTGCCGATCCGGTCGGCTTCGGCTTGGTCGACAGCCTCGCACACCCCGGCGGCAACGTCACCGGCTTCGTCGTCTGGGACCTTTCAATCGGCGGCAAATGGATGCAGCTTCTTCGGGAGCTGGTACCCGGCGTCACCCACGTCGGCATCCTCTACAATCCGGATACCGCGCCTTATGCGCCGCCCTTGGTCGCGTCGGCCAGAGCCGCCGCCGGAAATGTGCAGGTGATCGAGAGTCACAGCCACAACGACAGCGAGACGGAAGCCGCGCTATCGTGGCTGAGCAAGGAGCCGCATGGCGGTCTGTTGGTTATACCGGAGCCGTTTACGAACGCACATCGCGATCAGATCATTGCTCAATGTGCGCGACTTGGTCTGCCGGCCCTTAATCCCCTTATCGGTGCTGTAGAACGCGGTGGATTGATTTCCTACACTTTTGCATTTGATGAAGTAATACGTCATCCCGTCGGTTACATCGACCGAATCCTGAAAGGAGAATCGCCAAGCGATCTCCCCGTTCAAGCGCCAACAAAATATGAACTGGCGATAAACCTCACGACAGCAAAGACGCTCGGACTCACAATACCGCCGACGCTGATGGCGATCGCTGACAGGGTCATCGAATAAAGCTGAGCGGATATCGCCGACTGGCCCTGGCGAACCACTCTCCCGAATCATGCACTACTGCCAGTATGGCGGGCCGGTAGAGATGCGCGGTGGTGAGCGTGTTTGGGCCGACCTATCCGGTTTGGGCCGGACCCTATCGCCGCGACGGCGCTATGCTGCGCACAGACGTAGCGCGCTCGCCCTGTTACCTGCGCCGGCTCAGCCAATGCCCGCACGGCCACACCTGCATGCAGGAGGTCGCCGCCCGCGCGGTAATCGATCCCGTCGAGGGCATTCTCGCCAAGCCGCCAAGCCGGGCCCCAGGTCAAGCGCGCTGCAGACCGGCACGCGGTAAATAACGAGCCTCAATCCGGCAGGCCCGCCTTGCGCAGCGCGTCCGACAACGGCATAGCGAGCGATGGGTGCCTTCCTCGTCCAGGCCCATGAGGCGGGAATATCCGGCCACGTCGGCGCACAGAATAGCCGCGAGCCGCCTGTCGACGCGCTCTTCCGCCACGACGATCTCCTCGAGAAGCCGACCAGTGTAACATCGACTGCGGTGGGCGCCAGCTTATGGCCGATCGCCGTATCTGGCCGGGCGGTTACCGCCAATCGTCGATGACATAAGCGCCGGGCCGGCAATAGCCGGGATCGTTCTGCCTGTGCATGGCCACGCCCTGAATTTCGGTGCGAAAGCCGCGGGCGACGAGATGCCGATAGGCTTCGTGGCGTGCCATGTTCGCACCGGCCAATAGGTTCGACATGTCGACCGCGACCGCCAAAGCCTCGCAAGCGTCGAGCAGGCGAAGATAATCGTGTTCGGCAGATCGCCCGTCGCGGACCGCACCGAATTTAACGAAGCAAGTGTCCGCACCGGCTTCGCTGCGTGGCCCGTAGTGACACACCGCGAACGCGGCAATGCCGCCGTTGCCCTCGAGCAAAACCGTATCACCCAGACCTTGCGCGTGCGTCGCGGCTATCTCGCTGGACAGGTCGAGACCCGGGTAGACCGTTTCCGCTACGTCCCGGCACGACCGGAGCGCTTCTTCTTGCTGCATTTGGCTCAGTGCGCTGAAGCGCGACCATCCGGCTGCCGTCTGCCGCACCGCTTTTGCCGACATGATTGCCGTGAGGAAACGCGCGTAAAAGCCGAATTTTTGATAGAGGGCGACATGCTTGGCGCTGTGCGAGAATGTGAACAGCCCGACATGCCGCGTGCCCCAAGCATCGAATTGCGCCATGGTCTTCGCCAACAGGGCTTGGGCGATATCGCGTCCCTGGAGATCGGGACGCACACTCAACGGGCCGAAGAAGCCGACGCTTCCCCAATTGGTGGCAAAATTGGAGCCGACTAATTTGCCATCCAACGTCGCGCCGAATGAGGCGACGTGAGCGGCAGGATGGCGGCCATAGACGTAATCCCGGTCGCTCCAAAAAGTCTCCGGATCAGGCGCGCCGAGGTAGGTGCCGAAAGCAAGACGGACGATGCGTGCGGCTGCCGGCAAATCCTCCTGAGCGAGCAAGCTCACCACGGGTGGGCTTGGCTTCGCCGTCGCGACCGCTGCGGGACTCTGTGACACTGGATGCCCCCATTAACGTCATTGATGAAACCGGGTCGGACTCTAAGCAGCTTGTGCAGATTTTCAACCACGGCAAAACGGGTGGGCCGCTTGAAGCCGCTTCACCTGTAACGGCCGCCTTTAGAGCATGATCCTGAAAAATGGCAACTGGTTTATCGACCGCGTCGAGGCCATTCTCGCCAAGCCGCCAAGCCGGACCAGATCAGGCGCGCCGCAGACGAGCACGCGGTAAATGATGAGGGCGTGGACTCGTGAACCGCGACGCAAGGTGCGGTTTCAGGGCGACCGGCTTTACGATGCGGCCCGGTCCGGGGGCCGTCGGAGGCGTGGATTACCGCATCCGCGACTTCAACGTGATCGTCGCACCATCGACGACGAACGTGCCATATCCGCGGTGGTGAATCGTTTTCGGATTCTTCTGCGCCGGATCGATCCAGGCCTTGAGCACTTCGAGAATGAAAAGGTTATATTTGTTCACAAGGCGCGTATCGGTCACCCTGCATTCGAGATTGGCAAAGCAATCGGCGATGAGCGGCGGCGCCACACGTTCGGCCGGCTTTTTGCGCAGACCGAACGTCGCGAATTTGTCGATGTCGCGGCCCGATGAATTGCCGACCTTCACCACCTTGGTCGCCAGCTTCCGGGCCGGGATGGCGATCACGCATTCACCCGTGGCGCGAAGGGCGGCGAAGCTGTAATTGGCGCCGCTGACGACGCAGGCGACCTGTGGCGGCTCGAACTCGATCATCATGTGCCAGGACATGGTCATGACGTTGGCGCGGCCTTTGCGGGCGGTTGTCAGCAACACCACCGGGCCCGGCTCCAGCAATTGGTAGACATTGGATAAAGACAGTTCTTTCATCGCTTTCATCGTGATTGGTGCGGCGTCAGGCGCCGTCGAGTCTTTCGCGCCGGCGGCATTTGCGTGCTTAGAGCATGATCCGGAAAATGCCTGCCCCCGGACTTGATCCGGGGGTGGATGCTGGTTTTCCGAAAAGACCATGCTCCATCAAAATGCTAGAGCCCCGTTCTGATTCAATCAGAACGGATAGGGCTCTAGGAACCGATCCAGCGGATTTCCGGCTCTTTTCTCGGGACAGGCGGAGCGGCCGATTTCGGGTGGCCGACGATGATCGGGGCAACGGCCTTGTACGGCGCGGGAAGCTCGAGGACCGCCTTTCCCTCGTCGGTCCCAAGCCATGCCTGAGCAAACCCGATCCAGCATGTCCCGAGCCTTGCGGCGCGTGCCGCGAGCATCAGGTTCTCAGCAGCGAGCGCGCAGTCTTCGACGGCCCACGGCATCTCCGCCACTGTGCATATCACAATGAGGACGGGGGCATGATAGAAGATGTCAAAATTCGGATCGTTCAATATCTGGTCGAAATGATGTGAAACAAGCCCGATCGGCGAAGTTCTCAGCATAAACGCTTTCGCTTCACGGGATATATCGGCAAGGACGCCTTTATCCCGGACCACGCAGAACGACCAGGGTTGCTGATTGACTGCACTCGGCGCTTGAACGGCGGCCTCGATGAGGTCGCGGATGATGCTTTCGCTGACCGCCTCAGCGGTGAATTCCCTTACGGCGCGGCGTGTGTAGATCGCTTCCTTGAGGTCCATAGCCTGCCTCCAAATTACTTACGATCCTGTGCCTCTGCTTCGGGAGCCCAAATGCAAGCTTCACTGGCAGCTATGTAATTATGCGAAAATTCTCGGACGCTGCCGTTGATCTGCGTCAAGCACCGAAATGACCGCTAGAGCCTGTTCCGGTGAAATTGACCCGTCATTGCGAGCGAAGCGAAGCAATCCAGGCGGGCTTGCGAGGCAGCGAGGCCGTGCTGGATTGCTTCGTCGCTTCGCTTCTCGCAATGACGACGTTGATTCAATCTGATCGGAAAATGCTCTAGCCCTCAGCAAACGCGCAGCGACTACGGTCCGTGGTCCGCATTCGGGCAACCCGGACATGACCAATCATTATCGAGCGACCTCGATTTGACGAGTACAAGCTCTACTGCCAATACGGCGGATAGCCGGAGCTTTTTTCCTGCGCGGCGAGGAGCCGCAGCATCGCCGGCCATTCCAGCACACCGTAAGGCCGCCGCGTGCCGGGCTGGTAGAGATGCGCGGTGTGCGCCAAAACGTTTTCGCCCGGCATCGCCAACTCGGTCCGCGCCGCCATGGCATCGACCTGCGACCGGCACGACAGTTCGAGCTGGTACATCGTGTTGAACGCCTGCTGAATAGTGGCGCCGCAGCTGAGGAGTCCATGATTGCGCATGATCATGGCGTCGTGGGGACCGAGATCGCGCACCAGCCGCTCGCGTTCGTCGGTGTCGATCGCCGGGCCTTCATAGTCGTGGTAGCCGATATGGCCGACGAAGCGGATCGAGGTCTGCGACAGCGGCAACAGCCCGCATTTCATCGCCGCGACCGCCATGCCCGCGCGCGTATGAGTATGCACAACGCAGGCCACGTCCGGACGCGCCTTGTGGATGGCGCCGTGGATCACGTAGCCCGAAACATTGAGGCTGTAATCGGTGTCTGGCTTTGAGATGATATTGCCTTCGACGTCGATCTTGACCAGGCTCGACGCCGTGATCTCCTTGTAGAGGAGACCGTAGAGGTTGATCAGCAGATGCTCGGTGCCGGGAATGCGCGCCGTGATGTGATTGTAAATGAGGTCGGTCATGCCGTAGGCATCGACCAGGCGGTAGCAGGCGGCGAGATCGAGGCGCGTCTGCCACTCTTGCGCCGACACCTCGTTGCGGATTGACTTGAAGTCCGTCGCGTAATTCACGGTTTCTCCTCCCGGCCGCCAGCATAGCTTCTCGGACGCGCCTTGTCAGGTATCCGGGCACGGTCTCGCGTGAGATATCACGCGATCTGGCGGCTAAGAGGTTGGGTAAGAAGACACTTAAGAAATCAGGTGAGGAGCCGACTTAAACCATCGCTTGAAGAGGGGGACTGCCAAGATGTCCGGTAAAATCGGCGATATTCTGCGCAATCACGCCAGGGAAAAGCTCGAGCGCGGCGAGGTGGTCGCCTCGATGACGGTGCGGCTGGTCCGCGGCGTCGAGATCGCGCGCCTCGCCAAGACCGCGGGCTTCGACAGCCTCTATGTCGACATGGAGCATTCGAGCTTCTCGCTCGAAACCACCGGCCAGATCTGCATGGCGGCGTTGGCCGCCGGCGTGACGCCGTTGGTGCGCGTGCCGGACGTGGCCACGGTGTCGCGGGTGCTCGATGGCGGCGCGCTCGGCGTGATCGCGCCGCATGTGCGCTCGGCGGAACAGGCGCGCGCATACGTCACCGCGGCAAAATTCCCGCCGCTCGGCGAGCGCTCGGCGGCGGGACCGCTGCCCCACCTGCACTACCGTAGCTTTCCGGCGGCCGAGGCCGATGCCGCGCTCAATGCCGCGACCATGCTGATGGTGCAATTCGAAAGCGAACAGGCCTTGGCCAAAGCCGACGAGATCGTCGCGGTCGAAGGCGTCGACATGGTGATGATCGGCAGCAACGATCTCCTCGCCGACTGGGGGCTGCCCGGCCAATACGAGCATCCGCGCCTGCGCGAGGCCTTTGCCGCGACCATCGCCGCCTGCCGCCGCCGCGGCAAACATGTCGGCGTCGGCGGGCTGACGTCGCGGCCGCAGCTCGCCGCCGAATTCGTCCGGATGGGCGCCCGCTACGTCTCGACCGGCACCGACCTCGGATTCCTGCTCGCGGCCGCTACCGCCAAGGCGAAGGAGGTGCGCGACATCGTGTTGGACGGAAAGAGCTGAAACCTGCTCGTCATTCCCGGCTTGCGGCTTCTTGGCGCGCCGGAATGACGAAGAGAGAAAACTCGTATAGAACCGTCGACAAAGAAAATGCCGCGGGAGGACGCATATGGGACACCGGCACGGACCGATCGCAATAATCCTTGGCTTTTTGCTGGCGCTGACCGCCTTCGCCGCAATGTCTACGTCTATTGCCGCCGCGGCCGACGATTATCCGACCCGCTCGATCCGTCTGATCATTCCGTTCCCGCCCGGCGGCAGCAACGATGTGGTCGGACGCATCGTCGCCAATCAACTCGGCCGCAAGCTCGGCCAGCAGATCTTTGTCGACAACCGCGCCGGCGCCGGCGGGGTGGTCGGCACCGACCTTGCAGCCAAGGCCACGCCCGACGGCTACACGCTCTTGGTGATCTCGGTCTCCCACGCGGTGGATGCCTGGCTCTACAAGACGCCGTTCGATCCGGTGAAGGACTTCGTCCCGGTCGCCATCCTCGGCACCGGCACCAATGTGCTCACCGTCAATCCGAAGACCTCGATCCATTCGGTGCAGGAACTGATCGATCTCGCCAAAGAGAAGCCGGGCTTTCTGAATTACGGGTCGGCCGGCATCGGCAGCTTCCAGAACCTGAGCGGCGAATTGTTCAAGATGATGGCGGGCGTCGATATCGTGCACGTGCCGTATAAGGGCGGCGGACCCGCGCTGCTTGCGGTCATCGCCGGCGAGGAGCAAGTGATGTTCTCCTCGATCGTGCAGACGGTGCCCAGCATCCAATCCGGCGCACTGCGGGCTTTGGCGACCGGCGGCGCCAAGCGCAGCCCGATTCTTCCCGACCTGCCGACCATCGCCGAAGCCGGCGTGCCCGGCTATCTCGCGGCCGACTGGTGGGGCATCTTGGCGCCCGCCGGCACGCCGCAGCCGATCGTCGACAAGCTGCATGCGGCAATCGATGACGTGCTGCAATCGGCCGATACCCAAAAATTCATGGACCAGCAGGGCGCGACGCCGGTGCACATGGGCTCGGCCGAGTTCGGCGCCTACATCAAATCGGAAATCGCCAAATGGGGGCCGGTGGTGCAGAAAGCCGGCATGAAGGCGGAGTGAGCTCCTTCCATCATCCGGGCTGTTTCACCTATCGCTCCGACCCGGTGCGCATCGTGTTCGGCGCCGGCGCCGTGGCGGCGCTGCGCCAGGAAACGAATTTCCACAAAATGTCGCGCCTCGTCGTGCTGTGCTCGAAATCGCGCGCCGATTTCGCGCGCCGCGTCACCGGCGCGATCGCCGACCGCTGCGTCGGTTTTTGCGAAACCGCGGGGCAGACCATGCCGCGCGACGCCTTCGAGCGCATCGTCGACGACCTTGCGCGGCTCGACGCCGACGGCTTCATCGTGGTCGGCGGCGGCTCGCCGATCGGGCTTGCCAAGGCCGCGGCCGCGACGACCAAAATCCCTTACATCGCCATCGTCACCACTTATTCCGGCTCGGAGATGGCGGCACGGTGGTACATCGGCGTCGCCGAAAACCGCGTCTCCGGCGAGAGCGCGCAAGCGCTGCCGGCGACCGCGATCTACGATCCCGAACTTACGCTCGATCTGCCGCCCCGCATCTCGGCGGCAAGCGGCATGAACGCCATGGCGCATGCGGTCGAGAGCCTCTACGGCATCGACACCAATCCGGTGGTCGAAACACTGGCCGAGGAAGCGGTCCGTTTGCTCGGCTCGAGCCTGCCGCGCGTGGTGCGCGATCCGCGCGACCTCGCCGCGCGCTCGGACGCGCTCTACGGCGCCTGGCTGGCGGCGAATTTCCGCGCCGCGGTCGGCCTCGAACACGCCATCGCGCAGCGCGTGCGGCAGTGGTTTTCGCTCGACCACGCGCAGACCCACGCCATCGCCACCCCTTACGCGATCGGCTTCAACGCCGAGGCCGCGCCCGCGGCCATGGCGCGCATCAAGCGCGCGCTCGGCGTCGACGACGCCGCGCGCGGGCTCTACGACCTCAACGTCCGGCTCGGACTGCCGACCGGCTTTAGGGACCTCGGCATGGGCGAGGCCGATATCGGC
>Ga0181539_1003762_pt1 | contig 13586 bp, 11 predicted proteins | sample PEATcosm2014_Bin_46_FD_119767 | JGI IMG/M metagenome (GOLD analysis project Ga0181539, IMG submission 119767) | Peatland microbial communities from MTU Mesocosm Facility, Houghton, MI, USA - PEATcosm2014_Bin23_60_metaG | ecosystem: Environmental > Terrestrial > Soil > Wetlands > Peat | place... | reverse complement strand
GGCGCGAAGGCAGCGAGAAACCCTTCGGCAGCGCACCACGCGCACCGTTCAAACCCCGTAGCGACCGTCCCACATTCCGCCCTGGTCCGCGGCGCGAAGGCAGCGAGAAACCCTTCGGCAGCGCACCACGCGCACCGTTCAAACCCCGTAGCGACCGTCCCACATTCCGCCCTGGTCCGCGGCGCGAAGGCAGCGAGAAGCCCTTCGGCAGCGCGCCACGCGCACCTTTCAAACCCCGCAGCGACCGGCCCACATTTCGTCCCGGTACACGGCCCGAACGTGGTGAAGCCAAGCCGCGCATCGAGGTCGAGCGCATCACCGGATTCGAAGCGGGCGCCAAACCTGGCGGCGGCAAGCCGAAACCGTCCTTCGGCAGCAAGCCGGCCTTCCGCGGTAAGCCAGGAGGATTCGACAAATCCCGCGGCGCGGGCGGAGGCGGCGCAAAGCGCGGTTTCTCACGGCCCGGCGCGCAGCGCGGCGGATGGAAGCGGGGATAGACGCAAAAAGTTTTGCGCCGCGCTGGAACAGCGGATCTCGCTAGAGCGGTTCCAGGATAGATGCACCCGGTCTTTTTCCTCCCCCACACTTTTTGCAAAAGGCGCGAAAAGGATGGGGCACGGATGAGATGGGTACAGCAATTCTGGAACCGCTCTAATCGACCAGGTTGTGATCTGCCAAACCTCCGCGCCGGAGGCACAGAGGTTGTTAGCCCCGCGCTTCAGCGTGGGGTAGAAGGCCGCAGTTTCAGGGCGGAGTCCCGTAGGGACGGCGCTCGTGCTTATTCCCCGCGAACCCGGAAGCGCCGCATGCGTCCCACCAGCGAGGCCGGCCCGCTCACAGTGAGGCGAACCACATTGCCCTCGTATTCGCGCGCGTGCACCACCATGCCCGCTTCAATCGCCGCCAAAGCCGCGCCCTCATGCTGCGGAACGCGCAGCTCCGCTTCCATCACAGGATCGGAGTGAAGCGCCGCGTCGATCGCCGCGAGCAAATCGTCCACGCCTTCGCCGGTCAGCGCAGAAACCGCCACCGCGCCAGCGCCAGGGGCGCCTTCACCTTTGGGGCCGGATTTCGTTCGCGAGAGCAGGGCCGCGCGCTCCTCTTCCCCGAGCAGATCGATTTTGTTCAGCACTTCAATGCGTGGCTTCGACAGGCTTTCGAGCTCGTCGAGCACCTTCTCGACCTGCGCTTTCTGTTCGTCGCCGTAGCTTGACGCGGCGTCGCGCACATGGATCAAAACCTCGGCCTGCTCCACCTCCTCGAGCGTGGCGCGGAAGCTGGTGACGAGCGTGTGCGGCAGGTTGCGAATGAAGCCGACCGTGTCCGACAAAAGAACCCGCCGGCGGCTGGGCAACTCGATGGCTCGCAATTTGGGGTCGAGCGTGGCAAACATGCGCGACGACTCGAGCACTTGTGCGCCGGTGACGGTATTGAAGAGCGTGCTTTTGCCCGCGTTCGTGTAGCCGACCAGCGCCACCGTGGGCACGGGAACGGCCTCGCGGCGCTGGCGCTGCTGGCGGCGCACGCGGCGCACGGCTTCCAGATCTCGCTTGAGCTGATCGATGCGCCGCTGGATGCGCCGGCGGTCGGTTTCGAGCTGTGTCTCGCCGGGTCCGCGGGTGCCGATGCCGCCGCCCAGTTGCGACATGGCTTTGCCGCGCCCCGTCAGCCGCGGCAGCATGTATTCAAGCTGCGCCAGCTCCACCTGCAATTGTCCCTCGCGCGTGCGCGCGTGCCGCGCAAAAATGTCCAAGATCAGTTGCGTCCGGTCGAGCACGCGGCACGGCAATGCCGCTTCAAGGTTGCGCAATTGCGTGGCTGTAAGGTCGTGGTCGAAGAGAACCAGGTCTGCGTTCGTCGCTGCTGCAACCGCGGCAATCTCTTCCACCTTGCCGGAACCGATGAGCGTTGCGGGATCGGGGCGCGGGCGGCGCTGCATTAGCTCGGCGGCAACCTGCCCGCCAGCGCTCAGCAACAACTCGCGAAACTCGGCGAGAGAGGCTTCCGCATCGAGACCTTGCGCCTCGCGCGCGGCGTCAACCGAACGCTGCGGATGCGTGGACGTTCGGGTAGCCGAGGACGGAGGAGCCGGCTCATTTGCCGCAGAGTCGAGACACACACTCTGCGCACGCGCCGCCATCACGCTTGCGCGGTTGTCACGCGAGCGGACCCCAAGGTCCACTCCCACCAGAACGGCGCGCTCAACCCGGCCGCTGCCATAGGTTGCGGCGCTGCCGTTCCTGTACGCCTCGCTTGCCAATCGAGGACGCTCCGGCGCTATCTCTGTTCCGCTGTCGCCTGAGCCGTCGATGGTACCGGCACGGGGGCCGGACCGATGCCCGACGACACGGCGGCCGGACGGTGTTCGCTATGAATCACACTCCGGTTGCTTACCACAGTTGAAATCGCGTGTTTGAAAATCAATTGTTCCTGGCTGTTGTTTTCCAGGAGCACGGAATACTTATCGAAGGACCGGATTTTCCCCGTCAGCTTGACGCCACTGACCAGATAGATCGTAATGGGGGATTTGTCCTTTCGAACCGTGTTCAGAAAGGTGTCCTGAATATTTTGTGCCGGCTTGTTCTCCATGTGCCGATCTCCTGCTTTCTTGGTGAAGGTTTTTTGTGCCGCTTTCTTTACTGCATACTTCAGATCGGCGGGACGGCTCCGGAACCCCCGGAGTCGGTTCACCCCGCAATGTGACAAGATTATAGAGGTTTTTCGTCCATTTCAACACCGGGGGCGCCGGTTCCCCCGTAAAACGGCTACCGTAGGCACCGGCCGGGCAAGCTGCGGGACGCGCAACTTCCATGGCTGATAGCATCTAGGTGTGCCAGATACCGCGATTTCGCCCCGCGCTTCGGGCCAGGCGGGCCCGGCAACACGAACGCCTGGGCACACGCCCGTCCCTATGTTGGACCTGAAGCGCCAGTATGCTCCCATTCATCAGGAATTGCTCGACGCCCTCGGCCGGGTGCTCGAAACCCAGCAGTTCATCCTTGGCGGCGAGGTGGCCGCATTCGAAAAAGCCGCTGCGGAACAGTTAGGCGTGTCCCATGCCATGGGATGCTCGTCGGGCACTGACGCATTGTGGCTGGCGCTGGCCGCCGCCGGCATGGGCCTGGGTCAACCACCCCAACGAGCCAAGAGCGGGCTCGTCGGGGGCCCCGGTCAGGCCGTCGTCACCACCCCGTTCAGCTTTTTCGCTTCCGTCAGTTCCATCCTCCGTGCCGGCGCAACTCCGGTCCTGGCGGATATCGATCCCGTCAGCTTCAATCTGTCGCCCGAGGCAGTGAGCGCGGTGCTCGATGGCCCGTGCGGCGCCGCCGTTCGCGCCATTCTCCCGGTGCATCTGTACGGACAAATTTCTTTTTCTCTTGGTTTTGGACGAGAGCGGGGGTTGACTGTCATCGAAGATGCCGCGCAGGCCTGGGGCGCAGAATGGAATGGCGTGAAGGCGGGCGGCCTGGGCGATATCGCCGCGTTCAGCTTTTATCCCACCAAAAACTTGAGCGCCGCCGGCGACGCTGGCATGGTCACCACCAACTCCGCCGAGCTGGCCGAACGCGTGAAGATGTTGCGCCAGCACGGCATGCGCCGCCGCTACTATCACGATGAGCTGGGGTGGAACGCGCGCATGGACGGATTCCAGGGCGCAGTGCTCGCCGTAAAGCTCAAATACATTGGCGCATGGAACGAAGCGCGCCGCGCACTGGCCGCTCGCTATCACGCTCTGTTTGCCAACGCGGGATTGGCAGAGGCTGGGCCCTATCCCGTGCATGGCGCCGTCTTGCCGCGCGAGGTGCCGGGCGCAAAGCACGTCTGGCATCAGTATGTGATTCGTGCGCCGCGCCGCGATGCGTTGCGCGAGTTTCTCGCCGCGCGCGGCATCGGGTCGGAGATTTACTATCCCCTGCCGCTGCACCTTCAGAAAGCGCTGAAAGGTCTGGGCTACGCCGCGGGCGATTTCCCTGAGGCCGAGCGCGCCGCCCGCGAAGTGCTGGCCCTGCCCATCTTCCCCGAGTTGCGCGAGGACGAGCAACAGACCGTAGTCGCGGCCATCGCCGAATTCCTCAGTTAGCGTGGAGAGTGAGAGGATCGTAGCGCAATGGAATTGTCACCCTTCTCAATGCGCTGAATTTAAGATGAAATCGTGCGCAACTACTTCAATTATTTTACCGAGATCGAGGAACGCTTCCAGCAGCGGCGCGGCGCGGTTTTGCTGCTTTCCACGCTGGATTGGGCGCTGATCGAGACCTGGCGCGACGCCGGCATTCCCCTGGAGGCGGCCTTGCGCGGCATCGACGCGGCTTTTGATAAATACGAAGCGCGGCAAAAACGGGCCCGCATGCAGCGCATCAACGGCCTCGCGTGGTGCGCACAGGCCGTGATGCAGGCCGCCTTGGAAATGAGCGAAGCGTCCATTGGCTCAGCGACGGCCGGTTCGGCTTCAGCTTCGGTCGCGGCAGCCGAATCCGGCTTCGAACATGCGCGCGTGGCGGCGCATTTGACGGCGGCAGCGGAGGCGCTGGATGCCGCGGAAGTCGCGGCAGAGGCGTGCAACATAACGGCGGCGCGATTGCGCGAGATGGCGGCCGAAGTCACTGCAGCGGATGGGGAAAAGAGGCCGGCCGTGGACCTGGAAACGCTGGAGCGCTCGCTTACCGTGCTTGAGGAGAAGTTGTTTGCCGCGCTGACCGCGGCCGCTCCCGAGGATTTGCTCGTAGGCCTCAAGGCGCATGCGGCCCGCGAGCTCGCGCCCTACCGCAGCCGCATGGGCGCCGTGCAAATGCGCCAGGTGGAACGCCAATTCGTGCAGAAACAACTGCTGGTTCACTACAATCTGCCGCGTTTGAGCCTGTTTTACATGAGCCAGCAATGAAGAATCCGCCGCAGAGCAACAAATCCCCGGAGCCCACGCCCGTTCCTCCTGGCAATGCGGCATCCTCTCATCCTGCGCGCATCGAAAAACCTATCTACGGCGGCGCGTTCCTGGCGCGCATCGAAGGCAAGGCGGTGTTTGTGCCCCTGGCTCTGCCCGGCGAGCAGGTGCGAGTACGCATCGTCGACGACAAGCGCGGCTACGCGACCGCCGAAGTGGAAGAAATCGTCACGGCGTCCCCGCAGCGGATCGCGCCCGCGTGCCCGCACTTTGGGGCGTGCGGCGGCTGCCAGTATCAGCACGCAACCTACGCTGCGCAGCTCGCCTGCAAAAAGGAAATCCTGCGCGAGACGCTGGAGCGCGGCGGCGTATATGCGCCGGAAGACATCGCGGTACTGGCCGGAGAGCCCTGGGCGTATCGCAATCGCATTCGCCTCGCCTTTGACGCCGATGGAAATGCGGGATACCGCGGGCGGCGCTCGCACGCCATCATTCCCATCGTTCAGTGCCCGATTGCAGCGCCGCTCCTGGTGCGCGCTGCGCTCGCGGCCGGCAGGATTTTGCGGGAATTGCCGGCCAATTTGCGCGCCCGAGAGATTTCCCTCTTTTGCGATGCCGCGGAGACGGCGTTGCTCGTGAGTGTCACACTTGCGGCGGCCGCAAAGCGCGGGCTGGATGATTTTGCCGGAGCCCTTGCCGGCAATATCCCGGAGTTGAAGGGCGTGGAGTATCTTTCCGAGGGCGCGAAAGGCCGAGCCCCGCAAAGCATAGCGCAATGGGGCGCGAATTCCCTCGTCTATCGTGCCGCGGGCATCGATTACCGCGTGGATCAGGGCGCGTTTTTTCAAGTGAATCGCTGGCTTGTCGATGCCCTGGTGGAGCGTGTCACGGCGCGTGTGCACGGCGCGCTGGCCTGGGATCTTTTCAGCGGCGTAGGCCTGTTTGCACGCCAGCTTGGCCGTAGCTTCACGCGCGTGATCGCAGTCGAGTCCGCTCCCGCATCGATAGCCGCTTTAGCGCACAACCTGCGCGGCACCAGCGCCTCCGCCGTCAAAGCGGCCACTCTCGAGTTTTTGCGTAGAGAGCGCTCGGGAGACCGGCCCGATCTGATCGTCGTCGACCCGCCCCGCACCGGCCTGGGTGCTGAAACCACGGCGTTGCTCGCTGAAATCGCCGCGCCGGAACTGGTGTACGTTTCATGCGACCCCGCAACTCTCGCCCGTGATCTGCGCGCGCTCGTCGACACTCGCTACGGCGCCAGCTACGTCATCGAGCAAATCACCCTCGCCGACCTCTTCCCGCAAACCTTCCATCTTGAAACCGTGGTGCGGTTGCGGCGTTAGCCCTCCGCGCGCCGGTAGTGTTTTAGGTCCGACCCGCGTGAAAGGGCACGACTTCAGTCGTGCCGCGAACAGCCAAGAAATGACTGCGGGCTTCAGCCCCTGAGGGGATAGTTATTTCCCATCTGAAAAGATGGCCGCGCTCGCACTCGCTGCACGGAATCCCGGTTCCTGATACGCTGGAAGCCAAATTCACTTTGCAAATTCGGGCCCGATGTCCATCGCTCCCCCCACCCCCGCGCAGCCCGCGGCCGGTCTGACGGTCGTTCCGCTTTTTCATGCGGCGTGGCTGTTTGCGGCGGGAATCGCTCTGGCAGGCCGCCTTTGGTTGCAGCCCAGTGTAGTGCTCATCGCGTTGGCCCTCACCGCTGCCGCATGTGTTGTGGCGGCATTGCGCGCGCAGCGTGTGGTTTGGCTGCCGCTGGCCGCGCTGTGGCTGCTCCTCGGCGCCTGGTGCGGAGAGATGGAGCCCCACCCAGCGCCCGCACCTGCGCTGGCCGGGCTTTCCGACGGGTTGCTGCGCACCGTTGAGGGCACCGTGGTCAGCACCGGTCCCGTGCGTACGGAATTGGAGCTGAATGTCGACGAGCCCTCGGCAGCGTCTCCCTCCCAGCGCGTGGACCTGCGCGTGGAAAGCGTCGAGGTGGTCAGTGACGCGAGCGACGCGCAAGCGCTGGTGGGCGGCGGAGTGCGGCTCACTGTCCGCTGGCCGGCCGGTAACGTCGTGCAGGCGTTCGAGTGCGGAGACCGCGTGCGCGCTGTGGTTCGTTTGCTGCCTCCGGAGACTTACCACGATCCCGGTGTCTGGAGCCGCGCCGATTTCCTGCTGGACGAGGGCATTACCTCGACGGCGACCGTCGCGAGCGATCGCGTGGAACTGCTCGGACGTTCGCCCGGCGCCTTCTTGTCGTGCCGCGTCGGCGTGTGGCAGCACGCGTCCACTGAGCGGCTTTTGGCCTTGCCGGCCGCGATGCGGAACTTTCCCGCGCCCCTGCGCCTCTCTGAAGACGATGCCGTGATGCTCTCCGCCATGGTGGCCGGCGACCGCACGTACTTGACCCGCGCGCTGCGCGTGGGCTTTGAGCGCACCGGCTCCTTTCACATGCTGGTGGTTTCAGGCCTGCATCTCGCTATCGTCGCGGCCTGCCTCTTCTGGATCTTCAAGCGTCTGCGATTGCCGCGCGTTCCCGCCACGCTCCTCACCATCGCCGCCTCGTTTGCCTACGCGCTCTTTACCGGCTTCGCCACGCCGGTGCAGCGTTCGCTCTGGATGGTGACGCTTTATCTTCTCGGGCGTCTGCTTCACCGCGACCGCAATCCCCTGAACACCATCGGGTTTGCCGCGCTGTGCCTGCTGGTGGTCAGCCCGCGCAGCCTCTTCGACTCCAGCCTGCAGATGACGCTCCTGGCGGTGGTCGCCATTGCCGGCGTGGCCGCGCCACTGTTGCAGGGCACCATTCACCCCTACGCAGCTGCCACGCGCGACCTGAAATTGGTTGCTGTCGACATCAAGCTCGCGCCACCGCTCGCCGAGTTCCGCGTGCTCATGCGGATGCTCGCCGAGCGCCTGCAACGGGCAACCAGCAGCACCGTCGCATGGCACGTCTTTCCCTGGTGTCTGCGCTTCGCCATTCGCGTCCTGGAGCTGGTGGTGATCTCGTGCGTGGTCGAGCTGGCCATGACGCTGCCCATGGCTCTCTACTTCCATCGCATCACCATCTTTGCTTTGCCGGTGAATCTGCTCATTTTGCCGCTGCTGGCCGTGCTCATGCCGGCAGCGCTCATCACCCTGCTGGCGCTCGTGGCGTGGCCCTCGCTGGCTGTGCTTCCCGCCATGGTGGTGGCGCTGGTGATGCACGTTGGGGTCACAGTCGTCCGCGTCTTCGGCTCGCTGGCCTTTGGCGACTTCCGCATTCCCGGTCCGCTGCATTGGCAATCGGCCGCATTCTGCGCGCTTCTGGGAGCGGCCATTGCCTTGGCAAACGCGAGCTTGCGGCAAACAGGCCGCGGATTGAGGGCCGGCGCCTGGATTGCACTCGCCGCTGCGGCGCTGGCCGCTGTGCTGCCACGCCCGGTCGATCGCCCCCAGGGCGCAATGCTCATGGAGGCCATCGACGTGGGCCAGGGCGACTCGCTGCTCGTGATCACGCCCGATGGCAAGACATTGCTGGTGGACGGCGGGGGCTTTGGCGGCGGCCCACGCCAGGCTCCGCAGGATTTCGACATCGGCGAAGAAGTCGTTTCGCCGGCACTGTGGGCCCGCGGCATCCGGCATCTCGACGCCGTGGCGCTCACCCACGCGCACTCCGATCACATGGGGGGACTGCCCGCCATCCTCAGAAACTTCCATCCCGATGAGCTATGGGTGGGCAACAATCCGCGCATTGCGGGCTACGTCGCGCTTCTCGACGAGGCCGCCACGCTGCATGTGCGCGTCCGCAGCTTTCGCGCCGGCGACGCTTTCGCTTTCGGCAGCACGCAGATCCATGTACTGGCGCCGTTTCGCGAGTATCAACCGGGCGCGGAGCCAGCCAACAACGATTCGCTGGTGATGCATGTGGCCTACGGCGTAACTTCCGTCATGCTGGAGGGTGACGCGGAAGCTCCCATCGAGCAAGCCATGCTTGCCGAGTCCGGACTTCAAAGCACACTGCTGAAAGTCGGCCATCACGGCAGCATCACCTCCACGCGACCCGAGTTTCTGGCCCGCGTAGCGCCACAGTGGGCTGTCATCTCCTGCGGCTTGCACAACCGTTACGGTCACCCGCGCGAAGAAGTGTTGGAAGCGCTGCAGCAGGCGCATGTCCGCACCTACCAGACCGACACCAACGGCATCACCTGCTTCCGCCTCGACGGAAAAACCGTTGCGGCCGACGTGGGGTGCGCAAATCGCTGAAGCGTTACCGCGCCGCTGCTGCCTGAATCGCCAGCAGCGTTTCCAGCAGCGGCTTCAGCAGCTTCAGATCGAGCGCATTCGCGCCATCCGACTTCGCGTTCGGCGGATCGTCGTGGACTTCGAGGAAGAGACCGTCGATGCCGGCGGCGACCGCCGCGCGCGCCAGCAATGGAATGAACTCAGGCTGGCCCCCGCTCACGCCGTTGGCCGCCGAGGGCTGCTGCACCGAGTGCGTGGCGTCAAACACCACCGGCGCAAGGCCGCGCAGAATGGCCAGCGAACGAAAATCCACCACCAGATTGTTGTAGCCGAAGCTCGAGCCGCGCTCCGTAAGAATGACGCGTTCGTTGCCCGTGGAGCGCACCTTCTCGACGCCGTGGCTCATGTCCCACGGCGCCACAAACTGGCCTTTCTTGATGTTGATCGCGCGTCCGGTGCGGCCCGCCGCCACCAGCAGGTCGGTCTGGCGGCAAAGAAACGCGGGAATCTGCAGCACGTCCACGGCTTCGGCAGCCACTTCGCAGTGCGCCGGCTCGTGCACGTCGGTCAGCACCGGCAGGCCCGTGTCTTTGGCAATCCGGCCCAGGATGCGCGTCCCCTCCATCAGGCCGGGGCCGCGAAAGCTCTTCACGCTGGTGCGATTGGCCTTGTCGTAGCTGGCTTTGAAGATATAGGGAATCCCGAGATCGGCCGCAATGCGCTGGATGGCCTCGGCCATTCGGAATGCATGCGCTTCGGACTCGATAACGCAGGGACCGGCAATAAGGAAGAACCGGCCCGCGCCTACTGCGACCGGCCCGATTTCGAATGAAGCGCTCACGATGGTGATTTTACAGTGGCCGGTAGACGCAATGCCGTTGTCGGCCACTCACTGCGGGCGGCGTGCGTGCACGCGTACTCCCCTCAACGGTGATTTCGAGCGGGGAGCACGCGGCAGGCGCGTTCATGGATCCGGGGGCGGCCATCAGCCTGTGTGGCTGCGTGTCCACTCCCACAGTGCGCGATCCAGCGTGCGCAGCGGCGTGGGGGCCGGCAGATTGCTCTGCGGGCTCACGATGTTGCTATCGGCCAGGCGCTTGCAAAAGGCCAGATACTCCTCGTAAAAGCGCACGTCGTGGCGGGCATGCCCCAGCGCTTCCAGGGCACGGTAATCCAGCACCGTGTAGCGCTCGGGATAGATCGCCGCCAGAATCGCTGACGCCACGGGCAGATCCACGCCACGCAGCTCGATCAGGGCCTTCACGGCCGTTTCTGTCGTGGCATCGGGCGCCGTGGCCGTGGCCAGCACGCGCCGGATCTCTTCGTTGCTGTTCCCGATCAGGTACTGTACCGCGCGCTCCGACTTCCAGCGCACGATCGCTTCCAGGTTCGCCAACGTGGTTTCGCCATTGCGGATCGCTTCGCCCGCCTCGAAGGCTGCTTTTTCCAGCTCGTGCTCCTTCTCGCCGGTCGTCTGCCAATATTGTTCTGCCAACTGCTGCAACTCCGCTTCCGCGGGCTGAAGCTGAAAGTAGGCAACCATGTTTCCAAGTCCTTTCCTTCTTTTGTTACCCCAAAAACTTAGTCACAATAGGCCCGCCACGAAATCTTTGTCAATAACCCGGAGCGGGATTTTGCTACATATGTGCCGGACTGGTCCAAAAGTCGTATTCCATGAGAGAACTCGGCGTTTCCGGGGCGGTCGTGAGGGCTTTTGGGGCCAGTGCCGGGATTGGGGAAACCTCTCCAAAGCAAGTAGACGAGATTGCGGGAAAGTCCGCTTGAAAGGAAGGGCGTGCGGAGAAGAATCTTCAGTGAAAATCGCCGTGCGGGAAAGAAAATGATCAAACGTCGGTAGCTTTCACTGTAAACAAAAGAGTTATGATTCTGATGCATAAATACATAAATATGCTAATATGGAAATATGCGTACGAGCATTGAACTCCCCGACCCCGTCTATCGCGAGATGAAAATCCGTGCCGCCAACGAGGGCACGACCATCCGGGAAATCATCCTGGAGGGTGTCACGATGAGGCTCCGCGGCGAAAGCGCGACGGCAGCACGAGGTGACGGGCCGCGATTTCCGGTTATTCGCTCCAGGAATCCAGGCTCGCTGAAGCTTGGCGAGGAGGGTGTTTACGAGTACATTCCTTTTCCCTGATGTGAACGTCTGGGTGGCGCTGGTTCACGAGATTCACCCCTACCACAAGGCCGCCACGGAGTGGAGCAAGTCGCTCGAGAGCGATGCGGTCGCGTATTTTTGCCGATTCACACAGCTCGGTTTGTTACGCCTGCTTACCAACGAAAACGCGATGCGAGAGGATGTGCTCACGCAGCAGCAGGCGTGGGAGGCGTTCGATGTGCTGGTCGCCGATCCGCGCAACCGGATGATGGGCGAGCCGGCAGAGATTGATCCGGCCTTTCGGCAACGGACAGGCAGTCAGCAGGCTGCCACGAAGCAGTGGGCCGACGGATATCTTACGGCGTTCGCAGAGACGGCAGGAATTCAGCTGGTGACATTCGATCGGGCGCTGGCGGCGAAGGTGAACGGGGCGGTGCTAGTGGGGTGAGCCCGTTGCGCTGCCTTCTCAGAATGCCTTGTTCGCGTCCACATCAAGCCCAGCTGCCTTCAATTCTCGGACTAGATGGATCCTCCAAGAATCCCCTTTGAAGGGTATGTAAAGAACACCTTCGATGTCCGACGGCTTCGTCACGTCTTCGAGCAAGAGCGCAAAGGTTCGATCTCTGCCTAGCGTTCCTACAAAGAACCCCAACTCGAAAATGACATTTTGGCGAGCTCTGTCTTCTTTCACGTCGGGGTCGCCTTTGGAGGATGCGATGTCGTCTGGGCTGAGGATTACCACGGCGCAGGAAACACCGGCGTAGTCCTCAAACTTCTCAATAATTGTTCGCCCCTGATTCGGCTGTTCGTGGAGAATGATTGGCACTAGGTCGAGTTTTGAGAGAAACCGTGCAACGGTCTCTTTGCTCCCATGATCGTGTCCGTGGACGACAAACACTTTCCGTGAATCGACGGCACTCAAGTTCTCCGGCTTGCTTGGAAGTAGAGCGCTGCCCAACCCTTCCTCTTCTTCTATCTCTTCAATTCGCGACTTGAGGTACTGCTCAGCGGTTTCAACTCCATTTAGGAAGCTCTTTACGAAATACGAATCAGGCTGGCCGGCGACAAAGGAGCTGGGAAAGAATTTTATCCCTCTGAATTGAGCCAGTTGCAACGAGTCTGGCCCAAAGAATGCATGGAGCGTCCCCTCGACATTTTGCCTCCAGGTAGTGGAGAATGGCGAGTTCCGCCCCTCTGACCTGAGTTCCGGAACCTGATCCAGAAGACGGCGAAGACGCGACAAAGCCATCTCACAGGAAATGGCAGGGGTCTGCCTCTGCGTCGGCGCATTTGGTGCGGACAAGGGCTTTTTTGGGCGGTTCATCTGCGCCAAATGATAGCACGCTATGAGTTAATCCGGGCCAGCGTTTCGGTCGCCGCCACGCCGCGTCCCACCCGGTTTTTATAGCTCGCCTCAATAAACGCGTAGAACAGCGGGTGCGGCTCCAGAGGCTTCGACTTGAACTCGGGATGGAACTGGCAGCCGAGAAAATACGGATGGCCGGGAATCTCCACGATCTCCACGTAGGTTTGGTCGGGTGTGGTGCCGCTGATGCGCAGGCCTGCGCCGCTGAGCAGCGCCTCGTATTCGCGGTTGAACTCATAGCGGTGCCGGTGCCGCTCGCTGATCTCTTTTTGGCCGCCATAGGCGCGGCTGGCTAGTGAATCCTCCTGCAGCACGCACGCCCAGGCGCCCAATCGCATCGTCCCGCCCATCTCTTCCACGCCCAGCAGTTCGCGCAGCTTGTAGATGATGCGATGCTCGGTTGCCGGATCGAACTCGCTCGAATTCGCGTCCTTCAGGCCGCACACGTTGCGCGCGAACTCGATGCACGCGGTTTGCATGCCGAGGCAAATGCCGAAATAGGGCACGTCTTTCTCGCGTGCGTAGCGGATGGCGTTCAGCATGCCCTCGATGCCTCGTTTCCCGAATCCGCCGGGAACCAGAATGCCGTCGAACCCTTCGAGCTGTGCCTCGTAACTGCGATCGTCGGGGCCCGTCGACTCCAGGCCTCCGGCTTCGAGCCAGGTGACTTTGAGCTTGAGATTCTGCGCCACCGCGCCATGCGTCAACGCTTCTTTGAGCGACTTGTAGCTGTCCTCGTACTCCACATACTTGCCCACAATGGCGATCGAGACTTCATCTTTGGGGTGGTAGCAGCGCTCCACCAGATCGCGCCACCGGCTCAGGTCGGCCTCGGGCGCGTCTTTGTGAAGATATTTGAGGATGAACTCGTCGACGCCTTCCAGCGCGAAATTCAACGGCACCTCGTAGATGTAGGGCACGGTTTTCGCGCCGATCACGGCCTTCTCTTCCACGTTGCAGAAGGCGGCAATCTTCTGCTTGATCTCGCGGCTCAGCGGGCG
>Ga0181539_1003753_pt1 | contig 13607 bp, 18 predicted proteins | sample PEATcosm2014_Bin_46_FD_119767 | JGI IMG/M metagenome (GOLD analysis project Ga0181539, IMG submission 119767) | Peatland microbial communities from MTU Mesocosm Facility, Houghton, MI, USA - PEATcosm2014_Bin23_60_metaG | ecosystem: Environmental > Terrestrial > Soil > Wetlands > Peat | place... | reverse complement strand
GCAGATGAAGTCCGGGTAGTCGCTCTGGACGCTGCCGTTCATTTCCTGCGGATTGTTGTCGGACCCGGCGAGACACAGGCGCTGCTGGAAGAAGGCGCCGCAAGCGGGGTAATTCCCTACCGCCGCAAATAGCGGGATGACCTGGACAGCAAAACCGCCGCCCTCGTAAGCTATAAATCCGGCGGAATTGATGAGCGGACCCAATGGCGAGTTGACGCCGGTAATTTGTAAGGTCGCGCCGACGATCCCGCCCGTCTGCTCGATGTTGATAATGTCTCCCACCTGATAACCCTGGCCGGCGTTCGTTACCTTGTAGGTGCCAATGACGCTGCTTGCGGGCCATGAGACGACAGTCGTGCCGCCGTATGAGCTTATGGTGATGCTTCCTGCGGGGGTATTCACGGTCGTCAAGATGCTTATGGCGAGTCCGCTTCCGTGGCCGCCCGAACAAGTTGCAGGCCCCACTATATAATTGGAGGGCGTAGAACCCGTTTTGCTGGCGTTATAGGCGGTGCCGGGATTGGAAATCTGCGATGAAGTGACCGCGCCGGGTGTCCCCGAAATCGGTTCGTTACCCTGAATAGCGTAAAGATTGAAGGTGTCGCCATTCGCAGTCGTTGTGAGGTTGGCTACGATATACTCGCCCTCATTCAGTTCGACGGTCCCCGCGATCTCGTTTATGTAAATCCTATTGCCGTTGGCAAAACCGCTGTTCGGGACGGTGACGACGCAGGGATTGGCAGAAGTAACATTAGAGATAGGTTTCCCTATGCCGGCAAAGTTGGTCTGCGTGACCTTGGAAGTGCCTCGGCAGGCAAGCGGGGTAAGCGTCCAATGCACATCGGAGTATCTTTCAAGCTGCATCGGGGGGTAAAGATCATGAAAGATATAGAGGATGTCGGCGCTCTGAGAACTCACGTCAAGGGAGAAAAGATCGGCCTCTTGGTAGGGCGTGGCGACTTGAACGATCTCGGCGCTGGTGTTGTAAATCGTCCAGGCTGCGGGAAAAAGGGGAGGAAGCTCGTATTGATTTGCCGTTGCCGCCACATACGCCTGGGCAACATGCGACATGGTGGTAAAAAAAATGTTCGGAACGGTGATCGGCGGCGAAGCGTTATAGGCCGAGCTTGTGTCCACTACCCATTGGGTAAGATCGACATAGTTGTAAGAAGGACTGTTCAGGTACGCCAGGGCGATCAAGGCTGCTTGGATAGCTGCCGCGCTGTTCTTTGCCGGCGTGGTATTTGCGAGAAGAATCTGCATCCCCTGGTTCGGCGTGACGCCGGTTATGGTCAGAACAAGGTTATCCGAGGTATTGACGCCTATCGTGATGGGTGCGTTCTCGGCGTTCTTCTGCCCGTAGGGAGCAACGAGGTTAAGGGTCTTCGAGCTCCACGAGAAGGGCTCGTAAGCCCCGATAGTGACGTAGGCCCCTATCGCGTAAGAAGTTCCGGGGACATAAGGGTTTATAGTTGAGACACCGTTGATGATGAGGCCGCCGGTGATTGGATTCCAAAAACGGATATAGCCGACGCCGAACTCAAGGACGATGCATTGATTTGTGCCGAACTCCCAAGGAACAAGGCGGGCATGACTGGCCGCCCCTAACTTCGTAGTCCCGCCGCAATAGGTTCCCGGCATCTTCTTTACGCCGCCCTCTACTAGAGGAAAGGCATTCTCAAGCGTCTTGCAGGCTGCGGCATATTTGGAGATGTCGAATCGGGCTTCGATTAGGGGACTCACTTCCCCCGTGTTGAAATTATTCAATGGTATCGATGACTTAGGCATCTAGTACCCGTAGCCCCTTCTGCCCGCCATAACCCATTCGTCGCCTCCGGCTTCGTCTTCCTGCCAGTCCAGGCTTTCATTCACGGCCTCAGCCGAGGTAAGGGCCTCTTTGTATTCAAGCGCCTTGGCCTGCCATTTCGCCTTGTCCTCGGTGATGGAGACGGCGACTGCGGCCGCTATTCTTTTTGCAAGGGCATTTGTGAAGGCGGGCGTGAACTTCGTCGGGTCTTCGATCCATTGGATGTAGTTTATGCAGGGCGACGGGATGTTGTACGAGCTTAGATCAATTGCGCCCGAAGAAGAAGGAGTCAGGTACTCAGGATAATTGGTCAACAGGCAGAGCGTGCCGTCTGCCGGATTGGTTTCAAAGATATAGGGATGACCGGGAGGCCAAAACGGGGCGTCTTCCGATCTGTAGGGCAGCCAGTTGTCTGGCCATCCCCGCGTCCTTCCATATCTATCGGTTTTGGGATGAGGCTTGACGAGCCTCAAGAAATTCGATGGAAGGGCGTAGGCCCACTGATAGGCATAGTCAGGGGTGTAGGTTGTCTGCGTGAGACTTGCCCTGAGCTTTGCAAATCGCCAGTCCTTTGCCTGAAGGACTTCTTTCAGGAGATAGGGATAGACCGCCGCGATCTTTCTAGCGTTCGGCGATAGGTCGTTTATGTCTTCGATGATATCGGCCCCGATCTCCAATAGGCCGAGATTGATAATCCCGACTGACGACGGCTGCATGGGACCTCCAAGGAAAAAAGGGAGAGGCCGCTTTTCGACCCCTCCCGCTTTGCTACTTCTTGTGACTCTTCATGTGGCCGAAGAGGGCCAACGGCCCCTTGCATTCCTTGCCGCATTCGGAGCACTTCAGGATAACGACCGGCCGTTTCTTCTTTGCCGGAGCGGGTTTCTCTTCGGCTCGCGGCGCTTCGGTCGTGTCTGCGGCTTCCGGTCCGCCCAAGCCGAACGGGTCTGTCTGCACGAACCCTTCAAGACCTAGAGCTTTTCGGCGCACTTCGTCTTCTTTGGCTTTTTTCACCCTGGCGAAGTGCGCTTTCCGGGCGATCTTAAAGTCTTCAGGGGACAACCTGAAATGAATGGCTACCGGGGATTCAAGATCGATGTCGTACTCCTGACCCCTGACAAACATCTGCCACTTCATGTTAGCTATATCGCCCCTGTTGGTCCGTTCACCGGCGCCGAAAGGAATATCTTCGAGCTTCGCCGGACCGTGACAGTCTCTTTCACAAACTGCAACCATTGCGTTCTCCTTTCTTTTATATTCCTCCATCCGCGTCTGGCCCGAACCACATTTCGACTGAGCCTGTGGTCGGAGTCCCGCCAGCGACTGTGATACCGGCCGCCAAGAATTCAAGAATGTTCGGGCTGTTCGGCGTCCCGCCCGGAGGCAACGGGATAAAGTAATGGGCGCCCAGGACGGCTAACTGCGTCACGGAGAAGGCCCGCTCCGTGAGAACCGTGCCGGTCGTCTGCGCGTTGGTTGCACTCGTGTTGATGAAGATGGTCGCGCTCGTCATCGGGCTGTTGTAAGCTTCTGTAATGATGACATGAAGACCCATCCTGATAGCGCCGTTAGAAAACATGCCCAGAAGGTTCGAGACCCCCGGGGTCCCGGCGGTCGAGGTAGTCGCCGCCGTAGCCGTGCCAAAGTCCAACTGGTCTTCACTGTAGGCTGTACCCGCCGTGACAAGCCTGACAGGAACGAGCGCACCCGTGGACCTGTCCGCTTTGCCGTGTATCCACGCAAGATAATCACTCATAGGCATAAGCCACCTCCTAGCTCAACCCGGTTTCGGTGTTGAGAATCTTTTCCGCCGTGAGGACGGGAATACCCTGAAATCTCGTTACGCCCCTGCCCCACACGTCGCCGGTGTCCTGGTTCTGCGTGAAGTAGGTGTTTGTCTTCAGGCTTATGGCCCTTATATCCATCTGCGTCTTGACTGCCCGGTTGCAGAGGATGACCGTGCCGGGCGCTTCCCCGGAACCGGGAAGCTGGTTCTTCGCCTGGATGAGAAGGGTTTCGTCAAACTGACCCGTTCCGCCGATGGTAGTGCCGCAACTGGAAATCCTCTGTACACATCTCTCGTCGTCAATCTGGATGCCCATGAACCACGTCATGCGCGATTCGAGGATTCGCATTTTCTTGATGACGCCCGCCGATACGTATACGTCCTTAGTACGCGGCCCGTAATCCTCAAATTCGAGACCGCCGGGCAAGTTCTTCGGGTAGATGCCGAAGACCTTGTTTTCGCCTAATTCCAGCATCCAAACGCTGGTAGTGTTGGCCGAGGTTCCGCCGCCGTTCGACAGGACGTTATAGCCGCTGTTGACCCAGGTTGTGTCGCCGTTAGCCGAATAGGTCAGACTATTGAATCTCGCTAGCAGGCCGTTGAAACTTCCCGGATCGTTATAGAGTGAACCATAATACAGGTTCCACTCCATCTTCTGCGTCATACCCTCGATCTTCCGGCGGTCCTGGTTCATACGCCATCTCGGGGCCATATCGCCTTGAATGCGGTAAAGGTCCCAATCCACTTCCCCGAAGTCCTGAAAGAGGGCTATCGGTTCGGTGAACGGCGCGGACTTCGTGGAAGTCGGTGCGATAGGCTCGTTGAACCGCCTGGTGCTCGGCGACACAAGGACGGCGTCTCTTGCTCCGATGTTGCTCATGATCTGGTTTGATTTGACCATTGGGAGCATCCTTATGAACGGGCAGGCCCGGTTCATAATTTCCGCTATGGTCAGATACGTTTCCGCATCCATGCCCGAATATTCGCTCACTATATCGGTGAGCGTCGGGTATCCGTAATAAGCGTTTGTTGCCATATCTCCTCCTTATAGGAAGAGGCTGCCATCCCTAGCTGAAGGAGCCTACTGGGGGCGTCTTGCTGTAAACGATCTGCCCCTTCTCTGCCTTTGTCTGTCCTCCAGGCGTACCGTGCGGGCTTCCATCCTCTCCCGTAAGTTTTGCGTAATGGAGCATGACGCGGGCCATCAGGTAGCGGTTTGGCCCACTCTCCGTCTTGAACACCGTGTCAAAGTCCGTGTTTGTGTGCGTCTTCCAAAGCCGTTTCGTCAGCTCGATAGATGCGTCGTACTTGTCGCCCAATTCGGCCTTGAGCTTGACGGCAGCCTCGTCGGTCGCGGCCTTAATGCCCGCCTCGTAATTCGTCACCATCTGTTCCATCTGAGCGTTCCACCCGTCGTTCAAGGCGGCGGCCTGAGTCTTACTGAGGCCGTGCTGAAAGAAGGCTTCTCTCGCCCATTTGGTCAAAGGCGTGTCGAGGGGCTTGCCGTCCTTGCCGAGAAATTCGTACTGTTCGGCCTTCTCCGGCCGGCCGAGGGCTTGATAAAAAGCGGTTTTCTGTTCGTCGGTTGCGTTCTCCGGGAGCTTCGGAATTGAGTTTGCCTTCAGGGTCGCTGCCTCCCCTTCAAGCGCCTTCACTTTCCCATCAAACTCACTAAGCTTCCCCGTCGCTTCCAAGTGGGCTTTTGCAAAGTCCGTCAAGGTCGCGTATTGGGTAAAGGCTTCGTTCGTCTTCAGGTCTCCTTCCAACTGACCCGCCCATTCTCCTGGCATCCTGTTTTCTCCTTTCTGCTGAAATAAAAAAGCCGACTCAAGGATTTCTCCCTGGTCGGCTTTCGTAAAGCTCTCGGTACTTAGGCCGTCGAACGGCTCTTAGCTATCTCTTTGCTAGGCTTACAAGCCTTTGTGCTTCCTCTAAAACTTCCTTACTAAAAACAGGGAACCGAGTAGCCGATGAAGACGCTGCAAGACCATAGTGCATAATGACATAGTTAATCTGGCCGCATTTACCGCACTTAATTTCTCCGTCCACGGCGAACGCTTTCAACAACAGTCTTTTGCACTTCACGCAGCGAATCTCAGTCATTTCCACGTCGTCTTGTAAAACACCCTTACCTGTTCTTCGGGCTTATAAACTCGCTTGCTGTTTCCCTTTGCCGCCTTGTAAGCAGCGCCCCATCCGCTTTCACGAGGGTCATCGCCCAATGCCGCCGGACTTGCCTTGCCGCCCTTACTCTGTTGGCTTGTCGGCATCTGCCCCTCCTATCGTCGCGGCCTTCACCGCCTCGACTACGTGGGTGTACTTGGCAAGGTATTGAACTATGCCCTCATAATCCCCCTGCATCGGTTGACTGACGAGGGCGTGAAGGATAATCTGTCTTTGCTCTTCGTTGTCGAGGACCATCTTACGACACCGTTCCTAGCGGGATATATCTCGTAGTCCCGTCGGGGCAAACAACAGGAATCTTGTAAGCGATGGAGCCCAGGCTTCCGGAGGCGGATACGCACGCGCCCGTTGCCGAGCCGAAGGACGCAAAGACGTCGAAAGTCCCGGCCTGCGGGTTAGGAACATTGAGAACCGCAATGGTCCCTGTATGGGTTGATGGAGAAAGAGCCTCCGCAGAAACCGAGATCGCCGCCGTTACGCCCGCGCTCACTGTTGACCCGCTCTGGATATTGAGGTCTGCGCGAACAGCCGAACTGAGGGAGTTGGTTTTCCCGCCCGATTTTACTTCCAACATGCCCCAATGCCCGGACATATCCCCTGTGACGCCGCTTTCATCTCCGGCAACGCTCAGGCGGTCACATCCGCCATAAAACGAGTTGTTGCCCGTCTGTGCGGCAGTCAGGAGCAAGCGCCGGGAACCGTAGAGGTAAGCCGCGCCGGTCCCTGATATGACCTTTCCGCCGTCGTCGGCATTGCCGCGCTCGATCCATGTCCGGTTAGGGTTTACCTGAAGGCCGTAGCCCGCGGTCGTCGCGTTGAAGACGCCCTTGATAAACTGACCGTTGCCGACGAAAGTCCCGTCGAACAACTGAAGGTCCATTCCCTTGCGATATAATTCAAGAGCCATGTTCTATACCTCCCTTGCGTTTCTGACTACACTCCTTATGGCGTTATTGCCCTTTCACAATACCGAGCAACGACTTAGAAGAATCCGTGTACCCTGCTTGCGCCGCTATCCAGACGCCTACATTCCGTTGCGCTACCTGCGCCTTATTCTCAGGATCGAGAGTATCCCAATAATGACAAAATATAAGGATGTCTGCCAGCACTTCCCGGCCGAAGCCCCCTGAGAAGACGGCAGCGTACTTATCGGAGATGGTAGGCTCATTGACCTCAACCATTTGCCGCCTCTCCTTCCTGGTCACCCATCAGGGCTTTCATCGGGCTTCCTTCCTGCGCCGTCTTACTCATCGCGGCCGCCGCTTTCGGCACCACTTTCATCGCCTCAAGTTTCTCCATCTGCTCCTGCTTCTTGTTCCTGATCTCCCTTATCTGCTGAACCTGTTTCTCGTCGCGGATGCAGCTCTCGGGGAAGCCTGCGGCGTCGAATATCTCATCCATAACCTCGTCCACGTCAATCTTGTCAATGGCGACGGGGCCGACGATCTGCGCGATCTGGCCGGCCATCTGCACGCCGGATTGAATAGTGCGGACCTTTGACAGCCGCACCTGAGCCTGAGACAAGGCGTTTTGATACATGATCTGCGGTATCTTGCGTCCTCCGGAGTCGAGAAGGATTTGAGGCGGCGGCGGCATTCGCCCGGCCCGCGCCTCGATCTCGAACACCCGGTCATGGATGGGATTCAGGCCCTCGCCCTCGAAGTTCCCCATTCTCGTTCCGAGGACGGCCGCCTGCTCGCCCATCATCTCTATGACCTGAGTGGGGCTTGCCGTGACCTTGTTCATGGTCATCTGGAGAAGCATCTGAAAGAAGGGCGTGTGAAAATGCTCGTCGATGATCTGGCGCGTCTTGTTCTCGGCATCGACGGAAAAGGGCAACTGGATATTCTGGTTGAGCGGCATAGGGGCGCGGGTCCGAATATCCCCGCCGTAATTGTCGATATACGTTTTCCCGTTAGGCCCCGTTTGCACCGCTCCCCGAAGATCGGCGGGTATCACTAAGGGCGGCTCCACCATCTTCTGAGCGGCCATCATGTTCGACTTGGCTTCCTGATTCGACCGGGCAATGCTCGTCCAGGCGTCCCAGGCGGGAGAGCGGCCGTACCATTCATCACTGTTCTTCCGCCATCTCCAGGTCGAGAACGGCAGCCAATCATAGCCGGACTCATCGAGCAAGGATGAGGCGACACCCTGCCCCCCGCTCCTGTAAACCCACAAAGAGGCTATCGGTTTCCCCTTGGCGTCGATCCTTGAGCCGTCGTAATCGCTCCGGGGGAAGACGGCGTGAATGATCTGCCTCTCGAAGTGGAAATTCTCCTCGTAAGCCTTCTTGAAGCCCTTGTCAGCGGCGTTCATTATGTCCATGCCGAACTTGTCGGCAAGCTGCCGGAGGGTCAGATTGTAGAGACGATAGATGGTGTCCACCCGGCCGTACTGGTTCTCGGCGATATAGCACTCCCGGAAGTGCGGGACCGTGAAGACGATCCTGCCCTTGCCGATTTCCTCTTCGGCAAAGATATTGGCGGTGCCGGGAACGGCGGCGTCGGACACAAACTCGGTAATCACATCGTAGAAGTTGCTGAAATTATACGCGGCAAGGGTCGCTTCGGAGGCGTCTTGAAGCCATTTCTTGACCGCCGGGTATTCGTCCATGCGCTTTCCCGTCCACTGGCGCATGACGGAGACGCGGGGAAAGTTCAACCGGCCCGGAAGCGCGTACTTGTACCACGGCGTATTGCGGGGACAGTAGGACCCGGCCATACCGTCAACGAGGATGTTTCTTGCGAGGATAGCGGCGTCGCTGAAGACTTCCGTGCCGGTCTTGCGGCCCTTCGTGTAATACTGGTTCGGCATGTTCGACCAGTTATCAGCGATGAGGCGACGGGAGTGGTTGACGAAGCGGAGAAGATCGTCCACGGTATCTTCCCATGGGAGCCGGATTTGCTGAAGCACCTTCAAGTACTTCTCGATTTCCTCGGCTTTCTTTCGATCGGTCAACTCTGCCATATCACTCCAATGGGCCAAAGAAAAGGCGGCAAATAAGTGAGTAGGCACCTACTTGCCGCCTTAAACTTTGCTTGCGTCCCTTGCGCCCCGTCGGGCCTGGGGGAACCCAAATATTTAGAATCTTTTGGTCATCGCATCATCTCGGTCTGTTTAGTCTCTAAAAAACGCTTTCGGCCTTCTGTATATTCAAAATCATCTTTCCAACGCCAAACAGCACTAGGGTCTTGAGAGATAATAATATCCGCCAGCAAAAAGGTGGCTCGGCATTTGTCTATCGCGGAATACTCCCTTTTTAATTTTAAATGGCTGTTTTCCTCTTCTTCTTTATTGTGCCAAGACCCAAAAGAGGGGGCAGAATTTGCGTTGTGGATAGCAAAATATTCACAACAGTCTTTCGGTCCTTTGCGTCCCGCCATCACGCCCCCAAGGTCTGTCTTGCCGTATTCGGTGTTCCTATAACTCCCTGCGAACCCGTCAAGATCGTACCGGCCGCCCCCTGTCGCTTCGCCATGGCTTGAGCCGAAGCGTATGCCGCAGCCTCAGTGGTGTCAGTACTGGTCGCCTGAGTCGTCGGGCTTGGGGCTTTCGGTTGGTTCATGCCCTCATAAATACTCGTTCCGGCCGCAACGGCGCTCATGGCAAGCATCACAAGGGGAACGATGCCCGCAGCAGCCATCAGCGAAGCCCCAGGCCATAACGGAGGGGGTTGTAGGACTCGTTGATCTGCCTTTCTCGCAGCATTTTCATTAACCTTGCCTCCGGCGTGTCGTCCTCGGCAATCCCTATCCGCCCGGACGCCAGCCAGAAGTAATTCAGGGCATGGCGGTAATGATCGTCGCCGCCGGTCTTCCTGTAGGTATAGCGCCTCGATCCGGTCTTCTCGTCTTCCTCCAGCACCTTGGCCGGAGAGGACACCTGTTTGGCAAAGACCTCGACCTCTTCGTTGCGGCGGGGTATCTCGAACATGCCGCCCCTCACAAGGTTATGGGAAGAATCGCAGACGGATGTCCGATTAACCTGTAGAAGTTTCTGTTTGTCGTCCCACTTCGGTTCGGTAAGAAGATTGTCGTTGTAGTCGCAGAGCCACACGCCGTAAGGCTCGGCGTCGGCAAAAGCGCGGGCGGCCCTAAGTTCCGGCTCGACATCCACAACAGCGACCTTCACGTTGAATTTCTGTGCGATATCGTGAACATCATTGAACGAAGAGACACGGGCTATGCAAAGAACGCGCGTTTTCTTCTCGGCGGGCCTACAACCTACGACGACATTCAAGAGCTTGCCTACATCGACGCCCATGGCGCAAGGCCCTTGGTGGCTCAGCTTCACGGGTTCCTTCCCGCAGCAAGCGTACACGTCGGCAAGGGTCAGCTTATTTTCGGCCGCTACATAGGCCATGCCCATCTTCGAGTTGTAGAACTCCTGGAGATTCGTGTCGGGGTCGCGGAACATATCGAGGATTTTCTTTGGGGAGACGTAAGCGCTGTTGAGTTGACCGATCCAGTAGCCCTCGACTTCCCTGCCGGAGAGTCGCGGTATCCATCGGCCGTCTTTCGAGAAAATCTCGCGGCGGCACTTGTGGCAGACCCGGATGACCCTGCCGTCCGAAGTCTCCTGAAGACAGTCGGGGAACTCCAACTCAAGACAGGTGTCGCCGCCGCAATGCCGGCATTTAATCATCCACACCCGCTGGTCGGATTGTTCCTCGTACTTCTTGTCTACCCCGTAGTCGGGGAGAGTCGGCGTCGAGATGTCCACTTCTTCCTGCACATCTGAGTGGCTGAACCGTTCAAGGGCCATATCGACGGCAGCTTGGTCCATCAGGTCACGCTCGTCAAAGACAACCTTATCGACAGACCGCGTGCGGAGCTTCGAGGAGTCCTTCTTGCCCTGCACCCTCTGGTTGATTCTGGCGCCGTGAAGATAGAGCCATGATCTCCCTACCCTCTTCAGATTTGTAGAGTCGGTAGAGCGCACGTAACGCCCAATGCAGCCGGGGTTGTACTCGATCAGCGGCGCAAAGCGGGCCTTGGAGAACTCGCCCACATCGTCGTCAGTAGGAAAAAGATAGAGGACGCCCTTGGGATAGAAGCCGTAGATCATGCCGTGGAGGGTCCGGAGGACTTCCGATTCGCTGAAAGTCATTTGAGCCGCTTTCCGGCACACCCTCTTCTGGGCCGTACTCTGCATTATCCCGGCCTGGTATTCGTGCCCCTCGATGCGAAACTCCCCGGACGCCAGCTTGATCTTGTTGTAATCCGCCCACACCCACGCATCGACGGCGGCAAGCTGGTCAAGGGTAATCTTCGAGGGGTCGAGGGTCACGCCTCTGTCCTCATGTCGTCAAAGTCGGCACAAACTGAAGCGGCCATCCGCAATTTAAGGTTCTCATAGGCCTTGAAGGGCCGGCGAATAACATCCTGTCCTTCGAGCAAACCCTGTTCACAGTGGGCTTTTGCACAAGCTTTTTCCCACCATCCGGGGAAACACTTGAGGTGGGAGCAATTCTTACAGGTGGGGATGAGCATTAGACCTCCCTATAGGCGTATCGGTTGGTTCGCAAAGACGTCTCCCGAGTTCGCATATGCCGTGCAGGACTTCACGCCAACATCGCGGGTGGTCTTGTCGTCTACCTCGTACTCGTCGGAGTAGGCGACTTCCTTCTGTTCGGTTTCACAGGTGGGCGGGGTCTTGAACTTGTCGCGTGAAGCCTTCAGGCACGAATCACAAAGGTGAGGCATCTTCTCTCCTTTCTTTGTCGCGCGGCCCGTTCGCTTCGTCCTTGCTTTTGCTGTTCGTCTTTCGTGAGCGCAGCGAACTAACCCGTGTAGAACTCGACAAAAAACCTCAGACATTGCGCCAGGCGAGTCGTCCCCGCCTGTGCCTCCGCCGCCTAGCTGACGACGAAACAGGGGCCCGTTGGCTGTCCCGCTCCACTCTGTCCCGATCCCGAACAGAGCATCATAGCTGAAATATTCCGGCTTGTCGTAAGATGCGGTAGGACCGCTTTATGCGGCCGCACACATACCCTGTTTTGTCCATTACGCCCTGTCGTGGGCCGATTGGTGCGCCGGGTTTCAGCGCATCTGAGGTTGCTCTCTGAAGCTATGCGTGTTCCCCAAACCTGAAACTGCAATGCTATGGATAGCATAACAAGATATTCAATCACAAGGACCGGGGATTGTCAAGTAGGATTTTTATAAGGCGGCCTTTTGGGGGAGAAAGAAAACGCACTAGGGGTTAGGTTTGGAGAGGGGGAGTCCGAAATTCGCGGCCGGGGGTGGTGGCGGGGGGGTATCAGCCGGGGCCGAAAAGCATTCTTATCCTCGACAATAATGTCGAGTACTGATAAGCAGCATTAAGTGAACTCTTACCTGGCTGTATTGTGGCGTCGTTGCTTAACTTGTGCGGAATCGGGAACATTACGCTCAGCAGTAGATGACGGGATCTCAATAGTTTTGCCTTGGATGCGCCTCTGGGCATAATCTTGAGCGATCTCCCGGAGGAGTTGAAGCTCGCCTGGGTCCTTGAGTTGTTGCACAGTTAACTCGCCGGAGACCTCCACAGACCCGGATCGCCAGCCTAACCAATTGATAGCAGCCAGGCCAGCGAACTTGGGATCATAAATGCCCATAAGCGCACCATTACTTAGTAAATGCTCCATCCACTCCTTGGCGCGGGCAAGAGCGTCCGCAAGTTCAGGGATACTCTCTGCCCACTCGTACAATCGCTGCCTATGTATCCCGATTTGCGCGCAAAACCCCGCTATTGTGGGCATCATTGCGGGTATGCGTCGTCGCTCCTCGCGCGTCCACGATTTGCCCGTCGTCAGCACGGTCTCGACATCGTACGGAAGAGTGCGCTGGGAAAAATACTCCATTAATTGCCGCGGATACTCCGGCCGGTATAGCTTAGGTTCGTACCCCGCTGCAATGCGTTTTTGCTGGCGCGTATCCATCTCTGTCTCTGAGTACCTGTACTATTATTAGCGCCTTTCCCGCCCCTTTGTCAATAGGCAGTCGGTTTTCTCCGTCTGTCGGATTCCTCCGATTTTCGCCTGTCAACTTTTTTTGGCTTACAACTACACGATTCTACTCATGTTTTCAAATCCATAATATTATGCAGTCGGATTATTCCGATTTTGGGGTGAATGGCACGGTTAGTGCATAGAGACGGCGGATTGCTGGATTGCCGCGTCATTGCTCATTATCCATGTCCTGCTACATTGCCATGTACTCACGGCATGGAACATGCATGATAGAAGGGTATGAACGCAACAAATCAAAACCACAAAGGGGGAAAGACAGTGAGCATAGACAGATCAGAGGTAAGCAGGGCATTGGCAAAAGCAATCGCATACAAAGCGTGCGGCAAGGACCGCGAGGCCGAATCGTGGGCGCGCAAGCTGGTTGTGCTTCTGGAGTGCGCCGACATACTGAAGGGGGAATAACGATGAGAAAGTATGACAGGTTGAAAAAAGAAGCATTAGAAGGCTGTGAATGGCGCGGTCATCACATGAACCATTTCAGTTCCGCGACTATCGAATATGCTCACAGAAAAATAGGCAATTCGATTTGTAAAGACTGCGGAATGGCGGTATCGATAGACACCGATCCGCCTGCGAACGGCATTGACATAGGCGGCGAAGCCGTTGCCCTCAACTGTAAATAACTTTTCTCGCCCGGCCGTGGGCGGATACGCGGCCAAAGGAGAATGAAAATGATTCAAGACAAGGCATTTTTTGACGAAGCTTTTGCAATAGGCGACAAGCATGTCCCGGCGAAGCTTCGGACGGCCGTTGAAAAAATCGTCCGCGCTTACGACATCAAAGGTATTTGTGATCCCATGTGGATTGCAAACGTAATT
>Ga0181539_1003744_pt1 | contig 13624 bp, 10 predicted proteins | sample PEATcosm2014_Bin_46_FD_119767 | JGI IMG/M metagenome (GOLD analysis project Ga0181539, IMG submission 119767) | Peatland microbial communities from MTU Mesocosm Facility, Houghton, MI, USA - PEATcosm2014_Bin23_60_metaG | ecosystem: Environmental > Terrestrial > Soil > Wetlands > Peat | place... | reverse complement strand
TGAGTCGCGCCGCCGATCAAGAGCGCCAGGGCGCCCAGCAAGCCGACCGCCCATTTCACGCCATGGCGCATTCCTTCCGCTCCGCTCCGTCGCGACGCGGGCAGGCCCGCCGCAGTCGCGCGCCCTAGCTACAGCGTTTTTTCGCGTCGCGCGCCTGGGGCGCGCGCCGGCTGGCGCTGCGCCGAAGATTTGCCGGGCGCGGCTCCGCGCCAGCCGGCTAGTTCGTCGCCGAGACCGGCGCCTCGAGGAAGCGAATCTCGTTGGCGCCGCGCGGGCCGACGTCGGGCGGCGCCGTGGCGGCGATCTCGCTGCGCTCGACGCCGCGCGCGGCCGGGAGGCCGGCGCGCTCGATCGCCGCCAGCGCCGCGCGCCGATCCTCGGGCATCGGCGCCGCGGCCAGGATCGCGAAGTCTCGGCGCTCGTGCGGCGCGCGATCCTCGCCGCGAAATACGAGCAGACCGCGCGGCGTCATCACCGCGTCGCCTTTGCGCAGCGTCGGGTCCTCCCAGTAGGGCGGATTTGGCGTCAGCGCGCGACGGCAGGCGCAGGCGCCGTCGCTCGCCGTCCGATAGCGCAGGGCGGCGGGCAGGGCGGCGTAGCGCTCGCCGCTCACCGCGGCCGCGTCCTCGATCCTGTCCGACCCGGCGCGCAGGAAATAGAGCGCGGTGGGCGCGTCGGGGCAGAGCGCGGCGCAGCTCGCTTCCTGGCCGGCGATTTCGCCGCTCCCCGAGAGCGAGGCCGCGGGGAAGAAGAATCCGTCGCAGAGGCGCACGCAGACCGGACGGCGCGGCGCGGGTCGCATCGCGTTCGCGCCCGCGCGTTTCCTATGCGGGGAGGCGACGGCCGGATCGAGCGGAATTTCGACGAGCCGCGGCGCGCTCCCGCCCGCCGCCCGCGCCGGGTCCAGGGCCGCGGCGAGGGCGGCGAGAACGCCGCGCCTGACGTTCGACGCGCCGGCGAGATCGGATTGCAGCGCGACCCAACTCGCCGCGAAGAGCGCCGCGCCGGTCGCCAGGGCGGCGAACGCGCGGCGTCGGCGCCGGCTTGCCGCCGTTTCGAAGGACAGGCCGCGGATGTCGACGGACTTGGGCAATCCCGCAATCGAACGGCCGGCCACGAAACGCTCCCGATGTGCGGAAACGACGGCCGCAGCAGTCGCGATCCGCATTTCCTAACGAAGGATTAAGATTGTCCTGCGGTTTGTCGCAATCGGAATCGAGCGTCGTGGTTATTTCGGCCGCATCGAGACGGTCGCAACGACGCGCTCGCCGCGCGCGTCGCCAAGCGACCGCCGCCGCGCCGCAGGCTCGAACCGGGGACGGCGGCGTTACGGCGAGAGTGCGCTCGTCTCGCCGGAGCTCGACGGCAGCCGTGGAGAACTCATCGGGTCGAGAGTCGAGCGCAGCGGCGCCGTGAGCCGGCGCTGAACGAGGCCAGCCGGCCTGGCGCACACGGGCTAGCCTCTCTTCGCAAGCAAGTTCATCGCTTTGAGGCTGGTGACGACTTCGCCTTCCTGATTGATCCCTTCCAACAACGAAACGACCATTCCTCGGTCGGGTTTGGAGCGTGAAGGCCTCGCTTCGAGAATCGAAATGCGGAGCTGCAATCGATCGCCTGGTCGAACCGGGCGATACCAGCGGACCTCATCGACTCCGGGCGAAGCGCGGCTCGCCACCGCGGACAGATAGTGATCGACGAATAGACGCATCATCAGGGCGATCGTGTGCCATCCGCTCGCGATCAGCCCATGGAACGGACCCTGCGCGGCCTTCTCGGGATCGGTGTGCATTGTTTGTGGGTCGAAGCTCTCGGCGAACGAGATGATCTCTGCTTCCTCCATCGCTATCGGGCCGAATTCAAACACCGATCCCTCCACGTAATCCTCGAAATATCGATCGTCGATCGGGACGGAAAAGGTGGAACTCGTCATCGACTTACTCCTGAAAATCGATCTCGTTGCGTGAATTTCGTCACGGCGACAGCGCGCTCAGCCCGCCTCCGCCCGGCGCTGATCTCCTCGCGATGGCGGGTCAGGCCGATCGCAAACCGTTCTGAGGGCGCTGTCATCGGAACCCGAAAGCCTCACGCGGGGACCCAGGCGGCGGGCGGTCGCATCGTGCGGCGGAGACGCTCATCGGCCTGCCGCGTGGCGTCGAGCGGCGCGGCGTCGAGAATGAAATCGACGCCGCTTTCGCCGAGACTTGGCGCGACCTGATTGATCAGGCCGCGCTCGGCGGGTCTAATACGGATGTTCAGCGTATCCCGCTTGGCCGACGTCGCGCCCATGACGATCCTCCGGATTTGTCGGCATCATAGTGTGGAGGAACGACATCGTCATCGACGCTCACGCCTTGCGGCGCTTGCGCTGGCGGTACTGGTCGGTGATCACGGCGGCGATGATGACCGCGCCCTTCATGATTTCCTGATAATGGGCGCCGACGTTGAGGAAGGTGAAGCCCGAGGTCAGGACGCCCAGGATCACCGTGCCGATCACCGTGCCGGTCATGCGCCCGACGCCGCCGGCGAGCGACGTGCCGCCGATCACCGCCGCGGCGATCGCGTCGAGCTCGAAGCCGACGCCCACCCCCGCCTGTCCGCTGATCGCGCGCGCGGTCTGCACGATGCCGGCCAGACCCGAAAGCCCGGCGGCGAGCATGTAGACGAGCACGATGTGACGCTCGACGTTGATGCCGGAAACGCGCGCGGCGAGCGGATTGGCGCCGATGGCGTAGGTGAACTTGCCGTAGCGCGTGTAGCGCAGCGCGATATGGAAGATCGCCGCCACGACGAGGAAGATCACCACCGGCCACCAGCCGGAGCCGATCACGGCGAAGGAATCTTCGAGATTGCCGATCGGCTCGCCGTCCGTATACCAGTCGGCGACGCCGCGCGCCGACACCATCATGCCGAGCGTGGCGATGAAGGGCGGAATTTTCGTGTAGGCGATCAGGCTGCCGTTGATCAGGCCGGCAAACAGGCCGCAGATCAGGCCGGCCGCCACCGGAAAGAACGGATTCAGGCCCGTCAGGCCGGGATAGATCGCATGGCTGAATCCGGCGGTCTGGGCGAAGCTGGCGGCGACCATCGCGGTCATGCCGACCAGCGAGCCGGACGACAGGTCGATGCCGCCCATGATGATGGTCTGGGTGACGCCGATCGCGATGATGCCGATCACCGCCTCCTGCAGGATCATGATCTTCAGGCGCAGCGGATTGGCGATGAAGCTCTGGCCGACGAAAATCCAGCCCAGAACTTCGAATAGCAGCATCATGCCGATCATGACGCCCAGAATGTTGATCTCCGGCGGCAGACGGCGGCGCGCCGCGCTCGGCGCCTCGCTCTGGGCGGCGGCGTTGGAAGCGTGCTGGATGGCCACGATGTTCCTTCCTCGTCGAAAAGTCGCGCGCTATTGCGACGCGAGCTCCATGATCTTGACCTGCGTTGCGTCCTTGCGATCGACGATGCCGGTCATGCGCCCCTCGTGCATCACCAGCACGCGATCGCTCATGCCGAGCACCTCGGGCATTTCCGACGAAATCATCAAGACGGCGACGCCTTTGACCGCCAGCTCGCTGATCAGCCGGTGGATTTCCGCCTTGGCGCCGACGTCGATGCCGCGCGTCGGCTCGTCGAGAATGAGAATGCGCGGATGGGTCATCAGCCAGCGCGCGACCAGAACCTTCTGCTGATTGCCGCCGGAGAGATTGAGGACCGGCTCATCGAGATCAGGCGTGCGCACCCTCAGGCTCGCCGTCTGCTCCCGGCACAGGGCTTCAACCGCCTTCTCCGCGACGAAGCCGGCGCGCACATGGCTGTGACGCAGCAGCGCGATCTGCATATTGTCCACGACGCTGAGCAGCAGGAAACAGCCGCTCTCCTTGCGATCCTCGGTGAGAAAGGCCATCCCGGCGTCCATCGCTACACCCGGATTGCGGATCGCGATCTCTTTTCCCTCAATAGCGATCGTGCCCGAGGTCGCCGGCGTCACGCCGAACAGCGTCTCGGCGACGTTGCTGCGCCCGGAACCGACCAGCCCGGCCAACCCAAGAATCTCGCCCTTGCGCAAATCGAAGGAGATGTCGCGAAAGCGTCCCTCGAGCGTCAGGTTTCTGACCGAGAGCGCGACCTCGCCGATCGGCGCGGTCAGCTTGGGAAACATCTGGGTGATTTCACGCCCGACCATCATCTTGATGATCTCGTCGCGCGTGACGTCGGCGGCGGGATGCTCGCCGACAAACTTGCCGTCGCGAAACACCGACACTTCGTCGGCGATTTCGAACAGCTCGTTCATCTTGTGGGTGATGTAGATGATGCCCTTGCCCTCGGCCTTGAGGGTGCGAATGATTTGGAAGAGATGCGTGACTTCCCTCTCCGTCAGCGCCGACGTCGGCTCGTCCATGATCAGGACGTCGGAGTCGTAGGACACCGCCTTGGCGATTTCGACCATCTGCCGATTGGCGACGCTGAGGTCGCGCACTTCAGCCTCGGGGTCGATGGAGATGTCGAGCCGGTCGAACAATTCGCTGGTGCGCCGCCGCATTTCCTTGTGCCGGACCAGGCCGAAGCCGTTCAACGGCTCGCGGCGGATCCAGATGTTCTCCGCCACCGTCATGAAATTCATCAGGTTGAGCTCCTGATGGATCATCGCGATGCCGTATTGCAGCGCGTCGAGCGGCGAGGTCAGATGGATTTCCTGGCCCTTGAGCCGGAAGGAGCCGGAGTCCGGCTCATAAATGCCGGCGACGATCTTCATCAGCGTCGACTTGCCCGCCCCGTTCTCACCCATCAGAGCGTGGACGTGGCCGCGCTTGAGGCGGAAGGAGACGTTGTCGAGCGCCAGCACGCCGGGAAAGGCTTTGCGGACGTTCTCGACCTCGAGCAGAAACTCCGCGCCGGGAACGGCGCCGCTCTGGCGGACGACTTGCGCTGTCGAAGGGCCGATCGTTCCCATGGCGCTCTCTCCCGGGACAACGCAACGCCCCTCGCAGGCCAGCGCGCCGCGTCACCCTATTCATAACCGGCATTGCGACCGGACGAAACGCCGAATTCGAGTTCGGCGCACGCTCGCAGGCGCGCGCCGGCTTTCTCGCCTTGTCAGTTCTTCTTCATGAAGTTGGCCATATTGTCCGGCGTCACCAGCTGGAAGGGAATGTAGACCTTCTTCTCGACCGTCCCTCCGGCGGCCAGCTTGAGCGCCGCGTCGACCGCGCCCTTGCCCTGGCCGGCGGCGTCCTGGAACACCGTGACCTTGAGATCGCCGGCCTTCATCGAGGCGAGGGCGTCCTGCGTCGCGTCGACCCCTCCAACGATCGCCGCCTTGGTGTCGACGCCCGCCGCCTTCATCGCTTGCAGCGCGCCGATCGCCATTTCGTCGTTGTTGGAGACCACCGCGTCGTACTTCAGGCCCTTCGACAGCCAGTTGGTCATCAGGTTCTGCGCCTTGGTGCGATCCCACGACGCGGTCTGCTCGGCGATGATCTTCATGCCGCTGCATGCGGGGGTCGCGATGACTTCGTGAATGTCCTTGGTGCGTTGCACCGCCGCCTGGTTGGAGAGTTCGCCCTCCATGACCAGGATGTCGCCCTTGCCGCCGAGCAGCTTGCAGATCTGCTGGGTCTCGAGCGTGCCCGATTCCTTTTCGTTCGAGGCGACGAAGGCCGCCTTCGGGCCGAGCGCGTCGACGTCGGCCGGCTCGCGATTGACGTAAACGAGCGGCACGCCGGCCTCGGCGGCGGCCTTGGTGATCGCGGCGGTGGCGCTGGTGTCGACCGGGTTGACGATGATCGCGTCGACCTTGTTGGCGATGAAGTTCTGAACCTGGCTGAGCTGCTTGGAGACGTCGTCCTTGGCGTCCTCGATTTGCATCGACACGCCCGGCTGCGTCTTGGCGTAGTCGCTCATGCCGTTGCGCAGCACGGTGAGAAAGTTGTCGTCGAACTTGTCCATCGACACGCCGATCTTGGCGGCCATCGCCGGGCTCGACAGGATCGTCGCGACGGCGAGCGCGAATGCGAAACGCTTCATGATTCACTCCTCCCTTGCGGCGCCCGGCAGCGCCTTAACTGATCGCCGGATGCCCTTCTCGCGGGCGTTGACCTCGCTCCCCGGGGGAAAGCGCGGATTTCTCGCGGGCGCGCCTCGCGGCGTCGCCAAGAAGAACCGTTCGGGCGGGATTTCCGCGCCGCGACCGCTCGGCGAGGCGGAGGCCCGTGGACGACGAAACGACGAAGACCCGACGCGCGGCCGTCGCCTTCATTGCCCCTGTCCCCCGCCATCGATTGGCGGAAGCGCCAGCCGCGGACCTCGTGAAAGCCGATGTTGGCGTGAACGTAACAAATGTTCCAAAAGCAGTCAATATCAGAATGGATATTCCAAAACGCAGACGCGCTGCGGCGCGGCGCGCCGGCGTCCACGGCCGTTTCGCCCCTCAGATATTGGTCGGCAGGAACAGATCGAAGGGCACGACGATCTGGCTCGCCGCCTCGATCGCCGGGGCCGCGAGGGCGTGCGCCATCGCCTCGAGCGCGCGGTCGGCGAGGAGCGCGGTCGGCGTCGAGATGATGGCGCTCAGAACGCCGTCGATCAGCGCGGCGCGGCTCATGGGCGTCAATTCGTTGCACACGACGGCGAGCGGTTCGCGCCTCGCTTCGTCGCGCGCGGCCGCGATCGCGCCTTCCATGCCGCCGCCGCAGACGTAGAAGCCGACGAGATCGGGGTGGCGCGCGAGCAACTCCTGCGTCGCGGCGTAGGCGAGACGCGAATCCTCGAGATTGACCAGCGGCTCCAGCGGCTGGAACGCGGGCGCATGTTCGCGCAGATAGGCGCGAAACGAGATCTCGGCCGTCTCCTGGCAGAGATAGCGGTGCGAGCCGACGATGATGCCGATCTTGCCGGGCCGCGCCGCCGCCCTGGCGACGATCCAGGCCGCGGTGCGCCCTTCCTTGCGATTGTCGCGGCCGACATAGCCGGCGCGCGCCTCGGCGGTGAGATCGGAGAGCATGGCGAAGGTCGGGACGCCGCGCGCGCGCAGGCGGGCGATCGCCTCGGACACATGGGGATGATCGACCGAGACGACGCCGATCGCCCGCGCCGCCTCGCCCATCCGCAGCAGGCGTTCGGCGATGGTGGCGGGCGAAAGCTCGCTGACGTATTCGACGATCGCCTTGCCGCGCACGTCGGCGAGCCGCGCCGTCGCCGCCTCCAGATCGGCGCCGAGCCGGCGGTAGAACGCGTCGGGCTTCTGCAAGAGAAAGCCGAAGGTCAGCGTCGGCGCGTCGAGGCGCACGCGTCGTTTGATGAGCGGCGCGCCGTGAAAGCCGATCGCCTCGGCGGCGCCGAGCACCCGTTCGGCGGTCGGCTCGCGCACGCGATGGCGCCCGTTGAGGACGCGATCGACGGTGGCGACGCTGACGCCGGCCGCGCGCGCGAGATCGGCGAGTGTCGGTCGCTTGCCCATGTGTCTCCGAGCGTTTGCAAGTCTTGCAAAACGGAACGCGCGAGTCGTGATGGGAAATGATGGAGAATGCAAGCGGGGCGCGCGCTCCCGCCGCCGACGTCGGGCGTCGCCGTCGCGCTTGGCCGAGGACGAGCCGAGGTCGCCGCCGCGAAACGGGTCAGCTCGGCCAGCTCGCGCCGCGCGCGTTGACGTAGACGGCGTAGAGCGAGGTCGTCGCGCAGACGTAGAGCCGATTGCGCTTGGGGCCGCCGAAGCAGACGTTGGCGACGACCTCGGGGACCTTGATCTTGCCGATCAGCGTCCCGTCGGGCGCATAGACGTGCACGCCGTCCGCCGCCGAAGTCCAGATGTTTCCTTTCGCATCGAGCCGGAAACCGTCGAAGGCGCCTGCGGTGCAGGTCGCGAACAGCTTCGCCGGGCCGATCGAGCGGCCGTCGGCGGCGACCGCGGCTGCGCGCATATGGCGCGGACCGTTCTTCACGTGGCTGACGCCGGTGTCGACGATGTAGAGCCGCTTTTCGTCGGGCGAGAAGGCGAGGCCGTTCGGTTTGACGAAGTCGGTCGCCACCGCCGTGACGTCGCGGCTCGCGGCATCGATGCGATAGACGTTGCTGGCGCCGATCTCCTCGGCCGCCGCGTCGCCCTCGTATTCGGTATCGATGCCGTAGGTCGGATCGGTGAACCAGATCGAGCCGTCCGATTTCACCACGACGTCGTTGGGCGAGTTGAAGCGCTTGCCCTCGAAGCGATCGGCGAGGACTTGCCGCGATCCGTCGTGCTCGATGCGCGAAACGCAGCGGCCGCGATGCTCGCAGCAAACGAGCCGGCCCTGAAGGTCGACGCTGTGGCCGTTCTGGTTGTTGGCGGGCGAGAGGAGCACCGAGACCGCGCCGCTCGTTTCGTCGTAGCGCAGGACGCGGTCGTTGGGGACGTCCGACCAGACCAGATACTTGCCGGCCGCCAGATAGGCCGGGCCTTCCGCCCAGCGACAGCCGGTGTAGAGCTTCTCCAGATGGACGTTGCCGATCGCGAGCTTTTCGAAACGCTCGTCGAGAATTTCGAATTCCGGCGTGTACATGGCGCCTCCCCGATCCGCTCGCGCGCCGACGCCCTCGGCGCGCGTCGTCGGGGCGCATCGTAATGCTATTGCGCCGGCGCGGGCAACGGTTCGGGTTCCGGCGCGGGCGCCGATTCGGGCTCGGCCGCCGGTTTGGGCGCGCTTCTGCGCCTTCCGGCGAGCGCCGAGTCGATCTTGTCGAGATAATAGTAGACGACGGGCGTGATGTAGAGCGTGAGCAGTTGCGACACGCAGAGGCCGCCGACGATGGCGACGCCGAGCGGGCGGCGCAGCTCGGAGCCCGCGCCCGCGCCCAGCGCGATCGGCAAGGCGCCGAGCAGCGCGGCGAGCGTCGTCATGATGATCGGGCGGAAGCGGATCAGCGCCGCCTCGCGGATCGCCGAGAGCGCGTCCATGCCGCCTTCGCGCCGCCGTTGCAGGGCGAAGTCGACCATCATGATCGCGTTCTTCTTGACGATGCCGATCAGCAGGAGAATGCCGATGATCGCGATCACCGACAGATCCATATGGAAATAGTCGAGCGCCAGCAGCGCGCCGATGCCGGCCGAAGGAAGTCCCGAAAGAATCGTGATCGGATGGATGTAGCTCTCGTAGAGCACGCCGAGCAGGATGTAGATCGTCATCACCGCCGCCAGCAGCAGCGCGCCCTGTCCGGCGAGCGCCTGCTCGAAGAGCTGGGCGTTGCCGGCGAAGCCGGTGATGATGCTTCCCGGCAGATCGGCTTTGCGTTCGAGCCCGTGGATGGCGTCGATCGCCTGGCCGAGCGACATTTCCGGCGCCAGATTGAACGAGATCGTCACCGCCGGCTGCTGCGCCTGACGATTGATCTGCAGCGGGCCGACCGTGCGCCGCATCGTCGCGACTTCGTCGAGCGGCACGAGTTGTCCGCCCGGGGTCGCGACGCGGATGCGTCCGAGCGCGCCCGGATCGTCCTGGAAATTGTCGCCGGCCTCGAGGATGACCTGGTAGTCGTCGGCCTCGGTGAAAATGGTCGAGATCTGCCGCGTGCCGTAGGCGTTGTAGAGCGCGTTGCGCACTTCGTCGGCGGTGACGCCGAACGCCGCCGCCTTGTCGCGGTCGATGTCGACGCGATACTGCGGATTGGAGATCTGCAGATCGCTGTTGACGTCGCGCAGGCCCGGCAATTGGGCGATCGCCCGCTCCATCTCAGGCGCCTTGGCATAGAGCGCGTCGATGTCGCCGGACTGCAGCGAATATTGATACTTCGCCCGCGCGATGCGTCCGCCGGTGAAATCGAGGTTCTGGACCGGCATCAAAATCGTTCGAATGCCGGGAATGACCGCGGTCGCGGCGCGCAGCCGCGCCATGATCGTCTCCATCGAGTCGCGCCGCGCCCGCTCTTTCATCTTGATGAACAGGAACCCCTTGTTCGTCGCACCGCCGAATCCGACCGCCGAGGTGACCGAGGCGACGGCGGGGTCGTCTTCGATGAGCTTGCTCACCGCGATCTGCCGCGCCGACATTTCGCGGAAGCTGGTGTCCGGCTGCGCCTCGGTGATGCCGCGCAGGAAGCCGGTGTCCTCCTCGGGGAAGAATCCCTTGGGGATTCCGGCGTAGAGCGAAAAGGCGAGGTAGGCGGTGAGGAACGTGCCGAACAAGACGACGAGTCGGAACCGGAGAACGAAGTCGAGCGACACGCGATAGCCGGTGGCGAGGCCGTCGACGAGCGCGTCGGAAAGACGGCCGAAAACGCCGGCCGTCGCGCCGTGCTTGGGCGCGCTCAAGATGCGCGCGCACAGCATCGGGGTCAGGGTGAGCGAGACGAAGCCGGAAACGAGAATCGCCACCGTGATGGTGACCGCGAATTCGTGGAACACGCGCCCGACGACGCCGCTCATCAGCAAGACCGGGATGAACACCGCCACCAGCGAGAAGGTGATGGACAGAATCGTGAAAGCGATCTCCTTCGCGCCTTTGAGAGCGGCTTCGAACGGCTTCATGCCGTTTTCGATGTGGCGCGTGATGTTCTCCAGCATGACGATCGCGTCGTCGACGACGAAGCCGACCGAGAGCGTGATCGCCAGCAGCGAGATGTTGTCGATGGAATAGTTGAAAATATACATGAACGCGCACGCGCCGATCAGCGACACCGGCAGCGCCAGCGCGGGAATGAGCGTCGCCGACCCCGACTTGAGGAAAACGAAAATCACGACGATCACCAGCAGGATCGACAGCGCGAGCGTGGATTGCACGTCGGTGATCGATTGACGGATCGACTCCGAACGGTCGTTTTGGACGTTGGCCTGGACGGAGGGCGGCAACTGCGATTGGTAATACGGCATTTTCGCTCTGACGCTGTCGACGACGTCGACGGTGTTGGCGTCCGATTGCCGATAGACCGCCAGTGCGATCGCCGGTTCCGGGCCGACCCATGCCGCGATCTGCTTGTTTTCGACGGAATCGTGGACTTTGGCGATTTCGTTGAGGCGTACGGGCGCGCCGTTGCGCCAAGCCACCACCAGATCGCTGTATTCGGCGGCGTGCACCATCTGGCCGGTGACGTCGACGGTGACGTTCTGCCTGCGTCCGAGCAGCGCGCCGACCGGCGTCGAGGAATTGGCCGCCGACACGGCGTTGCTGACGCTATCGAGCGTCAAGCCGCGCGCGGCGGCCGCGTCGGGGTCGACGTCGACGCGCACCGCGAATTTCTGTTGGCCGAACACCAGCACCTGCGCGACGCCGGCGATTTGCGAAATCTGCTGGGCGAAGATCTGTTCGGCGTAGTCGTCGACCTTGGACAGCGGCAGGGTCTTGGAGGAGAGCGCGATGAACAGGATCGGGCTGTCGGCCGGATTCAGCTTCTGGAAACTCGGCGGCGCCGGCAGTTGCGGCGGCAGCTTGCGCAGGGTCGCGGAAATGTTCGATTGGACGTCGAGCGCGGCGCCGTCGATGTTGCGGTCGAGGTCGAACTGCATGACGATATTGGTGACGCCGAGGCTCGAGGACGACGTCATCATCGTAATGCCGGGGATCGTCGCGAAGGCGCGCTCCAGCGGTCCGGCGACCGAGGAGGCCATCGAATCCGCGCTGGCGCCGGGCAGCGCGGCGTTCACGACGACGGTGGGAAAGTCGACGCGCGGCAGCGCCGCAACCGGCAATTGCCGGTAGCCGAAAACGCCGAAGACGATGAACGACAGCATCAGCAGCGTCGTCATCACCGGGCGGCGGACGCAGAGTTCGGGAAGGGACATCTACGTCGCCCGGTTCTGCGCGCTGCGGATCGCCACCTTCGACCCCTCGGTCAGCAAAAGCGCGCCGTCGACGACCACGGTCTCGTCGCCGTTCAGGCCCTTGGTCACCACGGTCTCGCCGTCCTGGGTGCGCGACACCTCGACCGGTTGAACATGCGCGGCGCCGTCGACGACGGTGAAGACGAAATTGCCGCTCTGCCCGATCTGAACCGCCTCGCGCGGCACGACGACCGTGTTCGGCTCGACGCGCAGCGTCAGCGTGAGATTGCAAAGCTGGCCGGGCCACAGCGTCTCGTCCGCGTTGTCGAAAATGGCGTGGGCGAGGATCGTGCCGGTGGTCTGATCGACCGAATTGTCGAGCAGGGCGAGCTTGCCCGAGGCGCTCTTCTTCGACCCCTGCGGCGTCGCCACGACGCGGGCGCCGTTGGCCATCCCCTCGCGCAGCGCCGGCAGCAGCGATTGCTGCACCGAGAAGGTCACGTAGATCGGCGAAATCTGGTTGATCGTCGCGAAAATGCCGGTGGCGCCGTTGTCCGACGCCTTGGCGATGTTGCCTTCCTTGATGGCGACGACGCCGACGCGGCCGGAAATCGGCGCGACGATCGTGGTCCAACCCAGTTGCACCTGCAGATTGTCGATCGCCGCCTTGTCGGCGAGGATCGCCGCCCGCGCCGACGCGCCGGCCGTCTTGGCGTTGTCGAGATTGAGCACCGGGGTCGCCGAGCGAGCCACGAGGTCGGTGTAGCGGGTGGTGTCGCGCGTGGCTTGTTCGAGCTGCGCCTCGTCCTTGGCGAGTTGCGCTTTCGCGCCCTCGAGTTGCGCCACCGCCTGGCGCGCGTCGAGTTCGATCAGCGTTTCGCCCGCTTTCACCGACGCGCCGTCGGCGACCAGCACTTTCTCGACCGCGGCGTCGAAATGCGTGCGCAGCGCGACGGAGGCGATCGCCTGGGCGGCGCCGATTTCGTCGATCCGCCACGGCAGGTCCTTGCGCGCGGCGCGTCCGACGACGACCGAGACCGGCGGGCGCGGCGCGGCGGCGGGCGCCGGCGCCGCCGGCGCGGCCTGCGGCTCGCTGGTCAGCGCGGCCGGCAGCAGGGCGTGGATTTGGCGCGCGTAGGGCCCGGCCGAGGGGAAAACCTTCTCGACCTCGGCTGGGGCGTAGCCGGCGTAAAGCGCCAGAACAGCGGCGATCGTCAAGAGGAGGCCGGCGAAGCGACGAAAGCCCATAAAAGAACAACTCCGCGAGATCGTCGGCGACACTACTCCGAACGGCGCCGCGCTTGCAAAATCCGCGCCGTGCTTCGGCGGGCCGGGCGTCCCGTCGCGGTCACTAGAGCTTTACGTCCGACGTCTCAAGCTGGGGCGCGCTCACATGGGCGTGAACGCGAAACGGCGGCGCTCCATTCGAGCGGCGGACCGGGGCGCGGCGAAGCGCCTCGGCGCCCGTTCGGGCGATCAAATCTGGTTGCGCAGGCGCTGGTACTCGAACCGCACGGCGTCGCTCCCGTGGACGCGCTCCAGTCGGCGCACGATGAAATGGCCGTGCGCGAGGGTCTGGAAGCGCTCGGCAAAGGCGACGTTGACCGCCGCGCCGCCGATGGCGCCGAGCACCGGAACCGCCTGGGCCGCGAGTTTCTCGCTGACGACGACGCCGAAACGCGCCGCGATCTGGGAGACGAGCCGGACCAGGATCGGCGCGCTCTCGTCCGCCAGGCCGCGCCGCGCCAGGAAGCGGGCGCTCTCGCCGACCGTCGCGGCGAGCGCGCCGCGGACGGCGAAATATCCGCTTTCGATCGCCGCTTCGCCGGGCGCTTCGCCGCCGAGCGCGAAAACCTCGATGCAGGCCAGAGCCCCTTCCGGACGCGACAGATCCTCGCC
>Ga0181539_1003736_pt1 | contig 13640 bp, 6 predicted proteins | sample PEATcosm2014_Bin_46_FD_119767 | JGI IMG/M metagenome (GOLD analysis project Ga0181539, IMG submission 119767) | Peatland microbial communities from MTU Mesocosm Facility, Houghton, MI, USA - PEATcosm2014_Bin23_60_metaG | ecosystem: Environmental > Terrestrial > Soil > Wetlands > Peat | place... | reverse complement strand
CAACCTGCTGGCCAGGGCCACTTCGCTGCATAACGTGGAGTTGCCGCTGATCTATAACGGCACGCCCGCGGTGGCCCGGCTCGCCCGCGCCAAGGAAGCGCTGGCCGATGTCGGCCTTGAATCGCGCATGTATCACAAGCCCAACGAGCTCTCCGGCGGCCAGCGCCAGCGTGTAGCCATCGCCCGGGCGCTGGTCAACCGGCCCTCGATCATCCTGGCCGACGAGCCCACCGGCAACCTGGACTCCAAGACCGGCCTGGAGATCATGGCGCTCTTCGACACCTTGCACGCCCACGGCAACACCATCGTCGTGGTGACCCACGAGCAGGACATCGCCGAATACGCCCATCGAGTCATCCATATCCGCGACGGCCAGATCTTCTCCGACGAGCCTTCCAAGCGCTTCCGCTAGGAGCTTGCCGGGAATACGCCGGTTCGAGTTTTGCGGTTCTCCCCGGAAGGCAGCGGTGCGCAAGCGGTTCCCGAAGATGAGGTCCGATCTGCTCTTCAGCCGATCAGGCGCCAATCCTATCGTCACTCATGCTCGGTGACCTCCAATTGCACGGGCCGCGCAGTCGAGTTCACGTCGGGATCGTAGTACTCGTAAGCGCGCGAAGCGAAGGTGCGGGCACGAATGGGGTACTTGGCGCGCAGGCGAATATTCATTGTTACGGTCTGCCCCGGAGCGAGCGCGTTGAAGTAGAGGATGGCCTGCGTGGCCGTGAGCGAGAACTTCTCCAGGCGTCCGCTTTGCGCCCCGGCGGTCTTCTCCTGAAAGGATTGCAGATCCTCGCTGAGCAGGTCGAAGCCGGGAGGAATGCCGAGATCCACCATCACCATGTTGGCGGTTTTGGTGAGACTGTTGCGGATGGTAACCGTGGCAGTGGCAATGTCGTTCTGGGCGAGACGGGTGCGGTCGTAGGACACGTCGATGGAGAGAGGCTCGGAGGCAGGCTTTTCGGTCCATGGAATGAAGGCGCGGCCGACAACCTGGTAAGCCAGCGTGCCGGCACCGTCGAAGCTGAGGTCGATGGAGGCGGGCTTGCTCGCGTCGACGCCCTTGAAGACGAACTGGTGGAGCAGGTCGTTGTTTTCGGCAGTCAGCTTGAGGGTCTCGGCGGGCTTGCCGTCGAGGAGGACCGTCAAAGTGCCGTGCACATCCGATGCGCTGAGTTGCGATGCAAGCAGCAGCGCGCGCAGGGCCATAATCGTAGCCTGCGTGGTGCCCCAGTTGCCCGAAGCCTCCTTTTTAGAGGAGAGGAAGCTGAGGGCCTTGCGGACGGTCTCGGAGGCCTGTCCCCACTTGAGCAAAGCCTGCGCAGCGAGGCCCGTGGTTTCAACGGTGGCGCTCGATCCGGTGGAGTAGACGCCGGTTTCTTCGGCGCTCCAAAAGACCTGATCGTCCTTCTCCGTGCGGGCATCGATGAGCGCCTGCATGGAGCGCGCGGTGAATTCGCGATCCTTGCCGTAGTCGGCGGCGAAGTTGGCGATGACGGCCAGCGTGTAGGCGTCGGGCTTGGAGCCGGAATGGGATTCGATGAAGCGCTTGGCGCGCTCGACGGCCGCGCCCTGGTAGCCGGTGTTGGCCAGCGACCAGGCAATATAGGCGGTGATGCGCAGCACGTCGGAGTTGTAGCGATTGGTCGCTCCTTCGTTGATGAAGGAGGTATCCGGCTTCCAACTGCCGTCGGGTTGCTGCTGGCTGACCAGCCACTCGGCGGTGCGCTCGATGAGCCGCGGATCGACGTCGGAGACTTTGGACATATCGCTGAATTCCATTAGGCCGTAAGCGGTAAGGATCTTGTTGGCCGGCGCCTGGCCGAACCATGAGAAGCCGCCGCCCGGAACCTCGAAGGTAAGCAGGCGCTGGTAGCCGTTGGCGATGTAGCCCTCGGCCTTGGCGTGAATCTCCGGGGTGAGCTTGCCGGTGCGCTTCATGTAGTCGAGCGCGAGGACGTTGGGATAGGTGCTCGACGAAGTCTGTTCAAAGCAGCCGCCGGGCATGCTCAGGATGCTGTCCATGCCCTCGATGACCTGGCTGAGCGGGCCGGGATAGAGGCGCACCAGAATACTGGTTGCGTCGGGAATGGCGCCGGCGGGAAAGGCCAGATCGTGATGAACGCGGCTGTCGAGCCGTCCGTTGAAGACGAGGTCCTGTTCGCGGCCGTTGGGAATGACTTCGATCTCGCGAACGACAATATCTTCGCGGGCGTTCGCGCCCTGGGCGTCCTCCATGTGGGCCGAGAGCGTGAGCTTGAATTTGCCGATGCGCGTGGCGCTAAGGGTGAACTGCGCGCCGCCAACCTGGCCCGATTCGACGGACACATTCTTCTCGAAGGCGTCGTTTTCCAGGGAAAACCAGTCTTCAGGCTGAAGTTTGAGGCTGACTTTGCCGGCCTTGCCGGAGTAGTTGTAGACGCCGACGGGAATCGAAACGCGATCGCCCTGGGTAAGCGTGACGGGCAGATCGAGGTCCACGAAGAAGTCCTGGAAGACCTTGAGGCTGGCGCTGGCGCTGCCCAGCGCGCCCGACTGCGTGGAAGCGAGCATGGCCATGCGCCAGGTGGTGATGGAGTCGGCCAGCGGGATGGAGATGCTGGCGTCGCCGTGGCCGTCGGTCAGAATCTCGGGGTTGATGTAGAGCGCTTCCGGGAACCAGGAACGAACGCGTGCAGCGGCGGGCGAAGATGGTTCGTTAGGAGCTTGGGCAGAAGGCTCCGCAGCCGATTTCTTGAGTGCCATCAGGCGATCGGCTGGCGCTTCGGCCATGAAATTCTCGGCAAACATCGCGCCCGCTGCCGCCGGCATTGCCCTCGCGTCCATTTCTCTGCCCATCACCTGCATCCCGGCAACGCCAAAGGCAGCCGGCGCCGCTGTTACCGTCACGGCCTGGGTCACTGCGCCGACCTCCAGCGTGACGGAGAGAACGGCGCGGTCTCGCGGCTGCAGCGAGAAGCTGCTTGAGGCGCTCATGAAGCCGGGCGATTGAATTCTTGCGCGGTAGCGGCCTGCGGGCAGGCCGGCGAAGGAAAACTGGCCGGCGTCGTTGGCGTGAGCGGTGCGCGTGCCGGCGGCAGAGAGTTGCTGAAGCGTGACGGTGGCGCGCGGAATGACGGCCCCAGTGGCGTCGGTGACGGTGCCGGTGACCTCCGCCTGGCCGTTCACCGCGCCGCGATCGTGTTCGATGTGCAGGCCGACCGAACCGCCCTGGCCAGGCTGGGTGACAACGCTGCTGGAGCCCGCCCTGAGATAGACGACCAGGTCGTCTGCGCTGTCGAACCGCCGATCCGGTCCGGCGCTGCGCACCAGGAAGACGCGGTCTCTACCCCACCGCCAGCGCACCGGCTCAATGCGCAGGGAGGTGTTCCATGCGTCGCGCGGCGGTGAGTCGCCGTTGAGCGCAAGCCTCTTGAATTCATTGACGATCTCGTTATCCGAAGAATGAGTCGATATCTTCTTGTCGAGCATCTCGGCAAGTTGCCGGACCTGATCCAGAAAGGCGGCTTGGTAGCGCTGCTGGTACTCTTCGAATCTCGTTTGCGGCACAGTGCGTCCAGCCTCGGTGTCGAGCGAATGGGGGTTCACGGTTTCGGTTGCAGAGAAGAGCGCGCGGGCGGCACGATCCTGGGGAGCGGCTGCCTCCTCGCCGGCGTCCTCCACCACGCCGTTCATTGAAAGCGAGTGAATCTCGTAGCGGGGCTTCAGCAACTCCTGCTCCAGGTAGAAGAAGACCTTGGCGAAGCCCGGCTGCTTTTCGGCCAGAGCGAAGACCGCTTCATCGACGGCCTCCAGACCGATGGCCGCACTGACTCCCTCGCCGCGCTCGTTGGTTACGTGGAAGCGGATGCGGGCTTCGGCGCCGGGCAGGTAGGCGGGCGCGTCGGCGGTGGTCTCGATCTTCAACTCCTCGGCGGGCTGAACGAAGACCAGGCGATGGTCGGCGACGGGTTGAGCGTCGCGGCCGAAGAGGTAGGCGTCGATGTCGAGCGTGCCGGCCATCTCCGGCGTGGCGTCCACGGCGAGTTCCGCCTCCCCGTTTTCAAGTTCCAGATCGCGCGTCAGGATGGTCTGGCCGTTGCGGACGAAGTCTACATAAGCCGTGCCTCGGGAGCGGGTAGAAAGCACCTTGAGCTGAATGCGGTCGCCGGCCTTGAGGACAGCGCGATCGGCGCGAAGAAGAATCTGGTCCGCTCCGCCGCGGGTCTCGAGGGGGACAGTGGCAGTGACGCGGTTGCCGCGATGATCGTCCGCTTCGACCCGCAAGGAACGGATGCCGGCGCCGGGATTGAGGCGCAGGACGGCGATGCCGGACGCATCGGTGGAGAGTTGCCGGTCCTGAGCCTGCTCCGGCGTGCGCACGGTAGAGCCGGGAGGGTGAACGATGAGCGTGGCGCGAGCGGGAGTGCCGTCGGGATAAGAGCTAAGGAGGAAGATATCGTTCTCAAGGTTGGGGATCAGCGTTCCGCCCTCGGGAATTGCGGTAATCAGGAGCGGCGATTGGCTGACGGTAATCGATTCGCCGCGGCTCTCAGTGTGCTCGGCTGAGTCCTTGACGGAAGCTTCGATGAGCGCGCTGGCCGCGCCCTGACTGAGCGGGCGTCCTGCAAAGTAGGCAGGCAGTGTCAGATCGAAGCGATAGGCGCCGTTGTCGTCTGTATTGCCATTTGATGCAGCCGCATCGAAGACAGCCACGTCCATGCCTTTGGCCTTGACCACGACCTCGCCGCGCGCGACGGGCTTGCCGAAGAAGTAGTTGGCGCGCACCGTGCCCGTAACGTGGTCGCCGGGCCGGTAGTCGCGCCGCGGCTTGCTGTCCTTCTGCGGAAACTCAATCTCCACCTTGAACTTGGGAAGAACGTAGCGCTCCACATCGAGCGTCAGCTCCGCGGTGTTTGCCGGAGCCTCCGGATCGCCCATCAGCGCCCGCAGGTGATAATCGCCCAGGTTCACCTCATCGGCCAGCGCGAACTCGGCTGAAGCGATGCCGAAGCTGTCGGTCTCGGTAGCTTTGCGAAAGACCTTGTTGCCGCGAGAGTCCTCCAGCACAAAGGTCAGCTTGCGGCCGGCAACGGCCTGGGAACTGGCGCGGTCCAAGGCCAGCGCGCGAGCATGGATGGTCTGGCCGGGTTGATAAATGGGCTTTTCGGTGGTCAGAAGAATCGAGGCCTTGTCCTTCAGCTCGATGGACTGCGTGGTTTCCGTTGAGCCGATGGGAGTGTCGGCGACGAAGCGTAGCATGCAGTTGCCGGTCAGCCCGGCGGGAAATCGGAAGCCGGCCTCGATGGTGCCGCGCCGGTTGAGCTTTCCGGCGAAAAGCGCGACAGGCGCCTGGTTGGGGATCAACAGATTGATCCGCAGCGAGCCCGTCTGCACCTGGTTGCTCTTGGCGTCGAAGACAATGACGCGAATAGCGGCGCGGCTGCCGGCAAGGTACTCCTTCTGGCCGAGAATGTGGACGACGGGCCGGCGGAGAATCTGCGAGATGGACTCGATGCCCTCGATTGGGGCGCGGTCGCCGCCGCTCCATTCGAAGCGGTAGCGCACGCGCTGCCAGACGATCTCCTCGAAGGGGATGTGCTGCTCGGGGCGAATCGTCCGCTCCCAAACGCCGTCGCCCTTGGCGATCTGGACCTCGCCTTCCGCGCGGCCCAGCACGTGGTCCTCAGGGTCGAGAATCTCGACGATCAAATTGCCCGCGCCCGCCTGCTCCGCGTGGTAAGGAATGGTGACGGCAAGGCTTCCGTGCGCGTAGGTCGCAACCATTCCCCGCTCCGGCTGCTGAGAGAGCGAGAGCGCGGCGGCAGAGGCGAAGAGCAGAATCGAAGCGACGAAACGGGCTGGACGCAGCGAACGATCGCGACGGCGGAGGATCATGCGGGTTCTCCTGTGTGCCGCCAGGCGAGGTGCAACCGGCGGCTTTCTGTCTGGAGAACGCTGCGTCTGTGGAAACTTGCGGAGAGAATACAAAAAAACTCGCGCTGCGCGCGCGCGGCTACTTACGCGTCCATTTCAAGCCATCGCCGCTCGTCCAGTGCTCCCCGCTGTCGGTGGTGATCTCGAAGAGAACCGGAATCTCGCCGCCAGGTAACGCTTGCGCAGAGGGTTTGGCGGTTGCCGATAAGCTGTCCATCGGCTCTGCGGGCGGTGCAGTCGTTACCGTTACCGTTTGCGTGGATGCGGCGATGGAGAGAGAAAGATTCGCCACACTCTCTGCCGCAGCCGCGACCGTCACGCCGGCCAGTTGCGCCGGCCTGAAGCCAGGGGCTGCGGCTCGCACGTCATAGGCTCCCGGAGCCAGACCGCTCACGACGAAGCGGCCCCCGGAATCCGTCTTCACAGCGCGCGCAGCGCGGCTGGTGGAATGAACCACGACAACCGACGCGCCGGGAATAACAGCGCCAGTCGCATCCGTCACCATGCCTGACAAACTGCCATTCGCGTTCCCCGCAGGCGGAGTTTCGCCGGAGAAGAGCCCGCCTGCTGTTCGCGTCTGCATCGTCCAGGAGGCCGGCGCTCTCGCGTTCGCCGTGGAGATCAGAGCGGCCGTGACCGCCCGGCCCGTCCACGGCGCGCGAATCGCCTTCCAATGCTTTCCTGCATCGTTGCTCACAAAGACGGCATTATGAGTGTCGATGGCCAGCGCCAGCCGCTCATGCGCGGCCATCGAAACCACCGGCAAGCGGCTGGGCAAGCGGCCTTCAGGACGCTGCGGCTGGAGGGCAGGCTCTTCCGCCATCGCGGGCGCCGCGGCCGCCTCCTGGGAAACAATCACCGGGGCAGCCGCGCCCGCTAGCGCAACAGTCTCATTGCCTGTCCCCGGAGCGGCCGGCGGCGGCAAAGCCGCCCTCAAGGGAGCGGCAGCTTTGGCCATGGGTGCATTGGCTGCGCCTAAGACAATCTTGCGATCGGAGGGAAGACTGCCGGGAGGGAGCGAAGTTTGCGCCTGCGTTTCTGATAGAACCTCCATGCCCGCAACTCCGAAGGCCGCTGTCGAAGCGGTCTTTTTGGCCTCAGTCGCCTTGTCGTTGGTCTTGAGCATGTTGTCCGAATTGAGCGCTTCGCGCTCCATAGCCGAAGGCGGGGCCGAGACAGCCAGATTCTGCCCCATGAACGCGTTCGCTTCCATCGATTGCTGCCTCTGGGCTGAGGCGGCGCTCCGCGGAGTCGCGGCGGTTGCTCTTTCCTGGGAGTTCTGGCCGCTCGGACTGATTGGCTGGAGATTCGCGGAGCTCGATTCCCTAGATCCAGACGGGCCAGCCGGAGCGGCAGCGCGTGGGGCAGGCCGGGAGGAGGCCACTTGGGCCGGTGCGCCCGAGATCGTTGCGGCGCGATAGACGTAGACCGTAAAGAGAATCGTCGCGCTCAGCGCCACGGCGGTGGACCAAACCAGATTCCAGCCGGAGAACCAGCGGCCTCTGGCCGGCTCACGCGACGGCCTGGCAGCCTCGTCAACCGGAGGCAGCGAAAGCGCGACCACGGCGCGGCACTCCGGGCAGACGGACAAATGAGCCAGCGTCCGCTCCCGCTCGCCGGCGGGCAGTGCATGCTCCACGAAGGCGCAGAGCTCGTCCGCGTCAGGATGGAGTCCGGATTGGAGAACTTCGCTCATAGGGATTCCGATGCCGCCGCTGCCCCGGCCGCCTGATCAGAGAACGGCCCGGTCTGCGAACTTTGCAGCAGCGCGCGCAGGTTTATTTCAATGTCGCGGGGATCGGCGCCGAGCGCCTCTTCGGCGGCTCGCTTGCTCAGGCCGCCGGACTGCAGGTTGCCAAGAAGCCGTTTGCGAAGATCGGCCAGCAGCCGCTTCAGCCTTCTGCTGATGGTGGCCTCGTGAACGCCAAGGATGCGGGCGATCTGAAGCAGCGTCTGCCGATCGAGAAAGTAAGCGGAGAGCAGGTAGCGATCTTCTGCGGAGAGGCTCCTGAAGGTCCGGCGAAGAGCCTCCGTCAGACGATCCGTCGCCTCGCAGGCCTCAGCAGGCGCGGGGGCGGGAGCATCGAAGTCCTCCAGCGCGGTTTCGCGGTGCGTGCGGCGATGGTGATCGACGCTCCGCTGTGCGAGTGTGGCGCGCAGCCAGCCCATAAGCGACCCGCGGCCGGTGTAGGAGGCCAGCGGCGAAGCGCGCTGGCCGTCGCGTGTGCGCAAGCCGAACAACTCGGCGTAGACCGAGTCGGCCAGCTCCTGGCCCAATGTCGCGGAACCCGTAATAGCGACGGCGGCACGAGTCAGCGAAGCGCGATAGAGGCGCAGGAATCGCTCCCATGCAACCTCCCGCCCAAGGGCGCAGGCATGAGCCAGCGCCAGATCGGGGAGATGCAGAGTGCGCAGGAAGGCGGCTCTTTGGTTGTCGTTGGGATGAGTACCCAGGGCAAGGCCGCAGTTGAGCTTCTCGCCCACTGAGGCGAGGATGGGACCGAAGTCCTCCAGCGCAAGGCCGCATGACTCCGCTTCGGCTGTCCGCCAAAGTTCCTGGAGGAGCTTCGGCGGCAGGGCGAGGAATTGCCGCGCCGGATTGACGTCCGCCGTCAATGTCTGGCCGCTGGCCATGGACAGGACAATATCAGCCGGCTTGGAGGAGGCCGTATCCACGACACTGAGGATACTGCATCCGCGCCGCCGGGCGACTGAGGAGCGGATCAAACGCAAACGGGGAGCCGGTCTTCCCGGTTGGCGCTTGCGCGCCGCCATCTGACAGGTAGATTTTGGAACGGGCGATCTTCCCGGCCGGCAACAAGCCGGCGGGCAGAACGCGAATGGGCCGAATTTCTTTATACAGAGCCAAATCCGGAGCACGCATTGTCAGGACGACGCCAATGCTAGACGACAAACCGCGGGGACACCACCGGGGCTGACATTTCCAAGGGCCGCCCTGAACAAAGCGCGTGACGCTGGAACGGCTGGTTAACGAGTAATTGCGGCCGCCTGACGTTTCGCTGTGAGCGATTCGAAGATCGCGAGCAGCTCCGCCGCGACGTCGCTCCAGCTTCGGCTGCTGCGCGCGGAAACGGCTGCGGCATCCCAGGTCCTGTCGAGTACCGACGCGAGGGCGTGAGCCAGCGCGGCCGGATCGCGAGGGGGCACGAGGCATCCGTCCTCGTCATTCATGATCTCGGGAATGCCGCCTACATTTGTAGCTACGACAGGACGCCCGCATGCAAGCGCCTCCAGCACGACATTGGGGCAGCCTTCCATGTAACTTGGCAGGGTGACCAGATCGGCCGCCGCCATCCAGACGGCGACATCGTCGAATGCACACTCATGCAGAGCGTGGATGTAGTTGACAGCACTGTTGGCATGAATGGCGTTCTCGATAATCGGCCTGTCCGGTCCCTCGCCGACCAGGTAAACATGCAGCTCAGGCCGCTGTGGATGCAGCGAAGCCGCTGCTTCTACCAACTCGCGAAGGCCCTTCTTCACATCCATGCGCCCAATGTAAACCACGGCCTCCGCGGCCGGTGCGATGCCGAGCCTCTGCCGTGCCTCACGGCGATCCCCGACGTGAAAGACCGAGATGTCGCAGCCGTTGATAATCGCGCGAGCCTTCTCCGGCGGGACACCCATGGCCACTGCCTTCTTGCGCAGGTCGCCACTGACCGTAACCACAAAATCGGCTTCGCGCAGGACCTTGCGCGTGTGCAAGGCCGAGATAGGATCGCCGATCCGGTTGATATCGGAGCCAATGCTCATGGCTACGACGGGAACGGAGAGGATTTTGCCGATCTTTAGAGCGACATACCCTTCGGGGTAAAGAAAGCAACTGAAGATCAGATCGGGCGCAAAGCCGCGCACGTGAGGCAGCAGGACGCGAGCCGCCATCCATCCGTTGAACGGCCGGGAAACCAGCGGCAGGGCAGAATAGTCGTAGTAACTCGCCTTCACATCCGGCGGGCTGTACGAAGGATCGAGCGCGTTATAACTCCGGCTTCGCGGCTTGAGCCAGGAAGGATACCGGGCGTTGGGATAGAAGACTCGCACATCGGCCTGGCGGGCAAGCACGCGCAGCGTCTGATAGGCCGAACGGCCCTGCCAGGGCTCCGCCGAACTGGGGAAATAGCGCGTAACCACGGCGATCCTTAGCATGGCTATCGACCATCTCCGGCAGGCTCGGCGGCCGGCGCATGTAAGCCGTCTTCCGGTTGTCGGCCAGCAATGGAATGCAGAAGCGCGGCGTAGCGCTGCGCAAGAACCTTCCGTTCGTACTGCGCAATTCTCTCCCTGTCGGGCTGAAACTCGCTGCGTAGCGAATTGCCGCGCGCCGCGGCGTCGAGAAAGAGCCTGCGAATGCCATCTACATCGTGAATGTCCGCCCACCACCCTGCCCGCAACTCCTCCAGTAGGCGGCGTGTCTCGCCTTCCGGGTGGACGGCGCCAAGAATAGGCTTGCCCCTGCCCACGTAATCGTAGAACTTGCCGCCGACGTTCAGAGGATCGTGGGTGATCAGCAGCACGTAATCGGTCTCGTTCATCGCAGCCAGGGCTTCGCGCTGCGGCAGAAAGCCCTTCAACTCAACCATGTCGCCGAGCCGCAGAAGGTCTGCTCGGAAGCGAGGTTCCTCAATGTGTCCGATAAAACGGAGTCGGAATCTGGACTTTAGTTCGGGGGATAGCGATTGCAAGGCCTGAACCACCGTTGCCGGTTCAGTTGAGGCGTAGACGGAGCCGACGTAGGTGACAACAATCTTCCCGCCGGGCCGTGGCTCAGACGAAGGCATGGAACGGAGCAGCCTTGTGGAATCGAATCCGTTCGGGATGAGCAAGAACTTGCTTTCAGGTTCTTCCGGGTACCGGGGGCGAATCTCGCGGCGCGCGGCCTCGGTCACTGCAACGATGGCAGTTGCGTTCGTAACTGCGCATCTTTCAGCTTCGCGGGCAATTCGCAAGGCGCGCTCGCTTCGGCTGAAGCTGACCAGGTCAATGGTGGTCGAAAGCCATTCATCCCGGAAGTCAACTACGATGGGCAAGTTCGGAAACTCTTTGCGGAGCTTCCCAACAAGAAGCACGGTGGAGAATGGCGGAACTGTGATGAGGACGAGGTCGATCTTGCGCTCCCTGACGAGGCGGCGAGCGATGCGCGTGAGCACAGGAAGCCACGTCACTTGTGGGTCGGGCAAGAGGATGTCCTGCAGAGCTCCTTTGAGAAAACTCGGATTCCGCGGGCCGGCGGTCGTAGCAACGGGGGCCTTTGCTCCGGCAATAAGTTTCTTGATCCCCTTTTTGATGCCGAAGGGAAGGTCGAGCGTGAAGGTGCGATGCAAATTGACTTCGGCGGGGATATCCTCAAGCAGGGCGTAGTCGGCGCCCACAGCGGAAGCGTTGCGCGTTGTAAGCACATCGAGCCGGATTCCCTGAGACGGCAAGTAGCGTGCGAGACTTGCAGCGCGCAGGACTCCCACGCCTCCGGCAGGCGGAAACGAATAGGTGACCAACAGAACATTGAGGGGCGTCATCGGCCGGCTCCCACGTCAGAGACTGTCTGCGCAGGAACGGGATTGCGCCCCTGAATCAGCGCATTGGCAGCCTGGTATATCTGCCAGGCCGTGGCCCAATGTATCTCCATGCCTCTCCGCTCCGCTTCTACCGCAAGCCAGCGGAACATGTTGCCGAGAGCCCCGCCGAGCAGCGGTTCAAGGTTTCTTTCCTGCGCGCCGTGGGTGTGGAGCTTCAGAAAGAGGTCGCTGCCGACGGTGGGCGCAAGGTCGAACCACCGGCGCACCCGCGAGGGCGTGGGAAGATCGTATCCGGCGATCTCTCCTGTCTCCAACCGCGGCCGCGCCCGTTCGTCAAAGCGCACGCCGAGCGGTCCGGTGATCATCAGCAGGTCGCCTTGTCTGCCGCCGCCAACGGTGGCTTCGATTCCGCGATCGAAGGACCGCGGGCGATTGTCGGGATTGTTTGTGCACCAGTAAACCTGGTTCACGACGCGCCCCTGGGTTGGGGAAGGCAGAGACGGCATGGTGAAGTCGGCGTAGCAGCCGAGATCGCGCAGCAGGGCGATCTCGCCGGCGAGGCCGCAACACCTGCCGTCCGGGCGCGAGTTGTCGAGCGCCCAGTTGCCGTGGACGAAGCCGAAGACGGTGCGCCCGCTCTGTTGGCGAAGCAGGCCGTGGCCATCCGTCAGGCGGCGGCAATACTCGGTAACCTTCCGGATGAAGGAATCCCGCTGCTCGTTGTCGTGATGCAGATGCACTTCCACGTCGGCGACGCCGAGCCGCACCATCTCCGCTATGCCGTCGAGCAGATCGCGCCGGTATTCCTCCTGCGGATAAAAAAACGTGTACTGCGGACGCTGGCCCGCGGCGTCCTTGGGAGCGTCGCCGGCAATGCGCGGCCACATCTCCCGCCATTGCGCCAAGCGGCCCAGCGCGGTTTCAACCGCGGCGCCCATGCCCAGCGGTTCGTAGTGATCGGCAATCGCCACCCAAGCGCGCTTCGGCTTTGTGGGACGCGCAACTTTCCGCAGGCGGTCCCTCAGATACGGCAAAAGCCAGATTTCCGCATTGCGAGGAAGCTTCATGGATCGATTTACCCTTGGTACGCTTCGGCCGCCCAGGGCGCAGGGCCACCATCAAAGCCGCTATTCCAAGAGTATCGGGCACGCTTGTTTTGTCTGTCAAAGAAGCCTTGCGAGCGGCTTTCGTTGTATCCTGTCATTGATCCAGTCTCGTTGGATATCGAAAGGCAATGAGTTTGAAGATAGCCATCGTTGGATGCGGGAAGATCGCGGATGCGCATGTTGAGGAGATCGGAAGATCCCTTCCGTCCAACTGAGCGCAGTCTGCCATTTCGAACCGGTTATGGCTGAGCAGTTATCTGCTCATGACTCCGTCGCACGCTGGTACTGCGATCCAAGAGCGTGCCCGGGGCGGAAGCTCGCAGTGAATTACTGGCTTAACTTCGAGGCTCCAGCGCTCAAACTGCGCCGCCTGTTTGAAAGGGGGGCGCTTGGCAGTTTGGTTCATGCGGAGAGTTATTACGGATATGACCTCGATGGCGAATATGGGAAGGCGTTGAAGCTGAACCCCTGGGCATTGGGTGCTTCGCCTTCCGGGAAAGTTGCTTTATGACGTGCCGGATCATGGCTTGAACAAGATAACTCCATTTCTGGACGATGATCGGCCTTTCATCCAGGCCATGGCACATCGCGGAGATACCGCGGTAGGCCATCGAATTGGCGGGGATCCACCCTGATTCCGCCAGGAGTGAACGCACTTCAGCAAGGAGTGTGCGAGGTGACTTCTTCTTGAGGAAGAAGCGACTTGGCAAGGCGCTTCCAGGGCACAGCCACTCCGGTTTCGTTGCAGGCGCGATAAGGCCGCGCCGAACGATTGGACTCCGGCGACTGCTCCCTGCGCCGGCTATCCCAGGAAAGAAGCTCACCCCTATTCCCTCGTCTATTCTCTGCCCTTCTTGCGGATTTCGATATTGAGGCGCTTGATCTTCTGGTTGAGGGTAGAGAGAGGGATACGGAACTGCTCGGCGGCCTCGGTCTGGTTGCTGTTGCAGCGCTCCAGCTTCTCGACGATGATGCGGCGCTCGATGTCTTCGAGGATGTCGAAGAGCGAGGCGTTGGGACTGTGTTCGAGCAGGGCGTCGCGGAAGCTGCGGCCGCTGATGTGGCCGGGCAAAAGGTCGGAGCCGAT
>Ga0181539_1003730_pt1 | contig 13656 bp, 9 predicted proteins | sample PEATcosm2014_Bin_46_FD_119767 | JGI IMG/M metagenome (GOLD analysis project Ga0181539, IMG submission 119767) | Peatland microbial communities from MTU Mesocosm Facility, Houghton, MI, USA - PEATcosm2014_Bin23_60_metaG | ecosystem: Environmental > Terrestrial > Soil > Wetlands > Peat | place... | reverse complement strand
TTTTTATGGAGTGGATCAGCCATTTCGAGGGAATCGCTCACAACTCCCCGTGGCTTGCAATAGTTCTTTCGTTTGCCGGAGGCGTTCTGGCGAGCTTTACCCCATGCACCTATCCCATGATGCCGATAACGGTTGCTTTTATTGGCGGGAAGGCGAACGGCAGCAGGCGCAGAGGGTTTTTGCTTTCGATCTTTTATGTCCTGGGCATGTCGATTGTTTATTCAGCTTTAGCCATTTTTGCGGCCCTTACCGGACAGTTGTTCGGCGCTCTTACCGCCAGCCTCTGGGCTTATCTGATCGTTGGCAATATTTGCCTTTTTTTCGGGCTCGTGATGCTAGATGCTGTCCCCCTTGCGCCGCCCGGTTTTCTCAATAGCCTGAGGGTGACAGAGTTTAGCGGCCACGATGTTTTCACCAGCATGATACTTGGCGGGGCATCGGCTTTAGTGGTGAGTACCTGCACCACCCCCGTTCTGGGCGTTCTTCTGGCCATGGTTGCGGCGCAGCACCAGATCGCTCTTGGGGTTGGGATGCTTTTCTCCTTTTCAATCGGGCTGGGAGCACTCGTGATAATAGTGGGTACGTTCACCGGATTGCTTACTTCGTTGCCGCGATCCGGGATATGGATGCTTCGGGTCCAGAGGGTCTTCGGAGTGCTTATGATTCTGGCGGCGGAATATTTCCTCGTAAAGAGTGGAGGGTTTTTGATATGAACTGTTTTAAACGCGGCACAGTGTTCGCGGCGCTTTTCTTTTCCTTCATTTTGTTGATAACGGTTCTAATCCGTTTACCGGCCGTCGCGGCCGATCAAAAGGAGACGGTGCCGGCTGTAGCTGCGCCTGATTTTCAGCTCCAGGACCTGAATGGAACAACCGTAACTCTGAGCCAGTTTAAAGGACAAAGGCCGGTTCTTCTCTATTTCTGGGCCACCTGGTGCCATTTCTGCCTGGCTGCGCGGCCTGCGGTAATCGAGTTGCGGAAGGCCATCGCCCAGGATGACATTGAAATACTTGCGATCAATGTAGGCAGCGGAGATTCGCTGGCCAAGGTAAAACGCTTCGAAGAAGCCGACCCTGCGCCTTACACCGTCTTATATGACCCTGATTCGAAGGTCACGCATTCCTACCGGGTGGAGGGAATACCCCATTTCGTTTTGCTGGACAAAACCGGAGCGATCAAATACGAAGGCAACCGACTGCCTTCGGATCCAATGAAATTACTCAAGTAGGCATGGGGAACAGAAAGCAGGATCAATGAAAGATGTGCTGACTGTCATCATGGCCGGAGGCAGGGGTAAGCGGCTGATGCCGCTCACCAGGGACCGATCCAAACCCGCCGTCCCTTTTGGGGGCATATACCGGCTGATCGACATACCACTGAGTAACTGCATCAATTCTCAGCTTTACAAGATTCTGATCTTTCCACAGTATAAATCACAATCCCTGGTGGACCATCTTGAAGAGGGCTGGAATATATTTTCCGGCGATCTCGGCCATTATTTGCGGGTAGTTGCCCCTCAACAGAGAACGGGAGAGCAATGGTACCGCGGGACAGCCGACTGCGTGCGCCAGAATCTGTATCTGATCGAGCATGAGATGCCCCGGCACGTTCTGATCCTTTCCGGGGACCATGTGTATAAGATGGACTATGCCGCGTTTCGGGATTATCACGAAAAAGTCCAGGCCGACGTGACCGTGGCTCTTTTGGAAGTGGACCGCTCACAAGGCTCTGAGTTCGGGATTGCTGAAGTGGACAACAATCTGAGAATCCGCGCATGGGATGAAAAGCCAAGGGAGCCAAAGCCTATTCCAGATGACCCGGAGCGGTGCCTGGCCTCGATGGGGATTTACCTGTTCAGGACCGACCTGCTCCTGGACCTGCTTCACAGCACAGACTATGACGATTTCGGAAAAGACATAATCCCCAGAGTCATAGACAAACTCAAAATCCATGCTTACCCCTACAAACGCATGAACCGGATTTCCGATTATATCCGCCAGGTGGATCCCGACGGGACCAGGAGGCTTCACCTGGTGGAATCGACCCGCGACTCGCAGTACTGGAGGGACGTTGGTACACTCGACTCCTACTGGAACGCCAACATGGATTTGACGGGCGTGGACCCCTTCTTCAATCTCTATGGGTCTCTTTGGCCTGTGAGGACCCGCCAACGCCAGTACCCGCCGGCCAAGTTCGTTTTCAACCACCCCGAGAACATGGAACCGAGGACCGGGACTGCAGTGGATTCACTGGTATCACCTGGCTGCATAATAAGCGGAGGGACCGTAAGGAGTTCGGTGCTTTCCTGGGATGTAACGGTGCGAAGCTGGGCGCAGGTTGACGAATCCGTGATTATGGACCGTGTGGAAGTGGGCCGTCACTGCAAAATCAAAAAAGCGATCATAGACAAGGAAAACGTTATCCCGTCTTACACTGAAATTGGAATAAACCCACAGGCCGACAGGGAGAGATTTACCGTGACTCCTCGGGGGATAGTTGTCGTGCCGAAAGGATATTTCAGCTCGAAATAATTCCACTCGCCGCCCCGACGACAGAGCGTTTTTCCCACCGGTTTCATGATGATCCATAGCAGGCTACGCCCATGGGCTTGGCGAAGCGGGCTGCCCAGGCCATCAATTCCGGCTCCTTTTTAAGGTACTCTTTCATCTCCTCGCCGGGCAAGGCAGGGCTGAACAAATACCCTTGCGCCGCTCCACATCCATGGTCGCGCAAAAACGAAAGTTGTTCCTCGGTCTCGACCCCCTCGGCAATAACCTCCAGATTGAGGCTGTGGGCCATTGCAATAATTGCCGTCGCAATTGCCTCATTGTCCCAGTCGCCCGGAATGTCACGAATGAATGAGCGATCTATCTTGATGATATCCAGTGGAAATCGTTTAAGGTAGGCTAGTGATGAATAGCCGGTCCCGAAGTCATCGATGGCTACCCGCACCCCCATCTGTTTAAGCTCGCGCAGTATACCGGAGGATTTCTCCATATTCTTCATAATGGCGCTCTCGGTGAGTTCGATTTCGAGCCAACAGGCATCAAGGCCCGATACTTTCAAGGCGCGCGTTATTGTCTCGACCAGTGTTTGAGACCTGAACTGAAGGCTTGATATATTGACGGCCATGCTTCTGGGAGGCAGTCCCATCTCTTGCAGGGTCTTATTATAAATGCATGCGGTGTTTAATACCCACTCACCTATGGGCACGATCAGGCTGGTCTCTTCGGCCAGCGGAATGAAATCACCGGGAGAAACAGTTCCCAGTTCGGGATGATTCCAGCGAAGCAGGGCTTCCATCCCTACGATTTTCCCCGAATTGATATCGACCAGGGGCTGATAGTGAAGCAGGAATTCCTGGCGGTCCAGCGCCTTCCTGAGCGCGTTTTCGAGCGAGAGTCTTTTGAACGATGAAGCGTTCATCGTCTCGGAGTAGAACTGGTAATTGTTCCTGCCCTGCTCTTTGGCGCTATACATCGCGGCATCGGCGTTTTTCAGCAGTGTATCGGGATCTTCACCATCCATAGGATAGACCGTGATCCCGATGCTCCCGGTCATGAATATCTCGTGGCCGGCTATGATGAAAGGTCTTGATACAGTTTCCAGGATACGTTTTGCAACCTTGGCCAAATCCTGAACATGGCTTATCTCCGCCAGCAGTATCGTAAACTCATCTCCGCCAAGCCGTGAAACGCTGTCTACGTGACGGGCCGGTTTATCGCTTTTGCGAACGCTTTCCCCTATTCGCTCGGCGACACCCTGGAGCAACAGGTCTCCGACTTTGTAGCCGAAGGTGTCATTTATACGCTTAAATCTGTCCAGATCAAGGAACAGGGTCGCAACATAACGGTCGTGACGCTGGGCCTGAGCAAGTGCCTGAACCAGATGTTCCTTGAAAGAATTACGGTTGAGCAATCCGGTAAGACTATCGTAATAAGCCAGATGGAATACGCGCTCCTCGGTCCTTTTACGCTCCGTAATGTCGCGTACTATTGCCAGGACCTCATCTTTACCGCTGCCCACAATTCGCCATTCATAATATCGTGACTCTTCGTCCACCTGGAGGTTATGTTCGAGAAACTGCATCCCGCCAAAAGTGAGCGCCGAATCGAGGTTTTTCATGATCGGCCGGGAAACCTCTTCGCTAAATACTTCGTTGATTTTCTTATACAACAGTCCGGGGCCGGAAAAGATCTGGTCGAAACCGCCCGGTTCACGCAACTCCAGGATCCGGCCATCGCTGGTGATCCGCAGCAAAAGGTCGGGCAGGGCGTCGATGAGCGCCCGGTTCTTCATCTCGCTTTTTCTGAGATCATCGCTCACGAGAGTCGACCGCCATATGTAGCGCAGGCGATGTTGAAAAATGGTCCAGTTGATCGGTTTGGTAATAAAATCAGTGGCACCCGCATCGTAGGCGCGGTTAATCGAATCTATGTCATGCAACCCCGTCATCATCACCACTGGAATGTACATGCCCTCTTCCGATCTGTTTCTTATCTCCTCGCAAACGGCAAAGCCGTCCAGCTCAGGCATGACCACGTCGAGCAGCACTATGCCGGGTTTGGAGCGCTCAAAGGCGGACAAGGCCTCGATCCCGTCCGCTGCCTCCTCGACGATGAAACCTGATTCCTCCAGCAGGTTGCATGCAATCAGCCGCGCCCCCCGGTCATCATCAACGACCAGGGCAACCGGCCTATTGTCTAGGGCAAACAAATCATCCATTAAAACCCCTTTTGAATCTCTCGCATCAGCGCTTCCTTCACCTTCCCATACTCCAACCGAATCTGGGAAATCAGCGTGCCGGCGCCATCTATGGAGTTTCCTCGGGCGATATCTTCGAGCTGCCTGCACATCGTGGCAAGAGCAGTCGCTCCGAGGCGGGCGCTGGTCGATTTCAGCGAATGCGCCACTCTGGCCATACCTTCCACATCAACCGCATCGAAAATTTCACTTAGTCTATCGAGCAGAATCGGAGAGTCATTCAAATAAATGCTTATAACCGTAGAAAGCATCCTGGGGCCATTTGGTCCCAGCGACCTTATGTTATCCAGGCTGTTGCGATCCAGGTAATTTTCAGTGACATTTTCCGGCGGTCCCGAATCCGACTGAAACCCTTGACAACTCGCCACTGAATCCCGGACAGAGATCCTGACATGCCACTTTTCCATCAAACGGGAAAGATCCAGCATCCGGAAAGGCTTGCCCAGATAGTCATCCATTCCTGCTTCGAGGCATCGGCTGCGATCCTCATCGGCGCCATGCGCCGTAAGCGCCACTATTGCAGCCATGGGCTTCCTCTGCTGCTTCTCCCTCTGTCTGATTAAGCGAGTCGCTTCCAGGCCATCCATCACGGGCATCTCGCAGTCCATGAAAACGATGTCATATCTGGTTGATTCCATTCGATCAAGCACTTCAGAGCCATTTGAGGCCACATCGACACGACATCCAAAGGCCTCCATCATAGTGCGCCCGACATACTGGTTCACGGGATTGTCTTCGGCCAGAAGCACATTATAGTTATGTATTTTCATGACAGGATTCTTGTCTCCGCAATCCAAACGAGCTCACCTCAAAAGAACAGAACCAATCCTCATAAAATAATCGGAATCCACCGAAAAACCTTGAATGCTTATCCATGCATCCAGCGAATCCGGCAACCAGAGCAACCGAACAGCACGTTCTATTGACTCTTTGTGGGAGAGTCCACGAGGGAGGGCAACAGCGCCTCCATCTGGTATCGCGGGTTGAAATCGGTCCAGGAGACCATTATCCGTACCAGGGTGCAAGCAGCGGACTTAATACTTTTTGTGACCCCCGAATATAACTGCTCGATTCCGCGCGTTCTGAAAAATGCAATCGACTGGGCCTCAAGACCTTACGGAGACAATGCCTCGGATCCTGAGCCCGTGGCGGTCATTGGAGCTTCCATCGGAATGCTTCGGAGCGCCCGCGCGCAGTACCACCTCCGGCAATCGTTCGTTTTCCTGAACATATACCCTTTAAACCAGCCGGAGGTGATGATACCAAACGCTGGGTCCAAATTTGACAAACAGAGAAATTTCAGGGATTAAAAAGGAAAAAAACTTATCCGCCTGCTTTTGATAAGGCTTGTGGAATGGACCCGTCTACTTCGCTCAATCTGAGGATTGGAAAGACGCTGCTCAGACAGTGCAGCAGCAAGAAAATGGCAGGGACCTGCGAGGCCCTGCCATTGTAAAGGCTACCCCTCGCTGTTGCACCACAGAGTCCGATATAGAAACACAACCCGGTCTACCATCAATAACGGTAAGGATAATAGGGGTAATAGTAGGGCTGATAATATGGGTTGCCAGAATTCCCATAATATGGGTAGTAAGGGTACCCATAATAGGGATAGTAATATGCCCCCAAAAAAGGGCCAACGCCCCAGCCCCAGCCTCCGCGCCAGCCTCCGTGCCACCCATAGTGTCCGCCGCGCCAGGCATAGCCGGGCGCCGCCATGCAAAGCGTCCCCAGAATCACCATCACAACCAGAGCTATTTTTAAGCTGCGAGCCAATCTCATCTCAATTACCTCCCTTCACCTTTGACTGACAATGCGGGCTGTCCCTTTCCAGCTGATTTTGACCTTCTGAACTCATTAAAATGACGAACCGCGCTGGAACATAGTTGACAGTGCACGAAGAAATTTTTTTATTTCCCACCGAGGCGTGCTGCGATATTCCCGGCGGTAATATGACCACTCATGATATTAAGGGGCCTGAATCAGAAAACGATTCAGGTTTTAACAAGGCCGGCAAAGCCGCGAGACCGTCTGAGCAAACTGCGCCGGAGCAAGCGATCTCAGTTCCCGGTGGTTATATTTTCTATCATATTGGCTGCTTCTGAGTTACCATTATTGTTCGATAGTGTGAGTCCTAATAGAAGCAAGCGTCCTCCAGGACTCCGAATGTCAATGTGCGACTTTCCCTGAACCCTCCACTTGTGCCGGACTCAACGATGGAAAAACATCATTTTAGCGTGCTTCTTATCGAAGATGATGAGGATGATTACACATTTTTGAAAGGCCTGTTCTCAGAGATTAGTTCGATAACGTTTCGCCTGGAATGGGTTGATACATATGAAGCGGGTTTGCGGGAGATTTGCCGTGCTGAGCACGATGTTTGTCTTTTTGACTATCGCCTGGGCGCAAGAAGCGGCCTGGAGCTTTTGCGCGAGGCAACCCGACGAGGGTCCGAGATGCCGATGATCCTGCTTACCGGCCATGGAGGATACGATGTAGATGTCAAAGCCATGGAGGCAGGCGCATCTGACTACCTGGTCAAGGGACAAATCACTGCTGAGCTACTGGAGCGCTCCATCCGTTACTCAATAGTGCAAAGACATGCGGATATAGAACTGAGAAGATACCGTGATCATCTGGAAGAGGTTATTCTTGAACGCACCAGGGAACTCCAGCAAGCCAACATCAAGCTTAAGATCGAAATCGATGTGCGCCGCAAAGCCGAGGAGGCCAGCAGACAATTGGCGGCCATTGTGGAAGGCTCCGATGACGCAATAATATCAGAGACATTGGACGGCGTGATCACGAGCTGGAATAAGGCCTCTGAGATCCTTTACGGCTATACCGCCGCAGAAGCAATCGGACAGCAATCCATATCTTTACATGTACCGCCAGACCACCTTGATGAAATACCAGACTTACTTGAAAGAATAGGTCGTGGTGAACGTATTTTCCACCATGAAGCCACATATCGCAGCAAGTACGGCCATGACATCGGTGTTTCTTTAACTATATCTCCTATCAGAGATAACACCGGTACGATTATTGGCATATCGACTATTGCAAGAGACATCTCAGAGCGGGAGCGGGTGCGCAAAGAGCGAGAGAAGCTTATCGCGGAACTCCAGGAAGCGCTCGTCAAGGTCAAGGCATTGAAAGGCTTGCTGCCTATTTGCGCCTGGTGCAAGAAAGTACGTAATGATCAGGGCTACTGGCAACAGATCGAAGCCTATATTCGCGACCATTCTGAAGCCGACTTCAGCCATGGCATTTGCCCTGAATGCGCTCATAAGGTTCGTGCAGAGACTCAATGAGCACGGACGGGGGTTACCGAATATAAATGCGACCGTGTTCGTGTTTACTGCCGCATATCCACCCCAACCTTTCAGAGGATGGCAAAAATGATCGAATTGCTTCAGGCGCTTCCTATTTTTTCTTCACTCAAGAAGAAAGAAATCAAGTTCCTGGCGGAGATTGCCAGGGAGGTTGAGTATCCTCCAAGCACCATTCTTTTGCACGAAGGCGACTCAGGGAACTGTTTATATGTCATCATTGAAGGCCGCCTCGAGATTCTGAAATCGCTTGGCACAACCGGTGAGTATGTGATTGGGTTTCGTGGTCCCGGCGAGTATCTTGGGGAAATGTACCTGTTCAACCCCGAAAGAGTAAGGACTGCAAGTGTAAGGTCTCTCACTCGAGTGCACTTGTTGGAAATATCAACACACGATTTTGAAGCTCTTTTGAACCGGCGGCCTGAATTGGAGTATTCATTAGCGTGCGGGATAACTCAGCGCCTGCTCGATACAGAAATGATGCTTCTTCGCACAATTGCCGAGAAGGACCGCAAGCTGGCCCAAGCTCTGACAAGAGCTAAATTCCCCCAACAGGAAGAAGCTTATGGGCCTGATAATCTCAAACCGTATCATGCCTTGGAAGAGCAGGATATAAGAACGGAGACGGGGATTGGAACTGTTCCGGTCAGGGTCCTGACATTTGGGAACTTTCAGGTTTTCCGGGGCGAAACCCGTGTGCCGGACAAGAATTGGAGAGCGAGGTCTCCAAAATTGATGCTAAAGGCGCTGATAGCCCGGGGAGCCTCAGGCGTGCCTAAAGACCTGCTCATTGATGATCTCTGGCCCCAAGCATCGCCCGATTCAGTTGAAGGCCAGTTCAAAGTGGCTCTGCATCGGTTGCGTTACGCTCTTGAACCTTTGATGGACAAATCCCGAGGCTCCTCCTATGTGATCTTAAAAGATAATCTGGTCTCTCTCAGAAAAGACCTTTGCCGCACGGACCTGGATGAATTCCTGTCACTGCAAAAGCAGGGGAAAAGGGCTGAAGAGGCAGGAGACCAAGGACGAGCCATTCTTTGTTACAGGTCGGCAATCGAGATCTACAGGGGGGATTTTCTTGCCGAGGATCTCTATGAGACCTGGGCCGAGCTGGAAAGGTATAAGTTGCGCACCATGTACATCGACCTTTTGTACCGCACGGCCGGGTTATACGAGGCGCAAAGGAGGTCCAAGAAAGCCATCGAGTACTATAAAATGATAATCAAAACTGATCCCATCTGTGAAGCCGCTTATCAGAAGTTGATGCTCATTTACTCCAACGGGGGCATGCGGGCCGAAGCCCTGAGGGCATATGAGGATTGCAGAAAGGTCCTTGAGCGGGAGATTGGGGTGCAACCAGGCAGGCTGACTTCCTCCATTTATAGAAAAATTATAGAAGTTTCCTAAGAAGAATTTGTGATCCGCCCACAAATTCATCAATGACTTCCTGCACCGTGCTGATCCTCTTAATCAATCCAACCCCCTGGCCACAGGTAAACAGACCATCTTCATCTCCCTCCCATTTCGAAGAAATGATTTCGCTAACTATTTGCTTCTTAGACGCCCCCTTCGATATCCGTTCTTCGAACAAGGGAGTATAGCTGTTGATGAGCGCCCGGAAAGGGGCTGCCTGGCGTGCGACAATCTTTGTGCACGTGTCGCCGGCTTTGAGCATTCGGCGCCTCCATGCAGTCCCAACCCGGCGGGCTTCAGTGGTGAGCAGGAAGGCCGTCCCGACGCTCACCCCCTCAGCCCCCAGGATTAGACAAGCCGCATAGCCCCGGCAATCGGCAACCCCGCCGGCAGCCAACACAGGGATCTTCACTGCGTCAACAACCTGGGGCACTAGGGCCAGGGTGCCGATCTCGTAAGGAGAAGCAAAACCGCCTGATTCGAAACCCTCAGCGATTATGGCGTCCACACCGGCATCCTCCGCCCGCTTCGCCAGGTCCACGCAGGGAGCGACATGCATTACGCGTATGCCGGAGGCTTGCAGTTGTTTGGTATAAATCCTTGGGTCGCCTGCCGCTGTGACGACCACCGGCGCCTGGTTTTCGACTGCGGCTGCCATAAGCTCCGCAACCTGTGGAACAATCAATGGAACATTGACCGCAAAGGGCTTAACGCTCAGTTCTTTCAAACGCCGTATTTCGGTGGCAAGGCTTTCTCCGGATTCCTTGAAGGCCCCTATCGTCCCAAGTCCACCCGCCTCGCTGACTGCCGCTGCAAAAGTCCCATCCGTCACACCGGCCATCCCGCCCATTGCTATGGGGTATTTGATCTTGAGCATCTCAGTGATTCGATTTTTCATCTCACGAGGTCCCCGCACGGCGCATTGCCGCCGATTTGGCGATGCGTCCAAGCTAATGTTGATATTGAATATTGGACGTCGGACGCCCCAAAAGCGAGACCGGAACTTACGATCCATCCGACATCCAACATCCGGATTCGATCTTCGGATGAGGCTGGACAGAGCCCTGCCTAAGGATTGACGGCCTCAACCTGTGGAATCGTGAAGGGATCGGTCCTGTGGACGATCTTCTCGTCGTAGAGTTTACTTATCTCCTGCTCTGAAAAGCCCAGCATCCTGGAGAGCACTTCCGTTGTATCTTCGCCAATGGATGGCGCGCCTCTCCAAATTTGTCCAGGGGTCAGAGACATCTTGGGCACGACTCCGTATACCCGGAGAGGAACGCCGGATTGGCGGTCCAGCACGGGGACAGTCATTTCCCTGAGATTGTAGTGAGAGTCGGCATAACTCTCCTTAGCATCGAAAACCCTGGAGCAGCCGATCTGAGCATTGTTCAGCTCCGTTTCGACCTCGAGGCAAGTGCGGTTGGCACAATAATCGCGGAGCAACCGGTCGAGTTCCTTTCCTTTCTCCGAACTCACGGCGGTTGCATCTCTCGAACAGGCATCGTAGCTGTAATCCCCCGGATCGAGACCCAGAAATTTAGGCACCCTGGGATAAATCGCCCCTCCGAAGGCCCCAATGACTACCCAGCCGTCACTACACTTGAAAGTGTCGTAGGGCTGAAACCCCGGGGCGCGGTTGCCGGTGTGCCCGTATACGACACCCTCGCCGGTGAACAGCGGCATGCAGTTGCCTTGCGTTTGCGCAACACATTCAAACTGGGCCACGTCGATTACCTGTCCCAGTCCCGTTTTCTTGACCTCCCAGAGGCCCATCATCGTAGCGGCCCACGCCGTGAGGGAAGTCAGGTAATCTCCGGTGTAGGTCTTGGCCCTCTGCGGAGGACCGCCGGGATCGCCCGTTATGTGCATCATCCCGCCGTAGGCCTGAGCAAGGATATCATAGCCGGGACGTCCCAAGTATTCATTCCGGCCGAACTGACCATAGGTGCTGACACGGACGATAACCAGGCCCGGGTTTACCGCCAGAGCCAATTCATTGGTGATTCCGGACCTCTCGAGAGTCCCGGGCGCCGAGGCCTCCATCCAGACATCAGAGACCTTCCACAGGGCCAGAAGCAGTTCAAAACCCTTTTTGTACTTGGTGTTCAGACCGAAAGACAGCTTGCACTTGGTGATCTCGGCCTCATCGCAGCTGTGCTCTCTGGGGCCCCTTGTCAAAAGTGGCGCCATGCCTCGGTAAGGGTCTCCACCAGGCCGCTCCACATGAATCACTTCGGCGCCGAATTCCGCCATTTTGGTAGCGGCATAAGGCTGTGCGACAATGATTCCCGTGCTGATCACCCGAATCCCTTCGAGCGGCCCAAACCTGGGGATTACGGCTGGTGTTGGAGGCCTCTTAAGCTCCTTTATCCACGCCGGGACAGTTTTGCTGAGTTCCTCGATCCTCTCCTCATTTGGGACAATGCGTTTGTCATGTGCCATGTGATGTAACCCTCCGTCGATGTGTCTTTCGGTTGAGTGCTTTAATGACAGGTGGAATCATTTCCGGTTATGAAAAGCAAGATTGAGCGGTTTTTCGGATTTGTTAGCCGGTAATGCGGAAGAGCAAGGGACATGCCATCAGAGCTTGACAGGGCTTCAGCTGTAGGCCGAGGTGCTGAAATCTTGCGTTGTCGTTAGGTTGACAAAACAAGGCCCATGTGATGATGAGACTGCCGGGTGGCAGGCCCGGCTACATATATGTCCTTTTTGTAGACAGATGTCCCGAAAAAAGACATTAAAATAATCGCTCGAGGATCGAGGAATTGAGAAATCGAGGGTTTGAATGCCTAAATTTCCCAATCCAAATCCCAAGCCTCATGATCATTGTATTTTGAGCCGGGCTATTTTCTTATAAAGCACGGAGCGCTGGATTTTAAGAATACGGGCTGCCCTGGCCTTGTTTCCACCCGCATGGGTCAGGGCGGACACAATAAGGTCCCGTTCGGTCTGGGTGACTGATTTGTGGAAGCTCTTCGCCTGCTGCTCATAGTCGAGGACCGGGACCTGGTGTCCCTCTCCCGCAGTGAGCAGTCCAGTCAAGTCGATAAAAGGGTCCTCGCTCCAGTTGGCCGCCTGTTCGATCATGTTTTCCAATTCGCGGACATTCCCCGGCCAATGGTAAGCCATCATCTGCTCCATGGACTCCGGCGTCACGCCGTGGATATCGGAGCCGATCCTCTGGTTGATTTTTGCGATGAGATGCCCGGTAATAGGCGGAATGTCTTGGATGCGTTCCCTCAGCGGGGCAAGGGGAATCTCGAGGACCTTGAGCCGGTAGTAGAGATCTTCCCTGAACCGGCCTTGGCGGACAAGCATCTGTAAGTCCTGGTTGGTGGCCGCTATGAAGCGTACGTTCAATAGGATGGATTTTATCGAACCGATCCGCTCGATCTCTTTTTCCTGGAGGACTGTGAGGAGTTTGGCCTGCATCGCCAGAGGCATATCGCCGATCTCGTCAAGAAAGATAGTTCCGTCATCGGCGAGTTCGAATTTGCCGGGTTTCCCTCCGCGCGTAGCGCCGGTAAAGGCCCCATCGACAAATCCAAAAAGTTCCGATTCGAGGAGGTTCTCAGGAATAGCAGCGCAATTGACCTTAATAAAGGGGGCGTCACGCCTCACAGAGCGGTTGTGGATGGCCTGAGCGAAAACTTCCTTACCTGTGCCGCTCTCCCCGGTTATGAGCAGCGTAGAATCCGTACGGGCTGCCTTTCGGGCGAGTTTTTTCGCCATAAGCATGGGGGGCGTCTCACCGATAATGTCCATACACGTGAAAAGGCACCGCCGGGATTGGACAACCCTGGCGGGTTGCCCTACCCGTGTTGCGATCTCTTTAGCAGTAGCCATATCGGGGAAGATGGTCTTTACGGCGGCGCCCACGGTCTGGCCGTTCCGTTTTATGGGATAGCGCACGACCAGAAAATCGCGGCCGCCCACCTTGAGGCTCTCTCCCCATTGAGAATGGCCCTGAAGGACAGTATCATAGAGGCGGCAGCCGGGTAGCGCGTCCCATACTTTTTTCCCAAGGATGTGCTCTTGGGCCGCGTTGAGAATATTGAGAAAGAAGGTGTTTACGAATATCACAATCCCTCTGCAGTCAATGGCCAAAATTCCCTCGAAAGGATTGTCGAGAACCGCCATCAGG